>WNFI01482374.1_pt1 | contig 28830 bp, 20 predicted proteins | sample 5400471 | NCBI WGS metagenome assembly WNFI01 (sample SAMN13153348, study PRJNA577476) | soil metagenome | isolation source: 100 cm saprolite on Douglas fir-dominated hillslope | place: USA:California | collected 2013-09-17
TGCCGCTCATGCACTTGCGGACGGGATTACGGCCTGGCGCGCAGGCAATCTGCCCCTGAAGGAACTCTTGCGGGAAGCAGCAACTCCCGGCGGCACTGCCGCCGCGGTGATCGCGTCACTGGATAACGCTGGCTACGCAAAGATTATCGCGCAAGGCTTGCGTGCCGGAATCAGACAAGCACATAAGAACGCGAGATCATGATCACCCTCCGGGAAGGCCAAACTGGTGTGCCATTTCCTCAGTGACCCGCGCGGAGCCGGAGCAATTGCGCGCGACCCCGTTTCCGACGCCAGACTCACCCAAGAGAAAAACCCTCGCAGTTTGCGAAGGCGTTGGCAATTCACACATTAGCTTGGTTGCGGGGGGATTTGTCCCCAATGTACCGTTCATTCTACGTAAGTTGCTGATTCCACAACCGGCGTAAATGCCGAAAGCGGCGAGAAAGGCAAGTTCTTCATTCAGTTTTCATTCAGTTTTTTCCACAGCACTTCCAAATCGTGGAACCAAAATAATTATCAGCGCCAGCCAATTCAGCGGTCACTTTCAGACTCAGGGCCAGAGCGACTGATCGGCCGTCAGTCGGTCAGAGGTCAGATTCCTTCCTCCCTCACTATCTTTTCAACAACCTACCGAGTTGATGGTTTTCCCTGTGTCCCAAAACGTGCCACAGATTTTCCTAGGCGGTCATTTGTAGCGCCGTTTCTCGTCCCTGATTGAGAGCGGCGCGAACCATTTCAAGTTCGGGATGTTGAGCTGCATCGCAGCTCTCACATCCCTATGCCCCATCGTCTTCATCACCGCTGCGAGATTTCCGGTGTTGTTCAGTACTCGCGTGCGTAATCGTGACGGCTACAATACAGGACCAGATCCTCAGGAAGGCCGGCCTTCGCACGCGCTGTGCGAAACTGCTTTGCGACATCCGTCAAGTGACCGCACTTCGATCGGTTGGATGGAAACAGCCATCCTTCGCTTCAGCCGGATTCGGGTGGACAAAACTGTCCACTTGGCGTGCCGATTTCTCGTCCTGATAAAAACATGTGTTGAAACTGCTGGCTCATCCGCGTGCGCGACAACGGCACGATGCTTGCATTTGCCACCAGGCCAGAGCTGGGCTGATGCTGTCGCAGCTCCACGGCTAAGGAAGAAAGGCGGCGCGTTTGCCGGATTTCAGCGTCATTGCCGACGTTTCTTTGACCCTGCAAAGCGTCCTGACGCAAGCTCTGCAGCCGTTGGATCCGGTTTCTCCTCCCGTTGCGGAAATCTCTGATCTCGCGGGAAGCATCTCGACAAGTCCCGCGCGATTAACCATTTTCCTGTTTGAAACGGTGGAAGACGCGAGCGCAAGAAATCGCCCGCGGCCACTCATCACTGCTCCCCCGGATCTCAGCCGCACCAAACCGCCGATGGCTTTGTTACTTCGCTACATGTTGACCCCGTGGAGTGGAGATCGCGTTACCGATCACAGGATATTGGGACGAGCCTTGCAAGTGCTCTATGACGCAGCCGTGCTCCACGGCTTGCAGCTCCAGGGAACCTTGGCGGGAACCGATCAGGCGCTGAAAGTCACCCTGTCACCCATCACTCTCGAAGAACGCGCGCGGGTTTGGTACGCGATTCAGAAGCCATACCGTCTTTCGGTCACGTATGAGGTGCGGGTAGTGAATCTGGATGCCGAGGCAGCCGAGCATCTGGCTTCAGTCGGAGAGCGGAGCACGCACTACCTGGGGCCGGAGGCAATGTGACCACTGCGATCACGTTCCCGGAAGAAAAAGCTCAGCTATACAGCCCCATCGGATTGCGCCTGTTGGATGAGCTTACAAATCAAGCACCAGTGGGAAAAACGGCTGCCTTCCTGGATATCAGGGATGCGAATAACACCTGGCGACAAACCGATTTTCAGCCGGTAACGACGATCAGCGGCGTGATTTCCTATCCCGGGCTTGAACGGCATGCGGATGTAACCGGGCTTCCGCGTCGCCGTTACCGGGTTCGCATAGTTGCCGAGTTCTATGTTCCGCTGTACCGCGGCAATTCGGAAGGAATCGAGTTTGATGCCTTCCCTAACAACGACACCCATCCGCCGCAGCAGGTGGTCCGGCTGGCTCAAGATACCTTTCTCACGCCCGCGCCGAACTATCCATTTCCTGGACACATCTCGGTGTTGCGCGGAGTCGTGACTGACCCCGCCAATGAGCCGGTGCCGGACGCGGTGGTGACCCAGGGAGTTCGCGAACGCGTCGTCACCGATGCTGCCGGAACGTTTGCTCTGCCGCTGCGTTGGGCCCGGCAGAACGTGCAGATCCCAGTGGATGCTGCGGACAATCGGACCGGCCGTTTAGGAACTATCAACGTCCAGCTCCCAGATGCATTGAAAAAAAGTCAGACGATTCAAATCCGTTGAGAGGAAGCTACCATGCCCGAATACTTGAGTCCCGGCGTTTATGTGGAAGAAGTGGATGCAGGACCAAAGCCAATTGAAGGAGTGAGCACCAGCACTGCAGGCGCGGTCGGCGTCACCGAACGTGGGCCCTCAGGCAATCCACCGGGCGGCCCCGTTCCTGGAGATACCAGCAATCGCGGCAAGCCCGTACTGGTCACCAGCTTTGCCGAGTTCACGCGTACCTTCGGAGGCTTCCTGCCCGAGCCTAACGCGGCAACTGTGAACCACTGGGCTCTGGATCCCGCCGAAGGTGGACGGTGGTGGTTATTCCCGCTTTCGGTGAAAGGATTCTTCGACAACGGAGGGCAGCGGCTCTACGTAAAACGAGTATTCGCCGCTGGGCCTCCAGGCGGAGGTGGAGGCTCAACTGCATCTGACCTGGAGTTGGGGACGGGGCTGATTGCCGAAGTTGCGCATGATGCCGTCGCAACCGATCGTCAGGTGCAGTTACGCGATCTGTTTGGAATCGAGGTGGGCACCAATGTCACCATCGTCTCTGGTGGTCGGCCCATCGCTCCCGCAGCGCCTTTCTCGGTCACAGCCTACAATCCGGTCACAAACACGGTGACCTTGAACAATCCCGTCGGGCAGGAACTCAAAGCCAACCGCGATTTTCTGCAAGTAGCAAGAGCCGCGCCCGGACCGCCGGCGCCTGCGGCGCCACCCGCCCCTGCGGTCCCTGATACCCGCACGCTTCTGATTCACGCAAAGTCGGTCGGCGACTGGGGCGGGAATCTGAACGGCGCTCGTCCGCTCGACGGAATTCGAGTGAAAGTGCGGCCCATGGTCGGCTCTACTTTACGCTTGCTGCCAGATCCTCTAATCGGCGGGCCTGCGGCGCGTGCAGCGCTCACTGCTCTGGCTGCGGCGAATGCGGTAGCCCTTACCGTGGACAGCATTGCCGGCTTCCAGAACCTGGACCATGTGTTGATCCGGGGACACGAATTCGAGGTGAATGGCGCTCCAGCGGCAAACACGATCACCATTCAATCCGTCGGCGGTGCAGCGCCCGTGCACCCTGCCTGGGCCGTCGGCACGCCCATTCAACGCCTCCGGCCGGCAAACAGTATCGCTCCTGCAGCCGACACCATCAACGTGCAAGGCGCGAGTCAGCTCTATCGCGGCGCGCTGGTGGAGTTGGACAACGGCACAAACAAGGAGCAATTCACGGTTGATGACATCTCCGGCCAAATCGTGACTCTGTCCGCGAACATGGCGCGGGCCTACTTCGAAGGAAATCGCTTGCGTGTAATCGAAGCCGAAGTGCTCACCCGATACGAGCGCGACGGAGTGGTCCAGATGGAAGAAGATTTCCAGAACTTGCATTTGTTTAACGATGGCAGCGCCAGCTACATCGTCAACAACGTCAACATTCGCTCTCAATTGGTGGACATTGCTGCAGAAGGTGGTTTTTCTGATTCCATCTTGACTGACTTCCCCACCGTGCCTCCTCCTGCTGCGCCTGCTGCTGGCGCGGTAGCGGATTTGGACAACCTTTGGGGCAGGCTCGACGGCGGCGACGATGCCTACGACCATCTCACCGTGGACGATTTCGTCGGGGTGGACGGCGGCAGTGGCGCCCGCACCGGCATCCAGGCGCTGGAAGACATCGAAGACATTGCCCTTTGCATGGTGCCGAATCTCTGGTCCACCACGGTGCAATCCTCCAACGTAACGTGCAGGTTGCGCCTTCCGCTCACATGGCGGGCATATACGCGCGCGTTGATGTGGAGCGAGGCGTGCACAAGGCGCCGGCCAACGAAGTCATTGAATCCATCACCAAGATCTCACAGGACATCAGCAAACGTGAGCAAGACGTTCTGAATCCTGTGGGCATTAACGCGCTGCGCTTCTTCCCCAATCGCGGCAACCGGGTTTGGGGAGCGCGGACCGTATCCTCCGACTCTTCGTGGAAGTACATCAACGTCCGTCGTCTCTTCATCTACGTGGAACATTCGATTGACAACGGCACGCAATGGGTGGTTTTCGAACCTAATGATGAGCCGTTGTGGGCGCGCGTCCGGCAGACAATCTCAAACTTCCTGACCAGCACCTGGCGCAGTGGAGCGCTCCAGGGAACTAAGCCGGATGAAGCTTTTTTTGTGAAGTGCGACTACACCACCATGACCCAGGACGATATCGACAATGGGCGGTTGATTTGCGTAATCGGCATCGCCCCGGTGAAGCCGGCTGAATTCGTGATCTTCCGCATACAGCAGAAGACTTTGGAGATTAAGAGCAGTTAGTAGCTCTGAGAAAAGAGGACGACAATGCCGCCAATTTATCGCGATGACCCTTACCCTTCATATGCGTTTGAGCTGGTAGTCACGGGAATCAGCGACGACGGAAAAGCCGTGAAGGGCTCGTTCATGGAAGTTGGAGGACTCGGGGTGGAAGTTCCGCCGATCGAGTATCGCAACGGGAGCGAAGACATCACCATGCGCAAGATCCCCGGCTTAAAAAAATTCACCAATATCACCTTGAAATGGGGAATCACCGGGGACCTGGCGCTGTGGAACTGGATCGTCGAGGGAATGAATGGGCTGGTGCACCGCACCGAGGGTTCGGTAATCATGCTCAACGAAAATCGCCAGGAAGTGATGCGCTGGAACTTCAAGCGGGGCTGGCCGTGCAAGTGGACTGGACCGGGGCTGAACGCAAAGAACAACGAAATCGCCATGGAGACTTTGGAAATCTGCCACGAGGGTCTGGAGATTGACGGTCAAGCATGAGCGTTGCAACAACCATCCCGGGTTTGTATTACTCCTTCGTGCGCCCACCCTCGGAGTCGTCACCGCTGCGCACCGATGTTGCGGGGTTCTTAGGACGCACGTTGCGCGGGCCGACCTCAAGCGACGAGGTGCGCGACCCTAACCACCTTGCCCCCAAACCGCCAACCCATCCGATTGCGATTCGTGTAGAAGGGTGGCGCGAGTACGAGCGCCTTTTCGGTGGTCTCGTTAAAGACGCAATGACACCGTACGCCCTGCGCGGATACTTCGACAACGGCGGGCAGGTGGCGCACGTAATCCGTCTGCTAGGACAGGACCCAAACACTCAGGAAGCCGCCAAAGTTGCCAGCGGCTCATGGCAGGTTGGCACGTTTACTTCGGGAAAACTCAATCCCGATTGGCCAGGCGCGGGTCACTTCCAGGCAATTGGATATTCGTTCGCAGCCAATACACCCGGAGACTGGGCCAACGACACCACCATCACCGTGCGTTATTGGGCGGCCGGAGCTTCAGGTAAACCCGAGGTCGAACTGGAGATCATTCCTCCCGATGAGCCTCCCGAATTACTCAGTGCAATTGCGCCGGAGAACATCGCCGAGGAAGTGAACAATCGCTCGGCTTATGTTCAGCTCATTCCTAATGATCTCCCGGCCGGCTTGCTACCAGCGCAATTGAACGCGCCTCCCGGTCCGCGTTATTTGGAGTGGCCGGCTTTCAAGCTCACCGGCGGAACCAGTTTTGCGCCCAGCAAGCAGGATTATCTGGATGCGGTACAGGTCTTGGGCGACAAGCCGGAAGTAGCGCTCGTGGCGTGTCCGGATCTTTATCCTGATCTCGCCCAACATTATTCGGATCTCACACAAAGCGCACAAAAAGATGCTCTTGCCCAAGATCAAACCGACGTCCTTTCCACATTGCTGATCCAGGCCGAGCAATTGCATGACCGGCTTGTGATTATTGACGTGCCGTCAGAGCAAGCCGATCCCATTGACGCAGTGCAGTGGGTTGAACAACGACTGCGCGAATCTCCAGACCTGCGAGACGAAAAGCGGCTCCGCAACGGCGCCGTATATCATCCGCGCTTGCTTGTCCCCGATCCGCTGGGAGGAGTCTCCGCGCCCTTGCGTTGTGTGCCCTGCTCAGGTTTGGTGGCAGGCGTGATCAGCCGGCTGGACGATCAGCAGGGCGCATATTTCACCCCCGCCAACGCTGAGATTGATGAAGCGGTTGACTTGTCGCGGACTCTCAAAGCTAACGAGCAACTGCTTCTCTACAACGATGGCATCAACCTTCTGAAGTGCTCGCCCAGCCGCGGTCTGCTGGTATGGGGTGGACGCGTGTTGGGGCAACGGCTTGCGAAAGCAGAAAAGCCGAGCTCCTCAATTCCTCTCGGTGGTGCGGTCGCGCATCGTCGGTTGATCCACCTGCTGGTGCGCGCGATCCGGCGAGTGGCGGAGCCGCTGGTTTTCGATACCAATGGCCCAGAGCTTTGGCTGAAGTTCGTGCGCAGCATTACCTCAGTTCTTTTGGAAGCCTATCGCGCGGGAGCTCTTAAAGGAGACGCCCCCAACCAGGCATTTCAAGTGACTTGCGATGCCACCACCAATCCCCAGGAGAATATTGATTCAGGAATAGTAGTTTGCGAAATCCAGGTAGCGCCGGCGGTGCCCATGGAATTCATTCTGCTGCGCGTTTCCGCAAGCAAAGAAGGAAAATTGGAGGTCTTTGAATCATGATCGAAGATCCCCTCCCGTCATATCGGTTCCTGGTCACGTTGCAGCCTGGGGATGCATACCTTCCTCCCGCGCAAGCGGTGTTGCTTCCACTCCTGCCGGGCGGCGAGTTTCAGGAAGTGAAGGGCTTGGGCGCGGACCTGGAGGTTACCTCCTATCCCGAAGGCGGAGTTAACGATCACGTGCACTTGCTTCCTGTGCGGCACACTTGGACGCGAATTTCGCTGCGCCGCGGCGTGATACGCGATCCGGGTTTGTGGTCGTGGTACATCGCAGGACTGACGCAGTCGCTGGGCGCCCGTCGCGATGGCGCCGTGATTCTGCTGACTCCGGGCGGCACCATGGCGATGAGTTGGATGTTTCACGCTGGCCTGGCGGCGAAGTGGGTAGGGCCCGAACTCACTGCCATGCAGGGTTCAATCGCGGTGGAAGCACTGGAAATCGCCCATGAAGGACTTATTCCCGTGATGCTTTCGCCGCCAGGAACGCCCTAGCCATGCTGAAGATCGAACATCTCGACGTGCGGCTGGACGTAGAAGGCGAAGGCGACGAAGCTGTGTTCGCAAAGTTGTTCGATAAATACATTCGCCTGTGGAACCGGCTGGCGGAAGAAGCCAAGGCAAGGCACAAGATGGCCGAAGCACACCGCTCGCTGGGTGACCATTCGCCACACGAAGGATAGCGATGGCAAGTCCAATTCAACTCGCCGGGCAGAGCCTGATCCAGGCCCACCTGGAAATTGTGGCGCCCAGAATCGCGGACCCGATTATCCCTTTGCGGTTCAATCCCACCGAATACCAACTACAGAAAGGAAATACTTTTGCTGAGATTCCAATTCCTGGGTTGGAGTCGCCGCCGATCCAATACATCCGCGGCGCCAGCGAAAAATTGACCGCTGAAGTCCTAGTGGATACCTCGGACACCCTCGAAGACGTGCGCATAAAGTATGTCAATAGATTGCGCGGTTTGTTGAACATCAATCCTAGTCTGCATGCTCCGCCGATCGTGCGTTTCGTTTGGGACAAGGAGATTTTCCGCGGCGTTCTCGAGAGCATGAACGTGACCTACGTTTTGTTCACCGCAGCGGGCATTCCGATGCGCGCCAAGCTGAGCCTGGCGCTTAAGGAATACCGTCCGGTGGAAATCCAAGTTAAGGAGACCCAGAAAAACTCGCCAGATGTGGACAAGCACTACGTCGTAAAACGTGGCGACACGCTGAGTGGAATCGCCTTCGCCAACTATCGCGATCCTGCTGTGTGGCGCGACATCGCCAGCTACAACCAGATCAAGGATCCGCGAACTCTAAATCCAGGACAGGTATTGGAGCTGCCGAGCCTGCCACAGGGAGCTTGAACTGTGGCGGCAGCACGCTCCTTTCATGCTCCGGGATTGCCCACAGACTATTACGCGCCCGACTACCGGATCGAAGTGGAAGGTAAGGAATTGGATCCCGAGTCAAAGGGAGACGTACTGGAAGTGAAAGTGACCATGGACTTGAACAACATGACGCACTTCGACCTCTCGGTCAATAACTGGGATGACAAACATCTCAGTTTCAAATACAGCGACACCAGCACGTTCGACGTTGGCAACCGGGTCCACGTCAAGATGGGCTACGCCGGACAAGTACTGTCCATGGTGCAAGGAATCATCACCAGCCTCACGCCTCGCTTTCCTGAATCTGGTCCGCCGACGCTTGCGGTGGGTGGCGAGGACAGTATGGTCAAACTCAAGGACCGCAAGCCGAAAGATGGCGAGAAAAAGAAATTTGTGAACATGACCGACGGCGCGATCGCGCGCGAGATCGCCAAGCGGAACGGACTGGTCCCTAAAGTCAACGATCAGACCGTGACCCACGACATCGTGGTGCAGAAGAACCAGGACGATGCCACCTTCCTCATGGAGCGCGCCAAGCGAATCGACTTCGATTGCTATATCGCGATTGATCCCGATTCCGGTAAGGACGCTTTGTACTTCAACAGTCCGTCGGATGCGCGTGATGGCAAGACGGTGCGCGTATATGAATTCGAATTCGGCAAGAACCTGATCCATTTCAATCCCACGCTTTCACTCAACAAGCAGGTGGGGAAAGTCACCGTGAAGGGTTGGGACACGGCCACCAAGTCAATCATCAAGTACACCGCTGGGCCTGACGATCTGCCGACGTCGGGTGGTGGGGACAGCGGCCCGAAGGCCATCCAAACCCGCTTGTCAGACCGTGAGGACATCGTCGTGGATCAACCGGTCACCAGCCAGCAAGAAGCGCGCGACTTGGCCCGCGCCCTGCTGCGCGAGCGCGCATACAGCTACATCACCGGCAATGGCCAAGTCATCGGACTTCCTGACTTGCGCCCGGGAGACAACGTCCAGCTCACCGGTTTAGGGAAACGTTTCAGCGGAAAGTACTACGTAACCAAAGTTGAGCACACGCTGGGCGGTTCTGGCTACATGACCAGCTTCGATGTCCGTAATTACGTGGACGGAGGCACCAAGTCATGAGCACCGCCGCGGTCTCTCGCTCGCGTTCTACCGACAAGCGCTTCTACGGCGTGGTACAGGGAATCGTGACCGAAGTCGAAGACAAAGACGGTAAGGAAGGCCGCGTGAAAGTTCAGTTCCCCTGGTTCGATGATCAGATGGAAACCGAGTGGTGCCGGGTACGCCAATTCTATGCCGGCAACGGCTACGGCGCATTCTTTGTCCCCGAAGCTGGAGATGAAGTGCTGGTGGCTTTCATTCACGGGGACATGCGGCTGCCAGTGATCCTGGGAGGCCTCTACAACGGAAAAGACAAGCCTCCTTCCTATCGCTCGAAGGACCAGGACCAGAAGATGATCCGCACCAAAGGTGGCCACGAGCTCTTGTTCGATGACAGTCCCAACAAACAACGGGTCCGCATTCATACGCACGGCGGCCACACTGCAGACCTAAGCGACGTAGACAAGAAGATCAGTTTCGAGAGCAGCGGCGGTCAAACCGTGGTAGTGGATGATTCCGCGAAAACCATCACGCTCAATACCAACGGAAAGTCAGTCACCGTTGATGGGTCTTCGGGAAATATCACGCTTTCAGGCACAAATATCGTGTTGCAGGGCACTGGGGTGAAGCTCGGCGGGAGTGGCGCCAGTCAGTCATTGATCTGGGGAGACGCGTTTATGGCCCTGTTCAACCTGCATACCCATAATTGCACTGCGCCGGGCACGCCGAGCGGGCCGCCGGTGCCACCAATGACGAATTTGTTGCTCTCAACGGTTTCGAAGACGCTCTGATATGGGCCCGAAATTTCTAGGACGAGGATGGCGCTTCCCACTGTTGCCGGACAGCACAGGCAGCCTGGGCTACGTGGATGGTGACGACAATGTCGAGCAGTCACTTCATATCTTGTTGCTGACGCAACTAGGGGAGCGAGTCATGCGTTCGGATTTTGGCACCCAGGCTCCGCGCCTGGTTTTTGCGCCCGGAAGCACGCAATACCTGCGGCTGCTCGAGAACACTATTCGCGAAGCAGTTAGGGATTGGGAAGCACGCGTTGATCTGGATGATGTTCTTGCCGAAGCCAATCCGGACAACGAATACATGGTAACCGTGTCCATCAGCTACACCGTGCGGCAAACGAACTCGAAGAACAATCTGGTGTTTCCATATTACCTGGGAACGGTGCAGGCGCTCTAATGCCGTTGGAAGCAGTCCAACTCGACACGCTGAATTGGGACCAGATGGTCTCCGCCATCCGCACGCGGATTATTGCAGATTCGCGCAAGCAATGGACCCTGCACGCTCCCGTAGATCCCGGAGTAACGCTGCTCGAGCTGTTTGCCTGGCTGCTGGATCAACGCATTTATTGGATGGATCAAATCCCGGATGATCTGGTCCGCGCCCTACTTTCGTTGCTCGGCGAATCACCAAAGGCTGCTTATCCTGCCAGCACAGTTCTGCAGTTTCAGTCATCCGATGCTGGTTTCCTGTCCATCCCTGCAGCCACGGCGATGCGCCTGGGAGATTCCAACCCACCCATAATTTTCAGTACCGGTCAGGACCTGACTGTGCTGCCTCTCAAAGTTCCCGATGTGAGTGTGAACGTGAAGGGCTTGGACCGCACCAAAGATCTCTTTAACCGGCAGCCCGTTCCGCTCCTCCCGCCAGACACAAGTTCCTCCGAAGTTCAAATCACCGTTGCTCTGAGCAAACCAATTGATGCCGGATTGGCAGGTCAATTCTTTTCTTTAATGTTCGAACTCGAGACGCCGGGGGATGTTCCTCCGCAGTGGACCGCAGAGGCCGTTGCCGATGTGCCACCTCCTGCTGTCTTGACGTGGTCTTACCGGAACACAGCCGGGACGCTGTTTCCATTCTCGGCGAACCAGGTGGATGACGGCACCGGTGGCTTGCGCCGGTCCGGACTGGTGAGGCTTGCGCTGCCGAAAGACTGGACTAACGATCCAGTCGCAGATACTGGAACGTTTGCTTACACCGTCTCGCTGCAAATCTCGAATGCAACCTACACGGCCACACCCAGGTTGATTCGCGTGCTCCCGAATACCGCGCTGGCCAGTCACGTCTGGCAAAGAACTAAACACCCTAGTACCACAAACTGGCTTCTGCTGCCGGGGAACATGATCTCCTTGCCCGACATCTCCAGCGACTCAATCCTCGCGGAGTTTCCGCCGATCGAAGACAGCGTAACGGTGAAAATTACGGAGCGCGATGGCGAGAACCAGTGGCAAGCGGTGCGAGACTTTTCTGTCTCTGGTCCAGCCGACCGCGCATTTTCCGTTGACCGGCCGCACTCCAGAATCAACTTTGGCGATGGCTTGACTGGCAGACTGCCGATCCCTAAGCAGAATGGCAACCCAACTGTCGAGGTCAGTTATCAAGCCGGCGGCGGTGTCACGGGAAACGTTGGGAAGGGTTTGTCCTGGGAAGCGATCGCATCCAGCACGTCTGATCCAAAGTTGTTTTACAGCGCCACCAACCTCGTGCCCGCGGAAGGAGGCAAGGAATCGGAGACGCTGGATGCGGCCGCGCAACGCGCCCAGGCATCGCTCAACGAGCGAAACCGCGCAGTATCCAGAGACGACTATGTGAACTTGGTGCAGTCAACGCCCGGTGTTGCCTTTCGCCGCGCCTATGCTGCTGTCGGATATCATCCGCTGTTTCCGTGCGCAACCATGCCCGGTGTGGTCACGGTCTTCGTGGTGCCTTACGCTCCGCGAGTAGAGACCGATGGAGATTTCGCGAAGGAGTTCTTCGTACCCGCACCAGTGCCGGACGCAGGCGCGCTTGCGGCAGCTCGCAACCGGCTTGATTCCGGACGGCTCGTAGGCAGCGAAGTGTACGTTGAGCCGCCCGCCTATCGCTCGGTTTACTTGGGCCTCGACATTGGCACCGACTCGCAGCCGGCTCCCGAGTTGCGCAACCAAATCGTAACTCGACTCCAGACATTTCTCGATCCTCTGGTTGGGGGAGATGACGGTACAGGTTGGCCTTTCGGGGATCCCTTACGGCCCTCTTCTTTATTAAGGGTGGCGCAGGCGGTTCTGGGAAATGCCGGTGATGTTCTGAGAGTTTCCATTTGTCTCGATAGCCCAGGTCCGGGCGAAAGCTGTCTCGATGTAAAGATCCTGCCGCATCAGCTTATCAAGCTCGAAGACGTAAGCCTGCGCTTCCAGCGCAGAACGCCCAAAGCCGGAGGACTGCGATGACCATTCCCTGGTGGGGCAAGGAGGCGTCGCCGGATCAAAGGAAAGGCATTGGACTCCGCAGTGGTGTGCCTGCAGACGAGCCTGTACTCGTCCTGGCGACTCGCGACTCCGTGTTCCAGGAAGTGAATGGCCGCATCGGCTCCTACACGCTCGATTGGACCCACCACACGCCCGGAGATCCCGGCGACGCCTTGATGCGTCTGTTCTCGGAAGAGATCGAACCGGTTCTGCAGCGGGCAAATGAACTGCCTGACAAGTCTTACATCGAGTTTCTCCGAACCGCCGGCGTCAAGCCGCTTCCTCCAACACCCGCGGAAGCCGTCCTGCAATTCACGGTTTCCGACAGCGCTCCCCGGTCGGTTCCCGTGCCACAGGGCTTTCAGGTCGGCGCAAGTCCGGCTGGTGGCGGAGATATAGTGATCTTCGAAACCGATGTAGATCTCTACGCCGTGCCGGGAAAGATTCAGGAATTGTACGCGCTGGAAAAGGGATTTTATCGAGCTATTGATGCCACAAAAGACGACGTGCCATTCCAGCCATTTGGCGCGAAGCCGCGGCCCGGCCTGGCATTCTTCATCGGCATTTCCGCCAACCCCGATGTCATTCTCGGTCCTCAGCTCTCCCTTGGCATTCAGGTGCAGGGCGTCGCAGGCCAGCCGCCTCCGGTTTCGACGGGAGGCATTGTCCCGCTGCCTGCGCCGCTTGCCCCACTGCTGCGATGGGACGCGCTTGACGGAGTAAATTACCAGCAACTCGTCGTCGCAGACGACACCGCTGGACTATTGCAAAGCGGCGTGATCAGGCTGAGCTTGCCGGAAAGCTGGCAGCCTGGGATTCCGCAGGGTGCGCCTGACACGGCGCCACTGCTCTGGTTGCGATTGCAGATCCAATACGGGACATATTTGGTTCCGCCTACCCTGTTGTCAGTGAAGCTGAACATGGTGCCGGCCACGGCGGTTCAAACCTTCCGCAATGAAGTCTTGACCCCAGTTCCGGGAACCGGAGGCTCGGTGATGTCGCTGAGTCACACACCGGTGCTTCCGGGAAAGTTGCAGCTTTCGGTGGACGACACTGCCGACTTGTCTTTTTCTCTTGGCTCTGCTGCGCCTGCAACACGGCTATGGAAAGAAGTTGATGATCTTTCTGAATTCAATGAAGAGGACGAAGTCTTCGTTCTGGAGGCGAGCGCTGGATTGGTCGCCTTCGGTGATGGTACTCACGGCAAAGCAGCACCGCCCGGGTTTCGCAACATCATTGCAGTAAGTTACCAGGTGGGTGGCGGCGCGGGAGGAGCAGTTGGCGCTAACAAAATTACTAGTCCGGTGAATTCCTTGCCCTTCATCTCCGGCGTTACCAATCCGTGGCCGGCTTCCGGAGGCACTGACGCGGAGACGCAAGACCAAGCGAAGCAGCGTGGTCCGCGCGAGATTCGCGCTCGTGGCCGGGCGGTAGCGCTCGCCGACTATGAGATCCTCGCCCTCCGATCGACGGGCGCACAGGTCGCCCGCGCGCATGCCGTCGCTGGTTTTCATCCTTCATTTCCGGGGACACCGATTCCCGGCGTGGTTTGTGTGTTCGTGGTGCCCATGGAAAGACCAACCGGTCCACCGGTTCCTGACGAAGGAACGTTGCGCGCGGTCTCCGATTACCTTAGCTCGCAGCTTGCGCCTGCCGGCGTCGAAATCGTCACCGCTGCCCCGGTCTATCACCACGTTCGCGTCGAAACCAGTGTCGTGATCAAAGCGACAGTGAGTCGCGGTGATGCTGTCCGTGATGTGCTGAGGCAGCTCAATTATTTCTTGGATCCGATCACCGGGGGCGATAACGAGCAAGGCTGGCCTTTTGGCGGAACCCTGTCATATGTATCGCTGGTGAAAAGCCTTGTCACGAGGCTGAGTGACGAGATCACTGCAGTGCCCAGACTCGCCTTCGTGGTGGATGGGGTGCGAGGCGCGACTTGTGCTGACTTCTCAATTTCGGCGAACTCGTTGGTCTGGCCTGCCGAACACCAGGTGCTCGCGCTTGCGCCGGGAGGGCAATCATGAGCTGCGGCGCCGGCAAACCCAATTTCCGCCTGCTCGATGCGTACGTTGGGTGGGGAGTGGATGACAAGGCTGCTTCGATTTCCTACCTGATGGGTCTCGACGAACCGGCAGGTGTTCATCTGGAATTGGTCAATCCAGGCGCTGTGGACCCTGCGACAGTGCTGGCCTATTTGCCGCCGCCACGACTGGCACGCGGATGCGGCGCTTGTGAATGGTACTTGCTGACTCCAAAGCCTCCCCGCTCCCGCTTGTTACGACGCGATGCCTGCCATCGGCAGTGGCATCCGGTTTGGAGTGATCCCCGATTTTCAGAAATCCTGAATAACGCTGTGGCAGTCGCAACCTGGAGACGCTGGATAGCGGTGGCTGACCGCGGAACCAATCAGGTTCTGATCTGGACCCAGTCCGGAGAGAGGCTGATCGCAACCATTCAAGTCAACCAACCTGGCGTCATCGCCTTCAGCCCGCGAGGCGAGCTGTTGGTGACTTCAGCCGACAACTTGAAAATTGCTTTGTATGGCCTCGACGGTATCTTGCGTGGTTGGTGGAGCGCGACTCCGCGGGAAACTCCGAACCGAATCGCCGTTGACAGCAAGAATCGTGTTTGGATCGTCACAGGTAGCACCGAAGATTCTTGGAAATTGTGGCGAGCTGATCGAGACGATGGCGAGTTCGTATCAGCCAGCGCCGATGAACTGAAAGACGCTTTTCCACTCACCGGAATTGTCGCAGCATCAGAGCAAGGTTTTTGTTTCGCGGAAACCGCGGCCGATGGTCAGGCAATCACATCCTGTTTTTCCTGGTGTGGTTACCAACTCGGAGAAGGTGCAATCGCTGCTCCTAAGCCACCGCAGGTGCAGCCGAAAGGCCAGTTGCTCACAGGGCCGTTCGACAGCGGGATTCCACGCTGCCGCTGGCATCGTGTGCGGGTGGATGCCAATAGACCGGCCGGAACCGATCTCGCGTTTGCCGTTGCCACAGCTGAAGATCGGAATGCAACACCTCAGGGAGACTCGACACGCAATCCCGGCTGGGAAAACTTTCCCGCCGGAACACCACACTTCTCAGACTGGACTTTTGCTCCGAAGGGTTCGTTAGATTTTCTCATTGACCAGCCGCCGGGAAGATATCTGTATTTCCGCATGCGGCTCATCGGGAGCGGATCGGCCTCGCCGCTGGTGCGACGCGTTCGCATTGATTTTCCGCGTGCCACCAGTCTGGAATATTTGCCAGACGTCTATCGAGAAAACCCCAAAGCCGAGGACTTCACAGAGCGCTTCCTTTCTCTGTTCGACGTCTCGATAGCGGATCTTGACCGGACGATTGAGCGCTACCCGGCGCTCCTCGACCCCTCGGGAGTTCCCGAGCAAGTATTGCCCTGGCTTGGCGGATTTTTCGACGTTGGTTTTGATCCGGCTTGGGACGCAGACAAACGACGCCGTATTCTGCAAGCTGTGCCGCAACTCTACCGGCAACGCGGAACGATTGCCGGGCTTCAGTCGGCGATCAACTTGGCATTTGGAGTTAAACCAGCCGTTCAGGAACTGTTCACCACAACCACCTGGGGAGCACTTGCGGGCAGGAAAACCGCCGCGTGTGCTTGTGCGACGACACCCTCGCCGAAAACTTCTGCTGGCCCCACGGCACGTCTCGGCACATCACGTTTGTTCGGCAAGACCAGGGCTCGCATGCGGCTCAATCGGTCTGCCATCGGCAAAGCGCCGCTCCGCAGCTACGGTGATCCCGGACTCGATCCATTCGCCTCTGGCGCATATCGTTTTCGCGTTTTGGTGCCCGCTTGGCCCAACATTTCGAAACAGGACCGGGAACGGCTCACAAGCCTCATCGAGTTACAGAAGCCGGCGCATACCGGCGCATCCGTGCGCGTCGGCGGGGAAGGCTTTCTGTTGGGCAAGTGGTCGGCAGTGGGCGTGGACACCAGTTTCGTATCGCTGCCTCCGCCAATCCTGGGCAGCGCAGGAAATGTACGCCTGAATCGTACCAGCATCTTGTGGCACGGCCGGGGCGGTGCGGCCGATGGCGCGGTGCTGGGACAGAACTTCGTTCTCGGAATGCAAACTATCGCGGAGTGATTACATCATGAGCAGCGCACAGGTTGTGGCCGAAAAACATGAACACGAGCAATGCCTGAATGTGAGCGAATTCCGCCGTCTGAAATATTTCTACGGACAGATGCTCAGCCCTCAGGACATGCGGACAGAACAAGCTTTCTTCCGCGAAAAGTTGCGGCTGCACAACCGGTGTCTTCACGGCTACGGAGTCGTATGCGGCCTGTTGGTCACCCCGGTCCCCTTCCCCGAGGAATGCGACGCCGATGACGAGAAGAAATTGAAACGGCTCCAGGAGGAACTCAAAGAACTCGAACAGAAGAATGATCCGGAGCTCGAGTGCAAGATCGAAGAGCTTAGGCATGAGATCGAAAAAATCAAGAGGGAGCACTGCCACGAAGAGCGACATACCAAGATTCACATCGAATGCGGCCTGGCACTAGACTGCGAAGGCAACGAGCTGGCGCTGAGGCGCCGAGGGACGATTGACTTGCTCCGCAGTTTGAGCCCAGCGGATTACAAACGCGTGCAGCAGGGAGTGCAGGACCTCTACATCAGCATCTGCTATTGCGAGCAGGCGATTGACCCGGTGCGCCCAGTGTTATCTGATGCCTGTGGCGCCGCCCCCGGATGCGAGTACGGCAAGATCCAAGAGAGCGCGCGGATCCAGGTCACGGTGGACCCGCCCAAACGTGACGAGCGCTGCGAGGTCTGCTGCGGGCCGTGTTCCTGTGAGCCGTGCGTTCTTCTGGCGAAGATCGATTGTTTCCATCCCAGCGAACCTCTGGAAGAACATCACATTCACAACGAAGTGCGGCGCCCGGTAAGCCTCTACGTGCCGACCACCATCACCGGCATTAGTTGGCGTAACGGTCATGAATATACGCAAAACCAAACCCGGGAACTCCTGGGGACCCATCAGCGCGGCCACGCCAAGAAAGACGAAGGCCTCAGGATTCATTTTTCCCGTCCAGTGCTGGCTTCGACGATCCATCCCGGCGTGATGGAGACTTGGCTTATCGAGGGTGGACGCGGGAGAGCGGGCAACATCTCTCACAAGGCAGGCGAGTTTGTGGACAAACCCAAGGAAGGCGTCGTCAGCCACATCATCTACCGCGACACGACGGGAGAAACGCTAAACGCCGGTGATCGGGTGCTGATCATCCTGCGGGCCAGCTTCATTCTCGATGAATGCTGCCGGCCCGTAGATGGCGAGAATATCGGCGGCCGAGTCCCGTTGCTCCCCGAATATGCCGAGAAGTTTCACTTACACGATCAACATCATAAGGAATGCTGCGTTCCCCCTTCCGGCTATCGTCCGTGGAGGTCTGGGGACGGTACGCCGGGCGGAACATTTGAGAGCTGGTTCTACGTTGTGGCAGACCGAGACGATGACCGAGGCGGGGAGGATAACCGATGATTGCGAACACAGTGCCACCAAAGAGCCGCACCAGCGGCTGTGGTTGCGGCAGTTCGAGCGCCGCCATATCTCCATGCACCTGCGGCAGCGCGGAATGCTTGACTTGCCTCGATCCGGGGTACACCCGTCCTAAATTTTTCGCCGGCCAGCTTCTCACTGAGGATGACCTTCAACTGCTTGGCGACTATGTCGTGGGCAAGAATCGCCTGCACAATCGCTACCTGATGGGTTCCGGTGTGGTGTGCGGCCTCGATGTTACCTGCCAGCCCTGCGGCGGAGGACACGTAATCGTCAATCCCGGCTACGCGATCGACTGCTGTGGGAACGACATTGTCCTGACCTGCCCGCAGGACCTCGACATCAACAAGATGGCTCACGACCTGCAAGTCAAACTGAAGGGCGGATACGATTGCGGCGACCCTTGCATCGAAACCAGTACGTCCGCAGGTCAGGGTTATACCACCGCTTCGAATAAAAACGGAAACAATAAGAAGAACGGCACTAGCGGAACCACCGACAAACCGGCCTCTCACATCCACAAGTATTGTCTGTACGTGAATTACTGTGAGCAGGAAACTGAGCCGGTCTCTCCCTACGCCACCGATGAGCCATGTGGTCCGGGCGTTTGCGAACCCACACGTATCCGGGAAGGTTTCCGGTTCGAGCTGCGGTGTCCGGAAGCCTCCGAGCCTGGGCCGGCGCTTTGCAGCAGGTTCTGGGATTGCGTGGGTGATCTACCGTCGTACGAAAAGACGGTCGCCGATCGTGCGGTGCTAGACAAGAGCATACCGGAGTTGCGAACCGCCCTTGCGGAAATGCGGACTACTCCCATGCCAGAAATCCCCCCTGGTTTCTCAGCGAAGGTGACAGAGCATATCACAAGTCTGAATACTGCAATCGCCAAATTTAACGAACCCTCTACCGACAAGAAAGAAACAGGCTTCTTTGAGCCGCTTCTCGACGCGACCGTGACCTTAGCAAGTGATGTGGCGTTTTATATTGTCGGACGTAAAAAAACGGTTGAGGCGGGGGACGATGCTGGCAAGGTTGTGGAGGCAGCAACACTTATCATAAAAACCTGCAAACAATTCTCTCCCTCTGTAGACACGGTCTTTCCTCCAAATACGCTTGGCAACGCTTATGCCAATGCAGTCTTTGAAGTAAGTTCGAAAGCGGCAGGCGCCCTGCCTAGCCGCAGAGAAGGGGCGGAACACGAAACCACCGTCACGCCAGACCTCACCCTCAATCTCCTGGCTCGAAGCACTGTAATCCATACACCTCTGCTCAACTCCTACGCTAATTCCCTCGACGCCATTCGCGATTGGATCATAAAGCACCTCGAGCAAGCGCAGCAGATCCATTGCGATCTGCTGTGCAAGGTAGAGGCGGCGCCGCTGCCGACGGGCACGGCCACAATGCTCCACACCAGTGGGCTAGATGTGGTGACTCGCTCCGGGGGCATACTCCTGTGCGCCGTGGAAGAAATCCTCCGTGGCTGTTTATGTAACGCACTCAACCCTCCATGTAGTCCCTGCGAGGATCGCGGGGTTCTGCTGGCATGCCTAACGGTAGTGGACTGCAAGGTTAAAGACATTTGCAATCTGGAACGCGATTTTGTGCTTTCACCCACCGCGATTCGTTACTGGATTCCCGAAATTCAGCGGATTGGCGAGGCAATTGAAAAATGGTGCTGCCCGTGTCCATGCCCGGACGACGATGCTGGTGCCTCGGTCACAACGGAAAGCAACACCTCGAGCTTTCTTGTTGCGGCAAGAGCTCCTGGCTATACCGGATGGTTGGGCCGGCTGATCGAGTACGGCTGTCCGCGGCCTGGCGTGACGAAGGGGCGAACGATAGATGCTTTCGCCAATATGGCGCCGCGCATGGCAGAAGCTCTGCGTGGAATCGCAGCTCCCGGTTTCGGGTATGCCGCCGACACCACAATGACGAACATGGAAGAAAAACTAGCCAGCATCAGCAGCGCCTTGGAAAGCCTGCAAAGAGAGCACGAGAAATTGCGAGCGAAGGTTGATAGGAAGAAGAATCCGGAGGTCTGAGGTCCATGAGTTCTTTCGTGGCACGACCCACATTCTACGAAGGAGAAATCCTTCCGGCGGCTGATTTGGTAGCAACGGTCGAGTACCCCCGAGACCAGGTGGCCAGACACGACCGCTACCTCCATACTTGGGGTATTGCGTCCGGGCTCGAGATCAAGGCCGGCAAGGGAGCTACCGACAAATCCGGCAATGCGTACAAACCTGTAACTCTCACCGCAGGAGTTGCGATCGACGGCACCGGCCGCGAAATCGTGGTCGCCGACGACGTGGACCTCAACCCGGAAGATTTCATCGGTGAAGTGAACCCACTGCCTCCAACAACCAAGCCGGTTCCGTGGTATCCGGTCTTTCTGAACGGCTTGGACCAGGCCGGGCAGATTTCATCAAACCTCACGGGCGCGTGCAGCACTTCACAGCCCACGCGCATGAAGGAGACTTACAGCATCAGCTTTGGACTGCCGGGGAGCGAACTCAATCTTGACCAGCAGCAGGCTGTGAACGTAGCTGATCCGCCGGGCGATGGTACCAATAATCCCTGGAAGGTACTGGTCGGCTTCGTGCAGTGGAGCGCGGACGCCAACAACTTTGCCGACGCCGCACCCACAAATGACGATAACGAGGGGCCGCGCTACGTCGGACTCAATGCCGCTCGGGTAACGTCACAGAGCGGTGCTCTGTTGCTCTCCACCCATCCGGCTGGTTTCGCCGGAAAAAATCCAGTGATGGCGGTGGAAATCGAGGAGGCCGACAAAGACGGAAAGTTAGTCTTTGGAAAACTTAACCCGGATGGCTCGGTGAATCCAGTTCTGACAGTTGCCGCAAATGGGGATTTGACGGCTAGCGGTCAAATTTCTGGAGCCGTCACTCCAGGGAGCATGCAAGTGCAATCGGGGATCGCCTTTGATGGGATGATATTGCCATTGCCGACTGGCATTGACCCATCTGACGCGGCTGCCGGCAAGATCACAGTTCACACGCACGTAGCGTTTCATTATGAAAGCCTAAATCCTCCTCACCTCCTCGTAGCCGTGCCGATTGAATGTCGCGTGGACGTTTCCACCCGGCGAGTTCACTGCCGAGCCGTGGATGTAACGGCAGGACCACCGGCTGTAAACGTCCTACCGGCGTGGTGTGACTATCTCGTGATCGTTGCTGTTCCAGCATCTAAGGGAAGTGGATCATGAGCCAAAATCCGCAAATGGATGTGTTGTACATGAAGGACTTCGGCCATGTTCTCGGTATCTTCACCCGAACATCTGAGCCTGAGAAGATGGAAACAGACGTTTCAGCCTTTGTCGGAGATGGCCTCCATCTCCGCGGATTAGTGAATGGCCAGGACCTAGTGGTTGCTCCTGACCTGATCGGAATCTTTCGTGCGGATCGAAACTGGCGTCAGATTTTCCAGCCCCTCACCTTATATGCGAGCGGTCCGCCGAACGCGCCGACGTTAAAAACGTTTTCCGGACCGCTTTCGCTCGCATTTGCGACGCCTGATCTCACGATCACAGTGACGGCTGGGAATACTGCCAATGTTCTAGTGTTGGCGCTCGACACTGCTGGAGGAACGCCTGTTTCATTCAATGCGCAGGTTGCCGCCGGCCAATCGGCGATTAACGTTCCGATGACCGGACTGGCCCCGGGCCATCACTACAACGCGTTCGTTTTTGTTCCAACGTATCCGATTTCACACGTCTCGCCGACCTTTGTAGCACCCTAGAACATGTCTGACGTACTCATTCATCGCTGCACATTGCGCGTGGTCCGACGCGGAGGATGGAGCTGGGGGCCGGACCCGAAGCGGTTTCTTGATCAGGTGATGAGGACGTTTCCTGCGCTCCTAGCAAAAAAGCTTGGCGCGTTTCTAGGCGACGAGGTCGACCGCGAGATCGCTGCCCCGATTCGTATCCGCATTCCCGTCCGCCTCGGTGATTTCATGCCTGAAGTGAGCGGCACATCTCTCCCCCGATCAGGCCGTGGGGAGACCGTTTCACTCGACGCCAGGATCGAGTCCGCGCTGTACTCGGCATTCGGCCGCGAGCAGCCCCGGTCCGAGCAAATTCAGCCCCGCGAAAGGTTCCCCACTTCACCAGTGATTCCCCAACTACCAGGCCCGGGAGGTCTCGTCGGTGTCAGGGGAGCCTTGTGGCGCCTGCTGTCGAAATGGCTTTCAGAGGAGACACTCGAGAGTCGTCTCTCCGAATTTTCCGCTCCCGAACTTGAAACCTGGCATGAAGCATTGAGGCGCTACTCTCCTCAGGAGGACGGCAACCTACCGCAGAACGAGCAGCCCACTGTCGAGCGGGTTGACGACTTCATTCGAAAGCTGTCACCACCTCTCAACCTCCCTTCTCGTACAGATTGGCTACGAAAGCGAATTGTGATCGCCATTCAGCTCGCGGTCGAGCTGCGGATTGCGATTGGCGACAAGCTGCTCTGGCAAACACTGGATCAAGCCCTGCCGGTCAAAGAGTTGCCTTCCGCGGCTCCAGTTTTGGTCACAGAATCTGCCAGTGATGTTTCATTCAGCCCGGCAGGCACGCCGTCGCTCGCGCTCAAATCTCCACCAAAGACAACAGCGTCGCGAGACGCAAGTCAGCCGCGGGCAAGTGCTAATCTTTGTTCGACCTGGGAGGTAGAGGTTGATTGTGCTTTGCCCTTCTTGTTGCTCGGACCGCTATCCAGGTTGGGATACCTCGATCTTGCGGCAGCAGTACTTGAAGCCGCTGGTCTGGAAGATAACGGATGCCTGTTCGCGGCTTGCCTCGCCTACAAAGTGCTAAGCCCGCCGAACCGCGGCTGGTTGCGTGACGCCGCGTCTTGCACCGCAGCCGCGGCGTTTGCAGGTCTGAATGCACCCGTACCAGAGGAAGACCTCGTTGACTTCTCCCACAAAATCGCTCTGCACATCGGCCCTCCGTGCGCGCTTCTTGCCGACACGGTGATTCGGGGCCACTCCCAGAACACTCCGGTCGCCCTGTGCCGAGCCGACACTGAGACTTCCGCAGGCTTCCTGCTGGTCGATGCTGAAGGTTGTTTCCCCATCGCGCGCGAAAGTGATCTCGAATCATTCTTGCCGATGTTGCGGAAGCTCGATTCAGTAGTGTTGGTATCGCGGGACGCGGCCGGGCCGCATCTACTCAAAAATCTGCGCAATGCAGGACTCACGTTCGTGACCGAGGTGCCTCCGACCCGCACCGAACCGTGGCGGCGTGTCCAGCAGGGATCGATGTCGCTGGGATGGACCAATCATGCGCAGCCGGAATCAGAATTTGTGCTTCGTGCTGCACGCGCGATGGGCCTGACCTCGGAGGAAGCGATCACCCTCTGGGAAGCATTCGGCATTGCGCGTCCGGCGGCTGTGCGGGCACGTTTGGATCAACTGGATCACGCCTTAACCATCGCTGCTGCAGTTTCAGCCGGGGTCATCGCTTGGAAACTCTGGCACGCTCGAGGACGAGTCACCCCGCAACTTGCGCTGCAGCGCTTCGGTGACCTTGGCGCTCGTATCCGTTTCGATTCCACTTCAGTTCTGGTTCGCCTTCCACTCGGGCGAAGACACCAGGAGTTATCAGAAAACGGTCTGCTAACACCGGTACGCCATATTCCCTGGCTGGGAGGCCGCGATGTCGAGTTTGGCGGAGCCTAGCATGAGTGACCTCTCCTCGCTTGCCATTCGGCATCTACTGCTTCGGCTCAAACCGCTTAACCGCGCCCTGGCGAAGGCGGTCGATCAACAACGAACCCTAGCAGCACAGTTGGCTCGCCCAGACTTCTCTTCGCTTTGCCTTACCGATGAACATGTAAAACTGTTGTTGCAGAGAGCAGAGTCGGCGCAGAGTTCAGGGAGCAGCCAGAGTTGTGGCGCGTGGCTCGATGCCAAAGAAACGCGGGCTGAAGAAGAATTGCGCGCCCAAGCTGAGAATTCCAAGACCCGCTTGCCCTTGGACCAGCTTGCTCAAGACCTTGATCTCACTGCTTTCGAACAAGAAGCGGCCCTCTTGTGCGTTGCTCCGGAACTGGATCGCACCTACGAGAGCATCTACGGTTTCATCCTCGACGACCTTAACCGACGTTTTCCGTGCCTTGAACTGCTGATCTCGTTAACTGCAATTTCGATCGAAGACCGTATTCACCGGCGTCATATTCTGAGCAGTTGCGGCCGGCTTCGCCGATCGGGGGTTCTAATTCCCTTCGGCCAACCGGCAACCGACCTGCGCCAGGAATTCCGCCTTGGACCACAGGTGTTTGAGTATTTAACCGGATCAGGTCTGAACGCAGCGCAGCTTTATCGTGATCGCTCTGAGGTATTCGTCCCGGAAACTGCCGAATGTCCGCTCCACGTCACCCAAGACTTATTTGCTCATTTTGTGGATGCGCTAAGAACCGAGAGTGTTGCGATTGTTGCGATCTGGGGGCCACGCAAGAATGGCGCCGTCGAACTCGTACGGGCATTCGCCAGCGCCATGCGTCGCAGCTTGCGCCAGCTCTCAGTCTTTGATCTCGAAGAAACGGGGATTGAACCTACGCACGTTCTACAAGAGCAACTGAGAATTGCGGCTGGTCTTGGGTCTCTTCTGTGGTTCGATACCGATGGACTCGGAGACACTAGTCACAACCGAATCCAGTATCTGCTGGAACGCGCGTTCGCGGATTGCCCTGTCCCGTTGCTACTCACCGGCGAGCGGCCCTGGCGCCGGGAACCTTTGCTTCGCACAGGCAGGTATGCGGAGATTGAACTCTCCGAGCCAACGCTTCATCACCGCGAGCAGCTGTGGTCGCACAATTTCCCGGAATTGAGAGTGGACGAGATTGAGGAACTGGCTGCGCGTTATTCCGTAGGAGGAGCCGATATCCACTCGATATCGCGGCTGGCGCGGACTCGCGCCCGGCTTGCCGGAAACGGCCAGCCCGATCCGGTAGGCAAGCACGTCAACGCAGCCTCAGCGGTCATCACTCGTCGCGCGTCCAGCCACTTCACCACCGCGGTGTCTCCAAGACGTGGCCCCGAAGACCTCGTCTTGCGCCCTGATTTGCATTCTCAGGTCATCGAAGTGGCGACTTTTTTCCGGCTTCACCAGCGAGTTGATGAAGACTGGGGATTCGGCCACCTGGCCAGCGGCACTGGAATGAAAGCGCTTTTCACCGGCGAGCCCGGGACTGGCAAAACGCTGGCCGCCGAGGTGATTGCCGGACTGCTCCGCGTTCCGCTGTACAAAGTTGATCTCGCACGCATCGTCTCTAAGTGGGTTGGGGAAACGGAGAAAAACCTGGAATCTGCTTTCCGCGAAGCCGAGGAAAATCACGCGGTACTTTTCTTTGATGAGGCCGAAGCGCTTTTCGGAAAACGCGCCGAAGTGCAACACGGCACCGATCGTTACGCCAATCTGGAAATCAGCTATCTCCTGCAACGCCTGGAAAGCTCGAGCGGGCTGGTAATTCTGGCCAGCAACGTGAAAGACCAGATTGACTCTGCGTTTGTCCGCCGCTTCCATGTGGTGGTGCATTTCCCCAAGCCGGGTCCGGAGGAACGGCGCCGCATTTGGGAGCGGGCATTTCCCCAGTCTGCTCCGGTCAACCCCGACGTAGATTTGGACGCACTGGCCCGCCTCGATATGACAGGATCTGCCATTGTGACCACGGCGCGCTCGGCCGCTCTACTCGCGGCTGATGCCGGCTCCTCCACAATTTCGATGGCGGATGTCATCGGCTCTACGTCTCGTCAATATCGGCGGGAAGCCCGAGTTCTGACGGCTTCCGACTTGGGTTGCTATGGATCTCTGCTGCAAGGGGCGCCATGAGCCCAGCGGCTGAAGTCGAGGAAAGAACTCCGCACAGCGGGCCAACACCCCGCAGGCCGCCAACGGAGAAACACTCGCCTGAACCCGCCACCGGTAGCTCGCCCCGCATCCCCGGACTCACTGGCATCTCAGGTTCAATTCGATCCGCGGTTCCTCTACGACCCTCGGTTGCACCCGCTCCGCCACGAACCGGGACAGATGTCATGGCGATGCAATCGGCTTACGGTAATGCGGCCATGGCGCGAGCCGCGACCACGGGTGAAATTTCTCCAAAGGCAAGTGTTCCTGCGGCGGCGCCTGTTTTGGCGACTGCTGCAACTCCCCTCGCTGCAGAAAAGATCTTGGTCACGCCTGCTATCGCGGCGAAAGAAGCGGCCGCACCGGCCGCTGCTCCTGCGCCAGCCTCGGTTACAGAGAAATCTGGAACTACTGTAGCGCCTCAACCCACACCAATCATCGCAGGCGCGCCGGCACCGCCCCCACCGCCACCTGCGGAAGCGAAGATTCCTTCGCCCGCCGCACCTGCGACCGCCGAAGCAACTGCGGCACCCGCAACGGCAGCAGCGGCCCCGGCGGCGGCTCCGGCCACCCCGGGAGCAACCGCCGCAGGTGCTCCGGCAAAGGGCGCTCTCAAACCCGGTGCAGCCTTGTCGAAAGAAGCCGGCGAAAAACCAGCAGGAGAAAAGGCTGCTAAATCCGAGCATGCGCCCGCCGCCAAGGGCGCTGCTCCAGCTGGCAAAGGCGCTCCTGCCTCGGCCGAATCCGATCCCGCTTTCCAAGTTGTCGTTCATCATGCTAAAGCCGTGGCCGGGCACCAGGCCGCTCATGCTCCCGCGCACGCTAAGGCTGAGGAAGCGCACGCCGCAGCAGTCAGCCCAGGCAACGAAGTCCACAGCCTAGCCGCGGCCAAACAGACCGACAAAATGGAGCAGCAGCAGCCGAAACCGTTTGATCGCGCGGCCTTCAAGGTGGCTTTGCTGAAGAAGATCGCGGACACCGCCCCGAAGACACTGCAGCAAGCCGATGATTTCAAAAAAGACAAAAAGCTGGACAGCGTTAAGTCGGACCTCAACTCAAAAGTCTCCCAGGAGAAACAACAATCACAGGGCGATCTGGCTCAAGCCACCGCCGAACAGCCAGACTCCAGCGGAATCGAACCCAAGGCGGTAACTCCACTGCCGGTTTCAGATGCGGGCCAGCAACCCGAAGTGCCTGCTGCCGGAGCCGCTCCCAAGCCGCAGAGTGACGCTGCTATCTCCTTGCAAGAGGGGCCCAAAGAAGTTGACAAACAAATGGCCGATGCCGGAGTCACGGAAGAACAACTCCAGCACTCGAATGAACCGGCGTTCCAAGGCGCCGTTGTGCAGAAGAAGCAGGCCGAGCAACAGTCCGCACAAGCTCCGCAGGACTTCCGCAAGCAAGAGCAAGGCATGCTGGCCGGCGCGCGAGCCGACGCTCACACCACAGTGTCCAAAGACGTCGCTGCCATGCACAGCAGTCGCAAAGCAGCGCTCAGCGGAGTCGTCGGGCACCAGACCAATAGCAAAGCTGAAGAGGAAAAGAAGCGCGCCGAAGTTTCCACGCACATTGAGCAGATTTACGAGAAGACCAAGAAAGACGTTGAAGCGCGTCTAAAGCGGCTCGACGACGAAGTCAACAAGACTTTTGACGACGGGGCTTCCGGTGCCCAGGCAGCCTTCGAGGACTACGTCGGCGCGCGCATGGATGCCTACAAGGACGAACGTTATTCCGGGTGGTTAACAGGGGGTGCGAAGTGGGCCAAGGACAAACTCTTCGGAATGCCCGACGAGGTCAACGAATTTTACGAGAAAGGCCACGACCAGTACCTCAAACAAATGGATGGTGTCATTGACCACGTTGCCACCATGGTCGAGACCGGGCTGAACGAGGCGAAGGGCATCATCACTGCTGGCAAGCAAGAAATTCAAACTTATGTCCAGGGCCTGCCCGCCGGACTTAAAGAAGTCGGGAAGAAAGCGGCCGCCACCATCCAGAGCAAGTTCGATGCACTCGAGCAGACGGTCAACGATAAGCAAGGTCAGTTGGTTGATTCGCTGGCCAAGAAATACAACGACAACCTGGCCAAGATCAATGCCCGCATTGATGAGATGAAGGCAGCGAACAAGGGCCTGATTGACTCTATAAAAGACGCGATTAAAGGCATTATCCAGACCATTATTGATCTGAAGAACATGCTGCTCAACACGTTGTCACGAGCGGCAGACGCGATTGGCCTAATCATTGCGCACCCCATAGATTTTCTGGGCCACCTCATCGACGCCGGCAAGCTGGGCTTCAACAACTTCACCGACCACATTCTTGAGCACCTCAAGAAAGGTTTCATGGAGTGGCTGTTCGGAGCTGTCGCCGAAACCGGAATCACGCTGCCGGAGCACTTCGATCTGCCCGGCATTTTGAGCCTGGTTCTTCAAATTCTCGGCCTCACTTACGCCAACATCCGCTCGCGCGCAGTAAAAATCCTCGGCGAGAAAGTGGTCAAAGCGCTCGAGACAGCTGCGGAAATCTTCAAGATTCTCATCACCAAGGGCCCCGCCGGCCTCTGGGAGTACATCAAGGAGAAGATCGGCGACCTGAAAGCCATGGTGATCGAAAAGATCAAAGCTTTTGTAATGGAGAAAATCATCACGGCCGGGATCACCTGGATCATCGGCTTGCTGAACCCGGCATCGGCCTTTATCAAAGCCTGCAAGGCGATCTACGACATCATCATGTTCTTCGTCGAGCATGGAAAACAAATCATGGCGTTGGTCAACGCCATCATCGATTCCATTACTGCCATCGCCAAAGGAGC
>WNFI01222713.1_pt2 | contig 28779 bp, 22 predicted proteins | sample 5400471 | NCBI WGS metagenome assembly WNFI01 (sample SAMN13153348, study PRJNA577476) | soil metagenome | isolation source: 100 cm saprolite on Douglas fir-dominated hillslope | place: USA:California | collected 2013-09-17
CCTGCGCGAGTGGTTGCAGCGCCTCTCCGAAGAACGGCGCTGGAAGCCGTGGCGCTTCGAGCTGGCCTTCGGTCTCGCCGACGGAGAGGAGCGCGATCCGCACAGCACGCCCGAGCCGGTGCCGCTCGACGAGGGCATCCGGCTGCGCGGCTCCATCGACCTCGTCGAACGCCAGGAGGACGGCTCGCTGCGCGCCACCGACTACAAGACCGGCAGGGCGTGGGCCGAGCCGGGCACCGTCATCGGCGGCGGGGGCACCCTCCAGCCGGCGCTTTATGCGCTGGCCCTGGCGAAGTTGTTTCCCGATGCGCGCGTCGAGGGAGGGCGGCTCTACTACTGCACCTTCAACGGCGAGTACTCCGAAGTGGAAGTCCCCCTCGACACCCAGGCCCGCGGCAGCGTGGCGTTCCTCGCCGAAACGATCTCGCAGGCGGTCACCCAGGGCTTCTTGCCGGCGGCGCCCAAGGACGACAAGGAGTGCGGCCGCTGCGACTACCTGCCCGTGTGCGGGCCCCACGAGTGGCAGCGCGTGAAGAAGAAGCCCGCCGAGGCGCTCGCGCGGCTGCTGCAGCTGCGGGGGATGCCATGACGCCGCTCGCAGACGCCCAGGCCCGCGGGCGCATCCGCGAAGACCTCGGGGCCACGCTCGTCGTCGAGGCAGCGGCCGGCACCGGCAAGACCACCGAGCTGGTGGCGCGCATCGTCGCGCTGGTGCGGGGCGGGCACACCACGCTCGACCGCATCCTCTCCGTCACCTTCACCGACCTGGCCGCTGGCGAGATGAAGCTGCGCCTGCGCGGTGAGCTGGAAGCGGCGCGGGCGGGCGCGAGTCCCTTGGAGCAGGACCGCCTGACGAGGGCTCTCGCGATGCTCGAGGCCGCGCCCATCGGCACCATCCACTCCTTCTGCGCCGACCTGCTGCGCGAGCGGCCGGTGGAGGCGCGCGTCGACCCGCTCTTCGCCGTCGCCGCCGGAGAAGAGCAGGAGCGGATCTTCGACCAGGCCTTCGATGCCTGGTTCCAGAGGGTGGTCGGCGATCCTGCGCCGCCCTTCGCTTCCGTCGAGCCGGAGGGTGTGCGGCGCTTGCTCCGGCGAAAGGTGCGCGGAAACGACACGCCGCCGCGCGAACTGCTGCGCAATGCCGGCCGCGATCTCGCCGAGCACCGCGATTTCGACGGCGCCTGGCGGCGCGATCCGTTCGACCGCGCGGCGGGGCTCGACCGCGCGGTGCAGAAGCTGTCGGAGGTCGGCGCGCTGTCGACGCGCGCGCAGCGGCCCGAGGACTGGGCGGCGCAGTCGGTCGCCGAGATCGGGCGCTTCTGCGACGAGCTCCGCCGGCGCGAGGCGGTCCGCGGGCGCGACTACGACGGGCTGGAGGCGGAGCTGTACGAGCTCTCGCGGCGCAGGCTGTGGCACTGGCGCGGCGGTGGAAAGTGGTTCGCCAAGGATGTGGAGAAGTCGTCCGTGCTGGCGCTGCGCGACGCCGCCAAGGCCGAGCTCGACGCGCTCCTCGAAGCCTGCGCGGCCGATCTCGCGGCCCGCCTGCGCGAGGAGCTGCGCCCATTGTGCGCGGCGTACGAGGAGCTGAAGGCGCGCGCAGGCTGCCTCGACTTCCTCGATCTGCTGCTGCGCGCCCGGGACATGGTGCGCGACGACGCGGCGGTGCGGGCGGAACTGCAGCAGCGCTTCACGCACGTGCTGGTCGACGAGTTCCAGGACACCGACCCGCTGCAGGCCGAAATCCTCATCCTCATCGCCGCCGGCGATCCCGCGCAGTCCGGGTGGCGCAGCACGCGGCCCCGGCCTGGAAAGCTGTTCGTGGTGGGCGATCCCAAGCAGTCCATCTATCGCTTCCGGCGCGCCGACATCGCGCTCTACGAGGAAGTGAAGACGCATCTGTTGGCCTCGGGCGCGGAGCTTCTGCACCTGACCACCAGCTTCCGCTCGGTTCCCGCCATCCAGCAGGCGGTCAACGGCGGATTCGCGCCGCGCATGGAGGGCGGGACGCAGGCGGCGTACGTCGCGCTCGACCCGCACCGCGCGCCGCTCGCCGGACAGCCCGCGGTGGTGGCGCTGCCCGCGCCGCGGCTCTACGGCGATCGCGAGAAGGTGGTGAACTTCCGTATCGAGGAGTCGTATCCCGACGCGGTGGCCGCATGGATCCACTGGCTCTTGCGCGAGAGCGGCTGGAAGGTCAGCGAGCGCGACCGCAAGGAGCCCGTCCCGGTCGAGGCGCGCCATCTGTGCCTGCTCTTCAAGCGCATGCGCAGCTGGGACGGCGACCTGACCCGCGCCTACGTCCGCGCGCTCGAAGCGCGGCGCATCCCGCACGTCCTTCTCGGCGGGCGCTCGTACCACGCGCGCGAGGAAGTGCTGGCCATGCGCACGGCGGCGCAGGCCATCGAATGGCCCGACGACGAGCTCTCGGTGTTCGCGGCGCTGCGCGGGCCCCTCTTCGCGCTCGGCGACGACGCGCTCCTTTTGTGGCGCGAGCGGCAGAAGCGGTTCCATCCCCTGCGCCGGCTGCCTCTGGAGCTGTCGGCACAGGAGCGCGAGGTGGCCGATGGGCTCGAGGTTCTGCGCGACCTCCACTACCGGCGCAACAAGCGGCCCATCGCCGAGACGCTCTCGCGGCTGCTCGACGCGACGCGCGCGCACGCGGGCATCGCCATCCGCCAGGCCGGTGAACAGGCGCTGGGCAACGTGCTGCGCGTGGTCGAGCTGGCGCGCAGGTTCGAGACGGCCGGGGCCAGCTCGTTCCGCGCCTTCGTCGACCGGCTCACCAGCGAGGCCGAACGCGGCGAGGGGGCCGAAGCGCCGGTCGTCGAAGAAGGCACCGAGGGCGTGCGCATGATGAGCGTGCACAAAGCCAAGGGACTCGAGTTCCCGGTGGTGGTGCTCTGCGACCCGTGCGCCCCGGCCGCGCCGAAGATGCCCTCGCGGCTGGTCGATCCCGAGCGCCGCGTCTGGGCCATGCCGCTGGCGGGCTGCGCGCCAAGAGAGCTCATCGCCGATCGGGCGGCGCTCTTGGAGCGCGACCGCGAAGAGGTGGTGCGCGTCGCCTACGTCGCGGCCACGCGCGCGCGCGACATCCTGGTCGCGCCGGCGACCGGCGACGAAGAGCTGTCGGGCTGGCTTGAGCCGCTCAACCGCGCGCTGTACCCGTTGCCGCTCGAGCGCCGGCAGGGTCGCGCTGCACCAGGCTGTCCCGCCTTCGGCAAGGAGACGGTGCTCGACCGGCCGCCGGGGCTGCTCGCGGCGCTGTCGGTCTCGCCCGGGCTGCACACGCCGCAGGCCGGTGCGCACGAAGTGGTGTGGTGGGACCCGCACGCGCTCGACCTGGAGCGCGAGGTGGAAGGCGGGCTGCGCAGCAACGACCTGCTGGTCGATGACGGCAACTCCGCGCCCACCGCTGCTGCGCATGCCGCGTGGAAGGCCCGCCTCAAGGATGCGACGGAGGCTGGCAAAAAACCTTCGCTGCGCGTCGAGACGGCAACCGCGCGCTCGCTGGCGAGGGAGGAAGTTGCGGCCCAGCAGGCGCCGACCACGCTTGCGGCGGCGGGGGGCGGATCGAAGGCCGCGGAAGCGCGCGCAGTGGCGCTGGAAGCGGTCGCGTCGCGGGAGACCGGGCGTCCGGGAGGCAAGCGCTTCGGCACGCTGGTGCACGCGGTGCTGGCGGAGATCGATCTGCGCGCGGAGCATATGGAAGTCGCGCAGGCCGCCGCCGCGCAGGGCCGGCTCGTCGGCGCGGCGGAGGAGGAAGTCGCTGCGGCGGCCCGGGCGGTCGAAGCCGCCCTCCGCCATCCGCTGCTCGCCAGGCCCACTACGCGGCGCAGCTGCGCCTCTACTGCGCGGCCATCGAGGCGGCGACGGGCGTTCCCGCCCGGGCCGCGCTGCTCGCGGTGTAGCTGGCGCGGCTACCCCGGGGCTTGCTTCCTTTCACGACGCTCTGGTGCCGTAGCGCGATCCAGGGGGAGTGCATGGACACGCAGCAGGGCAGGGCCACGACGCGCTTGCGGTACCGGTTCGGAAGCCTCGTCCAGGCTCGCGCCCACGTGCGCGATCCGGGAGGTCGCTGGCTCTTCTTCTACCGCGACGAAAAGCTCCGCATGCTGCCCCGCGCTTCGGTCTGCCTCGAGTTCAGCTTCGACGACGGCGCCGCTCCGCGGCTCCTCCACGGCCAGGTGATCGACACGCTCGAAGGCAGCGGCACCTGGGTCGACCTCCTCGATGCGCGCCCGGTCCTCGCCCCCACCGCGTACCCCCGGCGGGACCCCCGGCTGGGCTGCGATCTGCCGATCGAGGTGCGCACGCAGGACCGCATCGAGACGGGTCGCCTCCTCGACCTGAGCGCGGGCGGCGCGCGCGTCGGCGGCATCTCGGTGCTGACGACGGACGAGGCGGTGGAGCTGCGGTTGCTCTCCGCCGACCGGCTCACCTTCTACGATCTCTCCTTCGGCCGGATCGCCTGGGCGCAGGGCAGCGAGCTCGGGGTGCGGTTCGATCCGGAGGACTCCATCGGCCGCTTTGCGGTGGCGCGACTGCTACACCGGACCGAGGCGGAGTGGCGCCGCGCGTGGGAGTCCGTGCACCCGCACTTCTGCTGCAAGGCGGAAGGCGTGGTCGAGCCGGAGCCGCCGCCGGTGCGCAGGGCCGACGACGCCAGCGGCAAGATCGCCCGCTAGGCCCGGCCACCGGAGGGGACTTCACCGCTTGGCGGGGAAGATGTCGCCGAAGGCGACAGTCGCCAGTCGGGCCGCCGCCGGCGAGGCGGGCTTAGGGCCTACGCAGTTGCTGATTGTCGCCGTGGCGACGATCTCTGCCGGTCGGCGCCCGCTACTTCTTGTGGACCGGACAGGCTTCGAGCGCGCCCGTCGGGTCCAGCGCGTCGCGGCCCTCCACCACTTTGATCACCTTCCCGTCCGGCCCGATGACGAAGGTGGCGCGGTTCGGATAGGTGCCGTTCCTGACGCCGTACGCCTCCGAGGCCTCGCCCTTCACGTCGGCGAGGAGCGGGAAGTTCAAGTTCAAGCTCTTGGCGAATCGCGTCTGCGTGTCGAGGTCGTCCATCGAGACGCCCAGGACCTGGGCGTTCTTGCCGGCGAACCGCTCTGCTGCATCGCGGAACGCCGACATCTCCTTGGTTCAGCCTCCGGTGAACGCCTTGGAGAAGAAGGCCAGCACCAGCGTCTTTCCCTTGTAGTCGGCGAGCGACACCTTCTTGCCGCTGCTCGACTCGAGGGAAAACGCCGGCGCCTTCGTCCCGGGCGCGATCGCGGCCGCGAGGGCCGTCAACATGGCGAGTGTCATGGAGGGCAGCCTACTCTGCGGCGAACCGAAACAACAGCGGTTAACCTCGCGGGGTGGAACAGACCGCACCGCCGCGCTTCATCTCGAAAGAGGGCCGCAGCAACCTGGTCAAGCTGGGTCTGCGCCACGCCTTCTTCAGCGACCTCTACGCTTCCTGGCTGGTGTCGAGCTGGTCGCACGTCTTCGTGCTGCTGATCGGGTTCTACCTGCTGCTCAACACCTTCTTCGCGCTGCTCTACCTGACCGTCGGCGGCATCGAGAACGCGCGCCCCGGCTCGTTCTCCGACGCCTTCTTCTTCAGCGTCGAAACCATCGCCACCATCGGCTACGGGCGCATGTCGCCGGTGACGCTGCCCGCGCACCTGATCGTCGCCTTCGAATCCGTCTGCGGCATCACCGGCGTGGCGCTGACCACCGGCCTGATGTTCGCCAAGTTCGCGCGGCCCACCGCGCGGATACTCTGGAGCGAAGTCTGCGTGGTGGCGGAGCACGACGGCGTCAGATCACTGATGCTGCGGGTCGCGAACGCGCGCGGCAACCAGGTGGTGGAGGCGCAGCTGCGCGTCGGGCTCATGCGGTCGGAGCGCACACGGGAGGGAGAGATGGTGCGGCGCATGCACGATCTGCGGCTGGTCCGATCGAGCTCGGCGGTATTCGCGCTCAGCTGGCTCGCGGTTCATCCCATCGACGAAAAGAGCCCGCTCTTCGGCCAGACCACCGCCTCGCTCAAGGAGATGGGCTCCGAGATCTACGTCTCCTTCACCGGCCTCGACGAGACCTTCAACCAGACCATCTACGCGCGCCACTCGTATAGCGGCGACGACATCCAATGGGGGCGGCGCTTCGTCGACATCGTCGGACCGCTCGAGGACGGGCGCCTCGGCATCGACTACAACAAGTTCCACCAGACCAAGCCCGCTTGACCTCGGCCCGGTCGCGGCGGCCGCTGCGGCTTGGGCGACTACGCCCGTAGCTGTTTGCGATCACCGCACTGGCCTTCTAGTGTGCTCGCCATGCGAATCACCCTCGCCTCGGGCCCGGCATCGGCGACGGCGCCCGTCGCCGCCCCCCCGGCGCAGCCCGCGTCTGGGCCGATGACGGCAGCCGAAGCAGCGGCGACGCTCTGTTCTTCGGAGCAGCATGGCGGCGCGGGCGATGCGGCTGCCGACGACGGACCGTGCGCCGCCGACGACGACTGCACCTTCACCCGCATCGCGCCCGGAGCCTGCTGCCCCATGCTCTGCACGCCGCGGGCGGTGACGAAGAAGGGCGCCGAGGCCGCCGAGGCGCACATGAAGACCTGCGCGCGGGGCCACGAGTGCCCGCAGCCGATGTGCCGGCCGCCGCGCGAGCTGACCATACCGGCCTGCGTGCAAAGCCGCTGTGTCGCCAAGGTGCGCGACGAGAAGGGCGTGCAATAGATCAGGCGGCGGCGTGAGCGCGGCGGCTCGCCTCGCCGCGCAGCGTGTTCCATAGCGCCGAGCCGGCCAGGAAGACGATCACCAGCCCCTGCGCGAGCAGGCCCTCGCGCGTCGCATAGAGGCCGAGCGCGGGGATCTGGAAAGCGCCCCACACCGTGATCGGCAGAACGCCCAGCACTTGGAGGCTGCGCACGCCGTTGCCGACCATCAACACCGCGAGCCCGCTGAGCAGCATCCCGCAGCTGACCAGCAGCAGGCGGGGCTTGAGCTTCTTGCCGAGCCGCTGGAAGGCCGCGACCAGCGCGACCAGCGCCACCAGCCCGAGCAGCGCGCCCAGGGCCACCGCGCCGCCGTTGCCGGGCGACTCCAGCACCAGGGCGCGGAAGAAGAGCACCGTCTCGAAGGCCTCGCGGTAGACGGCGATGAAGGTGATGCCCAGCACCACCGCGGAGCTGGCGCCCGCCATCGAGCGCTGGAAGAAGGTCGCCACCAGCTTGCGCGAGTTCATGGCGTGGAAGAGCCAGTGGCTGGCGTAGAGGATGAGCGCCGCCAGGACGAGCTGCAGGACGCCCTCGATCAGCTCGCGGTGGGCACCGGAGATGCGGGCGATGAGCATGCCCGAGAGCCACCAGGTGATGGCCCCGCCGAGGAGCGCGGAGAGCCAGCCGAGGTGGACGGCGTTGGCGTCCGTCTCGCGGCCCGCCTTGCGCAAGAGGGCGAGCATGGCGGCGACCAGCAGCGCCGCTTCGACGCCTTCGCGCAGCGCGATGACCAGCGCCCCGATGAACGCGACCAGCGCGCCGCCGCGAGGCCTCGCGTCGGCCTTCTCCAAGAGCGCGTCGAGGCGGGCGGCGTTTCGATCGACGTCCTGCCCGCTCTCGATCGAGGCGCGCAGCGCGAGGAAAGCGGTCTCCACCTCGGCCACCAGCGCGGAGTCGCGGGCGCGCAGGCCCGCCTCGTGCGGCTCGAAGTGGTCGAGATAGGCGGAGATGAGCGTGCGGCGGGCGGCCTCGCGATCTCCGCGGTGGGCGAGCGAGGCCGCGCGTGCGACGTCGTGCCGCGCCTGCGCGAGGCCCTGCGGCTGCGCGTCCTCGGCGTCGTCGGTGAAGTGCTGGCCGCGCAGCGCGGCGAGCGCCTCCTCCTGCTCGCGGGCGGTGAGTCCCGCCGCCGCGAGGCGCGCGCCCAGCTCAGCGTCCGAGAGCGCGGCGAGGTCGCGATAGCGGAAGGGCACCAGCGCGGCCCGCGCCAGCTCGAGGCCCCGCCGCGACGCGCCCGGATGCGCGAGCGTCAGCACGTAGAAGGCCGCGTCCCAGCGCGAGGCGTCGTCGAGCCCGGTGTCGAAGGCGGGCATCGCCGTCCGCGGCACGCCGTAGGTTTCGGCGTTGAAGATGCGCTGCGGGCTGAGCGGCTTCACCTCGTCGGGCACGGCGAAGTCGGGCGGCTTCGTCTCCAGGCCGAGGGCGAGGTTCGGATGGCCGGTGAGGCCGTGGCAGGCGGCGCAGGACTGCGCGTAGACCTGCGCGCCGTGCGCGAGGTCGGGCGGCTTCAGCGGCAGGAGCACGACGCGGAAGCGCTGCACGATCTCGTCGCGCACCGCCTTCGCCTGCGCGGCGACCTGGGACGGCGGGGCCCGATCGGCGACCTCCTTCGCCAGCGCGTCGAGCTTTTGCGCCAGGTCCTCGCCCTGCGCGCCGGCGTCGGTGCGCAGCTCGCGGGCGGCGTCCTTCACGAAGCCGATCTGCTCCTGGTGTTCGGCCTCCGAGAGCAATTCGCCCGAGGGCCCGACCGCCCGCGCGTAGTCGCCCGAGACGTAGTCGAGCAGCGCCACCACGCGCCGCAGCGGTTGCGCCTCCGATGCCTCCGCCTTCGGCTCCTCTCCGGCCGCGGGCAGAGCCGCCGCCGCGGCCAGACTGAAACTGAGAATCAATCTCAACATAAACGGCTTAGGATAGTGGGCAGCCGGCCCGTTGTCACTCCCCTTCCCCGTGGCAAGTCGCCGCGCCGTTCGGTACAAACGTTGGCGCGCCATGTACCTACCGAAATTCTTCATCCGCGGCCGCGAGGACGGCGCCACCCACACCGAGGCGGCGCACATCCCCGGCGGCCGCTCGCTGCGCGACCTGGTCTTCGGCGCCAACGACGGCCTGGTGGCGGCGTTCGCGGTGGTCTCGGGCGTCCACGGCGCGGCGGTCTCCACCCGCATCATCCTCCTCGCCGGCCTCGCCGAGCTGATCGGCGGCACCATCGCCATGGGCCTCGGCGCCTTCCTCGCCGCCAAGAGCGAGCGCGAGTTCATCTTGAGCGAGCGCGAGCGCGAGGAGCGCGAGGTGCTGGAGTTCCCCGACGAGGAGCGCAAGGAAGTGCGCACCATCTTCGCGCGCAAGGGCTTCCGCGGCGAGGCGCTGGAGCAGATGGTCAACCACGTCACGGCCGACCCGGTCTTCTGGGTCGACACCATGATGACCGAGGAGCTGGGCCTCGCGGCGGTGCCGACTTCGGCGCCTTTCCGCTCGGGGCTGGTGGTGGCGATGGCGTACGCGCTGGGCGCCGCCTTCCCGGTCATCCCCTACGCCCTGCCGGTCCCCGTGCAGACGGCGTTCGCGCTCTCGGTCGGCTGCACGCTCTTGGCGCTGTTCGTGGCGGGCGCGCTCAAGACGCTGATGACCGGACGGCCGTGGCTGCGCAGCGGGACCGAGACGGTGCTGGTCGGCGCGCTGGCGGCGGCAGCGACATTCCTTGCCGGACGCTTGATCGCGCCCCACGGCTCGTGACGCGATGGCCGAATTGCCCGAGAACGAGCTGGCCCGGTCGCTCTCCTTGGGGCTGCGAGAGGATTTCCCCGAGCGCGAGGCGACTGCAAGGCAACTCGCGGAGCTGTTCCTCGACGCCATCGCGGCGGCGATTCCGCTGACGCGGCACGAGCCCGCTGACGGGCCGCTTGCGGAGCTGGAGACGCTCGCGCAGCAGGCCGACGTCTACGCCTGGGACGGCGCGCCCGGATGGGACGTGGTGCTGCTCCGCGGGCTGATGCAGCGCGAGCGGATCGAGCCCGGGCCCTCGGCGCTCGACGGGCTGGGCGCGCGTGAGGAGCGGACCCAACAGCGGGGCGAGCTGAAACGGCGCGCGCATGCCGAGGCGGAGCGGCTGGTGCTGCTCGGCCGTGAGGCAGCGCGCTTCGGGGCCGCCGGCAAAGGCGCGGGAGCGGAGGCGCTCGACCAGATGCCGACGCTCCCCCCGGCGACCGCGCTGGTGGCGGCGCACGCCTCGCTGCTGCGGCTGGTCGCAGAGGCGGCGGCGGCGCCGCTGCTGGTCCTGCCGGAAGACCCGACGGCGGGCGCGCTGCCCCACGCCGCGCTGGATGCGCTGCTGCGCGAGATGGACGAGCGCGGCGATTTCGCCGCGGTGCACGAGGAGTGGCTGGCGCGCCTGCTCGCGCAGAATCCCGCCGCCGCACAGACGCCCGCCTTCCGCACTTTTTTCGCCGGGCTCTCGCAGTCGCTGCGCGTGGCGGTGTCGCTGCGCGCCTTTCGCGACGCCGCGCTCGAGGGCCAGCTCGCGCCCGATGCCGAAGCGCTCCTGGGTGCGCTCGCCACCTGGCAGCCGGCGCGCTGGCCAAAGCTGCGCGGCGGAGCGCCGTCGAGCTGGATCTGCGAGCTTTGCCCCGCCGCCCCCGGAGGCGCGCCGCCTGTGCAGCGCCTCGCCCGCGAATGCCAGGCCGCCCTCGAGCTGATGTCCCGCCTCTGGTTCGCGAAAGATCTGTCGCTCACCGGCTTCACCGCGCTGGCTGCGCTCTTCGTCGGCCGGTGCGCCTCCGCCGTCGCGCTCTGGGAAGAGCTGGGCGGTGGCGCCGGGGAAGCGTGACGGTTATGGTCCGCGCGTTTCCGAGAGGAGCAGCACATGGATGCGTGGTCTTCCGCAGGACCCGTCGGCCAAACCCGCACCGCCGCCTTCATGGCGGCCGTCTACCGCTGGATGGCGTTCGGCCTCGCGCTGACCGGCATCGTCGCCTACGCAGTCACTTCGAGCCCGGCGATCCTGGGCGTGTTCTACAACATGCAGGACGGCCACGTCGTCGGCGTGAGCGGCCTCTTCTGGGGCGTGGGCATCGCCGAGCTGGCGCTGGTCTGGCTCTTCGTCCCCGCGCTCAACCGCGTCTCGCTGGGCGCCGCGGTGGGGATGTTCCTCGCCTACTGCGCTTTGAGCGGAGTCACCTTCTCCGTCTACCTGCTCACCTATACTTCGGCGTCGATCGCCTCGACCCTGTTCGTCACCGGCGGCGCCTTCTTCGGCCTCTCGGTCTACGGCACCGTCACCAAGCGCGACCTGTCCGGGATGAGGAGCTTCCTCTTCATCGGGCTCATCGGCATCATCCTCGCCGGCATCGTCAACATCTTCCTGCGCAACAGCGCCGTCGAGTTCATCATCTCCTGCTGCGGCGTCTTGATCTTCGCCGGCCTCACCGCCTACGACACGCAGAAGCTGCGCGCGATGGGCGAGCAGGGCGAGGAGAAGCACGCGCTGCTCGGGGCGCTCTCGCTCTACCTCGACTTCATCAACCTGTTCTTGTTCCTTCTCAGGTTCATGGGGCGCCGCAGGGATTGATGGGGAGCCTCGCTCGGCTGGCGACTGGACGTGCCAAAAGCTGTATGTGTTGAGCCGTGCCGGCCTTCGACAGGGGCGCCTTCTTCGACGTGGACGGGACGCTGGTCTCGACCAACGTCGTCCATGCGTACGCCTATTACGTCTTCAACCGCGGCACCATCTTCGGCACCGCCCAGAGACTTATCAAGGGCATCGCGATGGCGCCGGCGTACGCGGTCGCCGATCGGTACAACCGCAAGGTCTTCAACGAGCTGTTCTACCGCGCCTACCGCGGGCTCTCCGAGGACCGGCTCATCGAGCTCTCGCAGGATCTCTGCGACGAGGTGCTCAAGCCGGCGGTGTTCCGCGGCGCTCTGGACATCATCGCGGAGTGCAGGCGCGCCGGATGCAAGATCGTGCTCTGCACCGGCGCCATCGACATCACCATGAAGCCGCTCGCCGAGCACCTCGGCGCCGACGACATGATCGCCAACTCGCTCCAGTTCGTGGAGGGCTTCGCCACCGGCAAGGTGATTCCTCCCGTCGTCGAGGGCGCCAACAAGGCGAACCGCATCCGCGATTACTGCCTGCAGCACGGGCTGCGGCTCGATCAGTCGCACGCGTATAGCGACTCGCTCTCCGACTATCCGATGCTCGCCGTGGTCGGGCGCCCGACTGCCGTCAATCCCGACCGCAAGCTGCGCTCGCACGCCCGCGCCTACGAGTGGCCGATCCTCGAGCTGCGGTAGACGCTCAGGACAGGCCGTACTCGTGAACGAGCTCGTGCTCGTGAACGTGCTCGTGCTCGTGAACGTGCTCGTGCCCGTGAAGGTGCTCTTGCTCGCTCGGAGACACTGAGCGCCAGCACGAGCACGGACGATCGCGGGACCTCTCCTCCTCGCTCGCAGAGCGGCCGTCCTGACGAGCGCCTACCCGTCTGCACCTTGTGCCCCCTCGAGGTGCGGTCTGGGCTGGGCTCGGCGAGTACCACTCCCGTCGTGGAAGAAGACGCACGCCTCCTTCGTTGAGCTTTCGACACAGCCGTCGCCGTGTCGGGAAGCAACCAACCAGGAGATCGTGCTTGAAAACGCTCCCCCTCGTCGCGATCGCAGCCTTTGCCGCAGGATCCGCCTCAGCAGCGCAGGTCTGGGTCGCTCCCGCAGCCAGGAAGATCCGCCCCGTGCTTTACCGGGAGGGACTCATCCAGGTGATTTCGCCCTCGGGTGGCGACGGCGCGATCGGCTTCTGGCCGGATCCGCTGGTTCCCGATGTGGATCCGATCGTGGGCGAGAAACGCAATGCCTTCCCGTTCGATGTTCCGGCGAACGAGAGCCGGGCAGTGCTGATCGACGTCCACGCGCCACAAAACACTCCCGCGGGCGTCTACAAGGGCGTCGTCAACGTGACCGGCGGCGTGACCGCGCAGATCCCGGTCGAGCTGACGGTGTGGGATTTCGCGATGCCTTCCACCTCGACGCTGAAGAGCGCCTTCGGCCTCAACTGGAACGCTCCCTGCGTCGGGCACGGCGACACCAGCGGCCCCTGCAGCTACGCCGCGGACATGGCGCTGCGTGCGCGCTACGTGCAGGCGGCGCTCGACAATCACATCTCTCTGCACCTGCCCTGGTACGCCTCGACCGTGGACAGCAGCGGCGTCGCAAACTGGTCCGATTTCGATCTCTACATCGGTCCTTTTCTCGCAGGCACCGCCAACACTCGCCTTCCAGGCGCCCGGCTGACCGCGGTCAGCGTCAACGGCGGATGGGCCACACCGATGGTCAGCGGTTGGGCCAGCCACTTCAAGGACAAGGGCTGGTCGTCGACGATCTTCGACTACATCTGCGACGAGCCGCCCGCGACCTGCCTGTGGGCGGACATCAACCCGCGCATCAGCTGGAGCCACGCCGGCTCTGCCTCGGTCAAAACGCTGGTGACCACCAGCTTCCAGGAGGCGCAGCTGAACGGAATCGTCGGCCTCGATTTGATCGTGCCCGTGATCGATCAGATGGAAAACAGGCCTGGCCAACCTTATGCCGGCAACCAGCGCGCCAAATACCCGGCCAACATCTGGTGGTACCAGAGCTGCGATTCGTTCGGTTGCGCGGTGGGCAGCGGCGTCACCGGCTGGCCCACCATGGCCATCGACGCGGACGCCACCCGAAACCGCGCGATGGAATGGATGTCCTTCAACTACAACGTGGAGGGCGAGCTCTATTACGAGACCGCGATGGCGTACTACCTGGGCGATCCCTGGGTGACGCAGGCCGCCTTCGGAGGAAATGGCGACGGTACGCTCTTCTATCCGGGCACCATTGCGAGGATCGGAGGACTGACGGAGATCCCGATCGAGTCTCTCCGCATGAAGGCGATACGCGACGGCATGGAGGACTACGAATTGCTCGCGATGGCGACGACGCTCGGCATGGGTGCCCAAGCGACAGCCCTGGCGCGCAGCGTGTTCCCCGTGACGTACCAGGCGACCGCGACGCCCGAGATCATCGACACCGCGCGCGGTCAGTTGGCCGCCCTCATCCTTCATGCGCTGGGCAATTCCGCGGATGCGGGTACGGCTGCAGACGCTGGAAGCGGTTCGCCAGACGCCGGTGTTGGGGCGCACCCTTCTGTCGCCGTCTCCAGCATCGGGGGCGGCTGCAGCTCGGGGCCGCAGTCGGCATGGCTCTGGCTTCCGCTCCTGGCGCTGGCAGCACGGCGCTTGCGCCGGGTGCTGTCAGTCTGAAGAGACCGCTCAGGGCCCGACCTTGAGCCTGCGCAAGGCATGATCACGCGCGTCGACGATGAGGACCGAACCATCCGGCGCGACCGCAAGCGCGCGCGGCCCGGCGAACCCGGCGGTCGAGCCCTTCCCGTCGACCGTCCCGCCTTGCTGGCCACCGGCAAGCGTGTCGATGATCGAACTGCGTAGAGCGCGGATCCGCGCGGTCGCCTCGTCGATGAGCAGGATCTGCCCATCGGGAAGCGCAGCAGCCGCGATCGTCTCGAAGACGGTCGCTCCCGAAACGGGGCCGTCGTCCCAGCCTTCCGACCCGGGGTAGCCGACCAGGGTGCTGACCGTGTGGGTCGCCGCGGAGACCTTGCGCAGCACGCCCGTCATCGGCTCCACGAACACCGCATCCCCACCGGGCAGCACGGTGATCCCCATCGGGAACTGGAGTTGCGCCTGCAAGCCCGGCCCGTCGAGGATCCCCTCCGATCCGGTTCCTGCCCAGGTCGAAGCCACGCCCTTGGTCGTCACCTCTCGAATGCGCTGGTTCCACGCATCGGCGACCAGGATGGTGCCTGCCGCGGTCAGGGCGATGCCCATCGGCTGCGAGAATTGAGCGGACGCGCCGTCGGCAAATCCCTGGTTCCAGCCTGCGAGCGTGCTGACGACGCCGTTGGAGATGACGCGGATGCGATGGTTGCCCGTGTCCGCGACGTAGATGGTCCCGTCCGGGGCGATGGCCACGCCGCGGGGGCCGCTGAACCGCGCCTGGGCCGCCGGTCCGTCGGCAAAACCCAGCCCGCATCCCGCCACCACGGTGACGGCGCCGGCAGGGGTGACGCGCACGATCCTGTCGCCGTCGGCCACGATGGCGTCACCGTTCTGAGCGACGGTCACCGCGGCGGGCAATGTCAGCGAGGTCGTGACCGTCGAGACCTGCACGCCGGCGCGATAGTTCGGTACCGAGATTCCGGCGGGCAGGTTCATGGGCAGGACCGGCGCCGGAATCGTCCCGTCGCCGGCGAAGCGCGAGAAGAGGTTCGCGGCGAATTGCTGGATGCGCGGGTCCCAGCGGCCGGCATTGGAGAGGGAACGCGAGAAGGTGATGCTTCCCGCGTTGAAGACGAGACCGCCCGCGGGCGTCGGATAGATGGTCGTCTCGCCAAACGCGAAATTGGCATCGTGGTTTTCGACGAAGCAGTTGGAGATCACCTCGACCCCTGCAGGCTGCGCTCCGTTGTCGAACCGCCGATCGACTTCGTCTCCGTAAACGCCGGCGATGATCGACCCTGCCTGCACGCCGGCGCCGGCCCACAGCCAGGAGGACGGATTCGTCACCGTCAGCGGGGCAGAGGTCCACATCCAGCTGCCGTACATGGCGCCGACCATCGCGTTCTCGGGCGCGCGCAGCGGCGGATCGCGCCACCGCGTGGTGAGGTGCGCCGGGTCGGAAGAGGCGGCCGGATCCAGATTCGCGAACTCCTTGTAGCCGAACATCAGCCGGCGGGAGGCATCGGCAAAGCGCACCTGCCAGTACGACGAATTCGCCCCGAGGAAAGCGACGTTCGTTCCGGCGGCGATGGCCCCGCGCACGGCGTCCCGCATGTTCGCGGTCCAGTACTCGGTGTGGGCCTGCATGACCAGCATTCGGCGGCGCGCCACAAGCGCCGGATCGGCGTCGAGGTCGGCGTCGGTCACGTAGGCGAGATCGTATCCCTGTGCTTCCGCGAAGGTGATGAAGCCATGGTCCATGGAGAGCAATTCGCCGGCGCCATTGTTCTGGTATGGGCGGTCGAAAGAGACCGCGTAGGCGTGCCACGCGCTCCAGTTGGTGCGGCGGTTCGCGTACAGGCTGGTGCCGCCCCAGTCGTTGTACGCTTGGTAGGTATTGGTCGAGACCGGATAGAGGATGGTCGCGGCGCGCTGGGGCTCGCGGACCACGAAGGTCGCGTACGTCTCGCCGAGAGAGGACTTGAGCTTGATCAGATAGGCGCCGGTGAGCGCGTTGGCGGGAACTCCAACGGCGAAGGTGGCCGGCCAGGGCGCGCGCACCGAGCCCGTCGCCGGATCCATCACCGTGCTGGCCCAGACGGCAACCTGGACCGGCCCGCCCGCGGCCAATCGCCTGCCGCCCGCGCCGCCGTAATAGCCGAGGCGCCACAGCTCCCAGGTGACGCTGGTCGCGACCGACGCGCCCGCGCGGACGATCACCTGTTCGCCAGGAAGCGCGCTGGTGCGATCCGCGTACGCAGCGAGCTGCCTGGTCGGAGAATCGAGGCGCCACCCCGACCCGCCAGGCTGGAGGTTCTCATCGACGATCGGCGAGTGGCGAAGGGGCAGGACGCCTGTGCCGGGCGGATCCTGAGGACCGGCATCGACCCCGCCGTCCTCCGCGGGCGAGCCTCCGTCCGGGTCGCCGCTGGTTCCGCCGTCGGAAAGCAAACCGATCGGGGGAGGCATCGAATTGCCCCCCGCAACGGGCCCAGCAGTGTTGGAGGCCGAGCCTCCACAAGCGAGGGCCAGAAGAAGAGGGTACCGCCGGATGGCGTTGGCTTCGTGCCCGGCGCGGACGGTCCGAAACCTCGGTACCGCGAAATATGCGAATTTGAACTCATCCGTCATGCGCCGGGCGTCCCACCGCCCGCCTTCCCTCCTCGGTTCCAGCACCCTGGGTTGACGTTCGGAATTGAACGCACGTAGAATTCAACGCGTGTTGAATTCCAAGGCAGCGAAGACCGGCCGCAGGCGCGGCGTCACCGGAACGCGCGAGGCCATCCTGAGAGCGGCGCGCGACTCCTTCGCCAGGAAGGGCTACGACGGCAGCAGCTTTCGCGGCGTGGCCAGCAAAGCCAAAGTCGATCCGGCGCTGGTGGTGCACTTCTTCGGCACCAAGGCCGAGCTGTTCGGCGCCAGCCTCGAGCTGCCCTTCGAGCTGTCCGAGCTGGAAGCGGTGCTGCAGGGCGACCGCAAGACGCTGGGGCGCCGCCTCGCCGCCTTCTACCTGCGGCGCGTCTTCCACGACCGCGCCCAGACGGTGCAGAGCCTCTTGCGCTCGTGCGTGACCAACCCGGAGGCGGCGGCGATCCTGCGGCGCACCATCGAGACCACGGCCCTGGCGCTCTTCCAGCGCGTCTTCCCAGCCCCCGAGACGGCGCTGCGGGCCGAATTGGTGGCGAGCCACATGATGGGCCTCTTCCTCGCGCGGCACATCCTCGGCATCGAGCCCCTCGCCTCCACCAGCGAGGAACGGCTCATCGAGCTGGTGGGGCCGGCGCTGCAGCACTACCTGTCGCCGCAGAGGCGCCGGTGAGGCGGTTCGCCGCAGCTTTGGTCTTCTGCGCCTGCGCGCGCGGCGGCGGCGGCGGTGCGCGGGAGTACCAGGGCGTGGTCGAGCTGCACGAGCGGGTGCTGTCGTTCGAGGTGTCTGGACGCGTTCGCGAGCTGCGGGTCAGGCGCGGCGAGCAGGTGGCCGCGGCGCAGGTGCTGGCGGCTCTCGACGACTCGCTGGAGCGGCCGCTGCGCGAGGCGAAGGCGGCGGAAGCGCAAGCGGCCGACGCGCAGCTCGAGCTCTTGAGAGCCGGCGCGCGCGGCGAGGACGTGCGGGCGGCGGAGGCGCAGCTGCGAGGCGCACGGGCGGTGGAGAAGACGTTGGCCGATTCGCTGGAGCGCACGCGCAAGCTGCGCGCGGAAGGCACCGTGCCGCCGGCGCAGCTCGAGGAGGTGCAGGGCCAGTACGACCGCGCGGTTGCCGAGCGGCAGGCGGCGGAGGAGCGGGTCCTGGCGCTGAAGGCCGGCGCGCGGTCGCAGGAGGTCAAGGCGGCGCTGGCGCGATCCTCGCAGACGCATGCGGCGCTCGAGGCGGAGGACGCGCGGCTCGCGCGCTTCGTCCTGCGGGCGGAGATCGGCGGCGAGGTCCTGGACACGCACGTCGAGCCCGGCGAGGTGGTGCAGCCCGGCACGCCGGTCTTGACGCTGGGCGAGACGCGGCGGCCGTACGTAGACGTCTTCGTTCCGCAGGGCGAGCTGTCGGGCGTGCGGCCCGGCGCTCTCGCCTTGGTGCGCGTCGACGCCGGGAAAGAGCGGTTCAAGGGCGCGGTGGAGATGGTCGGCCGCACCGTCGAGTTCACGCCGCGCTACCTGTTCAGCGAGAGAGAACGGCCAAATCTGGTAGTGCGTGTGCGCATCGCGCTGGAGGACCCGCAGGAGAAGCTGCACGCGGGCGTGCCGGCGTTCGCGGAGCTGCGGCGGTGACGGCCATCGTCCACACCGAGCACCTCTCGCGGAAGTTCGGCGAGCTTGTGGCAGTCCGCGACGTCTCGCTGGAGGTCGAGCGCGGGGAGATCTTCGGCGTCCTCGGTCCCAACGGCGCCGGCAAGAGCACCACCATCCGCATGCTCTGCGGCATCCTCGATCCTTCGGGCGGCAGGGGGACGGTGGTGGGATTCGACATCGCCCGCGAGGCCGAGCGCATCAAGGAAGTCATCGGCTACATGACCCAGCGCTTCTCGCTCTACGAGGACCTGACCGTCTTCGAGAACCTGCGCTTCTACGCCGGCCTCTACGGCGTGCCTTCGGCGCGCAGGCAGCAGCGGATGGAGGCGGTGCTCGATGCAACGGGTCTGCAAGAGCGGCGCTCTCAGATCGCGGGCACCTTGTCGGGCGGATGGAAGCAGCGGGTGGCGCTGGCCTGCGCCACCATCCACCAGCCGCCGCTGCTCTTCCTCGACGAGCCGACCGCGGGGGTCGACCCGGTGAGCCGCCGCGAGTTCTGGGAGCAGATCCACGGCCTCGCCGCACAAGGCACGACGGTCTTGACGACCACGCACTACATGGACGAGGCGGAGCGCTGCCACCGGCTCTCCTTCATCTTCCGCGGCTCGGTGCTGGACACCGGGACGCCGGAGGAGATCGTCGCGCGGCGCCACCTGCGCGTCGCAGAGCTGCAAGTCGCGGACGCGGTCCGCGCCGCCGAGCAGCTGCGCGGCCTGCGCGAGGTGGACGAGGTCGCGCATTACGGCCACAACATGCGGCTCGCGGTGCTGGGCGAGACCGATCCGGAGGAGCTGGCGCGCCGGGTGCTGGGGCCGGCCCTGATCGCTTCGCGCCCGGCGCGGGTGACGGTGGAGGACGCGTTCGTGTCGATGGTGCGGCACGACTCGCGGGCTGCATGACCGCGCGCGCGCAGCTGGGCGCGACGCTGTCGCGGCTATGGTCGATCGCGCTCAAGGAATTGCTGCAGCTCCGCCGCGACCGGCTGACGCTGGCGATGATGGTGGCGCTGCCGGTCTTCCAGCTCATGCTCTTCGGCTACGCCATCGACACCGACGTGCGGCACATCCCGACGGTGGTCTACGATCAGGACAAGAGCGCGCAGTCGCGCGACTTCGCGCAGGGGCTGCAGGCGACGGGCTTCTACGATCTGCTCGGGGAAGTGCGCAGCTACGAGGAGATCGCGCGCGCACTGCGCAGCGGGAGGGCGCGGGTGGCGCTGGTGGTGCCGGTCGGCTACGCCAGCGACCTCGCCCGCGGTCGCCCGGCGACTTTGCAGCTGGTGGTGGACGGCAGCGATCCGCAGACGGTGGCCAGCGCCACCAACACCGCCGCCGGGCTGGCGCAGGCGCGCTCGACGCAGCTCATGTTCTCGCGCGCCGGGCGCTTGCGGCCGGCCATCTCGCTGGAGCCCGACACCTGGTACAACCCCGAGCTGAAGACTGCGATCTACATCGTGCCGGGCCTGGTCGGCGTCATCTTGACGATGACGATGGTGATGCTCACCGCCATGGCCATCGCCCGCGAGCGGGAGCGCGGCACGCTGGAGCAGCTGATCGTCTCGCCGCTGCGCCGCGGGGAGCTGATCGTCGGCAAGATCCTCCCTTACGTCGCCATGGGCTACGTGCAGATGACGCTGATCCTGCTCCTGGGCCACTGGGTGTTCGGCGTGCCGTTCACCGGGTCGCTTCTGCTCTTGTACCTGCTCGCGTTCGTTTTCATCGCCGCCAACCTGGCGCTGGGACTTTTCTTCTCCACGCTGGCGCAGACGCAGCAGCAGGCGATGCAGATGAGCTTCTTCTTCTTGCTGCCGAACATCCTTCTCTCCGGATTCATGTTTCCCTGGGAGGCGATGCCGCGCCCGGCGCAACTGCTCTCGCTGGCGCTGCCGCTGACGCATTTTTTGCGCATCGTGCGCGGCATCGTGCTCAAGGGGAGCACGCTCGCCGACGTGAGCGGCGAGCTCGGCTGGATGGCCGCCATCCTCGTCGTCTTGGTGGTGATGGCCTCGCTGCGCTTCTCCAAGAAGCTGGGCTGAAGGAAACTGGCTTTTCGCAGCCGAACGCCGATGCTTGGGTCGCATGCGCATCGCCGCCCTTGCGCTCTGTTTCTCGCTTTCCCTCGCTGCCCGCGCCGAGCAGGTCCCGGCGCCCGCTGTCCCTGCAAAAGCGGAGCAGCAGCGCAGCGCGGCGCCCGCCATCGCGTTGGTCAGCACGGGCCTCATCGTCACTAGCGCCTCGTACGGGGCCTCAGTCGGCACCGCCGCCGTCTACGGCCTTTTGGTGGTGCCGTTCCTCGCCGCATCCCACGAGCGCATCCCCACCGACCCGCTCTGGCTGCTCATCCCGGTCGCCGGCCCGCTCCTCATCATCCACAACGACCCCATCGACAGGGGCACCCGGACGCTGCTCTACCTCGACGCCGCCGCGCAGGTGCTCGGCTTCGGAATGCTGTTCTCGGGCTTCGCCGTCGCGCCCCCAAACCGACCGTCAGTCCACCTGACCCTCATGCCGGGCGGCGCCGGCCTCTCCGGACGCTTCTAACCCCCGACGGTGGGAAACGGCGCGCTCTTCGGGTAAAAGTCGCCGCTCACCCCCCGGGGAGCCCGATGCGTTCGTTGGACAGGCTGCGGCAGAGCTACGACGAGGACACGCAGGTCATCATCCAGGACAAACGGTCCCCGCCGCGGATGCTCTTCTCCGACACCGAGATCCTCCTCGAGGAGGTCCCGGTCGGCACCCGCGTCGTCTTTCCCAACCCGCCCGTCGAAGAGCTGTCCAACCGGCGCGCGGCCATCCGCTGGGCCATCAACCATCCCGAAGGCTGCGATCCGCTGCACGCGCGGCTGCGGCCGGGGATGCGCGTGCTCATCGCCATCGACGACATTTCCCTGCCGCTGCCGCCGATGCGCACGCCCGACGTGCGGCAGATGATGCTCGAGATCGTGCTGCAGCTCTGCGCCGACTCGGGCGTGGACGACGTGCAGCTCTTGATCGCCAACGCGCTGCACCGCCGCATGACCGAGGCGGAGATGAAGCGCATGGTAGGCGCGCGCATCTTCGCTGCCTACTATCCGGACCATTACACCAACCACGATGCCGAGGAGCCGGGCGGCATCGTCGAGCTCGGCACCACCGAGGCCGGCGAGAAGGTCCGCATCTCGAAGAAGGCCACCGAAGCGGATCTGGTCATCTACCTGAACGTCAATTTCGTCCCCATGGACGGTGGCCACAAGTCGGTCGGCACCGGACTCACCGATTATCTGGGCCTGAAAGCGCACCACAACCCGCAGGCCATCCGCGACAGCAAGTCGTACATGGAGCCGAGGCATTCCGAGCTGCACAGCTCGGTCGACCGCATCGGCCGGCTCATCGACCAGCACATCGACGTCTTCCACATCGAGACGGCGCTCAACAACAAGATGTTCGACGGGCCGATGGCTTTTTTGGGAAAGCGCGAGGAGGACTTTACCGATCTCGACCGCGCCGCCCTGGAAGGATTGCGCTGGGCGCTGGGCAAGGTCCCGCGCGCGCTGCGGCAGAACATCTTTCACAGAGTGCCGGCCGGCTATGGCCTGATCGCCTGCGCTGCGGGGCGCACCGAGCTGGCGCACGAGAAGATCCTGCAGGCCTGCCGCCGGCAGCTCTTCGTCAACGTCAAAGGGCAGGCGGACATCCTCATCGCGGGCATTCCCTATATCAGCCCCTATAACGTCGGCGCGGTCCTCAATCCGCTCCTGGTGCAGGTGATGGCCTGCGGATACTTCTTCAACATGAACCGCGGGGTGCCGCTCATCAAGAAGGGCGGCACGCTGATCGTCACCCACCCTTGCATGGACGAGTTCGACCCGGTCCAGCACCCGAGCTACATCGAGTTCTTCCACCGGCTGCTGCCCGAGACGACCGACGCGGTGACGCTGCACAAGAAATACGAAAAAGAATTCGCGCAAAATCCTTCGTATGTGCATCTCTATCGCAAGGGCAATGCCTATCACGGGGCCCACCCCTTCTACATGTGGTACTGGGGCGAAAACGGCCGCCAGCACATGGGCCAGATCATCGCGGTCGGCACCGAGAACACGCACGTCCCGCAATTGATGGGCTGGGAGCGCGCCGACACGCTGGCGGAGGCGATCGACATGGCGCGCGGCCGGCAAGGCCGTTCGGCGAACATCACGCTGATGCACCACCCGCCGATGGTGATGACCGACGTCGCGCTCGCCGCGGACGAGGGCGCGAAGTTGCTGCCAGAGCAGGGAGGCGCGTCCGCGGCGAAGCCCGGCATCGCGGCGAAGGAAGAGCTGTAAGCCCCGGCCGCCAATAGGCGGCTCAGGGGCTACGTTCGTGGCCGTTACACTGGATGCTATCGGAGTACGCTTTCATGGACGCGGCGCCCATCGATCTCGCCAAGGCATTTCGCGGCCGCGAGATCCTCATCACCGGCGTGACCGGCTTCCTCGGCAAGGTCGCGCTCACCATGCTGCTCGACCGGTATCCGGACGTCGGCAAGGTCTACGTGCTGGTGCGGCCGCGCGCGGGCGGCACGGCGGACGACAGATTTTTCGGGAAAGTAATGACCTCTCCGCCTTTCCGCCCGCTGCGGGAACGATATGGCGACGGGCTGGAAGCCTTCTTGCGGGGAAAGTGCCTGCCGCTGGCGGGCGACGTCACCGATCCGCTGCTGGGGCTGACCGGCGAGCAGGTGGCGCGGCTGAGCGGGAAGCTCGCCTGTGTGATCAACTCGGCGGGCCTGGTCACCTTCAATCCCCCGCTGGAGATCGCGGTCTCGGTCAATACCGGGGGCGCGCGCAATGCCGCCGAGCTTTGCAAGAAGACGGGCGCGACGCTGGTGCACATCTCCACCTGCTTCGTCGCTGGCACCCGGCGCGGGCCGGTGTTCGAGGACGAGCCGCTGGTCGGCAACTATCCCAAGGCGCACGACCTGGCGGACGCGGCGCGGGCGCCGTTCTCGGTCGACACCGAGCTGAAGGACGTCGACGCACTGGTGGCGCGCACGCGGGCCCAGGCCGACGACCGCGCGCTCGCCGCGCAGTTCCGCGCCGCGGCGGTGAAGCGCCTCGAGGAAGAGGGCCGCGACCCGGAAGACGAGAAGGCGCTGCGCCTCGCCGCCGGCCGCGAGCGCAAGCTGTGGCTCGCGGCGCAGCTGGTGCAGGCGGGCATGGACCGCGCGCAGGCGTGGGGCTGGCCCAACACCTATACGTATACGAAAGCGATGGGCGAGCAGGCCATCGCTGCCAGCGGCTGCAAGTACGCGCTGGTGCGGCCCGCCATCGTCGAGAGCGCGCTGCGCTTTCCCTTCCCGGGCTGGAACGAGGGCTTCACCACTTCCGCGCCGCTCGCCTTCATGGGGCTCAAGGGGCAGCGCGTCTTTCCGGCGGGGAGCAAGCTCGTCCTCGATCTGATCCCGGTCGATCTGGTCGCCGCCGGCATCCTCGGCGTCGCCGGCGCTGCCTGCGCCCAGCGGCTCGAGCAGCGCGTCTTCCAACTCGCCTCGGGGGACGTGAATCCGTTCTACGTCCGCCGCGCGGTCGAGCTGGTCGCCCTCTACAAGCGCCGCTACTTCCGCGAGCGGACCGACCGCGGCGAGCACAGCGCGTTCAAGACCTGGCTCGACACCTGGCTCGAGCCGTATCCGGTCTCGGCGCAGCTCTACAAAGCCTCCAGCGCCCCGCTCTTCCGCGCCGCCGCCAAGGGACTGCGCAAGCTGATCGAAGAGCGCGGCCTCAAGTGGGGCTCGCCGGTGGGCACGGCGCTGCTCGCGCGCGCGGACCAGACGCTTTCGAACGTCGACCGCCAGCTGGGGCAGGTCGAGATGACCTGGGAGCTGTTCCTCCCCTTCATCGCCGGCGAGCGCTTCATCTTCCAGTGCGTGCATACGCGCGCGCTCTGGGCGCAGCTGCGCGAGGAGGACCGGCAGAAGCTGCCCTGGGATCCGGAGTACCTCGACTGGCGCAACTACTGGCTCGAAGTGCACATGGCCGGCCTCGAAGAGTGGGTCTTTCCGGGGCTGGAAGAGGAGAGCAAGGCGCTGCGCCGTGAGGTGCCGCAGCCGAAAGATCTCTTGCAGCTCTTGTCGGGTGCGGTGCACGCCCATGGGCCGCGCATCGCGCTGCGCTTCTATGCGGGCGACGACGACGCGCCCGAGCTCGCCCGCACCCGCGACGACCGCATCACCTACGAGGAGCTGGCCCGCTTCTCCGATCGCGCCGGCAGCGCGCTGCAGGCCGCGGGCGCGAAGCCGGGCAGCCGCGTGCTCTTGATGTCCGAGAATCGGCCCGAGTGGGCGATGGCGTATTTCGGCATCCTCAAGGCGGGCGCCGCGGCGGCGCCGCTCGATCAGGCTCTCTCGCTCGCGGAAGTGCAGAACTGCGCAGCCGCGGCCAAGGCGGAGATCCTGATCGCGAGCCCGCGTATCGCCGACCGACTGGGTCCGATCCCGGGCCTGCGGACGCTGCAGCTGCCTGAGCTGCTGCGCGGCGCGCCCGGCAAAGGAGATCTCCCCCCGCTGCGCAAGAGCGCCGCCGCGGACGACGTGGCCTCGGTGCTCTTCACCAGCGGCACCACCGGCAAGCCCAAGGGCGTAGTGCTCACCCACCGCAACTTCGCCTCGCTCGCGTCGAAGCTTGCGGGCCTCTTCGATCTGCGCGTCGGCGAAGGCGTGCTCAGCGTGCTGCCGCTCCACCACACCTTCGAGTTTTCCTGCGGGCTGCTCACGCCGCTCTTGCTCGGCGCGGAGATCACCTACCTCGACGAGCTGACCGCCGACCGGCTCTCCGAGGCGCTGAGCTCCGGCCGCGTGCACGCGATGATCGGCGTCCCCGCGCTCTGGCAGCTGTTGCACCGCAGGTTGACGCAGGAGTTGGCCTCGAAGCCGCGCCTCGTGCGCGCGGCGGTGCAGGCGGCGATGGCGCTGCACGGCGAGCTGCGCAACCGCACCTCCTTCAACGTCGGCAAGCTGCTCTTCTGGCCGATCCACAACCGCTTCGGCGGGCGGCTGCGGCTCCTGGTCTCGGGCGGCAGCGCACTTTCCGGAGAGGTGCAACGCGTCTTCCACGAGCTGGGATTCGACCTGACCGAGGGCTACGGGCTCACCGAGGCGGCGCCGGTGCTGGCCGTGACGGTGCCCGAGAACAAGCTGCGCGCGGGGACGGTGGGTCCGCCGCTGCCGGGCGTCGAGCTGCGCATCGAAGGCCCCGATGCGGAGGGCGTCGGCGAGGTGCTGGCGAAGGGGCCCAACGTGATGGCCGGCTACCTCGACGATCCGCGGTCGACCGGCGCGGTGCTGATCGACGGCTGGCTGCACACAGGGGACCTGGGACGGATCGACGAGGACGGGGCGCTCTCCCTGGTGGGGCGCAAGAAGGACCTGATCCTCGACGCCAGCGGGAAGAACGTCTATCCCGACGAGCTGGAGGAGCTGTACGGCGCTTCTTCCTTCATGAAAGAATTGTCGGTGGTCGGCCTTCCCGACGGCAAAGGGCAGGAGCGGGTGGCGTGCCTGTGCGTCCCCCGCGAACCGAGGCAGGGCGAGACGCGCGAGGAGATTCGCGCGCAGCTCGAGGAGCACTTCGCCGCGGTCTCGTCTGATCTCCCGCTCTGGAAGCGGGTCAAGATCCTCCACTTCTGGGACGGCGATCTTCCCAAGACCGCCACCCGCAAAGTGAAGCGGCCGCTCGTCATCGATGAATTGCAAAGGCTGGAGCGCGCGACGCAGGCCGCGATGCAGAGCTCGTCCCAGCCGCTCGGCAGCGACGGCTGGCTCTTCGAGCTCCTGGCGGAGCTTGCACAGAAGCCGCCGGGCAGCGTCAGCGCGCACACCCGGCTGGCGGCCGACCTCGGCGTCGACTCGATGCTGGTCGCCGAGCTGACCGCGGCGCTGGAGAAGGCAGGCGTCAAGCCGCCGCCCGAATCGCAGTACGCGGCGCTCTCGACGGCGGGCGATCTCGCGCGCGCTCTCGAGAGGCCGGACAAGAAGCAGGAAGCGTCCGCAGCGCTGGAGGAGCCCGAAGGCGAGATCCCGGTGCCTCAGGCGGTGGCGGCCGCCGGGCGCGCCGCTATAGGATTTTTCCAGAAGGCGCTCTACGGTCGCGTCTTCGACATCGAGGTCAAAGGGCAAGCCAACGTGCCGCAGCACGCGCCGTTCCTGGTCGCCGCCAACCACGCGAGCCACCTCGACGTCGGGCTGGTCAAGATCGCCTTGGGCGGCGAGGGCGGAAAGCTCGCCTCGCTGGCAGCGCGCGACTACTTCTTCGATAATCCCTGGAAGCGGGCCTGGTTTGGAAATTTTACCAACCTGGTTCCCATCGAGCGGCGCGGCGGGCTGAAGGAATCCTTGCAGACCGCGGTGCGGACCTTGAATTACGGATATCACCTGCTCATCTTTCCCGAGGGCACGCGCTCGCCGGACGGGCAGATGCAGGAGTTCAAGCCCGCCATCGCCTACCTCTCCTTCGCGGCGGGCGTGGACATCCTGCCCGTCTATCTCGAGGGCACGCACGAGGCGATGCCCAAGGGCTCCTTCGCGCCCGACCCGCGGCGGCGGAGGAAGCTCATCGTGCGTATCGGGCCGGCGCTGCAGAACGTCGCGCTGCGCGCGGCGACGCGGGGGCTGTCGCGCTCGGCGGCGCACAAGGAAGTGACCCGCCTGGTGCGGCTCGCGGTCGAGGCGCTGCGCGACGGGAAGCCGGCGCCGCGCATCGAACCCGGCATCCTGCTGGAGGCGCGGCAGTGAAGCTGCTCGTCACCGGCGCGACCGGCTTTCTCGGCTCGACGCTCGTCCCGCTGCTGCTCGAGGCCGGACACGAGGTGCGCGCGCTTTTGCGCAAGCCCTTCGCGCTGCCCGGCTGCGAGGTGGTGCGCGGCGACGTCCTCGACAGGGGTTCGCTGACCAGCGCCTTGCAGGGGTGCGAGGGTCTTTACCACCTGGCCGGGCTGGTCAGCCGCGATCCCGCCGACGCGCGCAAGATGTACGACTTGCACGTCGGCGGAACCCGCAATCTCCTCGAGCTCGCTGAGAAGGCGGGCGTGAAGCGCGTGGTGCTCGCCAGCTCGTCGGGAACCATCGGCGTCTCGCGGACGCGGCGCGTGGCGACCGAAGAGGACGACTATCCCATCGAGGCGGTCGGGCGCTGGCCGTACTACCTGTCGAAGATCTATGAAGAGAAGATCGCGCTTCTGCAGGCCCGCCGCGGTCTCGCGGTCATCGTGCTCAATCCCTCGCTCTTGCTCGGTCCGGGCGACGCGCGCATGTCGTCGACGCAGGACATCTTCCGCTTCCTGATGGGGCGCATTCCGGTGATGCCGCGCGGCGGGATCTCCTTCGTCGACGTGCGCGACGCGGCCCAGGCGTTCGTCGCCGCCCTGACCCGCGGGAACCTGGGCGAGCGCCACCTGCTCGGCGCCGCCAACTGGGAGTTCGACGAGTTCTTCGCCAGGCTCGGCCGCATCGCGCACAGATCGCCGCCGCTCTTGCGGATGCCCTCGGGGCTCAAGATCGCCGCCGCGCACCTCCTGGAGCGCATCGCCCGCGAGCGCGGCCGCGAGCCCGATCTGCCGGCGAGCGACGTCGAGATGGGCGAATGCTGGTTCTTCATCGATTCGGCGAAGAGCGAGCGCGTGCTCGGCTTCTCGCCGCGCGACCCGGTTGCGACACTGAGCGACACCGTGCAGTACGTCCGCGAGAACTTCGTCGCCAAGGGCGCATAGCGAATGCTCCTCTATCTCGCGCGGCATGCACAGACGGCGTCGAGCGCGGTCGACTCCTTCAACGGCCATGGCGAGCTGCCGCTCACCGAGCACGGCCGGGAACAGGCGAAGAAGCTTGGGGCGCGGCTTGCCGGCATCCAGTGGGCGGCGGTGTATCGCTCGCCGCTCGGGCGCGCGAAGGAGACGGCGGAGCTGATCGCGCCCGGAGTCGCGTCCCTCGTTCTGCAGGGGCTGATCGAGATCGACTACGGAGGCTGGGAGGGTCTTACGCCCGAGCAGGCGCGGGCCCTGAATCCGGGCCGCTACAAGGCGTGGATCGCCGATCCAGATGTCACTTCACCCACCGGCGGCGAGACTGCGGCGCAGGTGGCGAAGCGCGCGCTGGCAGCGCTGGACGAGATCCGCTCGCGCCACGAGAGCTCGGAAAAACCCGTCCTCGCCGTCTCGCACAAGGCCACGCTGCGCATCCTCGCCGCGGCGCTCACCGGCGCGCCGATCGCGAAATACCGCACCCGCTGGGCGCAGGACGAGTGCGCGCTCAACCTCGTCGAGCTGCGCGCCGGCAAGGAGCCGTACTTGCGCCTCTGGAACGACACTTCGCACCTGGGCCAGGATCCGGGCGCGACCACCCGCGCCGGCAAGTAGGGCAGGCTACATCCTGCCGTCGAAGAGGAAGGCGGTCTCCTCCTTGCGCGCTCCCGACGCATCGGCCACCGAGAACTGGCGGCGCTTGCCGGTCGCGCCCAGCGAG
>WNFI01299199.1_pt1 | contig 28778 bp, 29 predicted proteins | sample 5400471 | NCBI WGS metagenome assembly WNFI01 (sample SAMN13153348, study PRJNA577476) | soil metagenome | isolation source: 100 cm saprolite on Douglas fir-dominated hillslope | place: USA:California | collected 2013-09-17
AACCGTTGCCGCTTCCCCATCGGACACCCCCTCACGGATAATAACCCCGTTCAGAACTGTCCGGAAAAGCCGGGTCACCTCACTCCGACCCCGATTTCGGTCGCTGACCCCGATTTCGGTCGGACGGCACGGGCCCGGCCTCGGGCAATCACTTGACGGGTTTCGTCACCGTCACCGGGCAGCCGCAGATCGGGCAGGTCGCGGTCCGCGACGTCTCGCCCCCGCCCTTTTCGCCATTGGCCGGGCTTTCGCGCGCCAGCTCGGCTTCGAGCTCCGCGATCAGGGCGGCGTGTTCGCTCTGCCCGCCGCACCGGTCCTTGAGCGCCAGGCCGACGGCGCTGTTCGGATACACCTCTTCTATGGTCAGCGCCCGCGCCGCGCGGCTATAGCCGGCGGCGGCGAGCCCCGCGAGTCCGACACTGCCGAGCAGCAGCGCGCGGCGGTTCATGTTTGGTGTGATCACGCGACGAATAATAGCACACTCACGCCGTGCGGACCTCGATCCGGTCATAGCCCTTGATGCGGTAGATGACGGCCGAGACCAGCCAGCTCAGCGCGAAGATGCCGATGATCACGTAGCCGAGCGCGCCGAAGTTTCCGTTCAGGGCCGCGATGAAGCTCCAGAAGGCGCCCTCCAGCTGCAGCTTGCCGGCGACCAGTCCCAGCACCTCCACCCCGCCGATCAGCAAGGCGATGATCACCGACACGAAGGTGATGGTCATGTTGTAGTAGAGCTTGCGGATCGGCTTCACGAATGCCCAGCCATAGGCGCCGATCATCAGGATGCCGTCGGTGGTGTCGACCAGCGACATGCCGGCGGTGAACAGGGCCGGGAACACCAGGATCGACCACACCGAGAGGCCATGCGACGCCTCGGCCGCGGAGATGCCGAGCAGCCCGACCTCCGTCGCGGTGTCGAAGCCGAGGCCGAACAGGAAGCCCAGCGGATACATATGCCAGCTCTGGCGGATCAGCTGGAACAGCGGGCGGAAGAAGCGGCCGAGCACGCCGCGCTGATTGAGCAGCATATCGAGATCCGCCTCGACGAACGCGCCGCCGTGCTTCACGCGGATGAAGGTCCGGTACACCGACAGCAGGATCACGACGTTGACCAGGGCGACGGCGAACAGAAAGAACGCCGAGACGCTGGTGCTGATGATTCCGCCCACCGATTTGAACGCCGAGAATTTGCCCAAGGTCGTCGTCGCGACCGCGATCAGCAGCGACGCGATCACCACCACCGTCGAATGCCCGAGCGAGAAGAAGAAGCCGACGGTCGAGGGCCGCTTGCCCTCCTGCATCAGCTTGCGCGTCACGTTGTCGATGGCGGCGACGTGATCGGCATCCACCGCGTGGCGCAAGCCGAAGGTGTACGCCAGCAGGGCGGTGCCGAGCAGGACGGGGTGATCGCGGAAGGCAACCAGCGCCCAGGCCCAGGCCAGGACGTTGGCGCCGATCAAAACCACGTAGATCCCGATGATCTTGCCACGCACGTCGACGGCCTCGTCGGTGAAAATCTTCCACAGGGAACCGGACATAGGTCGCGACCGTAATTGGGGCCTGATCCTGCGTCAACGGACGTCCTTCGAGACGGCCGCTGCGCGGCCTCCTCAGGACGAGGGAAAATAAATCGGCCCTCAATGCACGTGGCGCGGGGGTTCCGCCGGCCGGAACGGCTCGCGCTCGACGGCGGCGAGCTCTGCCGTGAGCTCGGCGATGTCGTCCCATCCGTGCCCGTCCGCAAGCCGCCACCGCGCCCGCAGATAGCCCGAGCGGTCGATCAGATATTCGACATGCTCGGCACCGGGCCCGTACAAGCAATACGCCTCCAGCGTCTCCGGCCCCGCCTCGGCGGCGATCGCGGCCGTGCCGGGAACGGCCGGCGCGCTCCCGATCGGGATCGCGATGACCCGCGCCCCGAGCAGCGTCGAGCGAATCGCGGCAAGCTGCAGCAGGCGGCGATCGGAGATCGGCCGCTGGTAGAAGACAAGAAGCATGGCGGCCCGACCACGCTGATCGGCGAGGGTCTCGGGAGACCCATCGTCGATCTGAAAGGTGAAATCGGGCGCTTCGAAGCCGATGAAGCGCGACGCCCGCGGGCCCAACACGGCGGCCTGCGCCGCATCCGCCTGGGCGCGCAGGAACTGGACGAGCTCCCACCGCCGGTCCGGCGGGATCTGCGCCGCAAAACCGGGCATCGAGCTGCCCGCCATCCCGTTGCCGATCCACCAGTAGATTTCGCCATCGGGGTGGTCACCGAGGTGCGCGGTGAGATCCGCCGGCGGCGGCCGGAGTGAAGCTGCCGCCGGTCCGTCCCCCCGCCCCGCGACCCCGTGACAGGTCACGCAGTGCTCGGCATAGACGCGGGCGCCGCGCGCGATGCTGGCGCTCGAGAACGGCGCCGGCGACTGCATGAAGCTCGTCGGATAGGCCGGCACCCTCATCGAAGCGAGGAGGATGCCCGCGCCGCCGATGGTGCCGATCGCGCCGAGCACGGCGACGATGGCGTGCCGCGACACGGCGCCGGCCGCCATGATGATGACGCCAAGGCCGGCAACCACCAAAGCGATCACGGCGTCGTCGTCGAGCTTCCCTTCCCAGATGATCGGCGCCGTCGACAACGCGAACGGGAACGGCCACAGCGGCGTTTCGTGCGCGGCCGGCGGTGTTGCGCCGAGAAAGCCGACGACCGCGATGATGGCGAGCCCAAGGACGGTTTCGACGGTCGCGGTCCGCGCCAAGGCGCGAACCGTCGAGGTCGAGGCCGCCGCGAGGGCCGGTGTGAGGCGAAAGCGGTTCACCGACGCAAGGCCCAGCATCGCCAGGAACAACACCGTTTTGAGCAGCAGCAGCCGCCCATAGGCGGTGCCGAACAGCGCCGGCACCGATCCGACCAGGATCCAGCTGTTGACGAGCCCGCTGACGACGAGGGCGGTCACGCAGGCGATGCCCAGAGTTGAGAAACGCCGCGTCACCACCGTCGCGAAGGCGAAGCTCGCCGGTCGCCGCCGCGCGTCGCGGAGCACGAGGATCAGCGGCGGCAAGGCGCCAAGCCAGCCGGCGGCCGCCAGCACATGGACGGTCTGGGCTGTGAGCAGCGCCGCCCCTTCGCCGCTTTCGAGCCCGGCCGCATGCCCGGCCCACGCGAGGGTCGCCGCGAACGCGGCGGCCAGCAGGAGCGTCAGCGTCTCGGCACCCGCGCCGTCCCCGTCGATGCGCGGGCGCAGCAGCCACGCCGCGAGGGCCGCCAGGAGAACCGCGCGGAGCACCCACAGCCGCCCGAACAAGGTCGAGCCGAGCACGGTGCCGAGCACCTCGCGGGTCATCGCGTCGCGAACCGCAAGGCCGCTCATGCTGAGCGCCTCCGTTGCCAGCCAGATCAGCCCGGACGCGAACGCGACCAGCAGACTCCACCGCATCGGCACGATCAGCCGCGATCGCAGGCCGCGCAGGGCCGCCGGGCCGCCGAGCTTGGCGGCGGCCGGCTGGGCGAGCAGCAGCGTGAAGACTGAGAACCCGGCTGGCAGCAGCGACGCGGCGATGTGGATCGCGTGGTTGAGAGCGGCGAAATCGGCCACAATCGGGCCAGCTAGAGCGAACATGAGTTAAATGGAATCAAGCGCCGACCGCGATTGCCACCTGTGACCCTCTCCGCCCTTCGGGGGGCCGTTCGCGCGAGTGGATGCGAACGCGAACGAAGGGGGAAGCCTTGAAATTAGAGTGCCTGCCCTCGGGTCCGCAAAGCGCGGCCCAAGGGCAGGCTCCGCGAGCGGGTGAGGTGAGTCCGACATCGGGCAGGCGGCAACACACCTCACCCTCCCGCGCTTACGCGCGGGCCCCTCCCTCTCCCCGCTTCGCGCGGAGAGGGACACATCACGCGGCGAGAATCGCTCCACCTCATCGGCGCGTCAGTTGCCCATCTTCGAATGGTCCATGTTCATCGGCATGGCGGGGGCCGCGGCGGCGCCAGTGGGCGGATTGCGCTGCACGTGGACCGAGGTCTCGACTTTGCCGGCTTTCTCGAAGACGAGGGTGAGCGGGAAGCTCTGGCCGTCGGCGAGCGGCGCCTTGAGCTCCGTCAGCATCAGATGCAGGCCGCCCGGCTGCAGCTTGGTCGGCGTTCCGGGCTTCACCTCGAGCGCTCCGGCCGGCCGCATCTTCATGACGCCGTTGTCGTTGATCGTTTCATGGACTTCGGCCTTTCCGGCGATGGGGGTGGAGGCCGAGACGAGGCGGTCGTCAGCGCCCGAATTGACCACGGTCATGTAGGCGGCCCCGGCCTTGGCGGTGGGTGGGGTGGGCCGCGCCCAGGCACCTTCGACATGGATCGCGCCGCTCTGCGGCGATTGCGCGAGAGCCGGCGTGAGCCAGGCCGTCACGGCGACGGCCAGAACCAGATGTTTGAATGTCATCGTCATGGTCATCACCTCGCGGACGTCTGTTGCGTGACCGTGAAGACGTGGTCGCCCTCGGTCACATGGGTATCGACCGACACGGCGCGCCAGGTCACTTTGTACGTGCCCGGCTTGAGCGGCAGCAGGCTGACGCTCATCTGCGCGGCGTCCGCCGGATCGACCTTGCTGTCCTCGCGGGCGACGCTCTGCTCGTGCTCATCAAGCACCTGCACCTTGCTGAACGCCGGCTCGAGCTTCTGCGAGAACCACAGCCGCACTTCCGTCGGGGCGACCTTGATCGCGGCGCCGACCGGCGGCTCGGCCTTCTGCAGATGGGCATGCGCCAGCGCCGCGGCCGTGCCGCCCAGCAAGAAGGTACAAACGAGCAAAAATCGAGAAAGTCGCATGGTCAGTCTCCAAAGAGAGGCGTGCTGAAGATCGGCTTGCCGAGCGAGTTCGGAAAGAGGTCATCGAGATAGAAATGCAGCTGGGCGATGCCGCCGACGCCGCGGCCGCTGCCGTTGTTGATTGGGATCATCGCTTCGACGCCGACCTGGAAATGCGTGCCCGCCCAGATGACGCCGGGGTTCACGGTCCCGGTATTGCGGCGGCCGCCGTCGGTCGTGTGGTTGATCGGCATCTGCATGTTGACCTCGACGAGCGGGATCAGCTGATTGAGCGGCGCGCCAAGCCCGACATCCTCGACGAACGACTGCAGATACAACAGGCTGTATTCGACCGCGAACGCCCAGTTCAGCGTGTCCGAGTGGCGGTCGCGGCTGACGGTGATGGTGCCGGAGTCCGGATCGGTGTCGAACCTGGCGCTCTTCGACCGGCTCGGAATCCCGAGGCCGAGCGTGCCGGTAATCGCCACCGGCTTCACCCATTTCGCCTCGTCCGGCAGGTCGCCGAGGCCTTTGCCGAAAAAGATTGTCGGCGTGAAGGTGTTGAAGCGGTCCGCCTTCACCCGTGACAGCCCGCTGCCGCCCCATTCGAAGCCGACGCCGGTGGCCACCAGGAGCTCGTGCGCCGGGTCGTTGAGGAGCTGATATTTGATCGAGCCCTCATAATTCTTAGGCCCGTTGGTTTCGCCGCTTCCCTTCGGCTTCAGATAGCGCCAACCGCCGCCGAACGAGATCGCGAGGTCTGGCGTGATCCGCTTGGCGATGTCGGCCGAGACGTCCGTCTCGCGCGTGACCGGGTCATCCTTGGTCGCCGCGTTGTGTGACGTCGATACCGTCGGCAGCGAGAGCTCGTCAGCGACAAACGGATCGTCGGTCGCGATCGTCGCGGGAAAAAAACGTTTGCCGGAATAGCCGTGCGCCAGCGCCGAACTCGCGGACGCGCAGGTCCCGAGAACGCCGAGCGCCAAGGCCCATAAGATTCTGTCGTTCATGATGCCGCCCCGCCGGACGCGGGGCTCCCCTAAACAATGACCGCGACCAAACGCGGGCGGCGCACCGCCGGCGTCCGGTCAACGAATGCTTTTCAGAGGAGGATCGGCGGTCCGCGCGGGTTGGCGGAGAAGCGGCCGTGTCTGGCCGGTACTGCGGCGTCGGCGACCGGTGATACGGAGTGCCGAACCGCCGTCGGCGCCACGAGAATGAGCGGCGGCGGAAGCAGGCCGGCGCCCCCGGCCAGCACGCTCTGGCAGATCGGGCAGACTAAGCTGCCGCGCAACGGCGCTTTGCCGCTGTCCGGCAGGTTCGGCCCGCGCATGTCCGGCATGCCGCACCACGCGCCGGGTTCGTCGAACGGCAGCGGCGACGCGGCCCGCGCCGACTGATGAGCGGTGAACGCGAGGCACTGCAGCAGCAGCGCCAGCATGCCGAACGCCGCACCGAGGCGGCGCGCCGTGCCGCGCCAGCCGCGCCGACGTGGCGCGAGGACACCGGTGAAGTGGGGCTGATTCACGTGCTGTTGGCCTTTCAGCCGACCGAATACCACATCGCCGGGCCGGCGGCGACTCCCGCGCGGTATTCTTTCTCTTTTTGTGCGAGATCGTCATGACGGGCCGAAGCAGGTGTGGCCGTCGGAGATGAAGTGCGCGGCGATCGTCTTCGATTGCCCTGACGTGACTGCCGCGGCCAATTGCGCCAACACGACCATAATGAGGCCAGATGTCCGAAAGTCTTACCTCTTTCCGACGCAACACAGATTGATCACGGGACAATTGGCGCCCCGCAGGCCATACCGCAGGCCATACGAAAGAAAATTGCCGTCAAAAAAATAGCAAGATGCCGCGGCATGGCTGAGACTACGGTCCCGAGCAGTGTGGATGTGGCGATCTGGTCCGTCGATCTCGACGTGTCCGATCAGGTGCGTGATAGGCTTGCCGGCATTCTCGACGACGAAGAGCGCGCCCGCGCAGGCCGTTTCTGCCACCGGAACGATGGGCGACGTTGGATCGTGGCTCGTGCCGCGCGGCGGTGCATCCTGGCCAGCGTTCTCGCGGTCACGGGCGAGGCCTTGCGCTTCGGCCGCACCGGCCTCGGCAAACCGGTGGTGGTTGGTGCCGACGATCTCGATTTCAGCGTATCGCACGCCGACCGACTGTGCTTGATCGCTGTGGCGCGCGGCGCAAGTGTCGGCATCGACGTCGAGCGCGTAACCCCCCGTCTGACGCTCGACGCGCTCGCGCAAGGTTTCCTGTGTCCGGCAGAATTGGCCTTGATGCGGGGTGCAGATAATCGCCTGCGCACTCTCTACCGCTTCTGGACGCGAAAAGAGGCTTATGTGAAGGCACTGGGGATCGGCCTCTCAGTGCCGCCGAACCAGATCGACGTCAGCGTCGAGGCAAGGCCGAAACTGCTCGGGCGTCACGCGGATGATCCGACGGAGTGGTCGCTACAGGACCTGACACCGGCGCCGAGCTATATCGGCGCCCTCGCGGCGCACGTCCGGCAGATCGCCGTGTCCTTCCATAGATTCGATTTCGCCGCTGACGCGGCTGGTGGCCAAACCTTGGCGGCGTAGCGCCAAATCTGTCCGCAGACGGGGAGTGTCTTGCATGGCTGGCGAGCTATCCCGCAATCCGATCTTTACGCCGGACCGCGAACGCATCGCTCGTTCACAGCTAACGGAGTTCGTCCGCTATTGCGAGAGCATGACCGGACGGAGGTTTCCGCACCATGAGGCGTTTTCGTCATTCTCCGTGACGGAGTTCCGGCGATTCTGGCGGCTGTTCCTGGACTGGTCGGATTTGCGTTGGACCGGTGACGCCACGAACGTCTGCGTCGGCGACGGGTGCGAGCAGGCTGTGTTCTTTCCTGACGTATCCCTGAACTATCCCGATAATCTATTACGGATCGACGACCGCGCTCATGGCGACCAGCCGGCCCTGACGGCCGTGCGGGCGCAGGGCGCGGTCGAGCGTCTGAGTCGCCGCGAGTTGCGCGATCGAGTAGCCCGGCTCCGGGTTGGCCTTGCGCGCCGGGGGATCGGGTGCGGCGATCGCGTCGCCGCCGTCGCCTATAACAACTCCGAGGCGGTCATCGCCAGCCTCGCCGTGCTCTCGCTGGGCGCGACATTCTCGGCGGTAGCGCCGGATATGGGCACGTCAGTCGTGCTCTCCCGCTTCAGCCAGTTGGCTCCAGGCCTCCTGTTCTGCAACCTGCGCAGCCTCGATCTGGGCCGGCCGGCCCTGCTTGCTGAGCGCGTTCGCGACATCATTGCGTCTCTTCCCAGCCTGCGTGCGGTGATCGCACTCGACGATGGGCCGGTGCCCGACGGAATCACGGTTCCGGTGATTCGGCTTGGCGATGCGATGGACGAACCCGGCGCGGACGGGGCTTGGCCTCGCTTCCCGTTCAACCATCCGTTGTTCATCCTGTTTTCGTCCGGCACGACGGGCACTCCGAAATGCATCGTCCACGGCGCGGGTGGTACGCTCCTCGAGCATGTCAAGGAGCACAGGCTTCACTGCGATCTTCGGCCCGGCGACAAGATGTATTTCCACACGTCCTGCGCCTGGATGATGTGGAACTGGCAGCTGTCCGCCCTGGCCAGCGGGACAGAAATCGTCCTCTATGACGGGCCGATCAACGCGCCGGACACGCTTTGGGCGCTCGTCGATGCGGAGAACGTGACCGTGTTCGGAACGAGTCCGCCGTATCTGCAGATGTGCCGCGATACCGGATTCCTGCCGCGGGATCATTTCGATTTGAGCGCGCTGCGGTCCATCCTGTCGACAGGCTCCATTCTCTACGACTGGCAGTATGACTGGGTGCATGACCATGTGAAGCCGCTCCCGCTCCAATCGATCTCGGGCGGAACAGACATCATCGGATGCTTCGTGCTCGGCAATCCGAACCTCCCGGTCTATCGCGGCGAGTTACAATGCCGGAGTCTCGGGTACGACGTCCAGGCGCAGCTTTCGGCCAACAGTCCTCCGGGGTGCCGCGTCGGGGAGGTGATCTGCCGCAATCCCTTCCCGTCCCGGCCGCTCGGTCTCTACGGCGACCTGGAGGGGCGACGTTTTCATGAGACCTATTTCAGTCAGAACCCCGGCGTCTGGAGCCACGGCGATTTCATCGAATTCACCGAGCGCGGCACGGCACGCCTGCACGGGCGCTCCGATGGCGTCTTGAATATCCGGGGGATCCGCATCGGGCCTGCCGAGATTTACCGCATCCTGCAGGACATTCCGGAAATCAAGGAAGCGCTCGCCGTGGAGCAGAGGACGCCGTGCAGCGCCGGCGGCAGCCGTATGGTGCTGCTGGTCGTGTTGCATGGGAGCATAGCCCTCGATGGCTCGCTCAGTCGACGCATCAAGACCGAGCTTGGGCGGCGGGGCTCGCCCGCGCACGTGCCGGAGGTGATCGCCCAGATCGACGCGCTGCCGACCACCCACAGTGGAAAACCGTCAGAGCGCGCGGTACATGATGCGATCAACGACGTTCCACTCACGAATCTTCAGGCGTTGAAGAACCCGGAGTGCCTGGAGCAGATCCGGCAACACCCGGCCCTCCATTGGCCGGCCGCCGAAGACAAAGCCTTGGCGTCGGTAGAAGCACCGTCCGCAGACGCTCCGCTTGAGGACTACTTGCGGAACGTCTGGGAGCGGATCTTCGAGGTGTCTCCGATCGGCCTTGATGACAATTTTTTCGATCTCGGCGGGCACTCCCTATTGGCCTTCATCGCCCTTTCCGAGGTGCGGAAAATCACCGGCGGCGAGATCCCGCTTTCCATTCTGCTGTATGCGCCGACCATCCGGTCGCTTGCTGCTCTCCTGCGCGAGCAAAGGAAGGCGCAATTCTCCTGCCTCGTTCCGATCAAGGCGCAGGGCACCGGGCGGCCTCTGTTCATCGTGCACGGTCTGTACGGAAACGTGCTCGAGCTGAAGCGGCTCGCCAATCTGTTGCGCAGCCCCCGTCCAATCTACGCGTTTCAAGCGCTGGGGCTGGACCCGGACCAGCCACCGCACCAGCGGGTGGAAGACATGGCCGCGCACTACATCGGCGAGATGCGCGTGATCCAGCCCTACGGTCCTTTTGCCCTTGCCGGGCACTCCTTCGGCGGCGAGGTCGCTTTCGAGATGGCGCGTCGCCTGTACGCCGGGGGAGAAGAGGTCGAACTTCTTGCTTTGTTCGATTCGGATGTCAACGAACGCTGTTTGTCCGTGGGCGCCTGGCTGACGTTCCAAGCTAAGCGGATCGTCCGTGTCACCCGAAAGGCGCTCAGTCTCTCAGGAAGCAACGGGCTGGCCTATCTCTGGAAAGTGACGAGCAACGGGTGGTTGGATGCCACCGGCCGGTCGCAGCCGGCTCACCCCTTGGCGGCCCGCATTGGTGGCGACGTGCCGGCGCATTTTCGCGCTGTCCATGCCGGCGCCATGAGCGCCTTTCGGCGTTATCGTCCCAAGTATTATCCCGGACGGATCAGTTTTTTTCGAGCCGAAGTCCGGGAGCCGCAGCGCTGCGGTCCGTTGCCGGTCTGGCGGCGGGTCAGCGCCGGGATCGATGTATTTCCGGTGACCGGCGAGCACTTGACCATGATGCATGATCCGCACGTTAAAGTCCTTGCCGAGCAACTCGACAGATGCCTCGAGCGGGGCACGACGATGCCGGCGGACTCCGTCGTGGACCGGCCGCAGATCCAGGCGGCTCAGACATGAGCGGGGTGTTTTCACGCTGGGCCATCCCTGCCGCATCGCGGGGGCTCGGCCAGCAGCTGCGCAAACTCTATTTTCACCTGTTCTCCTTCCGCCGGGACATCCTCGCCCGGCTGAACGTTCTGGAGGATGCGTTCGCAGCATTGGCGACGCCACCGCCCGACCATTCGGCAGCGCTCAACTGCCAGGCCGTCCGCCAGCGCGTGGTCGAGAGCATCTTCGCCACTGCGCCGATCCGCTGTGTGATCGAAACCGGAACCTATACCGGGACGTCGACCGCGTTTTTTGCAAAGTTTGGCGTGCCGGTCCATTCGTGCGAACTCTCCCCAGCGTTGTTTTATGTGGCTCACCAGAGACTGGCGGTCCACGAAAACGTCCATCTGTATCTCGCTGACAGCCGCGCGATGCTCAGGGAACTCGCCCGACAGGTTGCGGGGGAGTTCTGTTTCTTCTATCTGGACGCTCACTGGTATGCGGATCTGCCGCTCGGCGATGAGATCCGGATCATCCAGGAGCATTGGCACGATTTCATCGCCATGATCGATGATTTCGAGGTGCCTGGCGATCCCGGATACGGCTATGACCGCTACGGCAGAAGGCGCCTCAATTATGATTACATCGCAGATCTGATAACCCCCTCGGGCCTCGACGTGCGTTTCCCATGCGTGCCGTCCAGCGAGGAAACCGGCGCGCGACGCGGCTACGTGTTCTTGTCCGCGGGAATGGGAGCCCTGGCACTAGCCGACAACCAGCTATTGACCGCGTACAAGGCCACGGATGGATCGTCCCGTGGCCGTCGCGGTCTGAAGCACCGACGGGCCATCGGGACTGCGTGACGGCGCCGATCACATTGTGCTTGCTGTCTGACCTTTCGGTCGGCTCGGATGCCACCGGGGGAGGGCCAAGTCCCAGCGATCCACCCCGTCCATTATTGCCGCGACAGCGCGAACTCGACCGGCACCCGGAATTCCGCCCGATCCCCCACGAATGACGCCGGAAGCGGCGGCAACGGATTGGCCCTATGCACCATGTCCACCGCCGCCTGGTCCAAGAGCTCGGCGCCGCTGCTGGTCTCGATCCGCGCTTCGGTCACGTTGCCGCTGCGCGCGACGGCCAGCCGCAGGATGACGCGCCCTTGGACGCCCCGCCGCCGCGCCATCCACGGATATTCCTTGTGCTGGTTCAGCCAGGTGAGCAGCGTCGCCGTATAGGCGAGATCCGGGGGCGGATGGGCGGCGACCGCCGGCGGCGACGGATTCGGCGGCGCCATCGGTGACGACCCGCTGCTGTCCGTCTGGGTCGGCGCGGCCGCGGCGGGTGCTTCCGCGGCTCTTGGCGCAGGGGCCGGCGTCGGGTGGCGCACCGGTGGATGCGGCCGGGGGGCCGGCTTGGGCAGCTCGGGGACGCTGGTGACCATTGGCGCCGGCTCGGGCTCGGTGACGAGCTCGGGCGGCCCGGCGGGCGTCTCGGGAAGGTTGGCGTCGGGCGGCTCCGCGGCGGGCGGCGGCGGAGCCGCGGCCGGTTCGACGAACACCAGGTCGTAGACGAGCTGTTCCGGCGCCGCCGGCGCCCATGGGCGCACGGTCATCAGGAGTGCGATGACGGCGGCATGCAGTCCGATCGCGACGGCGAGCCCGAACCGGCGCGAGCGTCGCGTCGTCGGGTCCAGCGGCGCCCGCCGCGTCGTCACATAATCGGAGTTGAAGGCAGTAATATCCGTCATGGTCAAAAGACCGTGCTCAGCGATAGACGCAGAGTCAAGGGCTCGACCGGATGGAAGTGGACGTCGTTGACGCCCTCGGCCGGCTCGCCGCGCAGGCGCGAGGCGTAGAAATAGTCGATCTGGCTTTTCCTGACGTTGAGCAGATTGAAGCCGTCGAGACGCACGCGCCACGTTTCGGCGAGCTTGTAGCCGACACGGCCGGAGACAAGCGCCGTGGAGCTCGAGCGCACGCTGTTGTCCTCGATCAAGGGCCGCGGGCCGAAATAGCGCAGCCGCATGCCGCCGAACCAGCGGTCCAGGTTGTCGACGTCGAAGCCGGCGGCGATCACCCCCTCGACCGCTCCCGGGATGCGCTTGCCCACCGGATCGTCGTTGGTGAAGCGGGCGCGCGTATAGGCAACGTCGAGATCGAGGTTGAGCAACGACGTGGCCTGGTAGACGTTCGCCCACTCGACCCCGACGCGGCGGCTGGGACGGCTCGCCTCGGTGGTGCCGGCATCGCCGACGAAGAGCAGCTCCGAATCGAAATCGAGCACGAACGCCGACAGCGTGCTGTTCAGACCGTCGATGGCTTGCGTGCGCGCCCCGATCTCGGCGCCTTGCGAGCGGACGAGCAGCGGGACGCGCTGCTGCGGCGTGGTCTTGTCGTTCGGATCGACCGCGATCGTGGTGCCGCGCAGATCGTTGCTGTGAAACCCCTGCCCCCAGCTGACGTAATACTCGGTCTTGGCGAACGGCCCGAAGACGACCCCGAATTTCGGGCTGACCATATGGTCGCTCGTGGTCCCGGAATTGGCCGGCGTGTCGCTGCGGACCGTCCCGTAAAATTCATCGACCCGCAAGCCGGCGACGGTGCGGAACCATCCGGTCCAGCGCAGCGTGTTCTGCGCGTAGATGCCAGCACTCGCTTCATCCACGTGATCATCGCGCACGGTCGTCAGCGTCCGGCGTTGCGCCGTGTTCGCGAGGCCGACATGGATGTTGTCGTAGCGCGTCTGCACACCGAAAACCGTCTCCGCGTCGCGCCCGACCAGCGCGCCGTAGAAGGTGCGGCTGGCGTCGGCGCCGAAGATGTTCCGGCTGTCGCTCTGCCGGAACTGATCGCCGTTCACCGGATCGCGCAGGAAATAAGTGAAGTCGTTGAACAGCTCAAGCTCGCTGTGGATCGCATAGGCGCTGACGCGCGTGGTCTGGTTGCCGTCGCTCTCCGCCCAGCGGCCGGAGAGGCTGAAGCGGCTAGCATCGCCGCCGTCGGTGGGATCGAGACTGCCGAAGCGGCCGACCAGGCCCTGGTCGACGGCCCGGCGCGCGATCTGGTCGGTCGAGTTCCAGCGCCCGCCATACGCCATCGCCGCCACGGCAAATCCGTCATTGTCCGTGCCTTCGGCATAGCGCAGCACGCCGTTGACCTTCTGATAGTCGTCGGGGTGCGTCCACGGTCCGTCGTTGTGGAGAAGCTCGCCGGCGGCGATCCAATTTCCCGCACCGGCCGGCGTCGAGGTCGCGAGCAAGGTGCGCGCGTAGCCGTACATGCCGCCGCTCACCTCGGCGATGCTGCGCTCCAGCCGGTCGACGTAGCCGAGATGGATGGCGCCGGCGGACGAGAAGTCGCCCTCGTCGGCGTAATACGGGCCCTTGCGATAGCTGAAGCCGCGCGCCAGCTCGGGGATCACGAAATTGGTGTCGGCATAACCCTGGGCGTGGCCGTGCGTGCGCATGTTGATCGGCATGCCGTCCAAACTCAGCGCCAGGTCGGTGCCGTGATCGAGATTGAAGCCGCGCAGGAAATACTGGTTCGCCTTGCCCTCGCCGCTGTGCGACATCACGATCAGTCCCGGTGTCGCCTCGAGGACCTCGCCGACCCGATACGCCGGCCGGTCCTCGATCTGTTTCCGGCTGACCTCGCCTTCGTTGGCCGTGGTCGCGGTCTCCAGCCCGACCACCGGAGCCGTCACGTCGACGCGGTCCAGGGTCTGGACCTGCGCCCAAGCCGTCATCGGCAGGCACGCCAGCAAGGACCAAACGGTTCTCAGAAAAAAACGCACCGGCATGACGTCCGCGGCAGACCCAGGTCGTCACCGCGAACGAGAACCGATCATCCCAGGAAAGGGCGGATCGATACCGTCGAGTCACCCCGCTCGACGCGCCCGCGCTGACCGCGTTCGATGGCAGGTCTCCTGGCTCGCGGGTCTCTGCCTAAAGCCGCCTTCCCGGTGTCCCAGTGGCGTGTGGCTGAAGGCTTGCCGCTTACAGTTGCGGGGGCAGCCGCGGAATCAGGTCCTGGACTCGCCAGGGCGCCCTCACCGCGTTCCCTTTTCATCCCCGGATCGGGGAACCATCGCGGCCATCCTAGGCGGCGTTCCGTCGCGCTGTCAAAGCGCAGTTCCCGCCGGTGGAACGTTCTTGCTAAGGTGAACGCATGCGACGTGTCTTGCCGGCAGCAGCGGTGATCGGCTGTCTGTTGTTCTGCCGCCTGGTTGGTCCGGCGGCCGCCGAGACGGTCTCGCTGCGCTACGGGCAGGCGTTTTCCGCAGAGCGCAGCATCTTTTCGCTGCCGGTGCATGTCGCCGACCGCCACGGCGATTTCGCCCGCGAAGGCCTCGCCGTCCGCCAGTATTTCATTCCCGGCGGGGCCGAGAAGATGATCGAGGCGCTGAGCGACGACACGGTCGACGTGACGCATGTGGCCACGCCGTTCCTGATCCAGAGCGCGCTCAAGGGCGCGGACGTCGTCGCCATCGCGGCCGAGTTCAACAACCCGATCTACAGCCTGGTCGCCAAGCCCGAAATCCGCGGCTTTGCCGACCTGAACGGCAAGCTGGTCGGCATGGCCGACGAAGGCGGCACGATCGCGATCTCGATCCGCAAGCTGCTGGCGCTGAACGGGCTGCGCGACGGCGACTTCCAGGTCAAGACCATCTCCGGCACGCCGTCGCGCCTGTCCTGCCTGAAGCGCGGCGCCTGCGATGCCGTTCCCTTGGGCCAGCCGCAGGATATCGCCGCCCAGGCCGAGGGCTACCGGCTCCTCGGCCTGTCGAGCGACGCGGTGCCGGCCTATCTCTACACGGTCACGGCCGCGCAGCGGTCGTGGGCGGCGGCGCACAAGGACATCGTCGTGCGCTACGTGCGCGCCCTCGCCTCGGCCTTCCAGTTCATCCGCGATCCGGCGAACCGCGATGCGGTGGCCGCGACCATCGTGGAGACCAGCGGGTTTTCCGACGTCGAGGCGAGACGGACGCTGGCGCTGTTCTTCGAGCCCGAGCGCAACGTGATGCCGAAGCGGGGCGAGATCGACCTGAACGGACTGAGGCAGACCATCGCCCTGATGACCGAAGGCGGTCAGCTCCCCGCGCCGCCTCCGGATGCCGACCGCTTCGTCGATCTGCAGTACCTGCGCGCCGCCGGCGTGCAGTAGCCGCCCTGGCCAACCGCGGGCCTGCCCCGCATAATGAGCGGCAAGAGAACGATGTGTTCGGGGAAACGCCGTCCGTGATCACGACCTGGCGCAAGCGATACGGCTTTATCGTCGCGGCGGCGATGCTGCTGATCTGCCTCGGGGCCGGCCCGGCCTTGGCGGGCGGCGGCACCTTCGGCGACGACGAGGAGCAGGCGCTGATCGGCCACCCCTATTTCGGCGTCGTCAAGGACGCCAAGGGCGAGCCAGTGGCCGGCGCCAAGGTCCTCGCCGACCTCAAGAACGGCAGCGTGGTCGTCACCACGGACGAGGACGGCCATTTCGTCATCCGCGGCTTCGCCCTCAACGTCGATCCCGCCGACGTCCGGTTCATGTGCGCCAAGGACGGCTACAAGCAGACGGATATCTCGAAGCTCGTCCAGTCGGACGCGCCGACGGCGCCGGTCGAGATCCACTGCACGCTCGCCCGACAGTAGCGCCGGGGCGCTCCGATTGGTCCTTCGTCGTAGACGCCGCAGAAACCCTTGCTTGACCGTGCGGCCTGCGTATAAAAGGCGCGGGGCGGTAGGGAACGCGATTCGATAGTCGGGGGTCCTTGCGTCCATGCCGTCCACGCAATCGCGAGCGGAACGTTACCGCTCACAAGCCGTCGATCTGCGCCGCATGGCGGCCCATTCGACAAACGCCAGGATGAAAGCCGAGTACCTGAAGCTGGCCCAGGAATACGAGGTCCTGGCTCGCGAGGTCGAGGCGTTCGACGCCAAGCGCCGCTAGGCGGGTTTTTTAGCGAGCTTCTTGCGCCGCTGCTCGGCCAGCATGCGCCAGGTTTCCGCCATGTGAGCAATCAACTTGCGCTGCTCCGGAGAGGTGCTCTTCCTCGCCAACGCTTCGTGCTGGAGGTAGTCTTGAACCGTCTTCATTTACTGAACCGTGCGTTTCGGGGGCTGTCCCTGTTCGGCCTCGATCGCGTTGGCGAGCTTTTCGTATTCGTCGGCTACCAACAGGCGTTGCGCGCGGGCCGCGGGGTCCTTCGTCTTCAAGGCTTCTTCGCGATGGTGTCGCGCCTGCGCCCGCAAGTGGTCCGGATCGGGAAGTGTCTCGGCCATGGTGGGTCCCTGATGCCGGCACAATTATTCGGCATAGTCCCCGTTGGCGCACAACCGGGAAAAGCCGGACGCGGTGGTAACGGACAACGAAACGAGCCAAACGACCCAAAATTGATAAACGCGAAATTCGGCCCTTTCCTCCCTGCTAAACCCGGGGTAATCCTTGGAACAAATGACGAACGTGTTTCGAGCAAGATGATGGCCCGCCGCGCCGGAAGCGCCGACCTGCCGCTGCATGGCGGCCACGTGCCGAAGTGGCTCGCCGACCGCATGACCCGGCTGGGTGCGGTGATCAGCCAGGCGATCGTCCATCATTACGGGCGCGACGAGCTGCTGCGCCGCTTGGCGCACCCATTCTGGTTCCAATCGTTCGGCGCCGTGATGGGCATGGACTGGCACTCGTCCGGCATCACGACCAGCGTGATCGGCGCCCTGAAGCGCGGGCTCGCACCTTTGCACAAGGAGCTCGGGATCCATGTCTGCGGCGGCCGCGGCCGCCACTCGCGGCAGACGCCGCAGGAGCTCGTCGCGTTCGGCGACCGGGTGGGCGTCGACGGAGCGGCGCTGGCGCGGGCGAGCCGGCTGGTCGCGAAGGTCGACAGCGCCGCGGTGCAGGACGGCTTCGACCTCTACCTGCACGGCTTCATCGTCACCGATGACGGACGCTGGGTGGTGGTGCAGCAGGGCATGAACGGCGACCGCGGGCAGGCCCGCCGCTATCACTGGCTGTCCGAAGGGCTGGCGAGCTTCATCGACGAGCCGCACGCCGCGATCGACGGCCCGACGCAAGGCGAGATCGTCAACCTCACCGATCGCCGCGCCGCCGCGTCGCGGCGCGGACAGCTCGATCTCCTGGCCGCGCTCGGGCCGGACCGGATCGTGCGCGAGCTAAGCCGCCTCGAGACAGACCGTGCGCCGCCCACGGCGCCGCCGACGCAGCCTGTGCTGCCGCACATGGTCATGCCCGACCACCACGATGTGCGCGCCAGCGACGTGATCGCGCGGCGCCTGCGCGGCACCCTGGCCGCGGCGGCCGAACGCGGGCCGGCCGATTTCCCGGACCTGCTGCTGATCCCCGGCGTGGGCGCCCGCACGGTGCGGGCCCTGGCGATGGTCGCCGAGGTCGTGCACGGCGCGCCCTACCGCTTCAGCGATCCGGCGCGCTTCTCGCTGGCGCATGGCGGCAAGGACCGGCACCCCTTCCCGGTGCCGCTCCGCGTCTACGACCAGACGATCGGGGTGCTGAAATCCGCCGTCCACAACGCGAGGCTCGGCCGCGAGGAAGAGCTGGGCGCGTTGAAGCGGCTCGACGAGCAGGCGCGGCGGCTCGAGCGCCATGCCGCGGATTCTCAGACAGGGGGTCCATCCGTTGAGCAGCACATCGCCGACGAACGGGCGGCCGCGCACGCTTATGGCGGGCGCTCGGTGTTCGGATGGGAGCAGCCGCCAGCGCCGCAATCCGGCAAGACACCGCTCGCGAAGCAGGCGGGCTAGGACGCGTTCCGTTTAGGTGGCCTCGAATGAATCACTTCTCCCACCACCGGGAGGGTCTAGGCTTGCGCGGCAGGGCGGTCAGCGCATCACACCCTCGCCCCCGTCGGCCTCCGACCAGATGAATTCGACGCCCGCCTCTTCGCACGCCGCCTGAATCCGCCGCCGCGTGGATGCCCGCACCGTGCCGCCCGATTCGAACATCGTCACGGTCATCCTGACGACCCTGGCGTGCTGCGCCAGGCGCATCTGTGTCCAGTTCAACAGCGCCCGCGCCGCCCGGCACTGCGCGGGCGTCATTATGCGTCCGCGCTTTACCGCCTCCGCCACCACCACTCCGATTTCGTTGTTGCCGTTACTTTAGGCGGTTGCGCGGCGGCGACGTACGTCTAACGCGTACTGTTCTACCTCAATTGGCCCCCACTGCAGTCGCAGCATAAGTTACTCATTGGGTGCAGAAGAGTGGCGCCGCCGCATTGACCGACCGACCCGGCGGTTTTCGCATGAATCTCGACGCCGCCGAGTTGCGTCGCCGCGCACAGGAATATCGGGCGAGAGCGGCGACCGCGTCTTTCCTGCTCCGCGACGAATATCTCCCGATGGCCAACACGTTTGACGACGTCGCCGAAGAGCTCGAACGGTGGGAGGCCCGGTATGGAAAGGCCTCAGGCCGCGGCCACCGTCTCCGGTTCGCCGGCACTGATCCCGGCAAGCACCTGGCCCTCGAGTTCCGCCTCGGGGCGTGCCGGCCAGAGCAGCCATGAATCCCGGAACAGGTCGGGAGTCGCCCCGGCGACGAACTCGCGCTGCATATCGCCAAGCGCGACGAAGCTCCAGACCACATAGGCGGTGATCGCGTCGATGCGCGATTCAATGATCGAAAGGTTGAGCGTGAATCCGACCGTGGGCGCGCCCCTGCTGGGCGGCTCGTCTTGGTTTTGCTTCACGTCGCGCATTTTCCCCTCTTCGTATTTGTTGTTGTGCACGCAAGTATTCGGCTCGCGACTCCGCGGGCGAGTGACCAACCCGTGATGGATTGTCAGCCACCGCGAGCGTCTGCCGGGCGCGATGGGGCATTTTGCGTGAAACCTTCTGCGCGGATTATCTTGAGCCGCGCGATCCAAAATTCGCGGCGCTTGTCAAATTCAAGCGGCATCGCGCGCCGCGGAATGCCTCACCGTCACGGCGCTTCGACTGATCGCCGGCGGAGCGGAATGCCAGTCCAGCACAAGAACTGCTTTAGAACATCGGGCGCAAAATGGGACCGCAAGCTATTCCCGTCGCGCGGCTGCGAGCGACGTTGAGGAAGCGCTCGCGGCCGAAACGGCGCCGCAGATGATGCGAGATCGCGCGCTTAGATGCGCAGAGATCCCGCCGCGCGTTTGACGCGAGTCCAAAGCCTGTGGCCGGCACCGCGCGAAGCTGCTTCCGGCACGTCGCGGCGCGGGCGGTAGCCGACCACATTCCCTTTGAGTCGCGCCAGCCCGACCGCGTGAACGGCGGCTCGGGTCGGCGTGGGCGTCCGTTTCGACAGCATCAACATAAAGGGCAGCAGCAACATCGTCGTGACCTTCCTCGCCGCCTTACGCTTTCTTCAGCTGCGACGTATCGATCGGCAGCGCACGGATACGCTTTCCCATGGCGGCAAAAATCGCGTTGCAGAGCGCTGGCGCGATCGGCGGGACACCCGGCTCGCCGACCCCGCCGGGCACTTCGTCACTGGCGACGATGTGAGCATGCGTGTCGGGGGTGATGTCGATCCGCGCGACGGCGTAGTCAGGGAAATTACTCTGCTCGACCTTGCCGTCCTTCATCGTGATGCTGCTGTAGAGCGCGTTGCTCAGACCCATGATCGCCGCCCCTTCCAGCTGCGCCCGCACGCGGTCCGGGTTTACCACCGTGCCGCAGTCGATGGCCATGTCGACGCGCGGAATGGTGAGATCGCCATTGTCGGCCACCGCCACCTGCACCACCGCGGCCACGATGCTGTTGAAGCTGCGGTGCACCGCGAGGCCGCGCCCGTGCCGTGGTGGCAAGGCGCCGCCCCAGCCGGCTTCCTTCGCGACGCGGTCGAGGACGACACGGATCCGACCGATGTCGATCGGATAGGCGTCGATCGGGTCGCCGTAGTTCGGGTAATCGACTCCCATCGCCTTGAGATCGATGTGGCGTGAGGGACCAAGCAGCTCGCGCAAATAGGCCAGCGGATCGCGACCCGCCGCCGCGGCCAGCTCGTCGGCGAACGAGCACACTGCGAACGCGTGTGGAATGTTGTAGACGGAGCGGTACCATCCGATGCGCACATGCGCGTCGGCCGCTCCGTTCTCGCACCGCACGTTCGATATGGCATAGGGCATGTCGACCACACCCTGGCCGAGCTCGCCCGCGTTCCCATACCTGACGTTCGGCTGAAACGTCGAGGCGATCGACGGAAATGCGGTGCGGTGCAGCCAGGCGACCGCGCGTCCGTTCGCGTCGAGCCCACCCTCGAGGTGCTGGGCGCAGACCGCGTGGAAGTAATCGTTGCGGATCTCGTCCTCGCGGGTCCAGGTGACCTTCACCGGCGCTCCGACCTTCTGCGACAGCACCGCCGCCTCGGCAATGAAGTCCGGCTTCGACTTGCGGCCAAAACCGCCGCCCAGCAGGGTGACGTTGATCGTCACCGCGCTCTCGTCGAAGCCGAGGACCTGCGCCACGGTCTTTTTCGCGGTCTGCGGGTCCTGGGTGGGCGCCCAGATCTCACAGCGTTTGCCGTCCACTCGGGCCACCGCGGCCGGCGCCTCCATCGGCGCATGTGCGTAATGCGGCACGTAGTAGTCCGCTTCGACCCGGTGAGCCGACGTCGCGAGCGCGCCCGCGACGTCGCCGTTGTTTCGGGCGACATGGCCGTCAGCCCGGGCGCTTGCCTCGAGCTCCGCGCGATACTTCGCCGAATCGTATCCGGCATTGGGGCCGAAGTCCCACTCCACCTTCAGCCGCTCCCGCGCCTGCTGCGCCGCCCAGGTGTTGGTCGCGATCACGGCGAGTCCGCCGAGCGGGCGAAAGCCGGACGGGATCGGCGCCGGTTCGATCTCCACGACCTGCTCGACGCCGGCCACCGCGCGCGCTTCCGTCGCATCGTGCGATTTGACCTTGCCGCCATAGACCGGGCACCGCTCGATGGACACGTACTTCATGCCGGGCAGCCGGACGTCGATGCCGTATTTCGCCGTGCCATGGATGATGTCCTGCAGATCGACGACCGGCAGCGGCTTGCCGACATAGCGGCGCTCTGCCGCGCTCTTCAAGCGCAGGCGGTCCGGCGGGGGGGCCGGCAGGCCGGCGGCAACCCGCACCAAGCCGCCGAACGGCAGACGCCGGTTCGTTGGCACATGGACCACGTAGTGGTTGCGGGCCCGGCATTCGCCCACCGGGACCTTCCACGTCGCCGCGGCGGACTCTTCGAGCATCTGGCGCGCCGCAGCGCCGGCCTGACGCATCGGCTCGAAGAAGTGGCGCACGCTGCGGGAGCCGTCGGTGTTCTGGTCACCGTACTTCGCATCGCCCTGCGCCTGCACGATGCGCACCTTTTGCCAGTCCGCCTCGAGCTCGTCCGCCAGCACCATCGGCAGCCCGGTACGGATTCCGGTGCCCATCTCCGACCGGTGGGCCGTGATGGTCACGGTCCCGCTCTCGTCGATGCTGAGATACACGTTGGGCGACAGCGGCCGGAGCGGTGCGGCATAGGCGCTGCGCGGGCGCCAGACTGGATCGAGTTCAAGCTCGAGCACGAAAACGGCCGCGCCGGCGGCGATCATGAACGAGCGCCGGCTGACGTTTTTCAGCATGGTCACACGGCCTCCGCCGCCGACTTGATGGCAGCTCGAATGCGCTGATACGTGCCGCAACGGCAGATGTTCCCGGACATGGCGTCGACGATCTGCCGGTCGGTCGGCTTCGGCGTCTGCTTGAGCAGCGCCGCCGCTTGCATGATCTGTCCGGGCTGACAGTAGCCGCATTGCGGGACATTGGCGGCTGCCCACGCGCGCTGCACGGGGTGATCGCCATGGGCGCCGAGGCCCTCGATGGTGGTGATCTCCTTGCCCGCCGCGTCGGCCACGGAGGTGATGCAGGACCGGACCGCCGCGCCGTCGAGATGGATGGTGCAGGCGCCACACGCGCCGACGCCGCAGCCGTACTTTGTTCCGGTCAGGCCGACGATGTCGCGCAACACCCAGAGTACGGGCATGTCATCGGACACGTGGAGATCGTACGTCCTGCCGTTGACGCGAACAGAAGGCATGTGCGGAGCACCTTTTCGTCAGTTGTGGGCTTGATAGGCCGTCGGCTGGGTGGGCTCGGCGGGGACCCTGCCGATCAGGCGGACCGCTTGGGCCAGCGTGTCGGCGCCCTCGACGAACCTGCCGTGGCGGCAGAGCGCCATGCCCTGCGTCGCGATGGATCGCGCCGTGTCGTCAACCCGTTCCGGCTGGGCTGCACGCGTGAACTGGTCCATCAGGGCCGTGCAGCGGGCGGCCTCGATGGAGACCGGAGCGACCGGTGGATGGCGGTCGGCCGCCATCGCGCTGCCGGTGGCCATCGCAAGGGCGCCGGCGAGTGCAGCGGCCCGCGTACGATTGAAGCGAACAAGGCCGACCCAGGTTTGTCCGGTCATGAGTCACCTCACGCGGCGCGGGCGCGGATCGGGGGCGCCATGAACTGCGGACCGATCGCGTCATGGACATGGGCCTGCAGGATGCGCTCGATCTCCTGCTTCGCATCGGGGGTCAACTTCCAGCCCATCGCTTCGTCGACGGCCTCGAGCTGCTGCGGCTTCCGGGCACCCCATAATGCCACCGTCGGACCCTGATCCAGGACCCAGCGGACGGCGAGAGCCAGCACGCTCTTGCCGAACTCGGCGCGGGCAAACCGGTCGAGCTCAGCGACCGCGGCGAGATATTGGGCAAAGCGCGGCGGCTGAAACTTCGGATCGTTGCGGCGGAGATCGTCGCCCTCGAAGCGGGTCGATGCCTTCATCTTGCCGCTCAGCAGGCCGCGGCAGAGCGCGCCGTAGGCGAGAACGGTCAATTTGTGACTGCGCGCGAACGGAAGGACGTCGCGCTCGGCGTCGCGCTCGAACAGGTTGAGCGGCGGCTGGACGGTGGCGACGGGCGTGTATTTGCCGAACAGCTCGATCTGCCGCGGCGTGAAGTTGCTGACGCCCACGGCCCGGATCTTGCCGGCCCGGCGCAGGCGTTCGATCGCCGACGCTGTCTCGTGCAACGGGACCCGAGAATCCGGCCAGTGGACCTGATAGATGTCGATGACGTCGGTCTTCAGGCGGCGCAAAGATGCATCGATCTCCTCGACGATGCGCGTCGGGCTGGAGTTGCGAAACACCTTCCCGTCCTGCCAGTCGAGACCCACCTTGGTGGCCACGATCGCGCGATGGCGGGCACCGGCGGTGCTTAAGGCCTTGCCGACGATTTCCTCCGCCTGGCCGAATCCATAGACCGGCGCTGTGTCGATCAGCGTGATGCCCCGGTCGAGTGCTGCGTGAATGGTGCGGATGGCTTCTTGCTCATCGGTGCCGCCCCACATCCAGCCGCCGATGGCCCACGTGCCGAGACCGATTCGCGAGGCGGCGAGTCCCAGGCCCTTGATCGAAATGGTTTCCATGTTTCTCGCTCCAACAGAGTAGGAAGCGACCTCAGGACCCCCGCCGGCGGATCGTCCGCCGTCGCAGCGCTTCGATGCTTGCCATATAGGGGGAGGCCGGGTCAGGCGATTGGCAAACGTTGCCACTATTGGCTAAAGCTTGCGAAATCCAGCGGACCGCTCTGGAAAACAATTTTCTGGATAACAATTTTTTTAACGAGCGCCCATGGCGGATCAGATTTGCGTTACCGGCATGCCGGACCGCTCGTCAACGCCCGTGTAAGTGCATAAGTAGGCGACAAGCAAGGCTGAGGGAGGAACGCCGGGCATCGCATCACCAGCTGGATGTGGCGAAGCGGATCATGAGCGATAATGTCCTTCCGATCGTCTTGTTCTCTCCTGACAGCGTTGTCAGGTTCTCTCCCGAAAACATCGTCAGGCGACGCAGCGCCTCGTGGCGCGGCTTCGGCGTGGAAATCATTCAGGCGGTGGAGCAGAAGCCGTTCGAATACGGGTTCCGCGCCCAGTGCCACCTTCTCGTCGCGACCGAGCGGGCGGAGCGCTTCGAAGGCGAGACGTCGATCGACGGCGCGCTGAGGTCGACCCGCCGGGAGTTCAGCCGCAAGCTCACTCTGGTTCCGGCCGGGTGCGAGTATTACGGCTGGCAAAACCCGCGCGTGCTCACCCGAACGATGTATTTCTATATCGATCCGGCGGGACCGCTCGTGGCACCCGAATTGCGCTTCTCCGACATCCCCTTCGAGCCGCGCCTGTTCTTCGAAGACGCGGCATTGTGGGAGACGACCCGCAAGCTGAAGCACCTGGTCGAGGGCATGCATGCCGACGACCAGGCCTACGCCGAATCATTGAGCGTCGTCCTGGCGCACGAGCTGATCCGGCTGAACTCCGGCCTTTCCGCGAAAGTGCCCGCGGTCCGCGGCGGGCTTGCGGCGTGGCAGAAGAAGGCCGTCGAAGACTACATCAGCGCGCATCTGACCGAGACGATCCCGCTCGACGATCTCGCCGGAATCGCGCGGCTAAGCCCGTTTCATTTCTCACGGGCGTTCAAGCAGAGCTTCGGCCTGCCGCCGCACCGCTATCACATGCACCGGCGCATCGAGCACGCCAAGGGGCTGCTCGTGAGACCCGGCGTCACGGTGACTGAAGTCGGGATTCGACTCGGCTTCTCCGACACCAGCTCGTTCAGCGTCGCCTTCCGGCGATTCACCGGCACCACCCCGGGGGCCTACCGGCGGAGCGCCGCGTAACCCGCAGATCCTGGCGATACCCCTCAGATCAGCGACTGCGTGTCGCCGTCGGCGGCCAGCGCCTGGCCGGAGACGTTGTGGCCAGCGTCGGCGCACACGAACAGGATCATGTTGGCGATATCCTGCTCCGTGACCATGCGGCCGAGCGACGCCTGGCTCACATATTTCTTCTCCATCTCGGCGTAGGGAACGCCCAGCGACTTGGCCTTGGCGTCGATGACGCGCCGGATGCGCGGCCCGTCGACCGCGCCCGGCAGGATCGCGTTGACGCGGATCTTGTCCAGACCCAGCTCCATGGCGAGGCTTTTGGTGAATCCGACCACCGCCCATTTCGACGACGAATAAGGCGTGCGGCGCGGAAAGCCGAACCGTCCTGCGGCCGATGACAGGTTGACGATCGAGCCGCCGCCGGCCTTGCGCAGCAGCGGCACCGCGCGGCGGGCGCAGAGGAACTGGCCGGTGATGTTCACCGCCAAGGTGCGCTCCCAGTCGGCGAGCGTCAGCTCCTCGACCGGTCCGGTCGGGCCGGCGATGCCGGCGTTGTTCACCAGGATATCCAGGCCGCCGAGAAATTTCTGCGCCTCGGCGAACAGGCGGTCGACCTGCTTCTCGTCCGAGACGTCCGCCAGCGTCGCGCCGATCCCGGGATTGTCCTTAGCGAACGCGTCGAGCGCCGCCTTGTCGACATCGCAGACGAACACGCGGGCGCCCTCGCCGGCAAAGCTGCGCGCCGTCACCCGGCCGATTCCGGATGCGCCCGCCGTGATCAGCACCCGTTTGCCGCTCAACGCGAGGTCCATAGGTCCTCCCTCCGACTTGTTTTGGCGATCATGCCACGGTCTTGCGAGCGCGGTACAGGCCTGCAAGACTGCCGCGGTGGACACGACATCCGATACGCCGCGCCCGGTCGGCGCGTTCGATTACATCATCGTCGGCGCGGGCTCGGCCGGCTGCGTGCTGGCGAACCGGCTCTCCGTCGACCCGTCGGTGAAGGTCTTGCTGCTCGAGGCCGGTGGGCGGGATAACTATCTCTGGATCCACATCCCGATCGGCTATCTCTACACACAGAACAACCCGCGCACCGACTGGTGCTTCAAGACCGATGCCGAGCCGGGGCTGAACGGCCGCGCGCTCAACTATCCGCGCGGGCGGGTGCTGGGCGGCTGCTCGGCGATCAACGGCATGATCTACATGCGCGGCCAGGCGCGCGACTACGATCTGTGGCGGCAGCTCGGCAACGCCGGCTGGTCGTGGGACGACGTCCTGCCCTATTTCCGCCGTCACGAGGACCACTGTGACGGCGAGACCGAGCATCACGGCGCCGGCGGCGAGTGGCGGGTCGAGCAGATGCGCCTGTCGTGGGAGATCCTCGACGCGTTCCGCGCCGCCGCGGCGGAGGTTGGCATTCCCAACGTTCCCGATTTCAACCGCGGCGACAACGCGGGCTGCGGCTATTTCGAGGTGAACCAGAAACGCGGTGTGCGCTGGACGACCGCCAAGGCGTTCCTCCGCCCGGCGTTGAAGCGGCCGAACCTGACGCTGATGATCCACGCACAGGTGAAATCGCTGCGGCTCGACGGCCGGCGCGTCGCCGGCGTCGAATTCTGGCGCGAGGGCGAGCTCTGCACTGCCGAGGTGCTCGGCGAGGTGATCCTCGCCGCCGGTGCCGTCGGCTCGCCGCAGCTGCTGCAGGTGTCCGGCATCGGGCCGGCGGCGCTGCTGACGCAATACGGCGTGCCCGTGACGCACGACCTGCCCGGCGTCGGCGAGAACCTGCAGGACCATCTGCAAGTCCGCACCGTATATAAAGTGCAGAACACCCGCACGTTGAACGAGCAGGCGAACCGCCTGCTTGGGCGGGTCGGCATGGGCTTGCAATATTTCCTGATGCGGCGTGGGCCGCTGACGATGGCGCCCAGCCAGCTCGGTGCGTTCGCGAGGAGCGACGGCTCGCGCGAAACGCCGAACCTGCAGTATCACATCCAGCCGCTCAGTCTCGACAAGTTCGGCGATCCCCTGCACCCGTTCGGTGCCTTCACCGCCTCGGTCGCCAATTTGCGCCCGACCAGTCGCGGCCATGTCCGGATCAAGAGTCCCGACCCGCGCGCCCATCCGGCGATCCGGCCGAACTATCTTGTAACGCCCGAGGATCGCCGCGTCGCCGCGGACTCGATCCGCCTCACCCGCCGCATCTGCGGCGCCAAGGCGATGGCGAAGTTCGCGCCCGAGGAATTCCGGCCGGGGCCGCAGCTCGCATCCGACGAAGAGCTGGCGCGGGCCGCGGGCGATATCGGCACGACGATCTTCCACCCGGTGGGCACCTGCAAGATGGGCCCCGATCCGCTGGCGGTGGTCGACGAGCGGCTGCGCGTGCACGGCATTGGAGGGCTCCGCGTCGTCGACGCCTCCGTCATGCCGACCATCACCTCCGGCAACACGAACGCCCCGACCATGATGATCGCCGAAAAAGGTGCCGACATGATCCTGAAGGACCGCCGCGCGATGGCCTAGCAGGCTATCCTCATGCCCGAACTGCCCGACGTCGAGAACTACACGCGCTATTTCAAGCGCCACGCGCTGCGCAAGACCGTCACCGGCGTGCACGTGGGCGACCGGCGCGCCTTGGCGAAGGTCTCGCCGGAGACCCTGCGAAAGCGCGCCCTCGGCTCCCAGTTCAGCGAGGCCCGCCGGCACGGCAAGCACCTCCTGGCCCGGCTGAGCAAGGGCGGCTGGATCACCATGCATTTCGGGATGACCGGCTATCTCGCGTGGTTCAAGGACGGCGACCCAGACCCGCGCTATGACCGGGTGCGCTTCGATTTCGGCAAGGCCGGCCATCTCGCCTTCGTCGATCCGCGGCTGTTCGGCCGGGTCGGCTTGGTCGAGGATGCCGACGCGTTCATTGCCCAGCAGCGCCTCGGGCCCGACGCGCTCGACCCTCACTTCACCTTCGAGCGCTTCAAGGAGGCGCTGCGCGGCCGGGGCACGCTGAAAGCCGTGCTGATGGACCAGAGCCGCATCGCCGGAATCGGCAACATCTACGCCGATGAGATCCTGTTCCAGGCGCGGTTGCACCCGCTGACCGACGTCCGCCGTCTCACACCGGCGCAGATGAAGGCGCTCTACACCGCCATGCGGCGCGTGCTGAAGGTCGCGATCGCCGCTGGCGCCGGCGCCGAGCACTTCACCCACCGCCTGCCGAAGAGCTATCTGCTGCGCCAGCGCGAGAAAGGCGGCAAATGTCCGCGCAACCACGGCCCGCTGAAGGTGATCACGGCGGCCGGCCGGACGACATATTTCTGCCCGGTGTGTCAGAAAAAGGCGTAGCCGCTCCGAAGCCCCTCTACCACGAAGTGGGAGAGGGAGGGGCCCACCGCGAAGCGGTGGGAGCAACTGTGTCTATCAGGCGTTCGCATGGTTCCATGGCTGATCGTCCCTGACCATGGCGTTGAGGGTGACGAGCATTTTGCGCATCAGCGCGACGGTAGCCACTTTGGGTGCTTTACCGGCTGCGATCAGGCGCCGGTAGTACAGGCCAAGCGGCGATTTGCTTAGGGCAGCCGCGCGCGCTGCCATGTAGAGCGTTGTACGAACCGCGGCCCGGCCGCCGGCGATGGATCGGGTTCCTCTGA
>WNFI01522017.1_pt1 | contig 28757 bp, 28 predicted proteins | sample 5400471 | NCBI WGS metagenome assembly WNFI01 (sample SAMN13153348, study PRJNA577476) | soil metagenome | isolation source: 100 cm saprolite on Douglas fir-dominated hillslope | place: USA:California | collected 2013-09-17
GGGATGCACGATCTGCACCAGCTCGACCTTGTCGAACTGGTGGTTGCGGATCATGCCGCGAGTGTCCTTGCCGGCCGAGCCGGCCTCGGAGCGGAAGCAAGGCGAATGACAGACGAACTTCAGCGGCAGGGATTCGAGCGGGACGATCTCGTCGCGCACGAAGTTGGTCACCGGATACTCCGCCGTCGGAATCAAATAGAGGTCGCGGTCCTCGATCTTGAACAGATCGCCCTTGAACTTGGCGAGGCTCGACACCCCGTTTGCGCACTCGCCGATAACCATGTACGGAACATAGACCTCGACATAGCCGTGCTCGCGCGTATGGACGTCGAGCATGAATTGCGCGATCGCGCGATGCAGCCTCGCGATCTCGCCGCGCATCACCACGAACCGGCTGCCGGCGATCTTCGCCCCCGTGGCGAAGTCCAGCCCATGGAGGCCTTCGCCCACGTCCACGTGGTCCTTGGCGGGAAAATCGAACTTGCGGGGCTGTCCCCAGCGCCGCTCTTCGCGGTTGGCCTCCGGCGAGTCGCCGACCGGCACCGACTCGTGCGGAAGGTTTGGAACGCGAAAGAGGAAATCACTCAGTTCGGCTTGAACCTTCGCAGATTCCATTTCCGCTGCGTCGGCGATCGATTTCAACCGGTTTCCACGCTCAAGTAGTTCCTTTACATCTTCGCCCTTCGCCTTGGCCTGCCCGACCTCCTTGGCAGTTTTGTTGCGCGAAGCCTGGGCCTGCTCGGCTACCGTCTGCACGTCTTTTCGCCTGGCTTCGAGCTCCAGAAATCTCTGCAAATCAAATGCGCCAGGCCCGCGTGTGGCAAGCCGCTTTGCCACGTCCGCGGGATTCTTGCGCAGCAGCTGTATGTCGATCATTTCTTTTTCCCTGCCGCCTCGTCGAGAGCCCGGAGCTGCTCGAGCTTCTCCCGGATTTTGGCCTCAAGGCCGCGGTCTACCGGCCTGTACCACTGCATTTTCGGCATGCCTTCGGGCAGGTAGCTCTCGCCCGCCGCATAGGCATCCGTCTCGTCGTGCGCGTACCGATAGCCTTTGCCGTAGCCGAGATCCTTCATGAGCCGCGTCGGCGCGTTGCGGATGTGCAGAGGCACGGGACGCGTTCCGTCCTCGGAGACAAACGCGCGGGCCGCATTATAGGCTTCGTAAACGGCATTGGATTTTGCCGCCACGGCCAGGTATAGGACGGCTTCGGCAAGCGCGAGCTCTCCCTCCGGGCTGCCGAGGCGCTCGTAAGTTTCGCAGGCATCGAGCGCGACGCGCAAAGCCCGCGGGTCGGCCAGGCCGATATCTTCGACGGCCATCCGAATCACGCGCCTGCCGACATAGAGCGGATCGGCGCCCCCATCCAGCATGCGGACCATCCAGTAGAGCGCCGCATCCGGGTCGGAGCCGCGCACGGACTTGTGAAGCGCGGAGATTTGGTCGTAGAACTGCTCGCCGCCCTTGTCGAAGCGGCGCAGATTCTTCGCGAGCGTCTGCTCGACGAACGCGCCGTCAATGGATTCGACGCCGGTGTTCCTCAGTATCTCGACCGCATTGAGAAGTCGCCGCGCATCCCCGTCTGCAAACCCGATAAGCCGCGCTCTTGCCTCGTCATCGACGCCGAGCCCTGTTTTCTTCAGCAATATCTGCAAATCCTCCGGGCTGAGAGGCTCGAGCACATAGACTGTCGCGCGGGAAAGCAGCGCGCTGTTGACCTCAAACGAAGGGTTCTCGGTCGTGGCGCCGACGAAGGTGATGAGCCCTCGCTCCACATAGGGCAGAAAAGCATCCTGCTGCGCCTTGTTGAAGCGATGCACCTCGTCGACGAACAGGATCGTGTGCCGGGCGGAGGCGCCAAGCCGCGCATCGGCTGCATGCACTGCCTCGCGGATATCTTTCACCCCCGAAAAAACGGCCGAGAGCGCGACGAATTCGGCGTCGAAGGTCTTCGCCATCAGGCGTGCGAGGGTGGTCTTGCCCGAGCCCGGCGGCCCCCAAAGGATCATCGAATGGGGCTTGCCCGATTCGAACGCCAGGCGCAGCGGCATTGCCGGACCCAGCAGGTGCCGCTGACCGACAATGTCGTCGAGCGACTGCGGCCGCATAGCCTCGGCCAGCGGCGCGACCGGCTCGGCCTTGCCGAAAAAGTCATTCATGCGCCTCCCGCCCGCGCTATTTTTCCCCGAGCACGTCGGCGCCCTTGGGCGGCTCGAAGCGGAACTCCGTCGGATCAATCTTGGGATTGCGCACCAGCCCCGAGAATCGCAGCAGCGTGGTCTGGCCGAAGTGGTCGGTCAGCTCCATGGCCTGGACTCCGGCCACGCCGAAGCCCATTCGAATGCGCTCGAACCCGGCCTCGCGTTCGCGCGGCTTCGCCTCCAGCCATTCGAGCCCGTCGCGCTCGCCGGCGTCCGCGAGCTCGAATGCCCTCTCGATGTCGCTAGCTCCCGCAAGCAGCGCGGCCGGCGTCGAGCCTAGCGCCTTGGAGACTCTTCGCACGGTCACCTGTTTGAGGTCGCGGTCGTAGATCCAGACGCGCTCGCCGTCGCTCACGATGAGCTGATCGACCGGCTTCGCGTACACCCAGCGGAACCGCCCGGGCCGCAGGAACACGAAACTGCCCTTCGACTCCTGCACCAGCTTGCCATCGCGGTCGTGAACCTTCTGCTCGAAATTGGCGCGCGCCGACTGAGTGGTCCGCAGGAAGGTCTTGAATCGGTCGATGCTGGACGCATGCAGGTTACCGGCGAACAGCAGCGACAGAAATACCAGGAGCCGCATTGAGCGAAGGTTCACTCCGCCTTGGCGGGGACCAGAACCTCCCGGTTGCCGTTTGACTGCATGGCCGAAACCATACCGGCTCGCTCCATGTCCTCGATCAGGCGCGCCGCGCGGTTATAGCCGATGCGCAGGTGGCGCTGCACCAGCGAAATGGAGGGCCGCCGGGTGCGCAGAACGATCTCGACCGCTTGATCGTAAAGGGGGTCCTTCTCGCCGGCGGGCTCACCATTCCCGGCGCCGGCACCGGCCTCTTCGGCGGGCGGCGCGGCGAGCACATCGCCGAGGTATTCGGGTGATGCCAGGCTCTTGAGATGCTCGACGACTTTGTGCACCTCGTGGTCGGCTACAAAAGCGCCGTGCACGCGTTGCGGAAGCCCCGTCCCGGGGGGCAGGTAAAGCATGTCGCCCGCGCCCAGCAGCGCTTCGGCGCCCGACTGGTCAAGGATGGTCCGCGAATCGACCTTGGACGAAACCTGGAACGCGATTCGCGACGGAATATTCGCCTTGATCAGACCCGTGATCACGTCGACCGACGGACGCTGCGTCGCCAGTACCAGATGGATGCCCGCCGCGCGTGCTTTTTGCGCAAGCCGAGCGATCAGCTCCTCGACCTTCTTGCCAACCACCATCATCAGATCGGCGAGCTCGTCTATGACCACCACAACGTGCGGCAGCGATTTCAGCGGCTGCGGCTCGGCCGACTCCAGCGTGAAGGGGTCCTCCAGCTTGCGTCCCTGCTTCTCGGCCTCGGCGATCTTGTGGTTGAAGCCCGAGAGATTGCGCACGCCGAGCCAGTTCATCATCTTGTAGCGGCGGTCCATCTCGGCCACGCACCAGGTGAGCGCGTTCACCGCTTGCTTCATGTCGATGACAACCGGCGCCAGCAGCTGCGGGATGTCCTGGTACACCGAGAGCTCGAGCATCTTCGGATCGATCAGGATCAGGCGCACGTGACGCAGCTCCGATTTGTAGAGCAGCGACAGGATCATCGCGTTCAGCGTCACCGACTTTCCCGAGCCGGTGGTGCCCGCCACCAACAGGTGCGGCATCCTGGCGAGATCGACGACGATCGGGTTGCCGGCGATGTCCTTCCCGAGAGCAAGCGCGAGCGGTGAATGCATCGCATGGTAGGCCTCGGAGCCGAGAATCTCGGAGAGCCGCACGATCTGGCGATGCGGGTTGGGAATCTCCAGGCCCATGCAGGATTTGCCCGGGATCGTTTCCACGACTCTTATGGACACGACCGACAGCGCTCGCGCCAGATCCTTGACCAGGTTGACGATCTGGCTGCCTTTCACCCCGACGGCGGGTTCGATCTCGTAGCGTGTAATGACCGGTCCCGGATACGCCGCAAGCACCTTGACCGAGACGCCGAAGTCGGAGAGCTTCTTCTCGATCAGGCGGGAGGTGAACTCGATCGTCTCGGGCGTCACCTGCTCGCCATCGCCTTTCGCCTCGTCGAGGAGCTTCAGCGGGGGCAGCGGCGTGTCGGGCAACTCCTCGAAGAGGGGTGCCTGCTTCTCTTTTTGCACCCGCTCGGACCTCTTGATTTGCACTACCGGAGGCTCGATGCGCAGTGGAGGATGATGCTCCTCGCGCTTCTTCTCGGTCTCGACGACGAAATCCCGCTCTTCGCGAGCGAGCTCGCCAAGACGGCGATCCTGGCGGCGCTCCCAGGCCCCTATTCCCACGCCGTACAGCCACTCGAGGAGCGAGCCTACGAGTTCGGAGACGGTGATCCAGGATATTCCGGTGAACAGGCTCAGCCCGACTGCCGCAAGCGTGAGGAGGACGAGCGTCGCGCCGGTGAACCCGAGCGCCGCCGAAGCGAGCTTGCCGGCCTGCTCGCCCACCAAGCCGCCCGGCACATGCGGCAGCTCCGCCGGAATACTGTGCAAGCGCAAGCCTTCGATGGCGGCGCTCGCAACGAGCAGCACTGCGAAGCCAACGAGCGCCACGCCAAGCGGGCGCCGATCGATAAGTGTCCTCCCGTCGAGCCGGCGGTAGCCCCAGGCGACGACGTACAGGCACAGCGCGACCCACCAATAGGCCGAAACGCCAAACAGATATAGGAGCACATCCGAGAGCCATGCGCCGACGATCCCCCCGGCGTTGCCGGTCACGGCGCCGGTGGCGCTATGTGACCAGCCAGGATCGGTCCGCCGGTAGGTCGCGAAGATCAGCAACAAGTAAGCCGCTAGCGCGACCAGAATCAGCCACTTGGCTTCGCGCAAAAGGCCCGCAAGCTTCGCGGGAAGAGGTGCGCCTGAGGATTTTTCTGCTACGCCCATCTCGCCCGGATCAGGAATGGACGATTCTACCGCACAAAATAAAAACCCCCGCAGCAGCGGGGGCTTAGCCAATCAATGGATTAGCGCTCAGCGCGTGACGACGCACTCCAGGCTCCGGCCGACATTCACCACGCTGCCGGCCATGACGGACTGGATGAAGGTTGCCGGCGGCGTGAACTGCAGCCCCGGACTGCTCGGCAGGAACAGCGGCGGCTGATTGGCCGTGACAATTCCGAACTGTCCCACGGTGAGCCCGATCTCGCCCTGGCCATTGCGCACGACGACCTCGCCATCCGAAACTCCGACGTATACGGCGGGTTCAAGCCGCGAGCACTCGCCGGTCCTGTCGTTCAGGCAATCATCCGCCGAGAATGTCGTGCCGCGAATTCCGATCGTCGCCGTCGCCGTGCCGACCCGATACTTGTCCCTGCTGCGCTTCCCGACGACGCCGGTGACTGCGCGCAAGCCGCCTTTGACGAGGTTGTAGAGGAACGAGTCTTCCTGTGGTTTCTCCTCGACGAACTTGAAGTTCTCGATTTTCACGGCCGTGTTCGGCTTCAGCGTGAGCTGCGCGCCGTCGCTGAACTTGATCTGCGCGAAGCTCTCGCGCTCGGTGTTGAGGGTATCGCCGCTCTCGATCTGGGATTTTTGCGACAGGATTCTGACCGACCCGTCGGCTTTCTTCACCGACAGCGTTCCGGAAAGCTGGGTCACCGTACCGGAGGAAGCAAGGGCCCCGGCCGGCCCGGCAGCGAGGGCCAGAGCGATGGCGAGACCGAGAACCCGATGGTGCAACCTCATGTTGCCCCCTTCTCCCGCGGTGCGGGATTCAACACTAACATCGTAGTCGCCGCTACCCGACAGCCTGAGGAACTATTTCACGCATAAGCTTTTTTTGCCATTCGGTGGTGACGGATTACTCCGGCAGCACGATTGAGTCGCGCAGGACTATGTTCGATCCGCGGACCTCGATGTACCCCCCCATTTGCAGGTCCTTCATCACGCGGCTGACCATTTCGCGCGAGGCGCCGATCATCTTTGCGATGTCCTGCTTGGGCAAGCGCTTCGTCACGACCTTCTCGCCGTCGACCGTCTCGGACATGTCGAGCAGCAGCCGGGCAACGCGTCCATAGACATCGAGCAGAGCAAGGCTGCCGATTTTTCGGTCCGCCTCGCGCAAGCGCCGCACCAGGCCGCGCATGACTGCCATCGCCATCTCGAAATTCTCGGCCAGGCACCTCTTGAAATCGCGCTTCGCGATGGAGAGCAGCTCGCAGGACTCGATCGCGACCACGCTCGCCGAGCGCGGGCTGTCGTCGATAAGCCCCATTTCTCCGAAGAATTCTCCGGGACCGAGGATGCTGAGAATCACTTCCTTGCCCTCGGCGTCGCTCATCATCACCTTGAGCCGCCCAGAAAGAACAATGTAGAGCGAATCGGTCGCATCCCCGCCCGCCATCACGGTGGTCGATCGGGTTACGGTTTTTCGCGTCACGACCGCCGCCAGCATGCGCAGCTGATCCTCCGGAAAGCTGGAAAACAGCGGCACCGCCTTCAGCACCGCGGTCGAGACCGTTGTGGCCATCGCCTGTGTCATCCCTCCTGAATTCCCATGGTAGCAGAACGGCCCCGCCCGGGCTGTTTAAGCCCAATGCTTAAAAAACGTAAGAAAAGCTGGCGTGTACCCGGGCTGAATTGGTCGTGTGGGAATTGATTGCCCGGGGATCATTCGGGTCGAGGACGATCGCGTAGTCGATTCGAAACGCCATGTTGGTTCCCTGTGCGACTCTGATCCCGACGCCCCAGCTGGCGATGCTTTGGGAGAACGTTTCCGCTGGAGCCGGCCGGTTCCGGACCACATGACCCCAATCGAGAAACACCAGGCTGCGCATGTGCGCGCCTTGAATCCAGGTCTTGCCTCCAAAGTCGGGGGAATAAATTTCGGTCGTGCCACGGTATCCGGAATCATCGGCCACCTCGCGCTCAAGGAATCCCCGCACCGAGTCCGCTCCGCCGATACCGAATTGCTCGCCGGGAACCAGCATGTCCTTGGTGCGCTGTCCGTTCATAGCGATGCGCAGCTTAAAATCGGCACCAAGGTCCTGGTTGATGTAAAACGACCATTTCCACAATTCGTATCTCGAGCTTGCGCAATAACCTTCGGCGTTTTTGCGCAATTGGGGCTTGCAGAAATCCTCCGAGCTGCCGTCATTCCCGCCCCCGATGTTTTTGAAGAAACCAACCGAGAAACCGGAATCCATGTTCTGCTGCCGATATACGCCTGCATAAGTAAACCCGAGCGGATGCACCGTGACGTCGGGAATCAACTGACCCGTGGACTGCTCCAGCCGGACGCCCTTGTTGTCGTAGCTGCGCCAGTCCGCCGAGAAGATCAAGCGATGTTCGTAGTCCCCGAGCTTGCGTAGATTGGCGGTATATCGAGCCCCCGCGATCGTGCCGGCGCCGGTGATGCTGAAGATGTTCGCGACGGTTCCCGTATTGACATTCGAGTAGCCGAACAGGAAGTCGAGGGAATCGCCGACCTCGTAAAGCGGCAGACGGTAACCGAAGCCGAATATGTTTACCTTTCGGCTTGGTATCAGCGAGTAACGATCGGGCCGGCCGGACTGGTCGAGATGGTCAGCGTAAGGCGCGGTCACATATACCGCGGACAACGCGTCGTCCTTGCCGCTGAAATTCGCGTTCTGGTATCCCAGACCGACGCGCAACCGCCCGGTCTGCGGACTACCGGAGTTGTCGATCGTCAGACTATTTTTTTCCGGTTTTTCATCGACTACACGCAGCACCGCATCTACCGCGGCCTCTTCCTGTCCGCTGCGCAGCAGCACCTGTGTCTGCTTGGCCGGGTTTTCATTGGCAACGCGCAGATTACGGGCGATCGCGTTGATGTTGGGCGCCTTGCCCGGCTCGAGCGAAGGCACACTGGCCCGAATGTTGGCGTCTTCGAAGAACTTATTCCCCTCGACGACCACTCGGCCGATTTTCGCTTGGACAATCTGGAATCGGATCTCGCCGCGATCGAGCTCCTGCTCCGGCAGGATTACTTGTACTGCGCTCCAGCCCGCTTCGCTATAGGCGCGCTCGACGGCTTCGAGCGCGCGCTGCACGTCCGAAAAAGTGCGCCGCGGACCCGTGTACTGCTGCGTATCGGCCTCGAGCCGCTCGCGTGGCACCAGGGTGGCGCCGTCGAAGATGAAGCGGCGAATCTCGAAACGCGGCGAATCGTCGACCGCTGGCGTTTGGGGAGCTTGCGCGAATGCGGACGCGCACGCGGCAAGAAATGCCGCGCTCAGCAGCCTCATTGTCGCGCCATGAAAAAACACCCCTTCTCCCCCGGCAGCGGCGCCAGCCGCCGCCGCGCATTTAAGCAGGAAACCCCCCGCCAATCAAATTGTTATGGCTCTCTGCGAAGACGTTTTCCGGGCAATGTTTCTTGACTGCTCGTTTATAATTTGTGACGAATTTCCCAATATAACAGGTGTCTTTGCGAATGCCCGCGCGCCATGCACGCCTCCTCATTCTCGGTTCCGGTCCCGCGGGATACACGGCGGCGGTTTACGCGGCGCGCGCGAACCTTCGGCCCGTCCTGATCACCGGCATTGCGCAGGGCGGCCAACTGATGACGACGACCGACGTCGACAACTGGCCCGCCGATGCCGACGGCGTTCAGGGCCCCGACCTGATGCAGCGCTTCCAGAAGCATGCCGAGCGCTTCGAGACTGAAGTCATCTTCGATCACATCCATGCGGTTCGACTCGAGCAGCGGCCGTTCCTCCTCGAAGGCGATTCGTCGAGGTACACCTGCGATGCGCTGGTGATCGCCACCGGCGCCTCCGCCAAATATCTCGGGCTGCCCTCCGAGCAGAAATTCATGGGGCGCGGCGTCTCGGCATGCGCGACTTGCGACGGTTTCTTCTACAAGGGGCAGGATGTGGTCGTGGTCGGAGGCGGCAACACCGCCGTGGAGGAAGCGCTTTACCTGGCGAATATCTGCCGCAACGTCACGCTGGTTCATCGCCGCGAGAAGTTTCGCGCCGAGAAGATCATGATCGACAAGCTCACGCGGCGTGTCACTGACGGGCATACGCCCAATACGGGCATCTTCAGCGGGCAGCTCGAAATGGAAAACGGCTATATCGTCACGCGCGGTGGCCGCGAGGGACTGGCCACGGCCACCAGCGTGGCCGGCGTCTTTGCAGCCGGCGACGTGCAAGACCATGTGTACCGCCAGGCGGTCACCAGCGCCGCCACCGGCTGCATGGCCGCGCTCGACGCGGAAAAGTATCTCGATGCGCTCGCCGCCTAAGGACGACGATTTTCGCAAGGCGCTCGCCGGAGTGGAGCCGATCAGCGAGCCGCGCCGCTTGCCGTTGCGGCGCCAGCCGCCGGCGCCGCTACCGCGGCAGACACGCCGCGACGAGCGCGCCGCTCTTGCAGAATCTCTGTCGGCGCCGCTATCGCCGGATGATGCAATGGAGTCCGGGGAGGAGCTCGTTTTTCTGCGCGAAGGGCTGGCGCGCCAGGTGCTGCGCAAGCTGCGACGCGGCCATTGGGTCGTCGAAGACAGCCTAGACCTTCACGGTATGAACCGGGTCGAAGCCGCGCTGAGCGTGGCGCAGTTCCTGCGGCGCTGCGTGCTGCGCCGCGTACGCTGCGCGCGCATCGTGCACGGCAAGGGGCTCGGCTCGCGCAATCGCGAGCCGGTACTCAAGGGAAAACTGCGGAAATGGCTGACGCTGCGCGACGAGATATTGGCGTACTGTCAGGCACCCGCGGCACAGGGTGGCGGCGGCGCGCTGCTCGTCCTACTGAAGGCGTCGGCCCCCGGAAGGCCGGGTTAGACGGCCGCCTCGTTGGTTTCGCCGGTGCGGATTCGCACCACATGCTCGACCGAAGTGACGAAGATCTTGCCGTCGCCGATTTTTCCCGTGCGCGCAGACTTTACGATCGCGTCGATTGCCGCCTCCACCTGGCCGTTGGCAACCACCACCTCGATCTTAACCTTCGGCAGGAAGTCGACGACGTACTCGGCGCCGCGATAGAGCTCGGTATGCCCCTTCTGCCGGCCGAAACCCTTTACTTCCGTTACGGTCAGCCCCGTGACGCCGACTTCGGACAGCGCTTCGCGAACTTCGTCCAGCTTGAAAGGCTTCACGATGGCTTCGATTTTCTTCATGACGAATTCCTCCGCAGGACGGCGCTCATTGTATCGCGCCTCGCCTGCCGCGTAGAATCCGACGTCCTTGGAAAGCATTCAAGTCGTTGACTCGCTCGCCGGCGTCGACCCCGGCGAGTGGAACGCGCTGGCCGGCAGCCAACCCTTCGTCCGCCACGAGTTCCTGTCGGCGCTGATGGAGACGGGGTGCGCGAGCCCGCGCAGCGGCTGGCGGCCGCGATTCGCGCTCCTGCGACGCAGCGGCGCCCTCGTCGGCGCGATGCCGCTTTTCGCCAAGTCGCATTCTTATGGCGAGTACGTGTTCGACTGGGCCTGGGCCGAGGCTCACGAGCGGCATGGCATCGACTACTACCCGAAGCTTCTCGCCGCCATCCCTTTTACCCCAGTTCGCGGCCGGCGCCTGCTGACCTCCGGAGAAGCCGAGCGGCAAGTATTGCTTTCGGCAGCGTTCGACCTCGCCAAAGACTGCTCTTCGCTGCATGTTCTTTTCCCTGCGGACGACGAGGCCGCGCTGATGGAGGGGCGCGGCATGCTCTTGCGCCGGACAGTCCAGTTCCATTGGCGCAACCAAGGCTACCCCGACTTCGAAGCGTTTCTCGGCCGCTTGTCGCATGCACGACGCAAGAACATCCGCCGGGAGCGCCGACGCGTGCGCGACGCGGGCGTCGCGTTTCGCTGGCTCGAAGGCCTCGACATCCAGACGCGCCATTGGGAATTCTTCGACCTCTGCTACCGTTCGACCTACGCCGCGCACGGCTCGAGCCCGTACCTCAACCTGGATTTCTTCCGGCGGCTCGGGGCTTCGCTGCCGCAGTACACCGCGATGGTCGTGGCCGAGCGCGAAGCGCGGCCGATTGCGGCGGCGCTCTTTCTGCGCGACGAAACGACGCTTTACGGGCGCTACTGGGGCACAATCGAGCGCGTGCCGCTGCTGCACTTCGAATGCTGCTATTACCAGGCGATCGAATACGCCATCGCGCGCGGGCTGCATTCGTTCGAAGGTGGCGCCCAGGGCGAGCACAAGCTGTTTCGCGGGCTGATGCCCGTCGAGGCGCTCTCCGCGCACTGGTTGGCGCGTCCGGAGTTCGCGCGGGCGGTTGAGCAGTTTCTCGAGCGCGAGGGGACCCGCGTCGCGCGCTACGTCGACGAGTTGTGCGAACATAGCCCGTTCAAGAAATAGCTGGAGGCGCGATGCGGCTGCAGGACAAGGTGGTGATCGTGACCGGCTCGGGCTCGGGGTTCGGCGAGGGCATCGCACGGCGATTCGCGCGAGAGGGTGCCAAGGTGATAGTCGCCGACATCAACGACGACGGCGGCAAGCGTGTCGCCGTGGCCATCCAGGGCGAATTCATCCGGGCGGACGTCACCAGCTCGACGGATTGGGCGCGGCTCGTTCAGTCCGCGACCGCGGGATTCGGCAAACTCGACATCGTCGTCAACAACGCCGGCTGGACCCATCGCAAGAAGCCGTATCTCGAAGTCACCGAGGCGGAGTTCGACAAGGTCTATGCGGTCAACGTGAAAAGCGTGTACCTGTCCGCGCTGCATGCGCTGCCGCTGTTCCGCAAGCTCGGCGGCGGCTGCTTCGTGAACGTCGCGTCGACCGCCGGCGTGCGCCCTCGCCCCGGGCTGGCCATCTACAACAGCTCGAAGGCCGCCGTCATCCTGATGTCGAAGTCCATGGCAGCTGAATTCGGACCCGACGGCATCCGCGTGAACTGCGTCAATCCTGTGTTCAGCCCCGATACCGGGCTGTCGGCGGAGTTCGCCGGAGGCTCGCTCACCAACGAGGTGAAAAAGGCCTATCTTGCGACGATTCCGCTCGGGCGTTTCTCGACGCCCCTCGACGTCGCCAACGCCTGCCTCTTCCTTGCTTCGGATGAAGCCGCCTTCATCAGCGGCGCGTGCATCGAGGTCGACGGCGCGCGCTCGGTCTGATCAGGCGCGCTTGAGACCTCCGAGAAGCGCTGCAAGCTGCGGCTGCTTGCGCTTGCCTTGCGCCGTTTCTGGCTTGGCCGGCTGCGCCGGCGCAGGACCAAGGCCTGGCTCATAAGGTTTGGAGAAAATTGGATCGGCGGCCGGCTTTTCTCGCCGCGGGACGTCGCGCCGCGGACCCTCGTGCTGCGAATTTGCCCGTTTTGGACTCTCACTTTTGTTGGAATGCCTTGCTTCTCCCCCCATGAGCGTCGCGACCGCGCCGGGATTCGGCTGAAAGCCCGGAACCAGCACACGCTCGATGCGCTTCTTGATCAGCTTCTCGATCGCCGCGACCGACTCCATGTCTTCCGGCGCCACCAGAGATATCGCTTCGCCGGTCAGGCCCGCCCGCCCGGTGCGCCCTATGCGATGGACGTAGTCTTCCGGCGAATGGGGCACATCGAAATTGATGACTTGCGGCAGGCTCTCGATGTCCAATCCGCGTGAAGCGACATCGGTAGCCACCAGAACACTGGTCTTGCCGGCCTTGAAGTCCTCCAGCGCGGCCTCGCGCTCCGTCTGGGTTTTGTCGCCGTGAATGGCGTCGGCGTGGATGCGGTCGCGCCGCAGCTGGTGGGCGAGCCGGTTGGCGCCGATGCGCGTGCCGGTGAACACCAGCACCTGGCGCAACCCCCGCGTCTGGATCAGGTACGCGAGCAGCTCCCGTTTCTTCTCGCGTGGCACGGGGTGAAGCACGTGACTCACGAGATCGGCTGCCGCGTTGCGCGCCGCCACCTGAACCTCCGCCGGATCGTGCAGCAGGGTCTTTGCGAGCGTGCGGATCTCGTCCGGGAAGGTCGCCGAAAATAGCAGGTTCTGCCGCTGCCCGGGAAGCAGGGCGATGATGCGCTTGATGTCCGGCAAAAATCCCATGTCCAGCATCCGATCCGCCTCGTCGAGCACGAGCACGCAAACCTGGCTGAACATCACGGTCTTGTTCTGGACATGATCGAGCAGCCTGCCGGGCGTCGCGACCAGGACCTCTACGCCCTTTCGAAGCTGCTCGATCTGCGCATTCATGTCGACGCCGCCGTACACCACCGTGCTGCGCAGGGGCAGATGCTTGCCGTAGTCGCGAAAGCTCTCCGCGACCTGCACCGCGAGCTCCCGGGTCGGCGTCAGCACGAGCGCCCGCACCTGATGGCGCGCGGGAGAAGCGGAGGTGCTGGCCTGCGGCGCAAGCCGTTGCAGGATCGGCAGGGCGAATGCCGCGGTTTTGCCGGTGCCCGTCTGCGCGCCGGCCATGAGGTCGCGCCTAGCGAGTACCAGAGGGATAGCCTGTTCCTGAACCGGTGTCGGCTTGTCGTAGCCGAGATCTTTGACGGCCGCGACGAGCGGCGCGATCAGGCCGAGTTGTTCGAAAGCAGAACTGATGACGGGGTGCCTGGGAATACCGCTATGAAAGCCTTGGATTATAGGTCAATTGAGGGTCCGGGCGGGACGCTCTCCGCTCTCCTGCGCATCGGTGCCCGGCAGCTTGAGCTCCATGTCCCAGTCGCTTTTCTTGACTGCCGCCTGAAGGAGGCGGCACACGGAATGCAGGAGTACCGAGTCGAACGTCAGCGTGATGCCCTGTCCATCCGAAGGGTGCAAAGCGACCACCGGCTGACCGTTGCGGTCATGCCCGGTCTGAATGCGCGCCAGCAGCAGCGGCTTTTCGCCGAGCGGGGTGGCATGGCTGGCCGCATCGTAGGGCTTCGAAAAATCAGCTTTCGAAACGGCGTACTCGTGCTCCAGCCCGAGCAGCGCCTTGCGCGCCTCGGGATTCGCCTGGGTGCGGATGCGCGGGCTCGCCTCCTCGGCGAGCTTCACAAGCAGCGGCCAGAGCAGTTTTACGAAGCGGCGCGTCAACGCGAGCCTGACCTCCACGCCATCATTCGTCGCCACCAGCATCAGCAGCCTGTCCTGCTCCGCGTCGTAGTCGACTTTCAGCTGATGCAGGCGCATGGACGAATAGTATCCGGGCTGCCTGTCTCTTCTCAAGCCTGATCGCCGCGAATTCGCTTCAGCAGCTCGGTGGTTGAGCGCTCGTGTTCGAACGGAATGGATTCGACGCGCCCGCCGCGCGTGAGCACGTCCTCGGCGCCGACGATCCGCTCGCGCGGCCAGTCGCCTCCTTTGGCGAGAATCTCGGGCCGGCAAGCCTGGATCAGCGCGAGCGGCGTATCTTCATCGAACCAGGTGACGGCATCGACGAATTCGAGCGCGGCAACCACTGCGAGCCGGTCCTGCAGCGTATTTACCGGCCGGTCGCCGCCCTTGCCCAGCCGCCTCGCCGAAGCATCGCCGTTGAGCGCCACCAGGAGCGCGGCGCCCAGCGAGCGGGCGCGCGCGAGGTAGCTGACATGCCCGCGATGAAGAACGTCGAACACGCCGTTGGTGAAAACCAGCGGCCGCTGAAGCGCGCCCAGCCATTGGCCAAGATCGCGCGGCGCGCGGATCTTTGCCTCGAAGCGAGGTGCCCCCTGATTCACGCGCCGGGCGCAGGCTGCGGCGTGCGCGGCTTGTACGGCTCCTTCGAGCGGCAGGCCTCGTCGCTCGTCTTGCAAAGTTCGAAAATTCTCACGACCTTGCGCACGCCGTCGGTGGTACGAGCAATCTCGACCGCGTCGTCGGCCTCCTGCTCCGTTACCAAGCCTAGAACGTAGACCACGCCGGCTTCGGTAACGACCTTGGCGTGGACCGGGCTCACCTTGCCCGAGTTGATGAGTCGCACCTTCACTTTTAGTGTGATGAATTCATCGGCGACCTGAGAGGCCCGCGTCGTCGGAGGAGAAATCTGCAGCTCGTTGGTAACCGCGCGCACGCTCGGAACGCCAAGAACGATTTTCCCGATCTCTTCCCGCGCGGCCTCGTCGGGTACTTCGCCCGTCAGAAGCACCGTGCGATTGAATGACGTTACCGTAAGGTGGACCTTGTCTCCGAAACGATCGCTCACACGACTTTTCGCGCGCGGCTGAATGGTTTCGTCGTCGAACTGCGTGCCCGACGTGCGCCGGTCTTCTGCGATGGAATAGGCGGCGCTGCCGGCCGCCCCGAGAATCGCGAGCTCGCAGCCCTGCAGCGCGAGCACGGCAAGGACGGCCGGGAACGCGAGGCCGGAGATTTGCCAAAGCCTGGCTTTTTTCATTTTTTTTCTCCGAACAGCTGAAAATCGATTGCGTCGCACAGGCAGTGCAGCACCAGCAGGTGAACCTCCTGAATGCGTGCGGTGCGTTTGTGCGGCACGCAGACGTGCACATCCTCGGCGCTCAGGAGCGCCGCCATCTTGCCGCCTCCGTTTCCGGTCAGGGCGATCACCCTGACACCGATTTCGTGCGCCGTGCGGATCGCTTCGATGACGTTGGCGGAGTTTCCGCTTGTGGACAGCGCAAGCAGCACGTCACCGCGCCGGCCGAGCGCCCGGATCTGCTTGGCGAAAACCTGCTCATAGGCGTAGTCGTTCGCGATCGAGCTGAGGGTCGAGGTATCGGTGGTGAGAGCGATGGCCGCGAGCGGCGCCCGCTCGATCTCGAAACGGTTGATCAGCTCCGCCGCAAAATGCTGCGAATCCGCCGCCGAGCCGCCGTTGCCGCAGGCAAGCGCCTTGCCGCCCTGGCGCAGCGTTTCCGCGAGTAGCGCGCCCGCGCGAGCAACGGGAGCAGAAAGCGGTTGCGAGGCGGACAGCTTGAGGTTGGCGCTTTCGGCGAATTGCGCGGCCACGCGGCTTTGGAGCGCCGCATCCATCTGTCCCATGGTGAAATTCTACACTGTCACTCGATGAAGACTTCGAACTCGATGCGCCGGGCGGGATTCGGATGGCTGGCAAGGCGGCTGATTCGCGCCTGGAGTCGCTCGCCGCGGTCCAGTCCCCAGGCGAGCACGCCGTTTTCGCGCCGCGGCACGTAACCCAGCTTGCGGCCGCGCCACGCGACGCCGATGGCTTGGGCGTCGTGCGGATTGTCCGGCTCGCGAACGAGCTCGAGCGCATCGCCGACCCGCAGCTCGTCCCACAGTTCCGCGGCAGCGTGATGGCGAAACCCTGCGAGGGGCGAGCTCTGCACGAGTACCCGGACGCTCGCCCTGGGTTCCTGCGCCCAGGACGGCGGCGGCAGCAGCAAAGCCGCGAGCAGGATTACTCGCCGAATGCGTCGCGTATCCATTCGACACGGGATATGTCGGCGCCAACGAGGAATACATCGAAGCGACAAGGCGCGTCCGGCCGGCGCGTAAGGTACAGCCTGGCGGCCGCCAGAAGGCGCGAGCGCTTCGCCACGGTGACGCTCTCCGCCGCGCCGCCGAAGCTCGAGCCGCTTCGCATGCGGACTTCCGCGAAAACCAGGGTCCCACGCTCCTCCGCGATCAGGTCGATTTCCCCATGCCGGCAGCGCCAGTTGCGCTCGATGACGCGCAGACCGCAGCGGCGGAGAAGCTCCGCGCACAGGTCCTCCGCTCGCGCGCCGGCCTGGTTCATGGCAGTCTTAACGAAACTCGCACTGCCCGGTTGACCCCTGATCGCATGAGCGCTGGAATTCTCTACGTCGTCGCAACGCCGATCGGCAACCTGGCCGATGCGAGTCCGCGCGCCCTCGAGGCGCTGCGCGAGGCGGATGTCATCGCCTGCGAAGACACGCGCGTTACCCGCACCCTGCTTGCGCGCAACGGCATCGACACTCCGACGGTTGCCCTGCACGAGCACAACGAGCGGCGGGCGGCGGAGAAGCTCCTGCATGCCTTGCACGGCGGGCAGACCGTCGCCCTGGTAAGCGACGCCGGAACGCCGGGGCTGTCGGATCCCGGCGCATTGCTGGTCGAGCAGGCGCATCGCGCCGGCATCCGGGTCAGCCCGGTTCCAGGGCCGAGCGCCGCCGCCGCTGCGTTTTCCGCCTCGGGATTCACCGCTGCGGGGTTCCTGTTTGCGGGATTTCTGCCTGCCGCAGGGTCGGCGCGCCGCAAAGCGCTCGAAATGCTGGATGTCCCATGGCCGCTGGTCCTCTACGAGGCGCCGCACCGCGTGCTCAAGACCGTCGAAGACTTGCTCGAGCGGCTCGGGCCGGAGCGCGAAGTGGCGATCGCGCGCGAGCTGACGAAGAAATTCGAGGAGCTGGCTCGCCTGCCGCTCGGCAGGGCACGCGCCTGGCTCGAAGCGGACGCGCACCGCACGCAGGGAGAGTTCGTGCTGGTGGTCGGCCCGGGGAAGGAAAAGCGCGCCGGCGCGCCCATCGATCCTGACGCCGTCCTCGAAGCGCTACTCGAAGCCCTCGCGCCCAGCGAGGCGGCGAGGCTGGCGGCGCGGATAACCGGAACGCCGAAGAATGTTCTGTATCGAAAAGCGCTCGCCCGCGCCAAGTAGCGCCAAGTAAAATCGGCGGCGATGGAGCGGCTCACTTTCATCCGGCCCGACGATTGGCATTTGCACCTGCGCGACGGCGCCGCGCTGGCGGCCGTGGTGCCGGATACGGCGCGGCGCTTCGGCCGCGCCATCGTGATGCCGAATCTCAAGCCGGCGGTGCGAACCACGCAGCAGGCGCTGCATTACCGCGACCGCATTCTCGGGGCACTGCCCGAGGACACGAGCTTCGAGCCACTGATGACGCTTTACCTCACTGACGATACGCCGCCGGAGGAGATTGCGCGCGCCAAGCTCTCGGGCCGGGTGTTCGGAGTGAAGCTTTATCCCGCCGGTGCGACCACGCATTCGGACGAGGGCGTGACGCGGCTCTCGCGCTGCTTTCATACCCTGGAGAAGATGGAGGAGCTGGGACTTCCCCTGCTCGTTCATGGAGAATCGACAGACCCCACGATCGACGTCTTCGACCGGGAGCAGGCCTTTCTCGAAGACGTGCTGGGACCGGCACTGCAGCGCTTCCCGCAGCTCAAGCTGGTGCTCGAGCACATCACTACACGTGAAGCGGTGCAGTTCGTCGAAGTGACCAGCGCGAATGTCGGCGCGACCATTACTGCGCATCACCTGCTCATGAACCGCAATGCGCTGTTCCTCGGCGGCATTCGCCCGCATCATTACTGTCTGCCGGTGCTGAAGCGCGAGGAGCATCGCGAAGCGCTGGTCGAGGCGGCGATTGGAAGCCGCGGCGCTCGACAAGCTGGAGGGCTTTGCCAGCCGGTTCGGTGCGCAGTTCTACGGCCTCCCGGTCAACCGGGACACGATCACACTGGTACGCGAGGAATGGACGGTGCCGGCCGAGCTTTCATATGAGGGCGACACGCTGATTCCGCTGCGGGCGGGCGAGACGATTCCGTGGAAGCTGCTTTAGCGCACCCGGTATTCGATCTGCTGCGGCCTTGGCTCGACAAGCTCGATCGTCCCCTGGCTCCCAGTCTCGAATGCCTGAACGCGCTCGCGGAGACGATCGGCCTGAAAGTTGAAAGCGGCAATGCCGTGCGGTTTGTCCCGCCCTCGGGCAACGAGGGCCGCCACGGCGACTACGAGATGCGCGTATTCGAGTCGGGGCTCGTCGAAACCCGGCCGGGGAACAGACACGATCTCTTCAACGCGCTTGCCTGGCTTTCCTTCCCGAGGACCAAGGCGCGCCTTAACGCGTTGCACGCGGCCGAGATCCCTCGCGAGAACGGCCGCCGCGGGCGCTTTCGCGACCTTCTCACGATTCTCGATGAAGGCGGCGCGATCGTCGTCTGCGGCGAGGCCGATCTCATCGAGATGCTGCGCGGCTTTCGCTGGCAGGAATTGTTCTGGCGGCAGCGCGCACGGGTACTTGGCGCGATGAAGGTGCAGGTGCTCGGCCACGCCGTGCTCGAGCAAGCGCTCGAACCCTGGCCCGGTATCACGTGCAAGGCAATCTTCGTTGCCCCGGACGACGATGCCGACGCGCAGGCCGCAGCGTGGCTCAGCGGGCTACCGAAGGACGCGACGCCGAGAGAGCTCGCGCCGCTGCCGATATTCGGCTATCCAGGCTGGTCTGCGGGCAATGATCGCCGCGAATTCTACGACGACACGCGCTACTTCCGGCCCTTCAAGCGCGATGCGGTGCGCGCCTAGGGAAAAAAGGGCTAAGTCGCAAGATCAATCTCTTCGCGCTAAAATCAGCTCGGGAGTCGGCCAGGCAGCCGCTGCGCGCCGGAACATGAGGCGAGCAGAGGAAAGTCCGGGCTCCGCAGAGCGGGATGCAGGGTAACTCCCTGGCATGGCGACACGCTGCGGCCGGCTCGGCCGATGCTTGCGGGTAGGTGGCTAGAGCCGTGGGGTGACTCGCGGCCCAGAGGAATGGCTGCCGGTCGCAGCCGGGTTCGCCCGGCCGGCGCCAACAGAACCCGGCTTACCGGCCGTCTCCCGCTGTTTTCGGCTATTTCTGCGCTGGCCGCCCCGGCTCCATTGCGGTTTGCGCCCCCTGGGACAATAATTTCGCTTTGGGAGGGGTCGGCCGCGCGGGAGAGGTCCCGCCGGCGTCGAGTTCATGCAGGATCGTCTCAATCAGAACGATGTCACCAACCGGGTGAACGTCGAGGATCCGCTACGCGTCCGTGACGCCGTCCTGGCACTATTCGCCGCGCGCTATCCCGGCAGCGATTTCACACCGCTCGCCTTCGCATTCGACGATTTCAAGGCCCTGTTTGAGGGAAACTATCCGGGCTACCTCGCGTGCGACACCCTCTATCACGACATACGGCACACCCTCGACATGTCGCTCGCGATGGCGCGGCTCATCGAGGGCCACGATCGCAGCTGCGCCGAGGCCGAGCGCCTCGGCGCGCGCCGCGCCATGCTCGGCGTGCTGATCGCCCTGCTGCATGACTGCGGCTATCTCAAACGAAGCTCCGAAAGCCGGGTCAAGAACGGCGCGGTATTCACCAAGGTCCATGTCAGCCGCAGCGCCGACTTCATCTCATCCTATCTGCCGGTGCTGGGATTCTCCGCGGAGGCGCCGACCGCGGCGCGGCTGGTGCACTTCACCGGCTACGAGATGGAGATCGCCGACATCCGGGTGGACGATCCCAAGGACCACCTCATCGGATGCATGGTTGGCACGGCCGATCTGATCGGCCAGATGTCGGATCGCTTGTACCTCGAGAAATGCCGCGAGTTCCTGTACAAGGAGTTCGTCCTTGGAAGCATCGCGCGCGATACGCTGGCCGACGGACGCGAGATCGTCCGCTACGCGTCCCCGGATGACCTGATCATCAAGACGCCCGGCTTCTACGAGTACGTGGCGCGCGCGCGCATCGATGTGAAGCTCGGCGGAGTGGATCGTTTCGTTTCTGCGCATTTCGACGGCGCGAATCCGTATCAGTCGGAGATCGACCGCAACATGGATTTTTTGCGGCGCGCGATCAAGGTCGCGGATTTGAAGAGCATGCGGCGCTACTGCTATTCGCTGTCGACGAAGACGCGCCATGCCGCCTAGTGTGGGGTTTGTCACGTTTGCCTCGAAAATAGCCGCGCGCGCGGCAGGAAGTTGCTTGTCGAGGCGGCGGAACCATGGCAGAAGTGATTCATGACGGTTCCTAGCAAACCGGGCAGGCCCCAGCCCGCACCGGCTCTGTTCCGGCTGCTCGCGGACAGCGCCCTGTCGCGCGCCGCCCTCGGCGCTTGCGGCGTCCCCCTCGCTCTGCTGGACGCGAGCGCCAAGACCCGTGCCTTCACCTACGTCAATGCCGCCTTCGAAGCCTTCTTCCGCTACCGCGAATCGGAGGCCCTCGGCCGCTCGCCCGCTGCGCTCCTGTTCCGTGGCGACGAGACGCTGGTGCAGCGGCTGCTCGCGGAATCGCCGCGGCGCTGGGAGCTCACCGCCTGGACGAAGGACGGCGACCTGCGCCACGTCGAAGTCGCGCTTAGCACCCTGCGCAGTGCCGACGGTCGCCTCACTCACTGGGTCATTGCGTTCTCCGACCGCAGCGAAGTCGAGCAGCTGCGCGCGGAGGTCGAATCGCTGAAGAATCTCGCCGCGGCGTCCTTAGGCTTGCGGCTCGACCCTGCCGGCGAGCCAGCGCGCGGTGCGCAGAAGGCGGGCGTCGAAATTCCTGCGGCCGACGAGCTGAACGCCGATCGGAAGCCCGCCGGAATCCTGCATCAGCGGTAGCGATAACGCGGGCATTCCGCACAGCGTCCACAACGTGCAAAACGCCGGGTCGCCGGTCGAGCCGAGGCCTTTCGGGGCGCTCCCCGGCGCAGCGGGGGTCAAGATTGCGTCGTAGCGCTCCATGAACAGCTCGTCGAAGCTGTCGATGAGCTGCGGAATGCCGCGCAGCGCACGCTGGTAGTCGACCGCGCGAACTTCCCGGCCGCGCTCGATGAGCGAGCGCAACTGTTCGGAGAGCTTGTCGCGCCCGAGCCGCCATTCACGCTCGAAGTTCGCCGCCATCTCCGTTTCCATGATGGTCTTGTGCCAATTCCAGGCCTCCGAAGCCGACGGGAAGAGCTCCAGCTCCTCCACCCGATCGCCAAGCGCGTCCAAAAGCTCGCCGAACGCTTCCTTCGCGCCCGGGCTGACGCGATCCCAGTGCGGCGTCTTGACGAAAGCCAGCATCGGCTCGATCGGCGGCTCTTCACGCGAAATTCTCTGAAACGGCACACGCGCGCGCGGCCGCGTGTCGGGGTCGCGATCGTCGTAGCCGGCCAGCTCCTCCGCAAGGAGCGCGAGGTCATCAATGTCTCTGGAAAAAAAACCTGCGTGATCGAGCGTGCGTGACAGCTGGAGAATGCCGCTGCGAGGAATTAGGCCGTGCGTCGGTTTGAAGGCGTAGACGCCGCAGAACGCGCCGGGCCGGATGACCGAGCCGTTGGTCTGGCTGCCGAGGGCGAGCGGCACCATTCCTGCCGCCACCGCCGCTGCCGAGCCGCTCGAGGAGCCGCCCGGCGTGTGCTCGGGATTGTGCGGGTTGCGGGTCTTGCCGGGATGAAAATAAGCGCACTCGGTAGTGACCGTCTTGCCTAGGATCACCGCACCGGCCGCCCGAAGCATCGCGACGACCGCGGCGTCGTCGCGCGGGGTGCGCCCCTTGTGCAGCACCGTGCCGTTCTCGGTCGGCATGTCGGCCGTATCGATGATGTCCTTTAGGCCGACCGGCACGCCGTGCAGCGGTCCGATCGGTTCGCCCGAGCGCTTGAACTCATCTGCCGCACGCGCCTGCGCGAGCGCGTGTTCCTCGTCGAGGAATGTCCAGGCCTGCACTTTCGGCTCGAGCGTACGAATGCGTTCGAGGCAACTCTGCACCAGCTCTTCCGAAGTCAGCACGCCATCGCGGATCCGCTGCGCCGCCTCGCTGGCGGACAGCGGCGCCGACTGCTCACCTGCCATACAGCAGTTGCGGCAGCCACAGCCCGATCTGCGGGAACACGTAGAGCAAGACCAACGCGATCACCTGAATCCCCATGAACGGCATCATGCCGGCGAAGATCGCGTTGAGGGTCACGTGCGGTGGCGACACGCCCTTCAGGTAGAACGCGGCCATCGCCACCGGCGGAGACAGGAATGCCGTCTGCAGGTTGAGTGCCACGAGCAGCCCGAAGAACAGCGGGTCGATGCCGAAGTGCGGCAGCAGCGGCAGGAAGATCGGCATGAAGATGATGATGATCTCCGTCCACTCGAGCGGCCAGCCGAGGATGAAGATGATGAACTGCGCGAGGATCCCGAGAAAACCCCGGAACCTACGAACAGCCAGCACACCATGGCGCTCGTCTTCGCGGTGAGGAAGGACGACTCCTTGACGATGACGCCCAGCTCCTTCAGCGTGCTCCATACTGCCTTGCCGGTATCCTTGCCGCCGGATTCCCCCTCGCGCCAATAGGCGATGAAGCGATACACCGCTGCTAGGAGGAATCCGCCGAATCCGCCGACCGCCGCCGCCTCCGAGGGAGTCGCTAGGCCGAACACGATCGAGCCGAGCACTGCCAGGATCATCAGCGCCAGCGGGAAGAATGAACTGAGCAGCAGCTTGAATACTTCCAGCCTCTCCCAGCTCCACAGCCAGTAGATGAGTACGATGATGGCTATACCGACGGCGAACGTGATCCAGAGCCAGATGGGCACCGGTAGCCGTTCGGATTCCGCCGTGTTGGCGGTTTTCCCGGCGGTTGGCGCGGCGCCCGGCGGCGCCTTCGCGCCCTCCCCGGTCCGCGCTTCGACGGGTGACGCCTTCTTCGCCCTCTCAGCCGAGGATTCCTTGACCCCCGATTCCTTTTCTTCCGGTTCCTGCGCGCCGATGAGGCCACTCGACAACTCGCTCTCTGCTGCAGGCGCCGCGACGAGGCCTCCAGCCTCGATCAGCCCGGCCGTGCTGGCCTCGACCTCCGGCGCGGTCGCCATCTGATAGGTGGCGCCCAGCAACGCGGCAATGAACAGCGCCGGCACCAGCGTGACGACCAGTTGAGCGAGCACGGTGCGTTTCGCGACGCCGCCGCTTGCGCCGAGCGCTCGCCACAGCCCCGTCAAGGCGTTGCCGCCCTGCGGCGCCAGGGTCTGCGCAAAGGACGGAAGCTCGACGCGCCGTTCGCTCGCCGCGAGCGGCGGCATGAGGTGAGGCTTCCACCACGCGAGGAGGATGACGTAACCGACGTAAAGCGCCGCGAGCATGAAGCCGGGCAGGAAGGCGCCGGCGTAGAGCTGAACGACCGACACGCCCGCAACGGCGCCATAGACGATCAGCAGCACCGAAGGTGGGATCAGGATACCCAGGCAACCGCCCGCGGTAACCGCGCCCGCCGCCACTTTGACGTTATAGCCGGCTTTGAGCATGGCCGGAAACGCGAGCAGGCCCATCAGCGTCACCACCGCGCCGACGATGCCGGTGGCGGTGGCGAAGATCGCGCAGGTGACGATGGTCGCCACGGCAAGCGCCCCCGGGATGCGCGCGGCGGCCAGATGCAGGCTCCTGAACAACTTGTCGATCAGCTGCGCGCGCTCGACGAGATACCCCATGAACAGGAACAGCGGAATCGCGATCAGCACGTCGTTCGACATCACGCCATAGGTTCGTTGCACGAACATGTCAAGGATCCGCTGCTCGGCGGTCGCCGGGTCGACGCTGCGGTAGGCGAGCCAGCCAAAGAAAACGCCCATTCCCATCAGCGTAAACGCGGTGGGAAAGCCGAGCATGATGCCCACGCAGATCAGCGCCAGCATCATCAGGCCCAGGTGCCCGTTGGTGAGGTGCCCCCACGGCATGAGCACGAGCACCGGGATGATGATGGCCGCCATCAGCGAAAAACCGAACCACAGTTCCTTGCGCAGCTTCATTTGTGTTGCTCCTGCTGCACGACGAATTTGTCCAGCCTCGCGATGTCCTCGTCCTTCACGTGCAACTCTTCCTTCAGCTTGTCGACGTCGACTTCCTGGACATCTTCCTCGCGCGCCGGCCATTCGCCCTGCCTGATGCAGATGATGCAGCGGATGATCTCGACGATGCCCTGCACCAGCACGAACGCGCCGGCAAGCGGGATCACCGTCTTGAACGGGTACACCGGCGGGCCTTCGGCAGTGATGTTGGAATGCTCGTTGATGCGCCAGGAGTCGGCAGCGTAAAAGTACCCGGCGTAGGTCAGCGCGATGATCCCGGGGATGAAGAACACGATGTAGAGCGTGAGATCGAGGATGGCCTGCGCCCGCGGCGTGAAGAAGCCGTAGATCACGTCCCCGCGCACGTGGCCGTTCTTCGCGAGCGTATAGGCACCTTGTCAACAAAGAGCAACAGTTTCTGCATGGCCGAGATCCCGCGATGAATTATCGACGAAAGGAGCTTATTCTGCTGATCCTGTCACATCTCTGACGGGGATCAAAAAAAACACCATCCGAGGCCCGCCGGATGGTGTTCCTTGAAACGTTGGACGCCTCAGGCCTTCTTCGCGGGCGCCTGCTTTCCGAAGTAGTGGTTGTAGGCCATGCGCCGGTTGACGTAAGTATCGAGATCCCAGCGCACTGCGCGTTCCGCGAACTTCTTCTGCGAATCCATGATTTCGTTGAACAGCGCGTTGTCCTTGCGCTTGGCGGCGGCTTCGTCAAACGCCGAGAGCTGCCGTTGCAGGATCGGATCTGGGGTCTTGTAGAAGCGCACCTTGTCCTTGGTCTGCATCTCGATGTAATCCTTGGAGTAGCGATCGATCGCCTTCCAGGACATGTCGGCCGAAGCCGCTTCCGTCGCGTTGGCGATGATGGCCTTCATCTTGTCCGGCAGCGCGTCGTACTTGGTCTTGTTGAAGGTGATCTCGAACTGCTCCGCGTTCTGGTGGTAGCTCTGCAGCATGCAGACCTTCGAAACATCGGGGAAGCCAAGAAGGCGGTCCGAGGTGGCGTTGTTGAACTCCGCCGCATCGAGCAGGCCGCGGTCCATCGCGGGCACAATCTCGCCGCCCGGCAGCGCATTGACCGCCGCACCCAAGGCGGTGAACACGTCAATGGAAATGCCCACGGTGCGGTATTTGAGACCCTTGAAGTCCTCGATCTTGGTGATCGGCTTCTTGAACCAGCCCAGCGGCTGGGTGGGATGCGGTCCATAGGGAAAGGAGACCACGTTTGCGCCGATGGAAGCGTAAAGCTTGTTCAGCAGTTCTTTGCCGCCGCCGTACTTGTGCCATGAGAGCAACATGTTCCCGTCCATGCCGTACGCCGGGCCGGAGCCCCACAGGGCGAGCGCATTCTGCTTGCCGTAGTGGTACACGAGCACTCCGTGGCCGCCGTCGAGCGTACCCTTCGACACCGCGTCGAGCAGGCCGAACGCGGGTACCACCGCACCGGCAGGCAGCACCTCGATCTTGAGGTCGCCGCCGGTCATGTCGTTCACCTTCTTGGCGAAGTCGAGCGCGTACTCGTGGAAGATGTCCTTCGACGGCCACGTGCTCTGCCAGCGCATCGAGATCGGGCCCTGCGCCTTGACGATCATCGGGAAGCCAAGCGCCGCCACGCCGCCGCCGACCGCCGCACCCCTCAGGAACTTGCGGCGCGATACTGCGGGTGTTGCTTGCTGATTGCTCATTTCTGTCTCCTCGCTCTTTGGAATTTGTGAGCAGGGTCTTGGGCGCCCTGCGGGTGATCTCTTGCGAAGCGCAGCGATTCTATACCCCGCTTTGGAGCCCCCGCAAGACAATCTCACGATGTGAAATAAAGAGCTAGGATTCGGCTCAAGCTCGATTCAAAGGGGGGCTGTGGAAGCGTCCGCTTCGATCGAAGTTGCCAAACAGGTCCTGCTGGCATGCGGCGTCGTGCTCGCCGCAGCGGTAGCGGCCGGGCTTGCGGCGCGGAAGCTGAAGGTTCCTGACGTGGTGGTGTTCCTTGTGGTCGGCATCCTGCTCGGCCCAGAAACGCTCGGGCTGGTGAACATCCGGGCCGACTCGGCGCTGAACCAGGTCATCCTGATCTTCGGCTCGTGCTACATCCTGTTCGACGGCGGCGCGTCGCTTCGCTTCAAGGTGCTGAAGGTCGTTTGGATCACGATCACCGTGCTCGCCACGATCGGTGTGGTGATCACCGCGGTGATCACCGCGGCGGCGGCTTACTACTTTTTGCAGGTGCCCTGGCTGGTGGCCCTGCTGCTCGGCGCGGCGATCGCGTCGACGGATCCGGCCACGCTGGTCCCGATTTTCCGCCAGATTCACGTCAGGGATCGCGTCGCGCAGACGGTGATGAGCGAGTCCGCGTTCAACGACGCGACCGGTGCCATCATGACCTTCGCTGTGCTTGCGGTCGCGGCCGGAACGGGCGAATTCTCGGCGGCAGGCGCGCTTGCCGACCTCGTCAAGCAGGCGGGCCTGGGCGTCGTCATCGGCGCCGCGCTCGGCTACGCCGCGGCGCTGCTGATCGCGCACGAAAAATACAGCTTCCTCATGGAGTACGCGCCCGTCGTGACCCTGATGGCGGTTGTCGGCGCCTATCTGGGTGCCGACGGGTTTCAGTCGAGCGGCTTCATGGCGGTGTTCGTGTTCGGCATCGTCCTTGGCAACAAGGACGCGTTCGGCTTCGAGATGGAGGCCGGTGAAGCGCGCCGGCTCGACGAGTATGTCGCTACCACCGCTTTCCTGATGCGCAGTTTTATTTTCATATTGCTCGGCGCCCAGGTCGATTTCGCGCTCATGAATCGCTACCTGCTTGGCGGGGTCCTGGTGGTGGTGGTCTTCATGCTGGTCGCCAGGCCGCTGACTGTCTTCCTCTGCGCCTGGCCGGACCGGCGCGCGAAGTGGAGCCTCCGGGAACTACTGTTCATGTGCTGGACGCGCGAGACCGGGGTGATTCCCGCCGCGCTCGCCGGCCTGCTCGTCGGCATGAAGGCACCAGGGGCGCAAATGATCGCGTCGGTTACCTTCATCGCGATCCTGATGACAATCCTTATTCAGGCGACGACCACGAAATGGCTGGCGCGCCGCCTCGGCCTGCTCGCCGAGCAATAGCCGACGCGCCCTATTCCGGCTTCACCCATCTCGCGCACGCGTCGCGCACCACATCCGCAAGCGAGCCGCGCTCGCCCCGCCGCGTCCGCAGCCAGCTGGCATCCGAGTAGTCGCGGCGTACGTTGGCGGCCAGCTCGGCGAGCGCCTCGGCGCATTGCAGGCGCCGCGCGTGCGGCATCACCGTCGCTACGGTATCGAGGATGTCGTCGCCGATTCTTTTCTTGCGGTTCTCGCAGGGCTCGACCATCTCGCCCCGCAAGCCGTAGCGGCTGGCCTCGAAGCGGTTGGGCCTCGAAGCGGTTGTAGCTGTTGACCAGATAGATCTCGCGCGCCGGCGCGCGCGGCCTCTCGGTGAGGTGGTATACGGCGATCGCCTGCGCGTACGCCGCGAGCAGCGCGGCACGCGCCACCGTGAGCGGCGTGTCGCAGACGCGGATTTCGACCGTGCCATATTCGGGCTTGGGGCGGATGTCCCAGTAGAAATCCTTCATGCTGGCGACGATGCCGAAACCGCGCATCATCTCGAAGTAGCCGAGGAACTCCGCCCAGTCGCGCACGAAGGGCATGTGGCCGGCGAGCGGAAAGGCGTTGACCGCAGTAAGTCGCGAACTCTGGAAGGACGTGTCTTCGCCCTGATAGAACGGCGAGGCGGCCGACAGAGCGATGAAATGCGGCACGTAGCGCATCATCATGTGCACCAGGAACACGGCCTCGTCGCCGCCCGGGCAGCCGAGATGAATGTGCTGGCCGAACACGGTGAACTGCTTGGCGAGGTAGCCATAGCGCTGGAGGAGCGCCGCGAAACGCTCCGTCGGGTAGATCCGCCGGTCGGTCCAGTCATGAAACGGGTGCGAGCCGCCCCCCGAAATGCCCAGGTTGAGAACACCCGCCTCGGCGGCGACGGCGTCGCGCATCGCTTCGAGCTCCGAGCGCAGCGTCGCGTGCGTTGCGTGCACGGAGGTGTTCAGCTCGATCATGCTCTCGGTGATCTCGGGCTTTACCGCTCCTGGAAGCTTGCGCTTCTCCAGCCGGGCGAGGAGGTCCGCGGCGTCGCGCGACAGGTCCTGATCGTGCGGCCTGACGAGCTGAAGCTCGAGCTCTATGCCGATGCTGATCGAAGGCGACGGCTTGAAGTTCATGTCATCCATCGGGATGCGCCTCCCCGGCGCGGCGCAGGGCG
>WNFI01098087.1_pt1 | contig 28741 bp, 25 predicted proteins | sample 5400471 | NCBI WGS metagenome assembly WNFI01 (sample SAMN13153348, study PRJNA577476) | soil metagenome | isolation source: 100 cm saprolite on Douglas fir-dominated hillslope | place: USA:California | collected 2013-09-17
CTCTTCCTGCGCCTCGGCCGTGGAACCCGCAACATGCGGCGTGGTGATCACGTTCGGAAGCCCGATCAGCGGGCAATTTTTCGGCGGCTCTTCCGCAAAGACGTCGAGGGCAGCTCCGGCGACGTGGCCGCTCTTGATGGCCGCCGCCAGGTCAGCTTCGTTGATGAGCTCCCCGCGGGCGGCGTTGACGATGCGAACGCCCTTCTTCATTTTCGCAATGGACCCGGCGTTAATCATCTCCCGCGTTTGCGGACTTACGGCCGTGTGGAGAGAGATAAAGTCGCATTCCGCCAGAAGTTGATCGAGCGGCACGAGCTCCACGGACAGTTCTCGTGCGGCCGCTTCGCTGATGAATGGATCAAACGCAACGACGCGCATATCGAACGCTTCCGCCCGAGATGCCACCTCGCTGCCGATGCGGCCGAGACCGATGAGACCCAGAGTCTTGCCGCGCACCTCGGCGCCCGACGACGATTTTTCCCAGCGGCCTTCGCGCATGGCCGCATCAAATTTTGGAAGCTGGCGAACAAGCGCCAACAACAGCGCAAAGGTATGTTCGGCAACGCTGACGGAACTTCCGCCAGGTGTGCTCATGACCAGAACGCCGCGCTTCGTGGCTTCGTCCAAGTCGATATTATCCACGCCCACGCCCGCGCGGCCCACCGCGCGCAATTTTTTCGCCTGGTCCAGCAATTCCGCAGTGACTTTCGTCGCGCTGCGCACAATCAGAGCATCCGCATCAGCGATCTCCGCGTTCAGCGTATCTTTCGTCGTCAGCACGATGTTCCACCCCGGCTGCTCCTTCAGCAGTTGCACGCCCCGCTCGCTGATCTTGTCCGCTACGATGACTTTCATTAGGCCCGTCGTCTCCCGCAGGTTCTTCCCGCACAGTACAAGTAATCCAAAGTAGCGAGCCGTCAGCGCGCTGTCAAATAAGTACGGCTGATACCGCGCCAAGCCGCCGCGAACCATTTCTTCGCGGCGGATTTCCCGGTCTGCTATATTCAAGGACGTGAGGAGCCTGAGATGAGTCTTGCCGAAAAAATTCAGAAAGACCTGGTCGACGCCATGCGCGCCAAAGAGGAGCTGCGCCTCAGCGTCCTCCGGGGAATCAAAGCGGCCATCAAGCACAGAGAAGTCGAAAAGATGCGCGCACTCGACGAGCCGGAGTCCATTCAGATTCTGCAAACGCTGGTAAAGCAGCGCAAGGAATCGATCGAACAGTTCACCAAGGGCAACCGCCCGGAACTCGCCGGCAAGGAAACCCAAGAACTCGCCATCATCGAATCTTATCTGCCTGCCGGCGCCAGCGAGGCCGAAATGGACGCGGCGATCACCAGAGCGATCTCCGAATCCGGCGCGAATTCCATCAAGCAGATGGGCGCGGTTGTGAAAGCTGCCAAGTCGACTCTGGAAGGCAAGACCGTTGACGGCAAGGTACTCAGCGATCGCGTGCGCGACCGTCTCTCGAAACTGGCCTGAGAATTCGCATCATTGATTCAGCATGCCGCTCCCGGAAACCATCGCGATGCGCTTCACTCTCGTCTATAACGGTTATCGCTACTGGTGGGACGGTTTCGCTTCCAATGAGGATGAAATCACCGGACTTCTTGCCCTTTTCCCGGATGACGATCCCGCGCGTGCTTTTAACCCTGCCCAAGTAACCGCAGTCTCTCTCGAAATCGGTGGCGGCACACAGCGTTCTCTGGTTGGCATCGAGCGTCGCGAAGCTTCGGCGAAGAAGTTGTTCCGCACGCGGAGTCCCTGGGAAATCTTGCTTAAAGCAGCGCAAGATTCAACTCCGCGCTACGAGAAGTATTCCCATGCGGAACGCGCCGATGTCTATCGCGTTCATCTCTCTTCCGAGATGGCTGGGTCGCTCTTGAAAGAAATGCTGGATGCTTCGCCTCGCGTCTTGCGAAAGAAATTGGCAGCGCTGCAGACTCCCGCCGCCATTCTGTTCTTCATCCCTCGTACAAATTCTGTTGGCGCCGCAGCTCCGTCATAGATTGGGAATCGCGATGACTTTTCCTTCAGATCCTGGCACTCGCAACAGCTATTCGCTCGCCATGCTCCGCATCGGAGTGGGTATTCTTTTCTTGATCTTCGCTCAATACAAAGTTCTCGGCACGACATTTACGCTTCACGGCGGCTTTCAATTCTGGATCAACAAATTCCTCGAGGGAGGGGCTTACCCTTTCATGGCGCCCATTCTTCGTGGCTTTGTCCTCCCGCACGCCACGAGCATCGCCTTCCTTGTGGCCTATGGGGAATTGGCAATCGGGCTCGCGCTCGTTCTCGGCATCCTGGTGCGTTCCGCGAGCTTCTGCGGCCTCCTCTTCATGCTCACCATGCTTTTCTCTTCAGACTTTCCCGGTGCGGGAGCGCCCCTCTGGCAATACTTCGGCGCGAGCCTGAGCCACTCAGTATTTGCGCTCTGCTTCGCTGCGTTTTTGTTGGGGCGCGCAGACACCGTCTGGTCGGTCAAGGCTCTGCGAAAAAATCAAGTGAGTGGTAGTGGGGATAGAAATCAGTGAGCGGCAGGCTTTAGCACCGCGGTATTCCGTTCGTCGCCTGCGATGATGCGATAGAGCTTCTTCAAATCCTCAACCTTGCTGAGCGGCACACTCAGCTCCTTCACCTCGAACGTCCGGGTATACTTCAGCGTGTTCCCGTTCACTTCCGTTTTGCTGTGGTAGCTCGCGAAACTGTACTCCGCGTTCACCGGCGGAGGCAGGTCGTCGACCTCGTAACCCGCCGGCAGCGTGATTTCAAACGTGTCCGTGTCTCGCGACGGCCCGTCGAATTCCACCGGATACTTTCGCGGCTCCTTTGTTTCCAGCAGGTCACTCGATTTGTTGCCAATGAACCGCGGGCGGACCAACAACAGGTTTCCTGCTGTCTTCGCGTAGTTCTGAGCAACAACCGAGTAGTTGTACATAAACGGTTGATCCGTCAGCTGCAGATTGCCAACGCTCGCCTTGGTAATTTGAAAGGTCCCGAGTGAATGGGAAAGCAGAGTTTCAATCGGCTTGATCCTGTCCGCATCCCTGGTCACCGTTCTCAGAGCCCAACGCTGCGACCAGGCACGGTCGCCCACGCGTGTTTCCTGCACCTCGCCACTTACCGTCCCCGTTGCGCTCAGGTTGAGCTTGGCGGTCCGCTGAATTCCGTTCATCGTTGGCGGCAGTTGCGGCAGCTCGATCAGATCTCCGCCATCAGGAGTCACAAGCAATCCGTAATTCGCCTGGAGCTCGCCGTGGAGCTCACCAAAAGGCGTCATTTCGTCCGTCGGGTCAAAAAACAAAATCTTTCCAAGTTTCGGGTGGACCATGGTAGCCCCCAACGAGCTATCCGTCACTCCGTCTGGCAATTTGATGGCAATGATGGCGTGATCGAAACCGCCCATGTGAGCCGGCGTCTCCGGCGTAACCGAACCTCGCTCGGAATTAATAACCACGTAGTACGAATCGATGCCGATCTCATGCAGCATCGCTCCCATCAGCGTTGCTTTGTCCTTGCAGTCTCCGTAATGATGGGTGAACACTTCCGCAGCAGGGTGCGGTTGCCATCCGCCGATCCCCAACTCGATCGCCACGTACCGAATGTCCCGTTGGGCAAAATCCCCAATAACCTTCATCTTTGCGAGCGGAGTGCCCGCGGAAGACGTCAGCGACGCCACTTTCTGTTTGAGTTCCGGAGAAGCATCGCGCCGCCCGCTGGTCAGCCCCTGGTACCAAGTCCCCATTTGTTTCCAGTTCTGAAATCCCTGGTTCTGCGCTGAACCTCCTGGTGGGAAAAACGAAACGATCATCTGGCCAGCCACGCCTTGCCAGGGCGGCATATTGTCTTCGTGCTTGATCCCCTTGACCTCGCTCACGACCCATTGCGACTGGTTTCCCGATTGGGCGGGCTTGGCTTCCGGATAATTCATCCAGGTGGCTTTGTATTCCCAGCCCGGTGGCAACTGCAGCGTGTAGTGCGCTTCCCGAACGGGGTTCGATTCCTGAAAGTGCCAGACGTCCTGCAGGACAAATGGCTGTTCTTCCTCTTCGTATTCGTAACCCACGATGTTCCCCGGGTCTGCAGCCGGGATGCGCAGGAGTTTGTCTTTTACATCGGAGACGAGTTCGCTCCCGTCTATTTTCGGCAGTGAAATTTCCATCGCCTCTTTATCTTTCACTTCATAGTCTTTGCCCTGCGCGGGGATGCACCAGCCGCGCATGCCGGTGATCTTCGAATGGGAGTTGTATGAAACAGCCACCGTGCCATACTCGCGTCCGCCGGGCCGCAGAATCTTGTAGGCTTCGCGAACTGTTATTTTGATTTTGTCCGCGGATTGAACCGTTACGATTCGCTCGGAGTAAAGCAGCACCACCTCCGTATTCTCGTCGTGCGACGGCAAAGTCAAATTTACCAGCGAGTGCATCCACCCGGGCGCGTCTCCAGCGGCGGACCGCGGCGCTCCGGCAAGGCAGCCCATCACGCAGAAGGTGAGATAAATCAGAATGCGCCGCATCTCAATTACTCGCCGCCGTTGCGCCGGGCTGCAACACGATCTGCTGTTCATCTCCCGTCCTCACGACCTGAAAAAAATTCCGGAGCGTTGGATAGAGCTTTAGGTCCACCATCAACAGATCCATATTCAGCCGCCGTGTGAGGTGGAGCGTGCCTTTGTTGTTCTCCACCTTTAGGTTGTACAGAGCGGCCTTGGCGTCGAAATCCTGCACGGGCGGCAAGCTATTCACCTGCCAGCCCAGCGGCAGATCGATCGTCACGTCATCGATTTTTGTCGATGGATAAGAAAAATAGATCGGGTGAACACGGCTGGCATGTTCGAACGCGTGCTTTTCGGGCGCGCTGAAGAGCCCTACCGGCACGAGCGCCCGCCGCCCCGCTCCAGAGGCCCAGCCTGGAACTTTCAAGTCGAACTCCGCAATCAGCGTCGGCGTCGAGCTTCCCCAATCCGGTTGCTTTAACAAATCCACGTCGATCCCCACTGGGATGTACTCCTTCACCTGGTCCTCGAGAAACTTCTTCCGATTGGTCGCATCTTCGTTCCGTTCTTCGATTCTCCGCCAAAGCGCTTCCAACCCGGAAAACGTAACCGTCAGCTTCCCCTCCAGCGATCCCATCTCCGTCAGCTTCAAATCGGCTTTCCGCTCGATCCGGGAATCGGAGCTCGGCGGCAACGTGGTGGTCACCCAGCTTCCGCCCTCTTTATCGAGTCGCAGTCCTTTTACGGCGGTTTCGGGCCACGACAGCAATCCGAACGGTGCAAACGCGGTTGCCGGGTCACAGTACACTTCCTTCCCGTTCAGCTTCACCAGCACGACGTCACCGTTCAACTGGAACGGATTCATCATTTGCGGCTTGAAAAAATACTCGCTGCGCGACGAAATATATACAGAATAGGCCTCGAATCCCGCCGCTCTCACCAATCCCAGAAACAGCCAGTTGATCTGGCGGCCATCTCCGTAACCTCGCTTCCAAACATCTTCTACGTTATTTATGTCCTTCTGTTTTTCGCGCTTCTGCTCCTGCTCTGTTTTCTCCGTCTCCCAAGAAGTATTCCGGAACTTTTGCACTTTGGCGTAAATCTTCTGTAGCTTTACTTCCGGCGTGTCTGCGGGTGACACGATTTCGGCCGCTGCCTGCTCCATCGCCTTGCGTTTCCCGCTAAAGCTTTCCACCCTGTCGTTCAGCTTCTTCCCCTCTTTCTTCCAGAATTTGTCCGGGTCCTTTTCCGCGGCGTCTTCGCTATACGTGAAATCGACGCGGAACTTCAGCTCGTTCTGCGGCGGCATGTAGTCTTCGATCTGAAATGCGGGAATATTCTGCGACTCCAGCCGGACGAGGCCTCCTTCGTTCTTCGGCGGGGCGGTTCCCGTCGGCAGCCCGGCCGGCCAACTCCAGCGACGTAACCTTCGTTCAGGTCGTACATGTAGTGATACTCGATGATGCTGCCCACCTGCACATCGGGCAATGTGAAGGTTTTTGCCAGGAACTTTACGCCCTTCGCTTTTACGATCGTCTTGTCAAACGCCTTCCCATCGAAGTTCACGATCGAGCCATCCGGACGGATTGTGCGGGCCTTGACACTGTGGATGTTTCCCTCTTCCTTAAAAAAGGGAATCTCGACGTCGGCGTACTTACGGCCTTCTTCCGTCAGGATCTTGATCCTCGCGTAATTGTATTCGTGCGGCGTACGGTTGCTGTCGTCCCGATCCACCTGCCGGTACAGATACACGGCCGGCGCTCCGGGCGCCTCCGGCACGCTGGTCATCTTCAACTCTTCCGGGGAGATCGGCTGCCATTCGTCGCCGGCACTTACGGGCCGCGTGCGTCGTACGGCGGCCCCAACGAGAAGCAGCAAAACGAGCACGAACAGGCGGCGATAGCTCACGATGGGCCTCCCCTTTTGAATTAGCAGGAATGCGAAATTTCGAATAACCGCAGGAAGACAACGGGAGCCTGCACCTCCGGGAATTGACCGCTCTGCGGTCACACGCGGTATTGACGGATTCGCTGTCGCTTGCGCTATGAGAGGGTCCCGTGCCATGGACAGTGTTGCTGACCTGTGCAACATACTCCGGAAAATGGGGAGGATTCAGTGAGCGAACAAACTGCAGTTCGCGAACGGGCATGGAGTTCCACGGCACCGCCGGGTGAATTCCGCGCCTACGTACCGGCCGAAGAAAGCCTCAAGGAATTTACGATTCGGGCGGTAATCCTGGGCGCGCTCTTCGGACTGCTTTTCGGTGCGGTGACTGTCTATGTCGGCTTGCGCGCCGGGCTCACCGTTTCCGCCTCGATCCCCATTTCCGTGCTGTCCATCAGCATCCTTCGCGCCTTCGGCCGTTCCACCATCCTCGAAAACAACATCGTCCAGACGACTGGCTCGGCGGGCGAATCGCTTGCCGCAGGCGTCATGTTCACCATCCCTGCGCTCATCTTTCTCGGCTTCGGCTCCGAATTCACGTTTTGGCGGATATTCCCGTTGGCTCTTCTAGGCGGATGGCTCGGCGTGCTCTTCATGGTCCCGCTGCGGCGACAGCTCATCGTCAAGGAACACGGAAACTTGGTGTTTCCCGAAGGCACAGCCTGTGCCGACGTTCTGGTCGCGGGCGAACGCGGCGGCTCCTTCGCGGGCCGCGTCTTCTGGGGACTTGGTCTGGGCGGCGTGTACACCTTCCTGATGAACACCGTGCAAGCGTGGACCTCGCAGCCCGAAAGTCGGCCCAGTTGGTTCCCCGGTGCGAGTTTTCGAGCGGCAATCACTTCGGAATATCTAGGCGTCGGCTACATTATCGGCCCGCGCGTCTCCGGCATACTCTTCGCCGGAGGCATCATCTCCTGGCTGGTCATGATGCCTGCCATCAAGTTCTACGGTCAGCTTGGGGGCAATACTCCTATCTATCCGTCCACGATTCCCATTGCGCAAATGACACCGGACCAGATCTGGGGTTCTTACATTCGGCCGATGGGTGCGGGCGCCGTCGCCGCCGCCGGATTGATCACACTGCTGCGCACTCTGCCTACCATCATTTCCGCCCTGCGCGCGGGCCTGAAGGACGTCCGCACCGAGGGCGCGGGCCAGTCCACGGCCTCCAGCCGCATCGACCGCGAGGTGCCCATGCGCTGGGTGATCCTGGGCTCCATCGTCATCATCGCGATGATGTGGGTCTTGCTGACCTTTCACCCCATGAAAGGCGCAAGCACCTACTGGTATCAAAACGCCTTCGCCGGTGTGTTCGTCGTCGTCTTCGGATTCCTCTTTGTCACCGTCGCGGGGCGCATCAGCGGGCTTCTCGGCAATTCCTCAAATCCCATCAGTGGCATGAGCATCGCCACGCTGATGGCTACTTGTGCGATCTTTTTCGTGGCCGGATGGACTGCGCCGAACTATCAAGTACTGGCGCTGATGATTGGCGGGGTAGTTTGCATTGCCGCGGCGATCGCTGGCGCAACCTCACAGGACCTCAAGACTGGCTATCTTGTCGGCTCCACGCCTTTCTGGCAGCAGATGGGTCTCTTGATCGGCGTAACGGTTTCGACCCTCGCAATCGGTACCACCCTCAATCTGATGAACAAGGGGCTGGAGAAATATCTGCCCACGCAGATTCCCGTCAATATCCGGACTTTGCCATCGGGCGTAAAGGTCGAACGCGACACCTTCGTCTATAAGGGAAAAACCTACGTACTGGTCAATTCCCTGGGCTCGCATGAAATCCCCGACGGCGAATATCTCTACGACGCGGGCACAAAACAGATCGAGTTCCAATGGGCGCAGGGCATCGGCAGCGACAAGGCTCCCGCGCCACAAGCGCGCCTCATGGCTACCGTCATTAGTGGCATCCTGAATCAGCGCTTGCCATGGCATTTGGTGCTGATGGGCGTGGCATTAGTGGTCGCCGTGGAAATTCTTGGCGTGCGCTCGCTGGCGTTCGCCACAGGCTCGTATCTTCCCCTCGGCACGACTGCCGCTATGTTTGCCGGCGGACTCGTCCGCGTCCTGGTCGAAGCAACGACCAAGAAAAAGGATGAAAGTGAAGCCAGCCCCGGCGCCCTCTATTCCAGCGGCCTGATCGCCGCCGGAGGCGTTTTTGGTCTGCTTGGAATCATCATCAATCTTCTGCAGGACCCGGAGATCTCCAATCGCGTCCCGCATTGGGTTTCTTCGATTCTTGCTCTTCCCTGGCGCGCCGATCTTTTCGCCTTCGGCCCCAAACTGATGGGACCGCTCGCGACCAACAACCTTTTCGGCGTTCTCATGTTTGCGCTCCTCGCGGCGTCGCTCTTTTATTTCGCCCGCAAAAAACTCGATTAGCCGAAGCAACAGTCCTTTGACGGACGCATGTGACCGCCGTAAACTGGCTCAATGGGGAGTACCTTCGGCGCGCGGCGTTACAACTTCGACTGGCGTGGATTCATCACTCCAGGTGTCAAGCTGCTCGTACTAGTTTGCTCGGGTGTGTTTCTCCTCCAGACCCTCGCTGATCTTCTCCTAGGCCCGAAGACCACCTCCTGGATTAATCACTTTTTCGGTCTCGTTCAGTCGGGAGTCGCGCCCGGCTTACGTCTTTGGCAGCCATTCACATACATTTTCCTGCACGGGGGGATCGGACACCTCCTCATCAATATGTTGTGGCTTTGGATGTTTGGACGCGAGCTTGAGCTCGTGTGGGGAAAGCGCCGTTTCCTGAACTACTTTTTCCTCTGTGGAGTCGGAGCAGGCCTGATCGAAGTCATCGTGAAGACGATTCCGGTGCTTTTTGGGAAGCCTCCATCTGACATCCCCACCATTGGCGCGTCCGGTGCGATCTTCGGCATCCTAATCGCGAATGCTATCCTATTCCCTGACCGCCGTATTTGGCTCTTTCCGCTCCCTGTAAACATCCCCATGCGCCCGTACGTTGCGGCGATGGGTGCGATCGAATTCTTTTTCACACTCGGGTCTGGAGGCGACGGGATCGGACATCTCTGCCATCTCGGCGGCATGCTTGTTGGTTATCTCTATCTCCGCCGCGGTTCGTTCCTATACAACGTCCGTAACACGGTCACTGACTGGCAGTACAAACGCAATCGCAAGCGCTTCGCGGTCTATATCAACAAGCACAAGAAGGAGCCGCCCTCGCGGCCCGACAACTGGGTCAACTAGAAGACTTCAGTTCTTAGTCCTTAGTTCTCAGCAGTCTCCAGCAAATCGATGAACGTTTCCAATTAGTCGCTCCTGTCCGCCCGCTCGGGACTGCAAGCTATTGGTAGTGGGTCAGTTTCCGATTGCCCGACTAACCAGGAGTTGAAGAATGACAGCGGTAGAGTCTTGAGTCTCCTGTGTGAGCCGCTTTCCTGCGATAGACTAATTGAGGCTCGCCCGTTTGCGAGAACCGCCTACTTTGAACTTGCTTTCCGGTCTTCAGAGACTCGGCACGATTGACAAGGAAATTGGAGTCCCGCCCTCACGCAGCCGAGATTCCAACCGAAAACCGCCATCGACGGGGATGTAAGAGAATGGGTTTCGATCGTATGGGTCAAGCTGTCGATTCAATGCACTTGGGCCGTCTAGCCGAACGGCAATTGCGGTCTGCAGTAAGGCACGACGAGTCTGGCTATATGCTTCTGCCCATCGAAAACGCGGCAATGCGGGAGTAAACTGCTGGATAACCGGGTTCGCCCTTGAGACCTCTTCTATCTCGGCCTTGTACGCCCTCTCGAACTGCTCCGGTGGCAGGCTAAACCGGGAAGCCCATGCTTTGTAAAAAGAATGCTGCCGGTTGGCACAGGTTACAAATCCAGTGACAGAACCGCCACAGCCATCGACGATTTCCGCCGCTAGTGCCCTGTTCGACTGCAGAATTGGAAGCTTGTTTAAGAGCAGCACGATTAGCCCGTCGCGGCTCTTCGCCCCTTCAACGATGTCCAACAGATCGTTTCGGAGCACTTTCTCTGATTCGAAGGCGGTAGCAAGACTAGAACCATTGGGCAAGGAGTCGAGGCCGCTTGCTAGCTCATTCAGTTGTGCTGGAGAAAATCGATGTAGGTTTCGAGCGAGAATTCCAGTGAGCGCATTCTCCAGTTTGTAAGCAATGAGAACCGAAGCAAGGCTGCCGTCAACCGACAAGTGCCGCGCCGCAGCCATCGCCGCCAGCGCATCACCCGTCGCCCCCGGCGAATTCCCGTCGCGAAAACGTAGCCGTGCGCGTAGTCCGGAAACAGCCACTAACTCCATAATCGCACCGCGATGTGCTGTATTTGCAAGTGGGCCGTCTTCCTCACTCATTGCCCAGTCGCATCGCTTGAGAGCAGCTCCGTGGTGGAATTCAACAAGAGCATCCTCTGCAGCCGCCACCAGCTTTTCGTCCTCCCCGTCCAAAGGTGACTCCACCGCCTGTAGAAGCTTCGCCGCCGCATCAGGAGCCAATACATACGACTGCCTCAACGAAGCGTCCGCTCGCAGGTATTTCACAGCCGCATTTTCCCTGTCTAGTTGATGCCCGCCAGGAGGGAACTGTGCTCCGAGCCACGTCGGTGAACACATCGCGACGAGCAAGCCCAGTGAAAGTGAGGTTTTCATTGGCAGCAGTTATGTTAAACCGATAAATGCTTCTGTTTGAACGAATTAGTATCGCAAGCGTGTTCAGTTGAGTACGAACGCCATCCACTTGGAGGTATAACGCGCAAATCGGAAACTGACCCACTACCCAGCTTTTCCTTGACTCTCCTCTATCCTCTGGTATAATTAACCCTGTAGAAAACTCCTTTTGGAGTGCGGGAGCTTGCTCCCGCTTTTCTTTTTAGGAGCGGCCCGTTCCGCTCTCCTCGTCCCGAACAACAAAAAACATATCTTTTAAAATCAATCATTTGCGAAATGCTCATTCTGTAAGTCTTTTCTTTTGATATTCATGCATCATTGATGGGGGGTAGGGGGCACTATTGCGCTATTCTTCCAAATTCGCGCAGCCTAAGCCTAAAAACAAGCTTTTTGTTTTCTATCTCTTACGCACTGGCACTATTGCGCTATTCTTCCAAATTCGCGCAGCCTAAGCCTAAAAACAAGCTTTTTGTTTTCTATCTCTTACGCACTTTTCCAAGTTCCGTATACTGTAAGTTCTTTGTTTGCCACTCTTACGAAAACTGCCGGGTGTGGTGGGATTCTTCCCGAATTGGAACGACGCGTGTACCGACACGGACAACCGACCACTGAAAACTGACCACCGATCACTGCCTCACGCCGGCCCGCCGATGATGTGAAACTTCATGAAGTTCGTCGTCCCGCGAATGCCCATCGGTGTGCCCGCGACGATTCCGATAACGTCGCCATTGCGCACCAAACCCTCTTCCAGCAGGCGCTTCTCCGCGACCTTGGCCAGCCCGTCCACTTTTTGCACATCTTGAATCTTCCGCGGTACCACACCCCAGATCAGGGCCATGCGCCGCCGCGTCTCGGCTTCCGGCGAAAAAGCTACAACCGGCACCAGCGGCCGGTAGCGCGAAACCAGACGCGCCGTGAATCCGCTGTGCGTAAACACCGCGATCAGCTTCATGTGCAGCTCGCGCGAGGCGTGACACACCAACTCCGCGACGGTTTCCGCCACTTTCAATTGCTCCTGCGGCGCCGGCCGCGGAAATTCCCGGATGCTCGCTTCCGCTTCTTCGATGATGCGGGCCATCATGCCGACGGCCTCGACGGGATACTTCCCCGATGCGGTCTCCGCCGAAAGCATTACCGCGTCCGAGCCATCGAAAATCGCGTTGGCCACGTCCGAGGCTTCCGCGCGTGTCGGCCGCGGATTCTCCGTCATCGATTCCAGCATCTGCGTCGCCGTAATCACCGGGCGCCGGAACTCCCTGGCGCGCGCAATAATCGTTTTCTGCACCACCGGCACGCGCTCCGGATTCATCTCCACGCCGAGGTCGCCCCGCGCCACCATCACGCCATCGGCGGCCAGCAGAATCGCGTCGAGATTTTCGATCGCCTCTGGCTTCTCCAGCTTCGCAATCACCGGAGCGTTTTTACCCGCGCGGCGAATCAACTGTTTCGCCAGCAGCACGTCTTCCGGACGCCGCACAAAACTCACGGCGATGTAATCCGCACCGTGTTTCAGCGCGAAGACCAGATCCGCGCGGTCTTTCGGCGTCAGTGCAGGCACGCGCAGTTTGATTCCCGGCAGGTTGATCCCCTTATGTTCGCCAAGCGCCCCGCCGTTCACGACTTGGCAAATCACCTGCGCGTCGCGGATCTGTTCGACCCGCAGCTCGATCAACCCGTCCGAAAGCAGGATGCGGTCGCCGCGGTGAACTTCTCTTGGCAGCGGCGTGAACGTCGTATTCACGCGCGTCGAATCGCCCAGCACTCTTGCGGTGGTGATCACGAAACGTTGCCCTGTGCGCAGCAGTACCGGCCCCCCACCCGCCAAAGGCCCGGTCCGGATTTTCGGTCCCTGAAGGTCGGCGAGAATCGCAATCGGCTTTTCGTGCTCGACGGCGGCCTCCCGCAGCATCGAGATGCTCTTCGCATGCTCCTCGTGGGTACCATGCGAAAAATTCAGGCGCGCCACGTCCATCCCCGCGCTCAACAGGCGGTCAATCATCCTCGGCGAACGGCTCGCCGGCCCGATCGTGCAGACAATTTTGGAATGACGAAAACTCATTGCTCTCCTTTGCGGCAATGATTCCCTGCTGCTTTTATTTTTTCACTGGAAGGCCGCCAAAAACGACCGTCTTTTTTCAATCTTCTCGATTTGCTTCTTTGCTTCCCTACCGCGCAACCACGAATCCCGCGATGACTCGCGCCAGTACGTCCACTCCCTTGTTGAAAGACGCCAGCGGAATCCGCTCATCGTTTCCATGCATCCGACGGAAATCCTCGTCGGTCAGCGGGAACGGTAGAAAACCGTAAGACTGGACGTTGTGCAGCCGCAATTGCGCGGAATCCGTGGCCCCGGTGGACTGAAACGGCAGGACCGGCGCATTGGAAAACTCTCTCCCCGCAACCCTTGTGATTGTGGCATAGAAATCGTTTTCCAGCGAAGACGGCGGCGCCGCCAAGCCCGCGTCCGGCTGGATCTCAAAACGAATCTGCGGATCGTTCACCAGTTTCGTTAGCTCCGCCAGCAGCACGTCGATCGTATCTCCCGGCAGCAGCCGGATGTTCAGGTTGGCGCGCGCCTCTCCCGGAATAACGTTCGCTCGCACGCCTGCCGTCAGCATCGTCGGCGCGATCGAATCCCGCAGCATCGAGTTCCACAGTGGATTCGCATCCGAAATCACCTTCTGCGCATGCTCGCCGCGGTCCGCGGTATCCAGCGATCGCATCCATTTCCCGATGTCGTCGTCTTCGATGGCCGCGAGCTGCTCAAAATATCGCCGCACAATCGTTGTGAAGTGCACCGGCGCGGAGTAGCTCCCGATTTTCGCCACCGCCGCGGCCAGATGGACCACGGCATTGTCTTTCGTCGGCATCGACGCATGTCCCGGTATCCCGTGCGCGATCACCGTGACGTTTACTGGAACTTTTTCGCTCGCCTGCACCGCGACGTATTGCACTTTGCCGTTCTTCAGCAAGACCTCGCCGCCCTCATTCAGCGCAAACCCCGCCGCAAACTTGTCCCAGTATTTCGCGATCAGAATTTTGACGCTGGCATCCCCGAACTGTTCTTCATCCGCCGTCGCCAGGAAGATCACGTCGCGATTCAAGCGAGGATTCGCGCGCTTCAGCGCGATGAATGCCGCCAGATTCGCCGCCAGCATCCCTTTGTCGTCGATCGCACCGCGGCCGTACAGGTATCCGTCCTTTTCCACCGCCGCGAAGGGGTCGACTGTCCACTTTGACTTCTCCACCCCGACCACATCCATGTGCGCCACCAGCAGCAGCGCTTTCGAAGGATCGGCCATTGCCGTGCTTCGCAGCCGCGCCACCACCGCGCTCCGCCCTGGTGTCAAGTCAAGGATTTCCGCCTTGATCCCTTCCTTCTCCAGGACCGCGGCAATGTACATCGCTGCGATCTGCTCGTTTCCGGGCGGATTCGTCGTGTTGATTTTGATGAGGTCCGCCAGCCAGCCTTGCGCTTCCTTCGCAATTGCCGCCGTATCCCCAACCGGCGAAGGATTACCAGGGATCCCCGGCGCCCCCGCTGGCGCCACCTGCGCCGCAACCTGCAAACTTGCGGCCATCACCAATGCCGCCGCTCCCGCCAAAACCTGGATCATGCGCTTCCAGTTCACGAATCCATCCTCCTCGGTACGATCGGCCGCAACTCGGCCGTCTCAGTAAACGTTTTGCATCGAATGTGCTTCATACTAACATGCAGGTGTGGACGCTTGGCTTGGGCTTTGCCGTTGCGTTGCTTAAATTCAACCGCTTTGCGGCCACCACGCTGTCCCGCAGGCAGAAGTCATCGCCAGCTTGAAGTTTTTCGATTGCCATCGAGGGGTGCACGATGAAGGCCATTCTTTCCGTAGTTCTGCTCGCAGTGCTGGCGACCGCTCTGGTGTTGCCGCTGGCTGAGAATTCCGTCTTTGCCCAGGCCCCCACCGGCCCGCAGGGCGGCGCTCCTCCTCCTCAGCAACAGCAGCAGAATCCGGCTCCACAAAAGGCCCCGACGGCCTTGCAGCAGCCTCCGCAAGGCGGCGTGACCATCGCCGTTGACGTTCCCATTGTTACCGTCGACGTTGTCGCCACCACCCAGCACGGCGACATCATCCCCGGTCTCAAGAAAGAGAACTTCCGCATCCTCGACGACGGCGTGCCGCAAACCGTCACAAACTTCGCCCCCACCGACGCTCCCATCACCATGGTGGTCCTCATGCAATTCAGCGGAAACGCCTACGGCTGGTTTGCCAGCTACGCCAAGTATTGGGCCGATGCGCTATTTCCCAATCTTCAACCCAAAGACTGGGTCGCCCTCGAAACTTTCGACATGAGGACACGCCTCGAAGTGGACTTCACGCAAAACAAGGACGAAGTCCGCAACGCCATCTACCATCTCTATTTTCCGGGCTTCAGCGAATCCAATGTCTTCGACGCCATACTCGAAACCACCGAGCGCCTCAAGGATGTCAACGGCAAGAAGTCCATCCTTCTCCTCGCCAGCGGCGTCGACACGTTTTCCAAGCACACCCTCGATCAAACCATGAAGCAGCTCCGCGGCAGTGACGTCACCATCTTCTGTGTCGGCCTCGGCAAAACCTGGACGAACTATCTCGAGACCCATGGCTACCGCGGTTCGAATCTCAACTACCTTCAAGCCGAAAATCAGCTGCGCACTTTCGCCAATGAAACCGGCGGCTACGCCTGGTTCCCGCAATTCGATGGTGAACTCCCCGACATTTTCCGCAGCGTCGCCGCTTTCCTCCGCCACCAATACAGCCTTTCCTATTCGCCGTCCAATGGCGCCAAGGACGGCAAATTCCACAAAGTAAAAGTGGAGTTGGTCGCGCCCGACGGCGGCCCTCTGACCATCGTCGACCAAAAAGGCAAGAAACAGAAATTCCAGGTCTACGCCCGTGAAGGCTATCAAGCGCCCAAAGGCGGCGTCGGCGACTGAATTTCATCCCATGTGGAACAGGCTTCGTTGCCTTTCCGAGCCTGAACAATTTCTATTGCACTCGCGTAGCAAGCTGAAAGGTTCATTCCTTGATTTTTGCATTCCTTCTTCTCTGCGAACTCTGTGCTCTCCGTGTCCTCTGTGTTAAATCCTTCTTCTCTTTTCAGTATCCACGCGCAAAATCAACGCGGTTGAACAATTCTCTTCCCTCAAACCATCTCTCCAGCAGTTCGATCAAAATCTCCGTCTGCCGATCCCAGAGCCGGTCGCTCACCCCGCTCGTGTGCGGCGTGAGGAACAAATTCGGCGCCTTCCACATCGGGCTCTCCGCCGGCAGCGGCTCCGTCTGCGCCACGTCCAGCGCCGCGCCGCCCAGCGCGCCGCTTTCCAGCGCCTCGACCAGCGCTGCCTCATCTAATAGCGACCCGCGCCCGACATTGATCAGTCGCGCCCCGCGTTTCATCCTTGCGATTTCAGCCGCGCCAATCAGGTGTTTCGTTTCCACCGTCTCCGGCGCGCAAATCAACACGTAATCCGCACCCGGCAGCGCTTCCTGCAGTTGCGCCGCGGTAAAAATCTTCTCCACGTGCGCTCGCTCGCCCGCGCCCGATCGCGTCACTCCCCACACGCGCATGTCAAACGCCTTCGCCCGCTTCGCCACTTCCTGCCCGATTGATCCGTATCCCACAATCAGCAGCACTTTCCCATTCAGCTCCGTCAAATGCTGCGGCTTGTCCCAAATCTCCTGCTGAGACCATCGCGCTCGCTCCTGTTGCCGCACCGAATCCGGAAAATTCCTTGCCAGCGCCAGCAGCAGACCCATCGTGTGCTCCGCCATCGGCACGGAAAAAATCCCGCTGGGGTTCGTCACCACGATTCCCGAATCCCGCAGTTCCGGATACATCAATTGCGCCACGCCCGCCGCCGTCGAGTGAATCCATTTCAGCTTCTTCGCGTCCTTCAATTGCTCGGCGCGCAGCGAATACCCCACAAAAACATCTGTATCGGGCAGCTCCTCCGCCAACCGGTCGTAATTCGGCAAATGCAAAACGCGCATCTCCGGCCACCGCTTTCGAATCGTCTCCGCCATCGCCGGCTTCGGCCGCCACTCCGTAAACGGATGCCACACGCAAATCACAAGTTTTGTTTCTGCAGGTGTTGTGCGGCTCATGGTCAGGCTAGGAAATGATGCGCAAATCCGTCCCCGTCATATCCGCGGGTCGCGGCTGCCCCAGCGCGCTCAACATCGTCGGCGCGATGTCCCGCAACGACCCACCCGGCTTCAATCGTAGCTTGCCGTCATCACTCACCAGAATCAGCGGCACCGGATTCGTCGTGTGATACGTGTGCAGACCGCCGGTCGTAGGATCGATCATCGTCTCCGCATTTCCGTGGTCCGCGGTGATAATCCACACTCCTCCACGCGGCTTCAGCGCCTGATAAATCCGCGCCAGACCCGCGTCCACCGCTTCCACAGCCTGGATCGCTGCTTCCAGTTTTCCCGAATGCCCCACCATGTCCGCATTCGCATAATTCATGATGATGGCGTCGAACTCGCCCTTCTCGATCGCTTTCACCACTGTGTCCGTAATTCCCGCAGCGGACATTTCCGGCTTCAAATCGTACGTCGCCACTTTAGGCGACGGCACCAGAATCCGTTCTTCTCCGGCGAACGGCTTCTCCACGCCCCCATTGAAAAAATACGTCACGTGCGCGTATTTCTCCGTCTCCGCCGTCCGCAAATTCTTGTACTGCAATTCGGCGAACACTTGCGCGAGAATGTGCTCCAGTTTTTCCGGCGCGATCACGTACTTCAGCCACGGCCAGTTCTTGTCGTACTGCGTCATCCCCACGTAAAACAGATTCTTCGGCCGCTTCGCATCCACAAACTTATCGACGTCCGGTGCCGCCAGCGCGTACGTCATCTGCCGGGCGCGATCCGCGCGAAAATTGAAAAAAATCACCGCATCGTCGTCGTGGATCAGCCCCACAGGCGTGGCTGAGGGGCCGCTTCCCTTCGTCACGACAATCGGCTTGATAAATTCATCCGTCACGTCCGCTTCATAACTCCGTTGCAGCGCTGCAACAGGATCATCCGTCCGCGTTTCCGCTTCACCGTGAACCAGCGCGCGGTAGGCCATCTCGACGCGCTCCCAGCGGTTGTCGCGGTCCATGGCGTAGTACCGTCCCACCAGCGTCGCGATCTCGCCGACACCCAACTCGCGCATCTTCTGCTGCAACTGCCGCACATAATCGCGCCCGCTGTTCGGCGGCGTGTCGCGCCCGTCCATGAAACAGTGCACAAACACGTTTTCCACTTTTTGCTGTTTCGCCATCTCCAGCAACGCAAACAGATGCTGGATGTGCGAGTGCACGCCGCCATCGCTCAGCAATCCCACAAAATGCAGTTGCCGGGCCCGCCCGCGCTCCATCGCTTGCTGGAAAAGCGGCACGTTCTGCAATTGCTTGTTCGCGATCAGCAGGTCGATCCGGGTAATGTCCATGTGCACGATTCGCCCCGCACCCATGTTCATGTGCCCGACTTCGCTATTGCCCATCTGCCCTTCGGGCAATCCGACAAACGGACCCGACGTATGAATCAAGGTGTTGGGAAATTTCTGGATGAGCTCGTCATACGCCGGCTTCCGCGCCAGCGCGATCGCGTTCCCCTTCGTCTCCGCGCGGTATCCCCATCCATCCAGCACAGTCAACACAATTGGTTTCGGTCGTTTGGTCATAGCTCCCCGGAAACAAACTGCAAAGTCAGAATCAATTCATTTCATCGGCTCAAACTGCGGGCGGTTTCTGCCGTACAAGCTTCGTTCCTTACATACTGTTTCGATCTCGAAATGATTCTGCAAGAAATCGTGGTCAATCGTCTGCTCGTACTTTCCTTCTTCATTGACGAGCCAAATGCAATCCAGGCCGTCCCTCCAGCTGTAGTAACCGATCCGGAAGAGTCGGCCGGCATTTTTTCGCCATGACTTTCCTGGAGAAGTTTTTACTCGCACAATCGAGCACGGAGGAATCGGCGTCCGAAACGGGTACTTCTTCCGCGGCCTGAGAGTGTATGGAACCCGCGCCCCATTAATCTTTCGCCGTCTGACTGATTTCATCCCGTCCCTTGCGCCATATGGCTGAGCATTACCTTATGCGCCCGCGAACTTCCGCAGCGCCCCGAGCAGCCGGTCTACTTCTTCGGCCGTGTTGTAATGCACGAGCCCGACTCGCAAAACGCCGCCGTGTTGCTCCACGCCGAGGCGTTCAGAAAGATTCAGCGCATAGAAATTTCCGTCCCAAGTGAACATCCCGCGCTCGCCCAGAAACCTCGCAATTTCCGTTGGATTGTGGTCGCCCAGCCGGAACGACAGCGTCGAGCAGCGCTCATCAAATCGCTTTGCATCGGTGATGCCGAAGATGCGCATCCCCGGAATTGCCTGCAAACCCGCGATCAACCCGGTCAGCAATCCGGTTTCGTATTGATGTGTCGCATGGTAGGCCGCCTGCAACGCTTCGCGGCGGTTCTTCACGCTGGGGTCACAGTGCCGTCCCAGCTCTGCAAGGTAATCCACGGCAGCGCCAATTCCGGCGATTAACTCCTGCACCTGCGTTCCCGTTTCCCAGCACTCCGGCGGAACGTTGGTCGCAGGCCGCACCTTGTACGGCTTGACTTTTTGCAGGTGTTCGCGCTTTCCGTACAGCGTTCCCATGTGGGGGCCGAAAAACTTGTACGGTGAGCAGGCCAGAAAATCGCAATCCAGGGCCTTCACGTCGATCAGGCCGTGCGGCGCGTAGTGCACGGCATCGACAAACATCAGCGCGCCCACCGCATGCGCGAGTTTTGTGATTTCAGCGACTGGATTGATCGTTCCGACCATGTTTGAGGCATATCCAACCGCCACGAGCTTCGTCTTCGCCGAAATCTTTCGCCTCAAATCGTCCAGGTCCAGCGTGCAATCGGCTTCACGAATATCCGCCTGCCGGATCACCACGCCCTTTTCTTCCAGCGCGCGCCACGGCGCGACGTTGGCGTCATGATCCAGCGTCGTCACCACGATTTCGTCGCCCTGCTTCAGTTCGCGCCCGATTGCCCGCGCCAGCGCGAACGTGATCGTCGTCATGTTCTGACCGAAAACGATTTCTTCGCGCTCGCAGTTGAAAAAATCCGCCATCGCCGCCCGCGCCGAAAGAATCATTTCATCGGTTCGCCCGCTCGTCAGAAACGCGCCATATGTATTCGCATTCGCGGTCAGAAAATAATTCTGCACCGCATCCATCACCCGCTTCGGCACCTGCGTCCCCGCCGGGCCATCCAAAAACGCCGCTGTGTGCCCATTCACTTGCAAATTCAGCGAAGGAAACTGTTCCCTCACCCACGCGATGTCAAATACTTTGCTCTCCGTCCCCTGCATTGCTGGTGTGCTCATATTTTTTGTGCGCCGCAACAACGCGGCCGGATTCTCCCGAGCCGCTAGTTTCTCATACGTTCCGCAGACGTTGTAGGGGCGCAGCATGCTGCGCCCCAGTTGGCGTGATTCGAACCGTGCCAAAATTCTCTTTCGTTAAAGCCCGGCGCAGCATCCAAATTGGAACCACATTTTTACCGACCCGGCGGCAGGCAACACGCGATGTTTCCGCAGGGCGTGATAGCATATCTGAAGTTGTTCCTCACTCATGCCGCTTTGGCGCCGGCTACAAATCAAATGAGCGACCACCAATCGGTCGGCTTCGCGCCACGTTTCTCAATGAGGTGAATCGTGCCAGAAGCCATCCCGCCAACCGAGCGTACGCGCGTAGTGCGCGAGTCGCCTCGTGGCGCTTACGATCGCGAATCTATCGACAAAATCCTCGATGAAGGTTACGTGTGCCACGTCGGATTTTCTGTTGATGGCCAGCCTTACGTCATCCCCACGCTGTTCGCGCGCATCGGCGACGCGATTTATTTCCACGGTTCCGCCGCCAGCCGCATGTTGCGCAACGTAAGCGCCGGACTCTCCGTCTGCGTCACGGTGACTCTAACGGATGGCTTCGTTCTCGCCCGTTCCGTCTTCAATCACTCCATGAATTACCGCTCCGTCGTCGCACTCGGAAAAGCTACCCTCGTCGACGCGCCGGAAGAAAAACTCGAAGCGTTGCATGCCTTCACCGAAAAAATTCTCCCCGGCCGCTGGAACGATGCGCGCCAGCCCAGCGAAAAAGAGCTGAAAGCCACAAGCATTCTTCGCCTGCCGCTCACGGAAGTTTCCGCAAAAATTCGCGTCGGCCCTCCGGAGGACGACGCCCCGGACTACGCACTGCCGGTCTGGGCCGGCGTGATTCCACTTTCCCTCACACCGGGCGCGCCGCTCCGCGACGAGAAATGCGATCCCTCGATTCCCACGCCTGCGTATGCCGCGCAGTACAAGCGGTGAACCATGGCTGACTTTACTCCCGCCGATGTGAAGCACGCCGTTGGCATCGAAGCACCCGATGCCCTGGCACTCGCGCTGGATGGCGCACTACTGCTGCACGGCGCGCAGAAAATCTGCGAGAAGGCCATAGGCGGTCGCTTCGATACCTGGATTGTGTTCGACGAGCGATAGGCTAAATACATCCAGATCAAATCGAATCGCCGAACTCGTGCCTTCCAGGTTTGCAAGCGGATCGGAAGCGAGCAGCAGTTCCGGTTGCACGATGCAAACCACGGTATCGCCGCGGCGTTCCGCGCGGCAAACGAGCTTGTAACGCATCCCCGCAGCGCGCACGGACCGGATTTTTTCTTCGCTGAGATCGCGGATACCGGTACGCTGCACTTCTTCCACCTTCACGGGCACACCCATCAGCACAATCGCCAGCGCCGCGACTTTCACCGCCGCGTCCCAGCCGTCGAGATCCGCCGCCGGATCCGTTTCCGCCACGCCCATCGCTTGCGCACGCTTTACCGCTTCGTCGAACGAAAGGCCCTTTTCAATTTCCGTGAGAACCACATTGGTCGTGGAATTCAGCACGCCGGAAAAACCGCGCAACACCGTCGCGGGCAAGCCCAGTGGAAACATCGAAAAAATCGGCACGCCATCCATGACCGTCGCTTCGTAAAGAAACTTTTTCTTTTTTTCGTTAGCGAGCGCCGTGAGTTCGCGAAAGGCATGCACGATCGGCCCTTTGTTCGCCGAGATCGCGTGCGCTCCGAGTTCTAGCGCGGCCTTCAAATGCTCGATCGCGGGCTGGCCGGTTTGCGCCTCGAGCGAGCTGGCCTCAAATAAAACATCCGCGCGCGCCTTTTCCAGCCACTCGCGAACGTCCCGGCACGCCTGGGGTGGGGGAGGGGGCCAGTGGCCATTGAGGATGGAGAGGGGGCTTAGGCCATCGGGGTCGGCCACCCAACCGGCCCGGCGCGTGGCCACACCTGTCAGCCGCCAGCGCACGTCATAGCGGCGGCGCAGCTCGGATTCCTTGGCAACGAGCAAGCGCAGAAACGCCTTGCCGACGTTGCCAAAGCCGACGATCGCGAGGTTATAAGAAGGAATGGCCCCGCTCTTTCCGAATCAGTGTGCCGCTACTGCCGTCAGTTTTGCAGCGGCGGATGAGATCAGCACGGCCTCATCCTGCAAGACACGGGAGACGACAACAATTCCCTCGTCGGCTTGCTTCCACTGCTTTTGTTCGATGGCTTCGCGAACGGCGGGCACCGTCTTCGCCGCGTAGCCGGTGTAAAAACCGGGAGCGTAGAGTTGATGTTTGAACCAGGGGCGATTGGGAAGTCCCTCGGCAGTCGTGAGTTTGCGCTCGCTCTCGATGAGCATTTTGTTGACTTCGGCGAGCGAAGCGGAAGCCAGCGCCGCGCCGCCGTTGGCATTCGCCTGGTCGAGTGCCTTGCGATATTCCGCCGCGCTGCGCGTAAGTGCGTCCACGGCGTTCTCGAAGGGCGCGAAATTCAGATGAGGTGGAACAGTTTCCGCCGAAGGCGCAACCAGCGGCCGCTTCGGATCGTTGGTGGCCTTAAAAACGCCTTCCTCGATTTCCTTGTTGCGTTCGCGAATGTCGTCCTGCATTTTCTGCGAAAGAGTTTTCAGTTCTTTCAGATAGGTCTGGACGGTATCCGCAAAATCGTTGAACTCAAATGGAAGCAAATCGGCGTCCGCCAGGCGCATCACGGCCGTGCCACCGGTCTGCGCGAGCGCGCGCCCGTAGACAAAATCCGTATCGCTGAAATGCGTGTACCAGTAGAAATCGTCGTAAATGGAATGGTAAATGCCGCCGCCATCTTCCCCGCCAAATCCGATATTGAGCGAGGCCACGCCGTCGTGCTGGAGAAAGGCGGTGTAGTCCGAGCCGGAGCCGAGCGCGGGAACACGAAGATCGGCGCGCTTGCGAATTTCTTCGCGTTGCTCCGCCGTCTTGGCATTGGCAATTTCGTGGAGCTGCTGGCGCTTCCACGCGTTTAGTTTTGTTTCCGGGTCGGATATCTCGCGCGCGATATCGTTGCTGAAGTTTTCAAGGGTGTGCGACCCTTCTATGCCGAGATATCCGCGGCCATTGCCGTCAGAATTGATATAGGCGACGCCGTGCGCGCGCAATTCGTCATAGTGCTGCTCGGCCCATTCGGTCGAGCCCAACAGTCCGGGCTCCGCGCAATAAATGATGGTGCGCTTGGGCTTCCAGCCGGACTTGACCAGCTCGCCGAGAGCCCGCGCTTCTTCCAGGATGGCAACTTGCCCCGAGATGGGATCTTCCGCGCCGTTCACCCACCCGTCATGATGGTTGCCGCGAATCACCCACTCATCGGGAAACGTTGCGCCTTGAATTTTTCCGATCACGTCGTAAACAGGCTTGATGTCCCAATTCGATTTCACTTTCAGGTGAACCTTCGCGGGGCCGGGGCCGACGTGGTAGGTGATGCCGAGGCCGCCGCGCCATCCTTCCGGAGCCACTCGGCCGGTCAGTGCGGCAAGCAATGGCTGCGCGTCCGTATAGGATATCGGCAGAACAGGAATCTTGGTGATCGTAGGAGCTTCTTCCACCTTCAGGCGCTTGGCGTCTTTCGTGGCTCCCACGCCCGGCGTGAGCGGATCGCCCGGATAAAAGGGCATGTCCGCGACGCTGCCGCGCTGAACTCCATCAGGCGGGCGATAGGCGCCGGCGGGGAAGGTTTCTCCCTGGACAAATCCGTCTTCATGGGGGTCGGAGAAAATCAGGCAGCCAATAGCGCCGTGTTCGGCTGCAACCTTGGGCTTGATGCCACGCCAGGAGTGGTAGTAGCGCGCGATGACAATCTTCCCCTGCACGGAAATACCCATGCGCTCGAGCTGCTCGTAGTCCTCGGGGATTCCGTAGTTGACGTAGACGAGAGGAGCGGTGACGTCGCCGTCGATGGAGTAAGCGTTATAAGTGGGAAGCTGCTCGGCTTGCTGATTTGAGGTGGGGTCCTGCGCAAGCACCGGCTCCTGGAGTCTGGCGACAAACTTCGGACCGCCTTCGACCAGCTCAACGACGCGTTCTTTGGGCGTTGGAAAGAGAACGTCAAACTGCTCGATGTGCGTGTCGAGACCGAACTCCTTGAATTTCGCGGCGATCCATTCGGCGTTGTCTTTGTCATAGGGAGAACCGACGTGGTGCGGGCGCGCCGAAAGTTTTTGCATATAAGCGCGGAGATTGTCCGGGCTGGGAATGGCGCGGAGTTTTTCTTCCCACTGGCGTTCGGTGCGGGAAGATTCGGCGGAGTACCCGAAGAGCGGCTGCTCGTCGGCGGCAACGTGGTTGCCAACGGGCGCGAGCGAGAGACCCACAAAGAGAATGGACGCAATTGCGGCGGTGCGATTCATAGTTCCCCCAGAACGGAGGGGGTATTTTGCCTGAAGACGGAAGGATTGCAAATGAGGGAATCCAAGTTAATCATAACCCCCCTCCCCCTATGTTTCCTGTAAGTGTTCATTCTAAAGAGTTTTAAGTTCCTTAGAATGAACACTTCTATAAGTGCGGATTCTAAAGGACTTAGGACGAAGTTGGTGGAAATCTGAGATTGATTCTAAAGGGGTTAATGGAGAGAAGTTCGAGAATTTGGCGAACCTCTTGGAAGTGCGCATTCTAAAGGAGTTACTTCCTTTTCGTGGGGATGCGGAGAAGTCTTCGAGCCGGAGAGTGAAGACGTTCGACTTGGATAAGCAACGCAATCCGAACATTACCATAGTTATAATTACATATCAAGCGCAACTTTGTTGTTCAAACGACTGGACTTAGCTTATTCCGAGCCAGCGCACGACGATCTCGAAGAACCAAGAGCCTCCCAGCCTTCGCGGAGGATGAGAGGGATGAGCAAGAGGGCGGCAAGCGGATCGGCCCAGGGCTTTTCCCAAAGGGCGTTCAGCAGCACACCCGCCAGCGCGATCCAGGCCAGATAACCGCAGAGGGCGGATTCGGCGGCGTCTGCCCGCAGAGCCGCGCTTGAGGTGGCGGCGGCGAGTTTCCGTTTCTCGCGGGCGAGCCAAGGCATGATGACTGCGGCAAGCAGCAGCACCGCGATTCCGGGGCGGCTGGTCTGAGGCTGACGATAACCCAAGAAACTGAGACCCGAGGTGATGGCAACAAAGAGAGCAAGCACCATGAGCAGGGCGCCGGCGATCCGGGCGGCGTACCTTTCCGTGAGCGCGTGATTGGAGTTCGAACGGAAGCGCCGGAAGACAACTGCCGCCGAGAGCAACTCGATGGCGCTGTCGCCGCCGAATCCCAAAAGGGCCGGGCTGTGCGCTCTCCACGCCGCGAGGAGTGAGACGGCTGCCTCAACCATCATCCAGGCAATCGTGAATCTCTGGAGTTGCAGGATGCGGCGATGGATGGAGGGTGCTTCTGCCGATTCAGTAATGCTCATAAGCTACACGTCCAATGTACGCCTAAATACGGCTTCTCATTGTGGAGACGGCACAGACTGAAGTCTGTGCTACTGGCGGCAGGAAATTTAGCCGGCAACGGTATTTCAAGCGATGGTTTTGGACATGAGGATGTAGTGGCAGGGAACTTTTGCAGGAACATCGGGAGAAAAGGGAGCGGTGCCGGTTTCGAGGTAGCCGAGGTGGCGATAAAAGGCGGGGAGCGGGGTGCGCGTACTGACGATGCGGAGGTCGATGCCGCGGCAACCCGCTTCGCGAAAGTAGTTCTCGGCGGCATTCATCAATTTGCGGCCCAAGCCAGTGCCCTGGCGCTGCGGGTCCACCACAAGGAGGCCGAGATAGCCTCGGTCGCCGCGAATCTCAACGTAGACGCATCCTGCGAGGCCGGCCGTATTCTCAGCCAGCAAGAACTTCCCTTTCTCCATGTAGGCGCGGACACCGTCAGGGTTGGTGCGATCACCATCGATGAAGGGCTGCTCGACGCGGAAAGCGGCGTTGATCAGGCGAGCGAGGGCTTCCGCGTCCGCAGGCGACGCAACGCGGAAACGCAAGGCATCCTCTGGAGAAGTCGCTCTGGCAGCGTCATTCATGTGAGCATCGGCATTCTAACCTGCATTTCTCGCAAGGGATTCCGCAATCGAGCACGAATGCGCTAAGTCAAGAGGATTGCGTGTTAGAGGTCCGGGAGGCCGCGGGCGCGCATGGTGCGCGGCTGGAACTCCGCGCGAAGAGAGATCGCGTTCTCACGTCCGAGGCGAGGAGTCTTTGCGGAAGCTTTGCAGTGAAAAACGATGCGCTCGGAATTTGGATCTAGCGCAGGCCGGCCATCGCTTAGCCTGGGAAAATGGAACTCCGCGCGGGCATCCTCGTCCGCCGTGCCCGCGAAGAAAAGTACGCTTTTGAGATCGAGCGTAAGGCCATCCGCTAGCTCGAGGAAGACGGTGTCGTGCAAGTCTTCGCGCGCATCCTGAAAAATGCGGAGCGGTTCGCTTCCTTGCACCGCAAGAACGTAATCCGGCAAGTCTTCCGCGGCAAGAAGCGAAGTGGCTCCGCCAGATTGGCGCAATTGACGCTGGCGCTGGAGAGCCAGCCGCACGGTTTTGGACGACCACCATAAAACGGAAACGGCTGGGAGTTGCCTGTTTCTGCTGATCTCGACGCCGCGAATCAAATTGGTGTTCTCCGGATTGACCGGAGAACTGGATACGATCCCGGACTGTGGATCGGTATGGCGCTGGGTCCAGGCGGCTGCAAGTTTGTTTCCGGCCGGACTCCACGGAGAATCGCGAAGTACGCGAAAGGTCTCCGCCAAATCCCATTGCTCGGGAGGCTTGTCCCAGGGAGCCGTGGCAGGCGAACCCGGCGGAAAGGAGAGCCAACCCGCCAGAGCAAGCCGAACGAACATGGCTGGAGTGGTCATGCGTTTAGCAAATGCGATGCAACGGCCGTGAGGGAAGTTGCACAGCAAGCGCGGGGCGGTCAACAAGCAAGAAGCACGGAAAAGTTCTCGAGAAAAAACAACGGCGCCATGGTTCCGGCCTCACGTCAGTCTCCCAGCGCCGATCGGCCGTTGAAGCGGGCGGCGGAGCCAAGTTCTTCTTCGATGCGAAGGAGCTGATTGTATTTGGCAATGCGGTCGGTGCGGCTGGCGGAGCCGGTTTTGATCTGGCCGGCGGCGGTGGCGACGGCGAGATCGGCGATGAAGGTGTCCTCGGTTTCGCCGGAGCGGTGGGAAATGATGGAGTGGTAGCCGGCTTTGCGGGCCAGCTCGATGGCATCGATGGTCTCGGTGACGCTGCCGATCTGGTTGAGCTTGATGAGAATGGCGTTGGCGATGCCTTCGTTAATGCCGCGGGAGAGGCGCGCGGTGTTGGTGACGAAGAGATCGTCGCCGACGAGCTGGATTTTTTTCCTCGACGTTTTGCTGCCGATGCTCTGCGTGAGGGATTTCCAGCCGGCCCAGTCGTCTTCGGCCATGCCGTCTTCAATGGATACGATGGGATATTTTTCGGCCCAGGTGGTCCAGTAGGCCGACATTTGCGCGGAAGTATGCGCAGATTTGTCTGATTTCTTGAAAACGTAGTTGCCGCTGGCCTTGTCGTAGAACTCGCTGGAGGCCGGATCGAGCGCGATGCTCACTTGCTCGCCGGGTTTGTAACCGGCGGCGGCGATGGCTTCCAGCACGATCTGGATGGCTTCTTCGTTGGATTTGCAGCTGGGGGCAAAGCCGCCTTCGTCGCCGACGGCCGTCGAGTAGCCATGCTTCTTCAGCGCTCGGACAAGGGAGGAGATTCGCGAAGGTCTCCGAGGAATAGCGCGAAAGATATTTGTAGAGGGGCTGTTTGAGGGCAACAGCGGCGGCGCGGGCGGCGGCCATGGAGACGGCGAGGATGGCGTTGGCCCCTAGCCGTGATTTGGTCGGTGTACCGTCCAGAGAAATCATTTTGTGGTCGAGCGCGCGCTGGTCGGCGGCGTCGAGACCGGCGACGGATTTGGCGATTTCGTTGTTGGCGTTGTCGACGGCCTTGAGCACGCCCTTGCCAAGATATTTCGATTTGTCACCGTCGCGGAGCTCGAGGGCTTCGTGTTCGCCGGTGGAAGCGCCGGAAGGGACGGCAGCGCGGCCAAGTGCGCCGCCGTCGAGAATGACGTCGGCTTCGACGGTGGGATTGCCGCGGGAATCGATGACCTGGCGGGCGTGGACTCGTGAGATCTTCGTGGACATGGCTGTCGTGTCTCCTGAGAAATAGTGAACCAAGAATTGTAGCAGAGGACGGATGTGCTCGATTGAGTCGTGAGCCGAGACGACACCGACGAAGCAAAAAGGAC
>WNFI01103300.1_pt1 | contig 28730 bp, 40 predicted proteins | sample 5400471 | NCBI WGS metagenome assembly WNFI01 (sample SAMN13153348, study PRJNA577476) | soil metagenome | isolation source: 100 cm saprolite on Douglas fir-dominated hillslope | place: USA:California | collected 2013-09-17
GGATTCACCATCTCCGGCTCAATCCACAGGCCAAAACGCATCCCCAGCGCATTCACCCGCGCAATCAATGGGTTCAAGCCATGTGGGAACTTCGCGGGGCTGACCATCCAATCGCCCAGCCCAGCGTGGTCATTATCGCGTGCGCCGAACCACCCGTCATCAACCACGAATACCTCGGCCCCAAGCTCGGCCGCCTTCTCAGAAAGCTCCATCTGGTTGCCTTCATTGACGGCGAAAGCCGTTGCTTCCCACGAATTGTACAGGACCGGCCGCACCGCTTCAGGTGGCTCAGGCAATACCAGTTCGCGTTCGTAGGCATGCCACCTGCGACTGACGCCCCCAAACCCCTCGCTTGAGTACAGCCCGACAAACGCCGGCAGCTCCAGCCCCGCGCCCTCATCCAGGCGGTAGCGAAAGTCAAAATCGTTGACACCGCCCGCGCAGTGCACTTCACCATACGGTGTCGTCTCCACCACGATCTTCCATGATCCGCTCCATGCCAGAGCTGCGCTCCACACCTCGCCGCTTTCCTGCGTGGCACTCGCCTCAGGATCCAGCGCCACCCACGGATTGAACTGATGGCTGGTTGCCCCTCGCCGACTCTCCAGCACGACCTTCCCTGGACACAGCATGGTCTCCGTCACCTGCGTCTCCTTCAGCACCCGTCCGTGAAGATACGTCAGCCGATAGTAATCACGGTGGGGCAGTTGCCAGTCCGCCGATAGCGCCTGCTCGATGGTCATAGGGCTGCTCCCTCCGATGTTCTCTAAGCGGACCCAGCGCTCGATCACATCATGACCATCATAGATCCGGTAGTAGAGCGTCACCGTGAGGGGATACGCCCGGTCGCGAAATCGCAGCCAGAGCGTCTGGCCCGCTCCCGACCGCTCGACACCTTGCTCTTCAAAGACCCACTCGATTACGCGCGTACCATCGGCGTACTCCACCTTGAGGCTCGGCTCGCTGAAGCGCATCCCTCCCCACGGTGCATATTCCTCGCGGATAGTCCGCTCTGACCTAGCGAACGGCCTCTTTAACGGCCCTGAAGCGTGAGCCATCTCGCTAGCGGCTGCATAAGCGATGCGGGGTCCCCAGTAGATGTGCTGTAACGAAGAATCGCCCTCACTGAGCCCGATACAATATGTCGAGGCTTCCATCTGGAGAATCCAACACTTGCTCGACGCATCATAGGTGATATCGGCCAATACCTTCCCTCCATTCTACTGTTATCACTAGTTATCTACGAAGATGTGGTGATCGCCGGGCGATCACCACATCGATCACATCTTGTTAGGACCCTGGCAAGGTTCAACCCGAGGGGCCGTCACGCCAACTAGCATAGTCGGTTGCTTTATACGAAAACTTGTCCATCGCGTTAGCCAGATGACTGTCCCGGCGCGCGAAAGTCAGCAGGCTTGCCCGGATAGGGGGTCAGGCCGGCGGCCGGTCCCAATTCCTCCACCGGCACACTGAGTCGGCTCGCCTTGCGCTCCAGTGCTAGACAGATCAGATCAACAGCACTGTCCAGGTCGAGCACGGCGATATCGATTACCAGATCATAAAGGTGCGGATCCTCATGCTGACTATCATACTGTGTCTGCATGTAGCGTGTGCGGGCACGATCTTTCGCCTGAACACGCCTGCGGGCAGCATCAAGATCCAGTCCTTCACGGCGTGCGACATAGACAACACGCAACTCCAGGGGTGCCACCACGCGAATGTGGAGCACATCGCGCTTGCCTGCCAGAAGCACCAGTCCACCGCGTCCGACAATCACGACGTGACCAGTGTTTGCCGCAGCTGTGATGATGGAGCGCATAGTATCCTGGTAGGCTCGCGTCTCGTAGACTCGCGTCTCCGCCGCTTGGGGAGATGAAGCGAAGATTGATGACCCTCCGGCAGACGTGAATGCTGCAGGGGCAAAATGCTGTATCCTGTTCAGGATACGTGAGAGGGTGCTTTCGACGTACTCCTCGTCGTGTTTCTCCACCTCCGTTTCGTAGACTTCTAACTCCCGCGCGGTCTGTTCGATGACGGCATGGTCAATCAATCGCCAGCCCAGCCGGCGCGCAAGACGGGCAGCTATCTCGCCACCCCCACTGCCATACTCGCGGGAAATCGTGATGGCGCGCATTGCTGCAATGGCTTGTTGATTCACATCCATAGCTTTACCTCCGCTGGTTTCGATTAAGAGGCTCTGGTCCTGAACCTGGTCTCTAATCGGCATCCATCACAGACGCCTCTTTCAGCTATAGTCAGCCCGATTACTCCAGTGCAGTACAGGGTCTCGAGGAGTAATATGCCTCAGAGGAACAACAGAACGGTGCGACCCGTTCCATTGTTCCTCTGAGGCCATTCTTTAGCCGCTACCGGCAGCCGTTTGCGCAGCTTGATTCGCCTGCTGTACCGCCTGGCTCGTTGCCTGTTGTACCGAGAGCTGTCCCAGATACATCTGGTTGAAGATATTATTGATGTCAGTGGACGCCTCGTTGTAGCCGAAGGTGATCGGGAAGGTTATTGTCGGAACCTGGGCCTCCTTGAGGAACGGGCTCACGTCTATGCCTTTCTTCTGCCATGCCTGGAGGAACGGCTGATCATCACTCTTGACACCCGGCCAGACATAGCCGCCAGAACCCAAAATCTGTTCGGACTGCGACGAGCCCAGCCACTGCTCCAGCTCCCACGCCTCCTGCGGATGTTGAGTCTTGGCGTAGACCGCGTCGGTTAAGCCGTTGAACACGCTCACCACGCCATTCGGGCCGGCTGGCAGTTCCACAACCCCCCAGGGGATCTTTGTCTGCTGGGAAACCCCGCTCAGTTCCCAGTCACCGGCTGCGATCATCGCCGCTTTACTGCCCTCAAACAGTTGCTCGGCGACGCCGCCGTTGTTATTGGTCTCCGCCGCCGAGGGCGAGACATGATACTTATTGATCAGATCAACCAGGAACTGCAGCCAGGATCGGTAGGATGCTTGCCATTCTGGTCCAGCGTGAGCTTCTGTGCAAGCTGCAGGAACGTGCCGCCATCCGTCGGATTCCAGGTCATGTTCGTGGGAGCAGGCAGGCCAGCCTTCTGGAACATCTGCTTGTTATAGAGGATGGCGATCGTATCCCAGTCCTTGGGCAACCCATACACGTTGCCCTGATACGACCACTCGTTGATCAGTGTCTGGTAGTACTGGGACGTATCGATGTTACTCTGCTTGATCAGCGGCGACAGGTTCATGAGTTGGCCCTGCTGCACGAACTGTGGATAGTACGCCAGGTGATCCCAGAACACGTCCGGCGCATTGCCCGCCGCGAACTCCGTGCTCAGCTTCTGCCAGTACGACGCCCATGGCGTCTGCTCGATGGTCACATGAATGTTCGGATGCAGCTTCATGAACTGATTGACCGACTGCTGATAGCCAACCTGTTCAACCTGGTCCCACAGCGCATACGTGAGATTCACGACGCCGTTCGAGCTCGACGAACTTGATCCACCGCCACCGCATGCCACAAGCCCTACCAGCATCATCACCACGGTTAACCCCAGCGCGACCCTTGCCAGATATCGCGATAGATAGTGGCGTTGAGTGCCTTCACTCCATGGTCCATGTCCCATGGCACCCACATGCCCATCCCAATTATCGATTCCCATAGTCGCTCCTCCTTTCAGGAGAATATACTCTAGCCGGTACGCCCGGCGTGATACCGCTATTTGAACCCACTCATGTGAATGGAACGAACGATGTTCTTCTGGAACAGGAAGAACAGGATCAGCAATGGCCCAAGCGCAATGAATCCGGCGGCCATCATCAGATTCCACTGCGTGCCAAAGTTCGACTGGAACGCCGAGATACCGACGGTGAGCACACGCAAATCATCGGTATCTGTAATGATAAGGGGCCAGAGGAAGGTGTTCCATGCCTGCACAAACGTGATGATCGCCAGCGTCGCCAAAATCGGCCGACTCAAGGGCAGGATCACTCTGAAGATGATCTGCAATAACCCCGCCCCGTCGATGCGCGCGGCATTCTCCAGATCGCGCGGAATCGTGAGGAAGAACTGCCGCATCAGGAAGATGCCAAAAGGCGTTCCCAGCACAAACGGAAGAACCAGGCCGACCCAGGTATTGACCAGGCTGAACGTCCGCAAGATGATGAAGAGCGGGATCAGCGTCACGATGTTCGGCACCATTAGTGTCGCCAGGTACAGCCAGAAGATCTGATTGCGTCCCGGAAACTGCATCCGCGCGAAGGCGTAGGCAGCCATCGTGCTAAATATGAGCTGGCCAATCGTCAGGATCGCGGCGTAGAGCAGCGAGTGCCAGATAAAGGCCAGAAAATTGTACTTCGTCACGACGTCGATGAAGTTCTGCAAGGTCGCCGGGTGCGGCAACGACCACGCTGAAGACGAGAAGATCTGATCGGGCGGCTTCAGCGCCGTGAGCAGCGCGAGAAAATACGGAAACAGCGAGACGACTACTCCTAGCACCAGGATGAAATAGGCGATGATGTAGCCCGGCACCCGGCGAAAGCGCCTGCTCGCTTGCTTCTCTACCGCGACTGCCTTGCTTGACGCGAGTTCAGTACTTACCGAGGTCATAGTAGCTTCCCTCCTTTTCTCATGTGTTCTTCGCTAGCTCAGATCGTAGATGGTGCGGTTGCGGAAGAATAGCACCTGAAGCAAGGTGATGATGAGCAGGATGGCGAACAGCACCATCGAAAGCGCCGACGCATACCCGGCGTGGAAGAACATAAAAGCCTGTTGAAAAATGGTGAAGTTGAGCACACTGGTGGCATTGCCAGGACCGCCCTGGGTCATCACGTATACCGTGTCGAATACCTGCGCGGAGCCGATGACGTCGGTCACGAGCACGAAGAACAGGGTTGGGGTCAACAGTGGCAGCGTAATGGTGAAGAACTTACGCACGGGGCCGGCCCCGTCAAGTGAGGAGGCCTCATAGAAATCCGGGGGAATGCCCTGGAGGCCGGCGAGGAAGAACAGCATGTTATAGCCAGTGTACTGCCAGATGTTGACGGCCGCGATAGCCGGCAACGCCCACCCCGGCGAGGACAGCCAGGCCGGGCCCGTGATGTGGAAGAGGCTCAGGAAGGAGTTGAGTGAGCCGTACTGTGGGTCGAAGATCCACTGCCACACAATGCCCATGGCCACGGCTGTCGCCATCCACGGCACCACAAAGAGGGTACGGAAAATCCCTCTGCCCGGAATCTTCTGGTTGAGCAGCAACGCTAGCAGCAACGCAAAGACCGTCTGCATCGGGATGTTGAGCAAGATGTAATAGAAGGTCACCAACAGCGAATGCCAAAAAGACGAGCTGCCAAACAGTTTGCTGTAATTCCCCAACCCGATGAAGGTTGGCTGAGCGATCAGCCCCCAGTTGAAGAAGCTGAGGACGGCGACCGCTATAATGGGTAGGATCAAAAAGACCAGCAGGCCAACGAAGCTGGGCAACAGGAACGCATACGCCTGGAGAGCGAATTTCGCTTCAGGCCGAAGCAGGCGGCGTCCTTTCGCGGGGCTTAGGGGACTCTGGCCCAGGTCGATGGCATCATGTGTGAGTCCATGCATGTGCTTGACCCCCTCAATGCAAGTGGGCACGCATTATGAAAAATACCTACGATGAAACACTCTTCATTCGCTACCTAAAGCCAGTAGCTAACCCGATGTGCAAGTCTTTACTTGCCAAGGGAGAGGTTCGTAGCCTCACTCGCCTCAAGGAAAATAGGCTTTGAAGGATAGTACAATGAGACTTGCGCCTAAGAGCCAGCTCCTAAAAACTTCAGGCACTTAGAAAGACTTTCTTGCCTGTTACATTTCACCTCCTGATCCATCGTTATAAGCTCAAGAACACGTGTACACTCACCAAACTGTACAAAGTCGATGAAGGGATATTACCCTCCTTTTCGTTCCTTGTCTAGAGCATCGGTCAAGTAATCAGGTAGCCTTTTTCGTGGTAAATCGTTCCCACGAGTAAAAGCACGAATGTACCCAACGTTCGATGTGCCAACCGAGACATCAGTCTAGAGCCTACTAGCCGCTAATGTGGTTGCAACAAGAACACCGGGGCAGGAAGTGACCCACGTAAGCTCTTGTCGTGTATGTGTGGCAGGAGGACTGCGTCGAACCCCCTGCGTTTACGCCGGGGTACTTCACTTAGCTCTCCATAGCTGACTGCTGTCCAGGGCAGCGCGCAAGGAACCACCTCCAAAGGCTCCCGTCTCCTTGGCCACCTCAATAGTGCGCTCGATCAGGCGTTGAGCCATATTCGCCTCGATGAGTCGTTTACGAAAGGCAATCAGCGTCCCTTTACTGAAGGGAGGCTCCTCTGTATCGACACAGTCCAACACCAGCTGCCAGCGGCGATCCATTGTACTGGCTTCGATCACCTCATCATCTGAAACTCCTGTATAAGCTTGCAGGATCGTTGCCAGGGCTAAGAGTGCTGGGGGAACGGGCGGCTGCCCTCGCTGACTCTCTTGATAGAGGCAGGCTAGCTCTTGCTGAAAGGCCTCGTCGAACACTTCGTGACGATGCTGCCGGAGAAAGACAAACAATTTGGCTCGTCGAATACGCTTGATGATCGTTTGTTCTGTTGCTGAGAGATCGATTGGCGGCCGCCAATAGACGGGTCGCATGATCCGGTTCCTCTTTCTGTTCTGCCATTTCTTCTAGCAGATCATGCTTTTCCCTCTCTGCCTATTCCCTCAGTGATTACTTAACCGATGTTCTAGGGATAGCTTAACCCGATGCGCAAGTTTTTACTTGCCAAAGAGGAGGTTCACCGCCTCCATTCGCCTCAAAGGAAATGGGTTTTGAAGACTGGTACAATGATACTGGCACCTAAGATAGTTACCTCCAAAAAACCTTCAGGCACTTAGAAGGACCATCTCGCTTATTGCCTTTCACCTCCTGATTCATGGTAGTCACCTTTTGAACACGTGTACATTTCTAAAAGGGATATTACCATCCTTTTTGTTCCTTGTCAAGGGGGCTGATTTTGTATAATTAATGTATTCATACAAGCTTGGAACAGTGATAATGGAAGAATAGCGCATGAATTACGTTTTATACACTAATCGCAGGTCAAAATCTGCTTGTTGGAACTTGTTCGTTTCCGTCCCGAGCTACTCACCGAGCAAACACTAAAAAAGTGTGAACGCGTTCACACTTGACAAGACCTCCTGGATGATGTGATACTAGGGATAGAGACATGGACACGTCTACATACGTAGATAAGGAGGTTCTCTATGGCCACGAGCGCGGAAGTCGCTCAGTTAGCGGGTGTTTCTCGTGCAACAGTTTCACGGGCACTCAATGGATCAGCACGAGTGAGTGATGAAGCGAGAGAGCGCGTTCATGCTGCAATCGCCGCACTTGGATACGAACCAGATGTGGTCGCCCAGAGCCTGGTTCGACAACACTCTCGGATGATTGCTGTGAACCTCTTTCCTCAAGACGACGAACTGCCCCTTGCGCACCTTGGGCAAACAGCGCTCTACTTTTACCTGGGTGTCGTGGAAAACATTGAGCGTGAGGCTATTTCATTGGGCTATGATTTGCTGTTACCTTCCCGCCCAAACGGCAAATCTCCAGAGAACTACGTGCGTAGTTTGCAGACACGACGTGTTGCCGGGTGCATCATGCTCCATGCAACAAATGCACGTGTCCAGGCCTTGATCCATTCTTCCATTCCCGCGGTGTTCATCGATAGGATGGGTCAAGGAAGTCATGCTACCTATGTCAAATCGGATAACATCGATGGCGCTCGTCAGGCGACCGAGCACTTGCTTGCTCTCGGCCATAGGCGCATTGCCTTGTTGACCGGGGCAACCATGGATCTCTCTGGCCTGGAGCGTCTGCTAGGATGTCAACAGGCCCTGGCGCAGGCAGGTATCGCACCAGACTCGGGCCTGGTGCGTCAATCAGGCTGGAATATTGATGAGGCCTACGAGGCGGCCAGGGGCCTATTAGCCGAGCGTCGCGACTTTACCGCTATCGTTGCCGGAAGCGATTTCATGGCTATCGGTATCCTTCGTGCGCTCACGGAGCAGGGGCTGCGTGTTCCAGACGATATTTCCCTGGTCGGCTTCGATGATATTGAATTCTGTCACTATACCACTCCACCGCTCACGACTGTGCGGCAGGACCGCGTAGCTATGGGGCGGGGGGCAGTACAACGGCTCATTGCGATGATAGAAGGCACAGAAGAAGTATCTCCACTGATTCTTCCGACCCAACTTGTTGTCCGCAAATCGACAGGGCCTGTCCCGAAGGAGTTGCATTGACCATGTCAAATATTACCATCTTAGGTGCCGGGAGCACCGTTTTCGCTCGTCAACTTATGACTGACATTTTGCAGATCGAGGGGCTAGACGAGGGTTGTTTCGCGCTGGTGGACATTGATGCGAGCCGCCTGGAGCTAGCGCAGCAGATCGCTGAACGACTCATTACCCAGAGTGGGAAGCGCTGGAAGGTGCGTGCATCCACTAAGCGACGTGACCTGCTGGTAGGGAGCGATTTTATCATCAACACCATTGAGGTCGCCGGTCTCGCTAATGTACGCCACGACTTCGATAAGCCTGGGTGCTCAACTATACCAATCCCATGTCAATACTTACCCTCGCAGCCCTTGCCGGTACAACTATGCGCGCCGTTGGCCTGTGTCATAGTGTGCAGTCGACCACCAAGCAGTTAGCAAACTATCTGAATGTACCCTACGGGGAATTAGCATGGCGCTGTGCAGGTATTAACCACAATGCCTGGTTTACAGAGTTGCGTTACCGGGGTCAGGATATGTACCCTCGCCTGCGTGAACTGGCCCTGGTACGCGAAATATATGAACGCGACCCCATCCGCTTCGAGATTATGCGCTACTTTGGGGCGTTTGTCACGGAGAGCAGCGGTCACTTTTCGGAGTATGTCCCCTACTTTCGCAAAAGGCCTGACTTGATCGAGCGTTACTGCCGCGAAGGGTATCTGGGTGAGACCGGGTTCTATGCGAACAACTGGCCCACCTGGCGTGAAGAGAACGATGCTTCCATTCGCGAAATGCTAGCTGGCACACGTGCTCTCCCCTTCACGCGGAGCCACGAATACGGCTCCTTCATTATCGAGGCCATGACGATGAACCACCCAACGGTGATCTACGGCAACGTGCGCAACACCGGCCTCATCGACAACCTACCCAATGGTTGCGTGGAGGTCGCCTGCCTGGTCGATCAGAACGGCGTGCAGCCTTGCCACTTTGGTTCCCTGCCGGAGCAACTGGCTGCGCTCAATCGTAGTCACATGTCAATTCACTCGCTCATGTGCGAGGCCTTGCTTACCAGGAATAAAGAAGCAGCACGCTACGCACTGCTGCTCGACCCATTAAGCGCGGCTGTCTGCTCTCCTGCTGAGATCAGCGCGTTGTTCGATGAGATGTGGGAAGCAGAGCGGGAGTATCTCCAGCAAGGTTTCAGCTAAGAGCAGCTCTATGACAGAGGATCAAACGCTCTGGGGGGAAACATAAATAGGGGCGCAATTAATTGCGTCCCCTATTTATTGAATGCACTTCCTAGCAGTATTAACGTTTCGTGTACTGTGGAGCCTTGCGGGCACGTTTCAAACCAGGCTTCTTGCGTTCCTTCATACGTGGATCGCGTGTCAGGAAGCCAGACTTACGTAGAGTAGCCTTCCATTCCGGATTGACACGTACAAGGGCACGGGCTAGCGCATGGCGAATAGCGCCCGCCTGGCCACTGGTTCCTCCACCGAGGACACGCACCGTCATGTTATATGCATTGCCCAGGTCGAGCACGCGTAACGGGCCAGTCATAACGGACATAAGCGCTTCGCGCTGGCCAAAATAGAGACGACTATTTTTGCCGTTCACAGTGATACTGCCATCACCGTTTGGGTAGAGGCGCACGCGGGCTACAGCCGTCTTGCGCCGTCCCATACCGTAGTAATACTCACCTTTGATGGTATCGGCCAAGGTAGGTACTCCTCTCCTTTAGTTACTCTGCTTCAGCAGCCTCTGCCGGCTGCAGCTTCAACAACGCCTCTGGACCCGTCCAGGGAATCGGCTTCTGGGCCTGGTGTGGATGCGTTGGGCCAGCATAAATCTTGAGGTGGGACATAATCTCCGCACCCAAACGATTATGCATCACCATGCCCTTCACAGCATGCTGCAAAGCACGTTCAGGATGCTTTCCCTCCAGCGTCTGCCGCAGTGTCCTCTGCTTCAGACCACCAGGATACTGACTATGGCGGTAATATACCTTCTGATCCATGCGCCTGCCTGTCACAGCAATCTTGTCAGCATTAATCACGATCACAAAATCACCACTCTGCAGGTGGGGTGTGAATGTAGGCTTATGCTTACCGCGCAAAATCTGCGCGATTTGCGAAGCCACGCGGCCCAACACCTGACCCTCAGCATCGATGACATACCACTGCGGTTTCAGGTCGGCAGCTTTGGCGCTATACGTCTTCATCATTGTTCGTTCTGCCCTCTTTTGCTTGTCTAAAATCTTCAGGATACGTAACCCGTACCAGGCATAGCCCATGCGATGGAGCCACTGAACCGGGGTGCGTCTTATCAGCACGTTGCACAATTGCAGCAAATTCGTCGAGACTGAACCGCCTCTGCCCAACGAGCAACAGCGTTCCAACAATCCTGCGAACCATCCCTGTGAGAAAGGCATCCGCAGTAAAATCACAATAGATAAGTGCATCTTGACACTTGCAACTCGCCTCAAGCATCGTGCGAATAGATAAATGTGGCCCCGGTTTCAACGGATTCGTCTCATCGGGACTGCGTCCAAAGGATCCAAAATCTTTACGCCCCAACAAGAGTTGGCACGCTTCATTCATCAAATCCACTGCTAATGGCTGTGGATGATGATAACTATACCTTGCTCGCAACGGTGATGGCGCAATACCGTTCCATATCGTATAGCGATAGGAGCGACTATTAGCACTGTAACGCGCATGGAAGCTGTCGGGCACTTCCTTTGTCCATTGTACCGCTACCGATTTGGGTAAGACGGCATTCATGGCTCGCATCCACACCTGAGGCGTCAGAGCTGCGTTCGTGCGAAAGTGAATCACCTGTCCACTTGCATGCACCCCCGCGTCTGTGCGACCCGCACCGTAAACGACAGACATCTCACCCGAGATGCGCGCAATCGCCTCTTCTAAGGTTCCTTGTATCGTCGGCCCATGCTCATTGCTCTGACGCTGAAAGCCGTGATAGCCGGTACCATCATACTCAATTCCACACGCGAGCTTCATGCTTTTGTAGGAGCCTGATTTAACACAGTTGTAGGCAATCAACCAACCGTAGGGGCCGATTTATCGCGCCCACCGCCGATTTATCGGCTTCTCTGGCTGCGAAACGGCCTGTGCTGGCCGATAAATCGGCCCCTACGCTCGATTGCCTACAACTATTTCACACACTCCTCCGTCATCCGTAGATAGAAGGTAGAAGCCACTCAGAGGACGCGATTTATCGCATTTCGCGTCCTCCACGAAGCTTTCCTTACACCAGGGTAATTTGCGCCATCTCGGCAGCATCGCCCAAACGCCTGCCAAGTTTCGTGATACGAGTATAGCCACCAGGACGACTGGTATAACGTGGCGCCAGTTCCTCAAAAAGTTTCCTGACAACTAACTCATCCGGAAGCGATTTCAAGATACGGCGGCGCGCGCGCAATTCTATAACCATTGCCTCGTACGCGGCCTGCAACGCCTCTTCTGCTTCATCCTCTTTAGAAATGATGCGCAGCAATTCATCGCGACGATCTTTGAGCTTCTTCTCCAGGAATCTGCGCCCCTTATCGGTCAAAGGCGGCTTGCCTTGCTCGGCGCGTTCCTCATTCGAATAAACCCTATCATCGAGCGAGAAACGGCCCCTGCGGGCAAAAGCCAGGATTTGTGTTGCCTTCTCTTCGTCAGAGACGACCGAAGCAAGATATTCCTGGGCGGCACGACGTCCTTTGACAGCTATAGATATCAGCTTTTCAGTTTCACCACGAATAGCATGCGCACGTGCCTCAGTGGTTTTTATACGATCATAACGGATGAGACCCGCCATTAAGTTTCGACGCGCAGAGCGGCGGCGCGGCTCAGACATGCTCATCCGATTACCGGCAACTCGGTGCCTCAACTCAGTCCTCCATTTCGTGATCGCCGTCCATGTCGGCCCCAACAGCGCTGGTACGCGGATTCGGCAAGAAATTGCGTGCAAGCAATCGCTCGCGAAGCTCCTGTAAGCTCTTCTCGCCAAAGTTTCGCACGCCAAGCAGGTCTTCTTCATTCATCGATAACACCTGTCCTACCTTCGTAATGTTGCTGCGCTTGAGGCAGTTATAGGCACGCACCGAGAGATCAAGTTCCTCTATAGGAGTGTCATAAATCTTCTGCGGTATCGGCATACTGCTCAAAGGTGGCTTTTCTGGTTCGGTCAGCGTTGCCCGGTAGTTGGCAAGCTGCGTAAAGTGGCGCACCAGGATATCGGCGCTCTGGCGCAAAGCCTCATCCGGCTGAATTGTACCATCAGTCCAGATATCAAGAACAATCTTATCGAAGTTTGTCATTTGCCCTACACGCGTATGCTCTATGCTGTAATTCACCTTTTGCACAGGCGCGTAAATGGCATCTACAGGAATCACCCCGATGGGCTGATCTTCTTTCGAATCGGCGGGCACATAGCCTCTTCCCGTCTCAACAACCAGTTCCACCTCGAGGCGAGCATTTTCGTCATCAAGTGTCGCAATGTAGAGATCAGGGTTGACAATCTCTACAGTACTCGGCGCCAAAATGTCCGCCGCCGTTACTACACGCTCCCCACTCACCTCTAAGCGCATCGAAACTGGATGATCCGAAAAGGAGCGGAGGCGCAGTTTCTTGATGTTCAACACGATATCCGTAACATCCTCCATCACATGAGGTATGTCCTGAAATTCGTGCTGTACCCCGTCAATACGTATAGAGGTCACAGCTGCACCTGGCAGCGAAGAGAGTAACACGCGCCGCAGTGCATTGCCCAGGGTCATCCCATACCCCGCCTCTAAAGGCTCAATATCATAGCTCGCATAGTTTCCCTGAGTTTTTGTATTTTTAATGCGAGGCAGAGTAATTTCTTCCAAGGTCCAACCTGCCTTTCTTTTCCTACCACTACCTATTCCTCATCCTATTGATAAAGGAATATTTAGGGAATATACACCGGGCCTTTTCACCCTATACCCTGCGACTTCCCTCAAAAGAATGTGCGGAAAAGCTGGTAATCCAAGAGTCCTGCGCCCTGTAACGGTCCCTGCTACTGGACCGTGAAGGCATATACCCATCCGCTAATAGACGTATTAACGTTGATAATATTCAACCACCATCTGTTCTTCAAAGGGCAGTTCAAGGTCTGTTCGCGAGGGTAGGGACATGACACGACCCGACATCTCATTGGTATCCAGGTGCAGCCACGCAGGTACACCTTTCTCCGCCAGTAACAATGCGCGGGTCTTGAAGTACTCAAGTCCTTTGCTCCGCTCGCGTACACTAATCACATCATTTGGTTTAGCAATAAACGAAGGAATATCAGTTTTACGACCATTCACAGCAAAGTGTCCGTGACAGACAAGCTGCCGGGCCTGAGCACGCGAATCGGCAAAACCGAGACGATATACCAGGTTATCCAGCCGCATCTCCAGCAATTGGAGCAGGTTCTCGCTCGTTCTCCCCGGACGGCGGGCAGCAGTATCAAAGGTCTTGCGGAACTGGCGCTCCAATAAGCCATACGTGCGCCGTACCTTCTGCTTCTCGCGTAATTGCAATGCATAGCCCGAAGCTTTGCGTGGTCGACCCGTACCATGTTGGCCAGGTCGGGTATTGCGGCGCTCAAGTGTGCAATTGGTTATACACTTGTCGCCCTTTAGAAAAAGTTTTACCCCCTCACGCCTACACAATTTGCAGACGGGGCCGGTATAACGCGCCATGTAGTTGACTCCTCCTCACACGCACTTCACAGGTTACGTACACTTCGATTTGTCGCAGACCATGCTCCATCGCCTTACGTGCCGCCGACTCAGCAGTAACCTGAGCAGCATAAGGAGTGCTCTTGCGCGAGCCTTTGAAGCCCTGTCCACCAGCACTTCCCCACGAGATGACATTGCCATTGGGGTCTGTCAAGGTAACGATTGTATTATTAAAAGTCGCTTGAATGTGTGCTTGACCACGCGGAATGGACTTGCGTTCACGCCGCCTTGGCCTGGCTGTTGGTTTCTTTTTATCTGCCGCCATGCTTTTGCAATACCTCCCTAGAGCTACTTCTTAGCTACTGCCTTTTTCTTACCAGCCACAGTTCTTTTCGGTCCACGACGTGTACGCGCATTAGTGCGTGTGCGCTGGCCTCGCACCGGCAGGTTGCGGCGATGGCGTATTCCACGATAGCAGCCGATTTCAATGAGCCGCTTAATATTCGTATCCACTTCGCGGCGCAAGTCACCCTCGACCTTATACTCACGGTCGACTACCTCACGAAGACGGTTGACCTCTTCTTCTGTCAGGTTTTTTACCCGCGTATCCGCGTCAATACGTGTTCGCTCCAGGATTTTACGGCTTGTTGTTAAGCCGATCCCATAGATATACGTCAGCGAAATCTCCACGCGCTTGTCGCGTGGAATGTCAACGCCGGCGATTCTAGCCATCTTCTCCTCCAGTTTCGAGCCTCGAGTCTCAAGTTCAGTCTGCGCTTGAAACTTGAAACCCGAAACCCCCTATTAGCCCTGCTTCTGCTTATGCTTGGGGTCTTTACTACAGATAATCATTACAACTCGATTGCGCCGAATTACCTTGCAGTATTCACAACGCGGCTTTACCGAGGCACGTACTTTCACGATTTGCCCTCCTCATTCTTTATAGAAGAAAATGTAATAAAGTAGGCAGATGAACAGGTAATCAAAGCGCATAGTCAGTCTTCCCGGTCCTATCCATCTATCCTACCTGGCCCTGTTTGTACTCGTCAAAAAAATGCTCATCAGAAGAAATGGAAGATTGAAAGAGAGGGGTTCGCCACCTCACTACCTCACGTTCTCACACGCCATGTTATGCGACCTCGTGTCAGGTCGTAGGGTGATAGCACCACCTTCACCTTATCGCCCGGCACAATACGCACGAAATTCATTCGTATACGCCCTGAAAGCGTTGCAAGGACCTGGTGTTGTTCATCTATTTCGACCTTAAACATGGCATTAGGGAGGGCCTCAATAACTTTACCCTCTACTTCGATTTCATCCTTCTTTGGCATAGCATCCTTTCTCTAACGACGACTACAGGAGTGATGATTCCATGACAAAATGGCAGCAGTTGACACTGCTGCAGCCAACTACGAATTATAACACAAATGGCAATAAAAGTCTAGAGACATGTTTATCTCTTTTAATACCCTTTCGCCTGGATTGCCATGCACAACCTTATCGTTTACAGACGACGTACAAAGTGATGCTGGGTAACGATATGTACTATAGCGATAGCCCAAAGAGCTTGTTATCGCCATTATGCTTCCTTTAGCGTGCCTACTATGATGAAACCTGCCATCTCCCTATCACCTCCAGGAGCGCTTTCTGCACCTGGTCGATACCGAGGTTTCCATCTACCTCTGCCAGCTTGTGCTGCTTCTCATAGTAGTCAAGCAGTAGAATGGTCTCGCTGAAGAAGATATTCAACCGCTTCTCGACTGCTTCTCCCCTATCGTCGGGACGTTGATACAATTCACTTCCATCCAGGTCACATATACCTGGTACCTTCGGAGGATGAGTGTATATGTTATAAACGTGCTGGTTCGCCTTACAGATATAGCGCCCCGCAAGCCTTTCGAGCAACTCCTCTCGCGGTACTTTCAGATAGATCGCGAGATCGATCTGCTTTCCGAGTCTCTGTAATCCCTCATCCAGAGCCTGCGCTTGAGCAACTGTGCGTGGAAAGCCATCTAACAATACTCCCTGCGCACAATCTGGTTCTTGAAGACGAGCGAATACCATTGCTACGGTTATTTCGTCGGGAACCAGTTCCCCGCGATCCAGGTATGCTTTGGCCTTAATTCCTAGCTCAGTCTTCTCATCAAACGCTTTACGAAAGAGGTCGCCGCTGGCAACATGAGGAATGCCAAGTGCCTGCGAGAGCAGCTCGGCCTGCGTCCCCTTGCCCGATCCCTGTGCTCCAATCAGGATAATATACACGTTTACCTCCGGTGTTTGGCCTTAGGTGAGGAAACCCGAATAGTTACGCATCACCATTTGGGCTTCGACCTGCCTGACTGTATCCAGCACCACTCCCACTACAATCAGGAGCGCCGCACTACTAAGCAACTGGTTGCCTCCTACACGTGCGAAGTACGGCAAAACCGCCACAATTCCCAGGAACAATGCGCCAGCCAGCGTTATACGATTGAGAATATCGTTCAGGTGCCTGCGTGTCGCCTCACCAGGACGATACCCCGGAATATGAGCGCCCTGCTTCTGCAAAGTATCTGGAATGTTCTGCTGCTGCCACACTACATACGCGTAAAAGTATGTGAAAGCAACTACTAACAAGAAGTAGATGGCCCAATAGTACCACGTTCCGGTATTAGCAATATAGGTTCCAACCCAATTCGCTACGCTCGCCAACCAGGTAGTATTACTGGTCGCCAGGTATTGGGCCAGTACTGCCGGGAAGATCAGCATAGACTGCGCGAAGATGAGCGGAATCATTCCCGCGCTGTTGACCTGCATCGGAATATAGGTTCTTTGCGCGGTACCCACCATCATGCCGCGTCCAACCATGCGCTTCGTCGGATACTCAATTGGTACTCGGCGCTGCCCCTGGTAGACGTAGACGATGCCAAGGATCGTCACTAATCCTATAACCGCGAAGACTGCGATACTGACAATACTACCACCAGCGGTCGAACTAGCTGTATACCCCGATTGCACCAGGCTCGGAATACGACTCACAATTCCGCCAAAGATTATGATCGATATACCATTACCAATGCCATTCTCTGTGATCAATTCGCCAATCCATACCAGGATCATCGTACCAGCCGTCAGCGAAATCAAGATAGCCCAGGACTCCAAGGCAAACTGCGGATCGAAAAGGTTGAAATTAGTCAGGACGCCGAAACGCACGAAGATCGCGGCGTTGCCAATGGCCTGTAAGAACGCCAGTGGCACAGTGACGAGGCGTGTGATCTGACTGAAGCGCAAGCGTCCCGACTCTCCTTCACGCATCATGTTCTCTAAGGCTGGGATAATTGGCTGCAAGAGCTGCATCACAATCGTTGCCGTAATATACGGATAGACACCCATTGCAACGATAGAGAACTGCTGTAATGACCCACCGGAAAAGACATCCAGCAGCCCGAGCAACTGGCCAAGGTTCTGATTGCTATTCGTCGAAAACAGGTTAGCCAGGTTATGCGCTTCAGTTGCCGTCAAAGGCACCGTGACATGTGCGAGGACGCGGAAGATCAGTAACATCGCCAGGGTAAAAAGAATCTTTTTGCGTAGATCTGGAATAGTCCAGATGCTGCGCAGACGTTCCCACATGGGAATCTCCTTTCAAGAATCGACAAGGATACACTACATAAGATATTACGAACAGTTATACCTCGGTGTTCCGTTGTACTGGCGCCTTCTTACCTTCGTCCTTACGTCTTTTCGTCTTTTCGTACACTTTTGTTGGAATAATCTCAACTGTACCACCAGCAGCTTCAATCTTAGCTTGGGCACTGGCAGAGAACTTATGCGCACGCACAGTCAGCGCACGATCCATTTCGCCATTTCCCAGGACCTTCACCAGACCATTGCCCTCAGCCTTTGTCATTAAGCCTAAAGTCACCAGGGCCTCTGGCGTAACGTGTGTACCTGCTTCAAAAAGTCCAAGATCGGTTACATTTATAATGGCATAGTCACGACGGAAAGCAGTATTGCTGTTGCCAATACCACGTAGGAATGGTAGTCGTTTCGACAGACGCGTCTGACCACCACTAAATGCTCGATGTATTTTTCCACCGGTGCGCGCCTTCTGGCCTTTTGTGCCACGACCAGCGGTCTTGCCACGACCGGAGCCGTGCCCACGACCAACCCGCCTCTCTGGCTTGTGCGCACCAGGAGCTGGTCGCAAATCAGAAAGTTTCATAAGACTTCTTCTTCCTGTACCTTTACCAGGTGGTTCACCTTCCGAATCATCCCACGCAAGGCGGGATGGTCTTCATGCTCCACCGTCTGTTGGAGTTTACGAAACCCCAACGCACGAATAGTCGCCCTTTGGTCCTTTGAATAGCCAATTGCGCTTTTGACCCATTTAATACGCAGTTTTGCCATTTTTTTCTCCAATCGCCGCCTATCTACGCCGCTCGCCACCGCCACGACGGTCGCCACGCTCACCACCACGGCGGTCTCGGTCGCCACGCTCACCACCTCCTCTACGTCCTGCAGTGGGCCTGCTCTCACGCGCTTCTCCTTCACGAGCAGCACGTGCCTGTGCTGCTTGCTCAGCAGCGCTGCTTGCGGCAATAGCTAGACGCTCGGCTTGCTTCTTACCAACTACTTCAGCAACCGTTTTACCGCGCAATGCAGCCTCTGCCTCGGCAGAACGCAATTCGCGTAGCCCCTGTAAGCAAGCATTAATAGTATTCGCTGCATTAGTGCTTCCAAGCGACTTCGTCAAGATATCACGAATGCCAACCGACTCCATTACTGCACGCACCGCCCCACCGGCAATTACACCGGTACCAGGAGCTGCAGGCTTCAGCATGACCTCCGAAGCGCCGAAGTGAGTCTTGACCATGAAAGGTATAGTCGTTCCAGCTAGCGGCACCTCGATCAAGTTCTTTTTGGCGTCTTCTACGCCTTTACGAATGGCTTCGGTATACTCGCTCGCCTTGCCCAGACCAAAACCAACATGACCACTGCGATCTCCCACAACTACGAGCGCCCGAATGCTAAAGCGCCGGCCACCCTTGACTACCTTCGAGACGCGGCGCACCTGCACCACCGTCTCTTCCAAGTTTAGTTTTGAAGCATCTATTTTTGGCATCTTTTCTCCTCGCGGCCCTAGAAATTCAGGCCTTCTTCACGGGCGCCTTCTGCAAGAGCAGCCACGCGCCCATGATAGGCGTAGCCACCACGATCAAAAACGACACGACCGACACCCTTCTCCCTGGCACGTCGGGCAACCAGCTTACCAACCTCATGAGCAATTGCCACTTTCCGATTGTCCGCGATAGCGGCTAGCGCTTCAACAGGTGTCTTTTTAGCACCTTTCTGCGCGCTGGGAAGTTGGGTTTTGACCTGGGCTACAGGCTTGCCTCCCTTGCCGGCCGCTCCCTTCTGTGGCTGTGTGCCTTTTGCCGCGGATTTCTCCGTCCTGACTCCTTTTCCCTTGCTTGGGGCGGCCTGAGCAGCCATCTCCACAGGAGCTTCTTCCGCTTTGACCTTTTTCGCTTCATCAGCAGAGGCAGCTTTCTCCGGCGCGAAGTTGCGCAAAGCTTCATCTAACGACGAAGCTGCAGCCAATGTCTTGCCAGTCGTATCATCTATTACTTGCGCATAGATATGCAGCCCACTGCGGTAGACACTCAGGCGCGGCCGCCCGTTTGAACCTTCCAGGTGGTTCCTCATGCGCTGGTGCCGTTTAAGCCGCGCCTGATTTGCATTAAATCGTTTTATCATTTCTTCTTACCACCGACTTTTCCGGCTTTGCCGGCCTTGCGGCGAATTGCTTCACCTGCGTAACGAATACCCTTGCCTTTATATGGTTCAGGTTTGCGAATCCGGCGGATGCTTGCTGCAACCTCCCCCACCAGTTGCTTGTCAATCCCGCTCACACTTAGCTTTGTGGCCTTTGTAGCCGGGTCAACGCCATCAACGCTGAAGGTTATACCTGTAGGAGGCTGCACCTCTACAGGGTGAGAGTATCCCACCTGAATCACCAGGTTGTTACCTACCTTGGCAGCGCGATAGCCCACACCATGAATCTCTAATTGCTTCGTATACCCGTTCGTAACACCTTGTACCATGTTGAAGATAAGAGAACGATACAGGCCATGCTTCGATTTATATTCTTTGTCATCTGATGGACGGGCAACCGAAATCACCCCGTCCTCAAGCTTCAGCGTCAATGCGGGATCGACCTGATTTGACAACTCCCCTTTGGGGCCCTTGACCGTCACCAGATTCTCATCAGTCCAGGTCACCTGCACCTTTGGCGGCACAGGGATTGGAGCACGTCCAATACGAGACATCTTATTTCCTCCTGCCTACCAGACGTAGCAAATGACTTCACCACCAAGGCCTTCTCGATAGGCACGATGCCCCGTCATCAGGCCCTGCGGCGTTGAAAGAATGGCTACACCCTGCCCTCCTCGGACGCGCGGGATGCTGGCCCGTTTTGAATACACACGTAATCCGGGCTTGCTGACGCGCTTCAATTGCGTCAGCACCGGCTTCTTATCCACATAGCGCAGCGTAATACGGATCGTGCCTTGTGGGTTATCCTTCAGGATCTCGATATCCTTGATGTAACCCTCATCCTTCAGCACACGCGCAATCGCCAGCTTCATCTTAGATGCCGGAATCGACACGCGAGCATGTCGCGCTGCAACCGCATTGCGTATACGTGTCAGCATATCCGCGATGGGATCAGTCATGTTCATGTAACAACACCCTCCGATTACCAGCTCGACTTCGTCACACCGGGTAGCTCACCGCGCAACGCATGTTCGCGGAAGCAGATCCGGCAGAGGCCGAATTTGCGAATATAGGCGCGAGGCCGCCCACAGAGCTTGCAGCGGTTATGCTGCTGCACTTTGTACTTGGGCTTGCGCTGGGACTTCACAATCATTGAGATTTTTGCCATTCCACTCTCCTGCCTTATTTCCTGAAGGGCATGCCCATCAGTCTGAGCAGCTGACGCCCCTGTTCGTCGCTGCGAGCTGTTGTCACAATACTTACTTCCATCCCGCGCGCTTTATCAACCTTATCATAGTCTATTTCAGGAAAGACCAGTTGTTCGCGCAACCCCAACGTGTAATTACCCCGGCCATCAAATGCCTCTGGCGATACTCCCTGGAAGTCGCGCAAGCGCGGCAAGGCTACATTCATCAATTTATCGAGAAAGTAGTACATTCGCTCGCCACGCAGGGTCACCATGCATCCAATCTGCATGCCTTCGCGCAGTTTGAACGCAGCAACCGAACGCTTAGCACGCGTAATAACCGGGCGTTGCCCTGTAATCGATGCAAGGTCGGAGACGGCAGCATCCATCGCTTTTGCATTCTGAATGGCTTCACCCATCCCAATATTGACGACTACCTTGTGTATACCCGGTACCTGCATCGGATTGCTGTAGTTAAACTCCTTTTGCAGGGCTGGCACAACCTCTTTCTGGTACTTCTCCTTAAGTCTTGATGCCATCGTTTAACTACTCCTCGTCCGGTCCTCGATGACCTTATGACATTTCTTGCACACACGTACTGAGCGGAGCTTTTGATCAACGCCCATCGGGCGACGATCATGTGCCACCCGCGTTGGTTCGCCACACTCGGTACAAATGAGCATGGTATTCGAGACTTGAATAGGCATCGCTTTATCAATGACGCCTCCCTGGCGAGTCTGGCCTTGCGGTTTGATATGCTTCTTCACCATATTCAGGCCCTCAATAATTACCTTGTTGACTTGTGGCATTGCCCGGGAAACAGTCCCTCGTTTTCCTCTATCCTTACCAGTGATGATCAAGACGGTATCACCTTTCTTGATATTCATTTTGGCAAGATGGAGAGGCTTCTTCTCTTTTTGTCGTATTGCCATATTTTTCCTCTAAAGTTTGTCGCTTGTCTTTGTCGTACTCGCGGAACGACAAACGTCAACGAAAACTACCAGGGGCACGATACTTGTACCGACACTCAACTTGCTACACGCTAAGAGGCGCATCGACTTCAAGCTCGTCTATCCCCTACAGCACTTCAGGTGCTAGTGAAATGATCTTCATAAAATTACGTTCACGCAGCTCGCGAGCCACCGGGCCAAAGATACGTGTTCCTCTCGGGTTATTACCCGCTGCAATGATAACGGCGGCATTCTCGTCAAAGCGAATGTGCGAACCATCCGATCGAACATACTCTTTCGCCACGCGAACTACTACCGCATTCACTACCTCACCCTTTTTCACCTGGCCATTAGGCGCCGCCTGCTTCACAGAAGCTTTGATGATATCTCCGATCTCCGCATACCTCTTGGCTGAACCACTCATGACGCGGATACACATGATCTCTTTTGCGCCGGTATTATCGGCTACTTTCAGACGTGTCTGTGGCTGAATCATTCCGACCTCTCCTTATTCTTCCGATTCCTCGGATGCAGTAGAAGTCAGGTCTGGATCGACCCCAGCCAGTAGTTCTTCCACCGGCACAATACCACTACTCCGTCTCAGAATCTCCACTAAGCGCCAGCGCTTCATCTTACTCAGTGGGCGAGTCTCCTCAATGCGTACTATATCGCCAACCTGACAGGTGTTCTCCTCGTCATGCGCCTGGAAGCGTTTCGTCTGCTTGTATGTACGCTTATAGATACGATGCTTCTTTAACGTCCCTACGGCGACGACGATAGTCTTATTCATCTTATTACTTACTACGGTCCCGACTTTCTGCTGGCGATGGCTCTTCTGAGCCTTCGGCGTGCCCGTAGATTGTGCAGCCTGCTGTGTCATCTCTCGGTCTCCAACTGTGTCAATCGGTGCAGCACACGAGCAACGTCCTTGCGCGTCTGCGTAAACACACGGTTGTTCTTTATTTCACCACGCTGTTGTTGCAAGCGGAGGTTGAACAGCTTCATTCGCAAATCCTTGAGTTCACGATTCGCTTCACCAGCGTTGAATTCTTGAATCTGCTTACGACGTTCTTTAGCCTTCGACACTCTCTGCCTCCCCTCGTGTTAAAAAGCGGGTTTTCACCGGCAGTTTATGACTCGCCAGGCGTACCGCTTCTTTGGCAACTTCTTCGCTCACGCCACCAATTTCAAAAATGATACGTCCTGGCTTGATTACTGCTACATAATGATCGACAGCACCTTTACCACTACCCATGCGTGTTTCGGCAGGTTTAGCTGTGATAGGCTTGTCAGGGAAAACACGGATCCACACTTTACCACCGCGCTTCATAAAGCGGGTAAGGGCGATACGTGCTGCTTCGATCTGACGAGCCTCCAACCAGCAAGGCTCCAAAGCCTGCAACCCAAACTCACCGAAAGCGAGTGTGCTGCCACGCTGGGCGCTGCCTTTCATGCGACCGCGATGTTGCTTGCGGTACTTATATCGTGACGGTGCCAATAACATGGCTTCGATCCTCCTCTACTCGCTCTCACTAGCGCCTTCATTTGGTGCAGGTGGCGGTGGCGTCGGAGTCTCCGGCACATTAGTCTCCTGAACCTCCTGAACTGCTGGCACTTGAACTTCAGAGACGGCTTGAGTCTCTGGAACTGCTAGCACCTGAGCCTCAGAGACTGGCTGAGTCTCTGGAACGACTTGAGCCCCTTCAGCAGGACGTTCAGTTCGTTCAGCTCGTCCAGTTCGCGCTGGACGCTCCCCTTGTGCGCGTGGCGCGCGAGCAGGCCGCTCACCACTCGGTGGTCGTTCTCCCTGCGGACGCTCTCCTTGCGGGCGCTCTCTCGGTGGTCGTTCTCCCTGCGGACGCTCTCCTTGCGGGCGCTCTCTCGGTGGCCTCGGAGGCCGTTCCCCTTGTGTACGTGCAGGTCGCTCCCCTCGCGGTTGACGCTCTCCCCCTTGCGGGCGCCCACCACGCTCACCCCGCGGCCCACCACGTTCCCCACGTGGCCCACGACGTTCCCCAGCCTCACCTCGCTCACGCGGGGTAAATGGCACGGCAGCCTCTTGTTGCGCTTCACCGGGCTCACGGCGTTTGCTGGGAAGAATATCACCTTTATAAATCCATACCTTCACGCCGATCACACCAAAGGTCGTATGCGCTTCTGTCACACCGTAGTCAATATCAGCACGCAGGGTATGTAAGGGAATTTTACCCTCCACCTCTTTCTCGCTGCGAGCGATCTCCGCTCCACCCAGTCGTCCACCAACAATGACGCGTATGCCCTTCGCATTTGCACGCATCGTCTTCTGCACCGCCTGCTTCATAGCACGGCGGAAAGAGACACGCTTCTCCAATTGCTCGGCAATATTACGTGCAACCAGGTATGCATCCAGTTCGGGCTGACGAATCTCGACAATGTTAAGGCGCACACGCTTTTTGGTTTTCACCTCCAGCAATGCGCGTAATTTATCTACTTTCTCGCCACTCTTACCGATAACTATGCCCGGTCTCGCTGTATAAATCGTGATCGACACCTGGTTAGCAGCGGCACGCTCAATCTCAATGCGCGAGACTGACGCGTTGGCGAGTTCCTTTTGGATTTGCTTGCGCAGCATAAAATCCTCCGCAAGCAAATCCTTGTAATCACGCTCAGCGTACCAGCGAGACTGCCAGCCTTTAACGACGCCGAGCCTGAAACCTGTGGGATGCACTTTGTGTCCCAAAAGTGTCCTCCTTCTTAGCGTCTCCAGTTGCCGGCTTCAGCCGGGTCGTCTGAGACAATCACTGTCACATGGCTGAAACGCCGCAGGATGCGGGCAGCTCGACCATGTGGCCGCGCCTTAATGCGCTTGACCCGGAACGAGTCATCCGCCACAATATTTAGAATATACAAATCATCTGGATCCAAATTGTAGTTATTCTCCGCGTTTGCCGCCGCCGACGCCACCACTTTACTAACCGGCCGCGCAGCCGCGTTGGGCATGAACTGAAGATACGCCAGAGCCTCATTCACACGAAGCCCTTTCACCGCATTAGTGACCAGACGCATCTTGCGCGGGGGAATACCTATATCTTTAGCAATAGCCCTAACTTGCATCTTTCACCTCAGCGGACCGACGTGGTCCTCTCACTCTTACCCCCCGCATGACCCCGGAAGTGTCGTGTAGGAGCAAACTCACCCAACTTATGACCCACCATATTCTCTGTAATATAGATAGGCACATGCGTCTTACCATTATGGACGCCAATCGTCATCCCCACCATCTGGGGGAAAATTGTCGAAGCTCGCGACCATGTCTTGATAACACGGCGGTCGCCACTTCGTATCATAGCCAATACTTTCTTTCTCAGTGATTCGTGAATGTATGGCCCTTTTTTCCTCGAGCGTGACATATGCTATCTCCTCCTGCCAGCATTGCGACGACGCACGATGAACTGATCCGTCCTCTTATTCCTGCGCGTCCTGTAACCCAAAGCAGGCTTGCCCCACGGCGTCTGCGGCTGACCACCGATGGGCGCACGCCCCTCTCCACCACCATGTGGATGGTCACGTGGATTCATAGCCGATCCTCTAACCGTTGGACGTCGCCCCATATGTCGCGCACGTCCAGCCTTCCCGATGCTCTGGTTCTCGTGATCTACATTGCCTACTTGTCCAATCGTTGCCATGCAGAGGATATGCACCCGGCGCTGCTCACCCGATGGCAAACGTATCAACGCATAATCGCCTTCTTTTGCCATGAGTTGAGCGCCCACACCTGCGCCCCGGACCATCTGACCGCCACGACCCCTCGTTAACTCGATGTTATGAATCGTCGTACCAGTCGGGATATTCTTCAAGGGAAGTGCGTTGCCTGGCCTGATATCGGCATCTGGCCCTGCCATCACCCTATCACCAACCTTTAACCCCACTGGCGCGATAATATAGCGCTTCTCCCCATCCAGATAATGCAACAGCGCAATACGCGCTGAACGATTCGGGTCGTACTCAATTGCGGCAACCTTAGCAGGCACACCCGGTTTATTGCGCTTAAAATCAATCAGACGATAAGCACGTTTGGCTCCGCCACCACGATGACGCGTGGTAATCCTGCCCTGGTTATTGCGCCCGGCGTGCTTTTTTAGCTTTACCACCAGAGATTTCTCTGGCTTTGTCTTCGTAATCTCCTCGAATGTCGAAACCGACATGCTGCGACGTCCTGGAGATGTTGGTCGGTACTGTCTAATTGGCATCTCTCAACACCTTACGCCTTCAATGCATCGATTGACTCACCCTCACGGAGGGTGACAATCGCCTTCTTCCACTCGCGGGCCTCTATAGGCTGTGGAGCGGTTCCTTTACGCCGTAACATACGTTTCTTACCAGGCATGCGCATGATATTGACCGAGACTACTTTTACTTTGAAAATTGTCTCAACTGCTCGGCGCACATCAATTTTATTGGCTTCCAGGGCTACTGCGAATGTATACTGACCCCTCTTACTTTTATTCCTCTTCTTCCCATACGTTTCGGGATCCTGCAGTTTCACCGTTTTCTCAGTGACTATACCGTGACGCAGCACTTCTGTGATCTCCACTGTTTATTCCTCCTCGTCGTCTGCCGTCTCTGATACCTGCTCCTGGTCACCGGCATCATCTTCGTCAGTCGTTCCGATTACTGCTTCCGCCTCCTCGGGGGCAGTAGCCTCTTCATCCAGTTCCGCAGCATCTTCGTCAGTCGCTCCGATTGCTGCTTCCGCCTCCTCTTCGCGGGCGGTAGCCTCTTCGTCCAGTTCTGAAGCAATTTTTTGACTTGCCTCTTCAGCGCTTAAGCCTTCGCCGAAGACCATTTCAATCCAGCGTACAGTCTCCTTCGGCATAATTACAAAATCATGCTTCAGTAATTCCACCACATTAATCGATGAAACATGCTGCACTTTGGCAGAAGGAATGTTGCGGGTCGATAGCACGATGTTCTCATCACGCTTTGGCAGCATCATTAGAACTCGCTTGCCATCCACTGGCAGATTTCCCAGAATTGCCAGCATCTCTTTCGTGCGCGGAGATTCCAACGCCAGGTCCTTGATTACAATCAGTTGCTCATTCGCAACTTTATCGGATAGAGCCGACTTAATTGCCAGGCGGCGCATCTTCTTCGGCACATCATGATGATAGGGATGTGGCTTTGGACCAAATACTACACCACCATGACGGAACTGCGGGGAACGAGTGCTCCCTTGTCGAGCCCGGCCCGTTCCTTTCTGCTTATACGGCTTTCTACCGCCGCCCGATACTTCACTGCGAGTTTTCGTTGAAGCATTTCCTTGCCGGCGATTCACCAATTGTGCGGTGACAACCTGGTGGAGAACCGCCACATTGGGGGCAACTCCGAACACCTGCTCGCTCAGCTCGAGCTCTTCTACGGCCTCTCCGGCCATGTTATACACTGTAGTCGAGGGCATCTCGGTTACCTCATACTTGCTTCTTGATCATGAGCAAACCCCCGTTGGCGCCAGGTACGGAACCCCTAACCACCAGCAGGTTACGCTCAGGATCAGCTTGAATCACTTGCAATTTCTTCGCCGTCACACGTGCATTACCCATGTGACCTGCCATTCGCGTGCCTTTCAACACGCGTCCGGGAGTAGTCCCAGAACCAATCGAACCAGGTGCGCGCGTGCGGTCTGACTGACCATGTGTCTTAGGTCCCCCAGCGAATCCGTGTCGTTTGACACCTCCCTGAAATCCTTTACCCTTGGAGGTACCTACGATATCAACCGCTTCACCAACTGTGAAGAGACTTGCATCAAATTTCGCACCGAGTTCCAGGCCTTCCGCATTGGTCCCTTCTTGCAACCCTACCTCCCGCAATACCTTAAACGGGCCAAGTTCAGGCCCTGGACGGCGCTGGCGATTTTGCTGCACCTTCAGTAACTTCTGGATTTGTTTATCTTTTTTCTCTTCTGTAGCAACTGTCCCCTGTTGCGATTCCTCTTCAGCACCCTCATCCGTAGCCTTTTTACCTCGCTGTGCTTGCTGGTAGGCCTGCAGGCGCTTGCGCTGAGCCTTTAGCAAAGGGAGACTATGTCCGAGATGCCCCAATACAGGGCGCGTGGTGCTCTTCTGTCTCGCCTGCTCAAAGCCAATCTGGACAGCTTCATAACCGTCACGGGCAGTAGTCTTGATCTGCGTTACAACACACGGGCCAGCCTCGATCACTGTGACCGGGATAGCTGTGCCATTCGGCCCAAATACCTGTGTCATACCAACTTTTCTGCCCAACAATCCACTGAGCATATCCTTTCCTCTCTTCTCCACTGTAGGGGACCAGGTGTATCATTTCCCGGCACTCATGCCTCTACGTTTCAGGAGCCGATACCCTGTCCCTTATTCGGCAATCCCTCTCTACAGCTTGATTTCGATGTCCACGCCTGCGGGCAGATTCAATCGCGTCAGGGCCTCAACTGTTTTGTTAGTCGGCTCAATAATATCTATCAGGCGTTTATGTGTGCGAATCTCAAATTGCTCGCGTGCATCTTTATCAATGAATGGCGAACGCATCACAGTAAATTTATCGATCTCCGTGGGCAGTGGTATCGGGCCTGAAACCCGCGCACCCGTCTGCTGCGCTGTATCGACAATCTGCATCGCCGATTGATCGAGAATGCGGTGATCGTATGCCTTCAGGCGAATGCGAATCCGCTGTTTAGCTCCCGTAGCCATATCTTTCTCCTGATGTAGGTCTCTGGCATCCGCACGGATGCCGGGACTACACAGGGTACCCCATGAAAGGTACCCTGTACTTCCTAGTTCTCGACCCTGGTGCAGACGCCTGCGCCAACCGTCCTACCACCCTCGCGAATGGCAAAATTGACGCCCTCTTCCATCGCCACCGGCTGGATCAA
>WNFI01450170.1_pt2 | contig 28716 bp, 18 predicted proteins | sample 5400471 | NCBI WGS metagenome assembly WNFI01 (sample SAMN13153348, study PRJNA577476) | soil metagenome | isolation source: 100 cm saprolite on Douglas fir-dominated hillslope | place: USA:California | collected 2013-09-17
CTTCCCTCGACAAGCTCAGCCCGCGAGAGATCGTGGCCGAGCTCGACCGCCACGTCGTGGGTCAGGCCGCGGCCAAGAAGGCGGTCGCCATCGCCTTGCGCAACCGCATCCGCCGCCAGCGCCTGCCCCCGGAGGTGGCGGCCGAGGTGACGCCCAAGAACATCCTCATGATCGGGCCGACGGGGGTGGGGAAGACGGAGATCGCCCGCCGCCTGGCCCGCCTCAGCAGCAGCCCCTTCCTGAAGGTGGAGGCCTCGAAGTTCACCGAGGTGGGCTACGTGGGCCGCGACGTGGAATCCATGATCCGGGACCTGACGGAATCGGCGGTGGACATGGTCCGCCGCGAGAAGCAGGCGGAGGTGGCGCGACAGGCGGAGGCCAACGTGGAGGAGCAGCTCCTCGACCTCCTCCTTCCCCCGCCGCGGCCCGCCTCGTCGACGGGCGCGACGGCCGAAGACGATCACCGCGCGGCCGAGCAGTCGCGCTCCACACGGGAGAAGCTCCGTGGGCAGCTTCGGACGGGCAGCCTGGACACGCGCACGGTCGAGGTCGAGGTGCGCGAGAAGAGCTTCCCCGGGCTCCAGATCCTCTCCTCGCAAGGGGTCGAGGAGATGGACATCAACGTCAAGGACCTCTTGCCCGGGCTCTTCGGGAACAAGACCAAGCGCCGCCGGATGAGCATTCCGGAGGCGCGGGCCGTGCTCGTCCAGGAAGAGCTCAGCCGGCTGGTGGACGCCGAGCAGGTGGCGCGCGCGGCGGTCGAGCGCGTGCAGACCGCGGGCATCCTCTTCGTCGACGAGATCGACAAGATCGCAGGGCGCGAAGGCGGTCACGGCCCGGACGTGAGCCGCGAGGGCGTCCAGCGCGACATCCTGCCCATCGTCGAGGGCACGACGGTCTCCACGAAGTACGGTCCCGTCCGCACCGACCACATCCTGTTCATCGCCGCCGGCGCCTTCCACGTCTCCAAGCCCTCCGACCTGATCCCGGAGCTGCAAGGGCGCTTTCCCATCCGCGTCGAGCTGGACGCGCTGACCGAAGAGGACCTCGTCCGCATCCTCACCGAGCCGCGCAGCGCGCTCCTCGGCCAGTACCAGGCCCTGCTCTCGACGGAGGGCCTGAAGGTCACCTTCACCGACGAAGCCGTCCGCGAGATGGCCCGCTTCGCGATGGAGGTGAACCAGGCCACCGAGAACATCGGTGCCCGCCGCCTCGCCACCATCCTGGAGACGGTGCTGGAAGATCTCTCGTTCGAAGGTCCGGAGAAGGGCGAGCGCAGCGTACGCATCGACGGCGACGAGGTCCGCCGCCGCTTGACCCCGCTGGCCCGAGACCAGGACCTGAGCCGGTTCATCCTCTGAAGGGCGAGCACGGAGTGGCGCGCCCCGGCCCCTGGACGCGAGGCCTCGCTCTAGCCGCGATGGCCGTGCTCCCGCTCGCCGCCTGCGGCAAGCGCGGCGACCCCCTCCCACCGCTGCCCGTGACGCCGCAGGCCGTGACCAACCTCAAGCTCGCGCAGCGGGGGGACCGGCTCGAGATCGCCTACGTGGCGCCGCGCGCCACCAGCGGCGGCGCGCGGCTCGGGGTGCTCGACATCGAGATCCTGCGCGCGGACGCTCCCGGCGACCTCCAGAAGATCGCTCGCCGGACGCGGCGGCGGGCCGCGCCCGGGGAGAGCCTCGCCGAGACCTCGCCCCTTCCGTCTCCGGGGACGACCGTGCGCGTGGCCGCGCGCGCGCTGGACCGTGGCCACGTGTCGGCCCTCTCGTCGGTGGCCACGATCGTCGTGCAGCCGCCGCCGCCCGCCCCTCACGACCTCGCGGCCGAGCTCAAGGGGGAAGCGGTGGCTCTCCGCTGGATGGGTACCGTGCCCAGCCCTTCGCCCTCGCCGAGCCCCTCGCCGAGTCCGGTGCCCAGTGCCTCGCCGGGTACTCTCTCCTCTCCCGCGCCGGGCGCGTCACCGGGCCCCCGCGTCAGCCCGTCGCCCACCGCATCGCCGCGGCCGTCACCGTCGCCGTCGGCCACGCCCCAACCGCCCGCGCGCGGGTTCCTCCTCTACCGGCGCAGCGATCCCGGCGGAGCCTACGGCGGTCCGATCCGGTCCGAGCCGTTCACCACCAACGCGTTCGAAGACAAGGCGGTCTCGCTGGGCCAGCGCTGGTGCTACGTCGTGGGGACGGTCGTCTCGACGGAGCCCGTGGCCGAGAGCACGCGGTCGAACGAGGCCTGCGTGTCCGTGCACGACATCGTGGCCCCGGCCGCGCCCAGCGGCGTGGCCGCCCTGGGCGGGCCGGACGGGGTCGAGGTCTCCTGGAGCCCGTCGACCGAGACCGACCTCGCGTCGTATCGCGTCTACCGCGAGGTGCTCGATCGAGGCCTGGGAGGGCTAGGGCATGCCGCTCTACGAATACGTGTGCGCCTCTTGCGCCGGCAAGTTCGAGCTCTACGTCCGCTCCTGGAGCGAGGAGGTGGCCTGTCCCTCCTGCCAGGGCCGCGACGTCGAGAAGCAGCTCTCGACGTTCGCCTTTGCCGGCGGCGGCGGGCCCGCGTCGAGCGGCGGCGGATGCGGCTGCGGGCGAGGCGGCTGCGGCTGCGGACATTGAAGTGAGCCAGCCGACTGACATCCTCGCGGGCAAGATCCGCCGCGCGGAAGAAGGCGGAGGAACGGAGCGGCGGGAGCGACAACACCGCGAAGGCAAGCTCACCGCACGCGAGCGCGTCGAGCTCCTCCTCGACGAGGGGACGTTCGAGGAGCTGGACATGCTCGTCGAGCATCGATGCCTCGACTTCGGCATGGCCGACCAGAAGGTCCCCGGGGACGGCGTCATCTCCGGCTACGGCAAGGTGGAGGGGCGGCTCGTCTATGTCTTCGCCCAGGACTTCACCGTCTTCGGCGGCAGCCTCTCCGAGACGAACGCGCGGAAGATCTGCAAGGTCATGGACCTGGCCATGAAGATGGGCGCGCCCATCGTCGGCTTGAACGACTCCGGCGGGGCGCGCATCCAGGAGGGCGTGGCGTCCCTGGGCGGATACGCGGACATCTTCCTCCGCAACACCCTCGCCTCGGGCGTGGTGCCGCAGATCTCCGCCATCCTCGGCCCCTGCGCGGGCGGGGCCGTCTACAGCCCCGCCATCACGGATTTCAACGTGATGGTGAAGGACACCGCTTACATGTTCGTGACCGGCCCCGACGTCCTCAAGACGGTCACCCACGAGGAGGTGAGCAAGGAGGACCTCGGGGGGGCCATGACCCACAACGTGCGTTCCGGGGTCGCGCGCTTCGCGGTCGACGAGGACCGCGCCGGCCTGGCCCTGATCCGCGAGCTGCTCTCCTACATGCCGTCGAACAACACGGAGGAGCCGCCGCGGCAGCGCAGCGACGATCCCCCCGACCGCGAGGACGCCGCCCTCGACACGCTCATCCCCGTCGAGGCGAACAAGCCCTACGACGTCAAGCGGCTGATCGAAGGCGTGGTCGACGCGGGCCGATTCCTGGAGGTGCACGCGCACTTCGCGGCCACCTTCGAGGACGTGCCCGGGTTCCTGCCCGGCACCGGCCAGGAGTTCGGCGGGATCATCCGCCACGGGGCCAAGCTCCTCTACGCCTTCGCCGAGGCCACGGTGCCGAAGATCACCGTCATCACGCGCAAGGCCTACGGGGGCGCCTACTGCGTGATGTCGTCCAAGCACATCCGCACCGACCTCAACTTCGCCTATCCCACCGCGGAGATCGCGGTGATGGGGCCGGAGGGCGCGGTCAACGTCCTCTACCGCCGCGAGCTGGCGCGGGCGGACGATCCCGAGGCCCTCCGCCAGGAGAGGGTCGAGGAGTTCCGCGAGACGTTCGCGAACCCCTACGTGGCCGCGGAGCGTGGGTTCGTGGACGAGGTGATCTTCCCCCGCCAGACCCGGCGCAAGATCGTGGCCGGCCTGGACATGACCCGCAACAAGCGGGACCGCAACCCGCCGCGCAAGCACGGCAACATCCCCCTGTGAGCTCCTTCCGCCGGATCCTCATCGCGAACCGTGGCGAGATCGCGGTGCGCATCGCGCGAGCCTGCCGCGAGCTCGACATCGCATCGGTGGCGGTCTACTCGGAGGCGGACCGGGCCGCCCTGCACGTGCGGATGGCGGACGAGGCCTTCGCCATCGGACCCGCCCCTGCCCGCGAGAGCTACCTGCGCATCGACCGCATCCTGGAGGTGGCGCGCCGCAGCGGAGCCGACGCCGTGCATCCCGGTTACGGCTTCCTGGCCGAGAACGCGGCGTTCGCGCGTGCCTGCGAAGAGGCCGGGATCGTCTTCATCGGTCCCCGCAGCGAGACGATCGCGCTCATGGGGGAGAAGACCTCGGCGCGCCGGCTGGCCGTGGAGGCCGGCGTCCCGGTGGTGCCGGGAACGCTCGCGCCCCTGGACGACCTCGACCTCCTGCGCGGCGAGGCCGAACGCATCGGGCTGCCGATCATGATCAAGGCCGCGGCCGGCGGCGGCGGCAAGGGCTTGCGCCTCGTCCGCGACGCGTCCCTCCTGGCCGCGGCGGCCGAGCGCGCCCGTTCCGAGGCGCTCTCCGCCTTCGGCGACGGGCGGGTGTACCTGGAGAAGGCGCTCCTGCGGCCGCATCACATCGAGATCCAGGTCCTGGCCGATCACCATGGGCACACCGTGCACGTCTTCGAGCGGGAGTGCTCGATCCAGCGCCGCCACCAGAAGGTCATCGAGGAGAGCCCGTCGCCGTTCGTGACGCCGGAGCTGCGCGAGCGCATGGGCGCGCTGGCCGTGGCCCTCGCGGAAAGGGCCGGCTACCGCAACGCGGGGACGCTCGAGTTCCTGGTCGACGCGGCCGGCCATCCGTACTTCCTCGAGATGAACACGCGGTTGCAGGTCGAGCATCCCGTGACCGAGATGGTCACCGGGCTCGACCTCGTGAAGCTGCAGATCAGGGTCGCCCAGGGCGAGCCGCTGCCCTTCGCCCAGGCCGACCTGCGCCAGAGGGGCCACGCCATCGAGTGCCGCGTCTACGCCGAGGACTCCGCCCAGGGTTTCCTCCCCAGCCCGGGACGGATCGTGGCCCTGCGCCCGCCCGCCGGCCCCGGCCTGCGCGACGACAGCGGCGTGTACGAAGGCTGGGATGTCCCGATCCACTACGATCCGCTCATCTCCAAGCTCGTGGCCTGGGGCACCGATCGCGCGGAGGCCATCGCCCGGATGCGCCGCGCGGTGTCCGAGTACGCGGTGCTCGGGATCACCACCACGCTGCCGCTGTTCGAGCGCGTGCTGCGGCATCCGGCGTTCGTGGCCGGGGACATCGACACCGGCTTCATCGAGAGCCACCTCGGCGAGCTGCTGCGCGCCGCGCCCTCGGACGAGGACCGGGACATGGCGGTGGTGGCCGCGACCGTGCAGGCGCTGCGCGACCGGCAATCCGCGCGGGCCCAGGCCCCCGTACCCGCGGGCACCACTTCGGCCTGGCGGGCCCGCGGCTGGCGCGATCTGGGCCCGGCCCGGTGATCTACGAGGCCACCGTCGACGGGCACACCGTGCGCGCGGAGGTGCGCGCGGGCACCGGAGAAGGCCGCTACACCGTCCGTATCGACGGCCGGCCGCTCGAGGTCGACGTCCGCGACCTAGGTCCGCACACGATGAGCGTGATCGCGTGCGGCCACGCCCACGAGGTCTTTCTCGAGCCGCGGGAGGGGGGCTACCGTGTCCTCCAGCGCGGCCGGGTGCTGGACGTCGGCCTGGTCGAGGCCGCGCGCGGTGCGGGCACGGCTCCGCGCGCGGCGGCCGGGCCCGCCCGCGTGCAGGCGCCGATGCCGGGCAAGCTCGTGCGCGTGCTGGTCCGCGCGGGTCAGGACGTGGGGGCGGGCCAGGGCCTCGTCGTGATGGAAGCCATGAAGATGGAGAACGAGATCCGCGCGCCGCGTGCGGGGCGGGTGAAGGAAGCGCCGGTCCAGGAAGGTCAGGCGGTGGAAACCGGCGCGCTCCTCGTCCTCCTGGCGTGACCCGCCGCTTTCCCCTGGGCCCCGCCATGAAACGCCGCTCCCTCGTCCTCGTCGTCCTCGCCGTCGCCCTTGGCACGGCCCTCCTGCGCGTGCCGGTGTGGACGGCCCAGATGCTTTCCGGCCGTCTGGCCCGCGTCTTCCACCGGTCGGTCACGGTCGGTGCCGTCCGTTACCACCTGGTGCCGCTGCAGGTGGAGGTGACGGACCTGCGGATCGCCGGCGCCACTCCCGCCGACGAGCCTTTCCTGGAAGTGCCGCGCCTCGCAATCACCCCGTCGCTCTCCCCGCTGTTCGATCGCCGCCTGGTGCTCACCCGCGTCGTGGTGGAGCGGCCTCGCGTTCGCGTGCGCGCGTTCAAGGAAGGCGGCGACGACCTTCCGCACATCACCCTCGGAGGGCCCGGCCGCGAAGTGCAGATCCGGCGCCTCATCGTCGCGGGGGGCGAGCTGGAGCTGGACCACCAGCGCGTGCCCCTCGACCTGGAGCTGCCGGACGTCGGCGGCCGGCTCAACCAGCGGCGACCCGGGGTACTGGCGGGCACGTTCTCCTTCGGACCCGGGCCCGCGCGCTTCGGCTCCGCGCCGCCCCTGTCGCTCAGCACGCGCATCGACCTGGCCCTGGAAGGCCCCAACGTCACCATCGAGTCCGGCACCCTCACGGGCGACCGCACCGACCTCACCTATCGCGGCCGCGTCTCGCTTTCTCCGCACCTGCGCGCGGAGCTGGGCGTGGCGGGCGAGGTGGACCTCGCCATCCTCGACCGTCACGTGCTGGCCAGCGACCTCGGACTCGAGGGGCACGGGCAGTTCCGGGGGACGGTGCGCCTCGATCAAGGACGACTGCGCGTGGCCGGCCGCCTGGACGGCACGCGGGGATCGTTCAACGGCGTCGCCGTGCCGCGCTACGCGGGCGAGGTGAGCTGGGACGAGAAGGGCATTCGCGTGCGCGGGCTGGAAGCGTCGCTGCTCGGCGGAACCGGGAAGTTCGAGATCGAGGTGCCGCCGGCACCCGGGGAAGCGCGCGTGGACGCGCAGCTCGAAGGCATCGACGCGGAGGAGGCGGCGAGCCATCTGTTCGACATCGGCAAGGCCGGCGTGGGCGCGGGGGCGACGGGCGAGGTGTCGGTGCGCTGGCCGCGCGGCCAGCGGCGGGTCCTGAGCGGTCGCGCCGCCCTCGACTTCGCGCCGCGTGCGGACGGACGCACTCCGCTCACCGGACGCCTGGTGTGGCGCGCCCACGAGGGGGCCCAGTTCGTCGAGGAGGCGCAGCTGCAGACCCCGGGCGCGCAAGCCCATCTCAAGGGACCCATCACCATCGACCGGAAGACGGACCTCGAGGTCGAGGCGCGCAGCAACGACCTCGCGGCCACGAACGAGCTTCTCGTGCGCGTCCGGCGCGCCCTGGGCGCGCACGCGGCCGAGCCGGCCGGCCTCAGCGGCGCCGGTGTCTTCGCGGGCCACTGGCGCGGCCCGCTCGCCGCTCCCGTCTTCGAGGGGCGCTTCACCGGAGAGGACGTGGCCTACCTGGGGGTGCGTTGGGGTCACGCGGAGTGGGTGGGGGCGTTCGATGCGCGCGAAGTGCGGCCGCATTCCCTCGTCCTGCGCCGGCCCGGCGGCGAGCTCTGGGTGGACGGGCGCGTGCAGACCGGCGACCTCGGCGAGGAGGACGGGATCGACGCGCGCGTGCGCATCGTGAACTGGCCCGCGCCCGACCTGGTCAAGGCCCTGGGCTGGGAGGTCGAGGTGCAGGGCCTCGTCTCCGGCGAGGCCACCCTCACCGGCCGGCGTAGCGAGGCGCACGGCACCGTGCACCTCGCGAGCGCCTCCGGCCGCTACTACGGCGTGCCCTACGAGGACCTCGACGTGCGCGCCGCCCTCCACGGCCGCGTGACCGAGGTGACGGCGGGCCGGGCCCAAGTCGGCGGAGGCGGCGTGGATTTCGCGGGTACGGTCACCGATGACGGCATCTACGACGGCCGCGCCCATGCGGAGGCGCTCGACGTGGGCGCATTGGTTCCCGCCACGTCCTCCGCCCTGCGCTGGGGCGGCCGCGTTTCGGGATCGGTCCTGCTGCAGGGCACGCTGGCCCGGCCGCGCGTCGAAGGCGACCTCAGCGCCGCGCGGTTGTTCCTGGGGGACGAGGGGGTGGGAGCGCTGGAGGGGCGGATCGTCGGCACGGGCGACGGCCGGGTGGCGGTGGACGCGCGCTGCCGGTCGCCGCGAGTGGATCTGGCCGTTCAGGGCAGCGTCGGCGTGGCCGCCCCCTACGAGTCCGACCTGACGGTCACCGCCGAGCAGACGAGCCTCGACCCGTTCGCGCGCGTGGTGGCCGACGTTCCCGCGGCCATCGGCATCGTGGCCTCGGGTGCGCTGCGCTTGCGCGGCCCGCTGGCGTCGCCGCGCGCGCTCACGGCCGAGGCGGACGTCCGCGACCTGCTGGTGTCCCTGCCCGAATACCCGGTCAAGAACCGCGCCCCCCTCCACCTGCGCTTTGCCGATGGCACCCTCGAGGTGCGGCGCCTGGAGCTCTCCGGGGAAGGGACCGACCTCGCCGTGGCCGGCACCGCCGCCCTCCTCGGGGACGGCGCCCTCGACCTCACGGTGCGCGGCAGCGCCGACCTGCGCGCCCTCTCCCTCGTGAGCACCGAGCTGCGCGGCCGCGGGTCGGCGCGGGTCGAGGTCGCGGTCTCCGGAACGCGCGCGGTGCCCGTCGTGGACGGGACGCTCGACGTCGAGGGCGCGGGCGTGCGTCTGCGCGGATTTCCCCACGGCGTGGAGGACGTGCGCGGCCGCGTCCTCTTCAGCGGGCACGCCGCCCACTTCTCGGGAGTGACCGGCACCGTCGGCGGGGGCCCGGTGGAGCTGGAAGGCCAGGCCGCCTACGCCCGGGGCCGGCTCACGTCGTTCGACGTGCAGGCCACCGGCCGCGCGATCGCGCTGCGCTATCCGGAGGGGCTTCGCAGCGTCCTCGATGCCGACCTGCGTTACTTCGGCGACGGGGCCCAGCAGTGGCTCACGGGGAAGGTCGCGGTGAAAGACGCGGTCTGGACCCGCCGGTACGACGTGGCCTCGGAGCTGCTCGCATCCGCCGGGCCCGCGGTGGAGGCGGCCAGCCTCGGGGGCGGCGTGCGCTACGACGTCAAGATCGACGCGCCCGGCACCCTCAAGATCGACAACAACCTGGCCACGCTCCAGGCGCGCACCGATCTGACCCTGCAAGGCAGCTACGACGCGCCCGTGGTGCTGGGGCGCGTGGAGATCGACCGTGGGCGCGTCTACTTCCAGGGCAACACCTACACGGTCCGCCGCGGCACGATCGATTTCACCAACCCGCAGAAGATCGATCCCCTCTTCGACGTCGAGGCCGAGACCCGCGTCCAGTCCTACAACGTGACCCTGAAGGTGAACGGCACGCTCGAGCGCGTGTATCCGACCCTCAGCTCGGACCCCCCCTTGAGCACGGTCGGGATCCTCGGTCTCCTGGCCGGTCTGGAAGAGAGCCAGGTGGAGGTCGCGCAACAGGTCCAGGGCCGCGTCGACAAGCTGGCCGGGCAGGGCGCGGCTACGCTCGCCGCGGGCAAGCTCTCCGAGCAGATGGGGCTCGAGAAGGGTGCCGCCCGCCTCGGGCTCAATCGCTTCTCCATCGACCCCAACTTCCTGCGCGGGGAAGGCGCCCCCTCGACGGCGCGCATGACGTTGGGCAAGCGCATCACCCCCGATCTCAACGTCGTCTACTCGCAGGACCTGACCGGCAGCGAGGAGCGGCTGGTGGCCGTCGAGTACACCCTCTCCGACCGTCTCTCCGTCCTCCTCACGCAGTCCCAGACCAGCGGCTACGGGTTCGACCTGCGGCTCCGGCGGCAGGCGCGATGAGCGCGCTCGTCCTCGCCGCCGTCCTGGCGGGGACGGCGGTGGCCGCGCCGCCCGCGCCCGGTTCAACCGTCGTCGCTTCCGTGCGCCTCGAGGGCGATGCGGTGGACCAGGCGCGTCTTGGCCGCTACATCGAGGTCAAGCCCGGAGAGCCCCTCGACCCCGAGCTCATCCGGCACGTGGTCGAGCTGTTCTACGCGACCGGCGAGTACGCGGACGTGGTCGTCGAGACGACGCGGGCGGCGGAGGGCGTGGACGTGGTGTTCCGCCCGGTCAAGGCCCCGCTGCTGGCCGAGGTGCGCGTCGAAGGCGACCGCGTGGTCAAGGCCAGCACCGTCCGCCGGACGGCGCGCCTGCGTGCGCGGGAACCGCTCTGGCCGGCCCGCCTCGATCAGGCCGCGCGGGACATCGCGCTCGCGCTCGCGCAGCGCGGCTATCTCGAGGCCCGCGTGGCCGAAAGCATCCGGCCCGGGCCGGCGGGTACGGACGCGGTGTTCACGATCACCGCCGGACCACGCGTCCGGGTCGGATCGGCACGCGTGGAGGGTCCGCGCGAAGTGATGGAGGCGCTGGAGCCGGACATCCGCCCCCACCTGGGCGAGCCCTTCCGCCGCGAGCAGAGCCAGGCCGCCGCCCAGCGCATGCGCACGGACCTCGTGGACCGCGGCTACTGGCGCGCCGCCGTCGTCGTCGCCGAGGCCTACGACCCGAGCGCGGGCCTCATGGGCCTCGTGTTCCAGGTGGAGCCGGGCCCGCTGATGGACGCGGAGGTGCGTGGCCAGGCGGAGGTCCGGCTGCGCGGACGCATCCGGGATCTCCTGAAGGAGGGCGGCCTCAAGTCGGACGCGGTGGAGGAGGCAAGCGACCTCCTGGAGGAGGATGCGCGGCGGCAGGGGCATCGGCTCGCGCACGTGGGCCACCACGAGGAGCAGCGCGGCCCGCGCCTCGTCCTCGTCTACGAGGTCGAGGAGGGGCCGCGGGCGCTCGTCGGCTCCGTGCGCGTGGAGGGCGATGGGACGGAGGGGCTCGAGACCTCGTTGAAGACGCGCCCGGGAGAGCCCCTCGTCGAGGCGACGGTGGCGGAGGACGCGCGCACGCTGACCCGCGCCCTCGAGGAACGCGGGTATCCGGCCGCCCGCGTGGATGCGGAGGTCCCCGACGCCGGGGGTGATCTGCCCGTGGTCTTCCGCGCGCGCGCCGGCCCCGGCACCCGGGTCACGTCGCTGCGCGTGGAGAGCCCGCAGGCGCTGCCCGAGGAGAGTGCGCCGCGGGAACTCCGGCTCCGGGAGGGCGGGCCCTACCGCGTGGCCGACCTCGCGCGCGACCGGGACACGGTCCTCTCCGCGTACCGCAACTCCGGCTTCCTGCAGGCGGAGGTCACTCCGGAGGTGACGTTCTCCGAGGATCGCGCGGGGGCGGCGGTCGTCCTCCGGGTCACGCCGGGCGCGCCCACCACGGTGGACCACGTCGTCATCACCGGCCTCGAGTCCACCAAGGAAGCGGTGGTGCGGCGGGAGCTCGCGTTGAAGGAGGGGGAGCCCCTGGCCCTCGACCGTGTGCTCGAATCACAGCGCCGCCTCGGCGCCCTCGGGCTCTTCGACCGCGTGACCATCACCGAGATGGACCCCGACTCTCCGCTGCGCCGCAGCGTCGTCGTGCGCGCGGACGAGGCGCCGCTCACGTCCGTCTCCTACGGCCTGGGTTACTCCGAGAACGAGAAGCTCCGCGGGAGCGCGGAGGTCACGCGGCGCAACCTCTTCGGGATGGACCGCCGCCTCTCTGTGTTCGCGCGCGCGAGCTTTCTCGGCTTCCGCATGCTCGGCACCTTCCGCGAGCCGTACTTCCTGGGGCGCAAGCAGGAGCTGTTCGTCACCGCGTTCCGGGAGGAAGAGGAACGCGTCGCCTTCAGCTTCATCCGCACGGGCTTGACGTTGCAGACCGCGCGCACGCTCTCGCGCAGCTGGAGCCTGATCCTGCGCGAGACGTACGAGGAGACGCGCACGTTCAAGACCAACGAGGACTGCCTGACCTTCGGCCGCGAGTTCTGCCCGGGCACGATCTCCGGCCCCTCGGCATCGGTGGTGCACGATACGCGCGACGATCCGCTGGACCCGCGCCGCGGCCACTTCCTCCTCACCGACACCCTGCTGTCCCATCGCTTGCTGGGCGGCAACACCCTGGTGAAGGGGTTCGTGCAGGCCGCGAGCTACCAGCTCCTCACCGCGGACACCCTGGTGGCCATCTCCGCGCGGGTGGGGCTGGCGCGCACCTTCGGGGAGGAGCAGCTCCTCGTCCCCAAGCCGGACCGCTTCTTCGCCGGGGGCGACTACTCGCTGCGGGGGTTCGGCGTGGACGAGGTGCGGCCGGACGGCGGCAACGCGCTCCTCGTCGGGGGGATCGAGCTGCGCCGCCACCTGGCCGGCGCGTTCTGGGCGGCGGCCTTTGCCGAGACGGGCAACGTCTATCCTCTCGTCTCCGACCTGTCCCTGGGCGACCTGCGCTATACCGCCGGCCTCGGCCTGCGCTACAAGAGCGCGGTGGGGCCGCTGCGGTTCGACTGGGGATACAAGCTCGACCGCCGGCCGGGCGAGAAGCCGTACCACCTCCACTTCACGATCGGCCATGCGTTTTGAGCTCGCGGCCGTCCTCCTTCTCCTCGCCACCACCGGGCGGGCGGGCGTGGTGGAGCGGATCCTGGCCGTGGTCGACGGCCGCCCGGTGCTTCTCTCCGAAGTCGCGGTCTTCGAGAGGGTGCGCGGCGAGACGCAGCGTCAGGCCCTCGAGGGCCTCATCGACGAGCAGCTCATGTACCGGGAGGCGGCCCGGCTGCCCCAGGCGTCGCTGACCGCGGACGAGGAGCAGCGGGCCTTCGCGAGCCTGCGCGCGCAGCTGCCGTCGGCGAGCGCGGACGAAGAGGAGCAGCTCCGCCGTCTTTCACGCCGCCAGGCCGCCATCCTCAAGTACGTGGGCTTCCGGTTCCGGCCGCAGGTGCGGGTCAGCGAAGAGGCGGTGCGGGCGGCCTACGAAGCGGAAGGACGAGGGGAAGAAGGCTCGTTCGAGGAGGCGGCTCCCGCGATTCGCGCCCGCCTCGCCGAGGAAGACCTGTCGCGGCGCATCGAGGGCTGGGTGAAGGAGCTGCGGAAGGTCGCCGAGATCCGCTACAACACGGCGTCGCCGGAGGCGGCGGCCGGGGCCTCGTAGGCCCCGCGCCAGTCGTTGATCCGGATCCGCGCCAGGTCCACGAAGGCGACGGCGCCCTTGAAGGTGTCCACGCGCGTGGCCTCGTCGTTGCGCCAGGTGACGGGCAGCTCCGCGATGCGGCAGCCGTGCCGGCGGGCGACGAAAAGGGCCTCGACGTCGAAGGAGAACCCGTCGAGCCGGGCGGGCGCGAAGGCCTTCGCCGCCGCCTCCGCGGTGAAGAGCTTGAAGCCGCACTGGGTATCGTGCAGTCCAGGCAGGGCGAGCAGGCGCACGCAGAAATTGAAGAGCCGGCCCATGTTCTCGCGGTACCAGGGCTGGCGCACCTCGATGTTCGACTCGGGGAGCGCGCGCGAGGCGATCACCACGTCGTAGCCCTCGTCCATCTTCGCCATCAACCGGTCGAGCTCCTCGATGGGGGTCGAGAGGTCCGCGTCCGTCATCAGGCGGCGGTCGCCGCGGGCCTGCAGCATGCCGCGGCGCACGGAATACCCTTTGCCGCGATTCCCTTCGTTGCGCAGCACGGTGACTCCCGCCGCCGCCGCCCGGGCCGCGGTGTCGTCCTCCGAGCCGTCGTCGACGACCACGATCTCGTGCGCGCGCCCGGCCAGGTGGCGCCGGATCTTCTCCAACGTCGGAGGCAGGCGTCGCCCCTCGTTGTAGGCGGGAATGACCACCGGCGGGAGCGGCGCGCTCAACGCGCGCCCCTGGCCAGTGGCTCGAAGAGCCCTTCGAGACCCAGCCGGACCTCGGCGAGGCCGAGGTCGCGCGCGCCCCCGCGCACTTCTTCCATGAAATAGCCGAGAAGTCCGCCCTCGTCCGTCCGATCCGCCTGCAGGGCGGCCAGCGCCTGCGACTTGCCCGCCTCCACCGCGCGCAGGAACCCGGCCAGCGTCTCCGTCGTTTCCGCGAGTTGATGACGGCGGCGGACGTGGACCGCGGCCAGCTCGCCGATCGTCTCCCGGAGGCTGAGCGACGCGTGCAGGTGGCGCAGGAACGCCTCCAGCTCCGCCTCCTCCCGCCGCCCCGGATCGATGGGCACGACCACGCCCTCCGGGAACTCCTCGTCGGCGGCGCTGCCCGCGCTCACGAGCACGGGCCGGCCCACCCCCAGGGCGCGCACCACCGCGCCCGACATCTCGCCGTGGGAGGGGAAGCGCAGGGCGAGCACGGCGTCGGCGGCGGCGAGGTGCCGCTCGAAATCGACCAGAGCCAGGCGGCCGGTCACGCGCAGCCCATCGCCGAGCCCCGACTCCTTCGCCCAGGCCGCCAGCGGCAAGCGGGGATCGCTCGCGCCCGCGACCACCAGGATCGCTTCCGGATGATCGGCCCTCAGGCGCGCCATCACACGCACGGCCACGTCGAGGCGCTTGCTCACGGTGGCCAGGCCGGGCGCGGTGACCACGAAGGCGTCCGCGGGCAGACCCAATCGGGCCCGGCTCTCCGCGCGCGACGGGGGAGGATCGATCGGCAGTGAAAGGTGATGGGGCAGATGCAGCCGGGGCCGGCCGGGCAGGCGCCGGGCGACGCGCGCCGCCGTCTGCGCGCTCAGCGTGACCACGCCCAGGCTTCCTTCGAGCACGCGATCGTTGAGGGGGAAGAGCGCGGGGAGCAGGTCGCCCCCGAGGTCGCGCGCCACCTGGCGGCCGACGAAGGTGCCCGTCTCGCCGTAGGCGCGACGCATCTCGCGCAGGTAGGCGGAGACGTCGCCGCGCTCGACCGTCTCGCACAGGACGAGGTGATGCAGGCTCCAATCGTGGAGCACGACCACCCCCGGCCGCGCGCGCGCGGCCCGATAGACGAACGCGTGGGCCGGCGAGTTGCCGACGTGATAGAGGTGGAGGTCCGCCTCCGGGCTCTCCGCGCTCGCGCGCACGCGCACGGCGGCGCGCAGGGCGGGGTCGGTCGCGTCGGGATCGTCGGTGACCGCCTCCACGTCGAAGAGGCGGGCCAGCGCGGGCAGGCTCTCCGCCACGTAGTCGGCGATCCCCGACGGCGACGGAGGAAGGGGACTCCAGACGGCGAGCCTAGTCATTCATCGACCCCCCACCCCATCCCTCACCGGATCGACTCCGTCAGGCGGTCGATGACCGCGTCCCAGGAGATGTCGGCCACGCGCGCACGCCCCGCTTCGCCCATCTCCCTCAGGCGCGCTTCCGGCCAGGACCAGAGAGTGTCCACGGCGGCGGCGATCGCCTCGGGGGTCGGCTCCGCGATCAGGCCCGTCTCGCCCGCGGTGACGAACTCGAGGACGCCGCCGGCATCGGAGGTCGTCACCACCGGCTTGCCGGAGAGGAACGACTCCACCGTCACGTAGCCGTAGTCCTCGTTGAGGGGCGCGTAGTACGCGGCGCGGGCGCCGGCGTAGAGCGCGATCAGCTCGTCGGCGGAGACGAACCCGAGCAGCTCTACACGGTCGGCCACCCCCAGACCTTCGATCTGCTTGCGCAGCTCCTCGGCCAGCGGGCCCGCCCCCGCGATCTTGAGCTTCGCTCCGCTGCGGACGCGCCGCATGGCGTCGACGGCGAGGTCGAGCCGCTTGAGCCGGTCCAGGCGCCCGGCATAGAAGAGGTAGTCGCCGTAGCCGTCCGTGCGATACCGGCCCAGGTGATGCGGCGGCGGATAGAGCGACTCGCCGTGGAGGCCGTTGTACTTCCGCAGCCGCTCGGCCACGTTGCGCGAGATCGTGTACACGGCCCGGCACTCCGCCAGCGCCGCCGTGTCCATGGCCTGGATGGCGTCGCGCACCTGGACATCCTCGGGGGTGTCCCGGAAGGAGCAGTAGGGCGTGCCGAACAGGTCGTAGGCCTCCCGATGCTGGTGAAAGAGCCAGGCCACCTTGCGCGGGTGGCGCACGAGGAAGCTCGGGAACTTGGTCGGGATGACGAGGTCCACCGCCGTGCCGCCGCTCTCCGTCACGTCCACCAGCCGCCAGGCCAGCGCCTGCCGGACCAGCTCGGAGACGGGATACCACTTGAAGGGAAGAGCGGCCACGTCGGCGCGGAACCCTCGGCGCTCCAGGTTCGCGCGCAGCTCCGAGACCAGGATCTCCGCTCCGCCCGTGATGAACGGCGCCTGGGCGGCGCACACCAGGACCGTCTTCATCTCGCGGCGAGCCGCTCCTCGAGCTGCCGCATCCGGTCCCGCAGCTCGCGCAGATCGCGCTCCAGGCCCAGCCGCCCGCGCTCCGCCTCCGCCAGGACGAGGTCGATCCGCCGCACGAGGTCGTGGACGTGGGTGACCAGCTCCTCCTGGACGATGAGGTGGCGCTCGTCGATCTCGCCCATGTGGCGGCCATGCAGCCCGAGCACGTCGTCGTAATGCCGGTGCGTGGCCGTGAGCCGCGCGTCGATGTAGTCGAGGAGCGCGTTGTCGAACTGCACCTGGCGGGAGTTGAACGACTCCTGCGCGTCGAGGACGCGCGCGAGGACCCGCCCGAGCCCCCGCGCGAGCAGACGCCGCCATCCTCCGCCGCCCAGGGCCTCGCGCACCCGCCATCCGGCGTTGAGGGCGGCATTGTCCGGCCGCGCCGTCGCGTCGATCGGGGCCGGGGCGCGATCGGGCGGCATGGGCCCGGGCACCGCGACGGCCCGGGCCGCGGGGAGCACCGCCGGCCGCTCGTGCAGCGCCCGCGCGCGAACGGCCTCGCGCACGCGGCGCAGCTCTTCCGCGACCTCCTGACGATCAGTCATCGCTCTTCGCGCCGCATGTCGGCGATTCTAACCGCGGGCCGCCGCCGCGGCCGTGCCGGGCTTGCGCGCGAGAGCGAAGAGGCTGGCCCCGAGGGGAAGGGAGAGATGCCGCACCAGCCGGGCCTCGACTGCGAGCAGGTTGCGGAACGTCCATTCCATCGGCGCGGGCAGGAAACCCACGTCCGAGCCGTGGCGGTGCAGGATTCGGTCGAGCGTGCGCCGGACCGCGATGACGGGAAAAAGCAGCGTGTTCGCGTAGGTGAGGCGGGCCACCGCGAGCCCCTCGCCCTCCAGCAGCCGGCGCACCTCGCCCCGCGTGTAGCGATGACGGGAGTGCACGGCCTCGTCGTGGGCACCCCACAGCATCTTCAGGGCGGGCACGCGCAGGAGAAGGAGGCCGCCTGGTTTCATCACGCGGACGGTCTCGCGCACGGCCACGCGGTCGTCCTCCACCCAGCGATGGTAGAGGACGTCGAAGGACGTCACCGCGTCGAAGCTCCCGTCCGGGAAGGGGAGGGACAGGAGGCTTCCGCGCGCGGCGGCCACGCCGCGGCTGCGGCAGAGGCGCAGCGCCTCGTCCGAGAGGTCGACGCCCACCGTGCGGCCGAAGCGGCGGAAATGGACGAGGTTGTTGCCGGTCCCGCAGCCGGCGTCGAGGATGCGCCGGCCCTCCGCCCCCTCCGGCCACTCGGCCGCGAGCAGGGAGAGGCTGATGGCGCGCATCCCGGCGTACCACCACTGCGTCTCCTCCGCCTCGTACATGCGGGCGTACTCCTCGACGTTCATCGCGCGTCCTCGCGGGGCACGACACGCACCGCGTCCACCAGCGCCCGGCCGCCCGGCGAGACCTCCAGCACGAGCTCGTTGGGGCCGCGGCCGAGCCAGCCGCCGTCCGCGGTCGCGCCCAGTTCGGCGAACCTGTCGGTGAGCGGAGCCCACGCGAGAGGGCGGCCGTTCAGGATCAAGCGAAGAGCTCCCGACCCTTGGGCGTGCACGCGCACGTCGGCCGGCCGCACGTCCACCACGGGCAGGAAGAGCCGGGCCCGTCCCTCGACTTCACGGCACACCGAGGGCCCGCAGGGGTGCCGCACGCTCCATCCCCCGCCCAGCCAGGCCTCGGTGTCGAGATCGCCGACGTCGATCCGCGTGGGGCCCATGGCCAGCACGTCCTGGCCGCCGAGCAGGTCGTAGCGCGCGACCGGAAGCTTCCGCTCGGCCGCGAAGATCCAATTGGCGGGCCAGGCGTTGGGCGCGCCGGCCATCTCGGCCAAGAGCCGCGCGCTGTTCTCGGCCACCGCGGGGAACGAGACGGTGTCGTCGCGGGGGATGAGCTCCGCTCGGTACTGCGCCATCAGGAGGAGGTTCCAGGCGACGAGGACCGCGCCCGCGAGGGCCGCGATCCGAAGCGGTCGGCGCTCCGCGGTCGTGCGCAGGAGGTCGAGGATGGTGGCCAGACCGAGAGCCAAGAGGGGCAGCGCGGGAAGGAAGCGCGCGTTGCCCAGCCCGCCGCTCCACCACGGACGCAGGCTGGCGCTTGCGAGGGCCAGGATGCCGACGGCGCTGAGCGCACCCGCGGCCTCGCGGTGACCGCGCCACGCGCGCAGGGCCAGGCCCAAGACCGCGATCGTGAGCAACGGCGCCCAGAAGAGGAGGCCATGCCGCGAGGAGAAGAGGCTGTCGAGCAGTGCGGGGCGGCCGAGGGCGGGATGGGCGCCTGCCCCCACCTCGGCCACGAGGGCCAGACCGGCCAGGACGATGCCGAGGACGGCCCCGCTCGCGATGGCGGCCGCGCGCTCTCGACGCACACGATGCGACCAGGCGCGAACGAGCAGGGTGCCCCCCACGAAGGTGAGGGCCGTGAGGTCCGGCTCCACGACCTCGTGCCACACGAGCCCGGTGCCGTACAGGGCGAGGGTGCTGGTGGCGAGGCTGACCGAAGCGAGGCCCGTCGTTCGCAAGTCGCGCTCCAGGATCGCGAGAGCGGCACTGATCGCGAGGATGCTCGCCACCGCCGCCAGAGGTGGGGCGGGGGACCGCCCAGTGGCCAGGAGGGCCAGCGGGGGCAGCGCCACCGCGGCGAGCAGGGTCGCCGTTCGACGGTCCAAGCGTGACGTCACCGCGCCTCCGCCTCCGCTGTCGGCGCGCGCGTGGGCACCGTCCGCGCGGCCAGGGCCGCTTCCGCCTGCCGCGCGGCATCGATCCCCAGGCCGAACGATCCGCTGATGGTCCGGTCATGGGGATGGAGCTGGCAGGAGTCGGTGAGGAACAGGTTCGCGACGGGCGTCTGGATGGAAGGCGTGGTCGTCCGATAGTCGGTCAGGCAGATGGGCTGCGCGTACCGATCGCGGAAGACGGCCGAGAAGGTCACCCATCGGCGGTCGAACGCGGGGTTGATGAGGGCCAGCGCGTCCGTGTACGCGCGCAGCACCTCTTCGTCCGTCTGCGCGTACCGCGGGTCGTCGGCGGAGAGGTACTGGGGGACGTAGAGGACGTGGTCCCCGCCCAGCTCGGGCAACGGGTTGAGGTTCGTGTACTCGATCATGCCCGCGAAGGGCACGCGCGGATCGTGCGCATTCACCCAGAAGAACGGGGTCACCTGCTCGCGCAGCCGGAGGAAGAGGCAGAAGATGCCGATGGTCGGGATGCGTTCGAGGGCGCGCACGTACGCGCCATCGAGGCCCTGGGCGAGGGCACGGAAGCGAGACGTGGTGACGGTGGAGATGACCGCATCCGCGGGCAGGGTCTCGCCCCCGACGCGCACGCCGGTGGCCTGCCCGCCCTGGATCAGGATCTGCTCGACGGGAGCGCTGAGGACGATGCGCCCGCCGCGACGCCGGAAGTCTTCGCCCAGCGCTTCGATCACGGTCGCGCTGCCGCCCTCGATGTAGCCGAGCGCCTCGCGCCAGGGGGACGTGCGCGAGCGCGAGAGGCGCACCATGCGCGCCCAGATCCAGGCCGCGCTGACCTCGTCCGCATGCTCGGAGAACTTGAACCGCATGAGCGGCTCCCAGATGACGCGATAGCTGCGCTCGCCGAACATCCGTCGCAGCCAGGCCGTGGCCTTCAATGGCGCGAGGTCCTCCTCGCGCATCCGCTGGGCCAGCTTCACCGCCGCTCCCGCGCGGATGCGGTCGTGCAGCGGCAGGGCCCGGAACATCAGCAGCTCGACGGGAGTGAGGAACGGATAGAGCCGGCCGTCGACGAAATACGCCATGCGCGAGTCGCGCCAGTGCAGCTTGTGCGAGAGGCCAAGCTCGTCGAGGGTCTCGACGAGATGGTCGTCGCCCTTGCAGATGAAGTGGTAGTAGCGCTCGATGCGCACGCCCTGGACGTCGAAGGCGCTGGCCAGCCCCCCCAGCACGGGCGCGCTCTCCAGCAGCGTGACCTCCGCGCCCGACTTCACGAGGTGGTGGGCGGCCTTGATGCCGGCGGGGCCGCCGCCGATCACGATCGCGCGCCGGGTCATCGGGCCTGGAATCCCCGCGGCGCCTCGGGGGCGCCGACACGGACGAGCGCGAAGGCCTCGACGCACACGGAGCCGGAGTCGGGGATGACGACGAGGTCGTTGAGCTCACGATGCCAGAGGGCGGCGGGTAGCTGGAGGCTTCCGGCCGTCCCCCCGCGATCGACGCGCAGGGCGCCGGCCTCGTGTCCATTCACGCGGAGGCGCACGTCGCGCGGCCCGTCCATGCTCGTGGCGGCCAGGGTCAGGGCCAGGTCCTCCGGCACGTCCAGGGGGACGAGGACGCGCGCGCGGCCCGTCGCCGCGCGGCACGCCCGGCCGCCCGTCTCCTGCCTTGGGCCCCAACCTTCGGCGAGCAGCGCGCCGTCGCCACCGCCGACGTCGATGCGGCCGCCCAGGTTGTTCTGGCGGTAGAAGAGATACCGGCCCACCGCGCCATCGTACTGTCGCGGCGAGAGGTCCTGCTGCCAGGCGAAGAGCCAGCTCGCGGGCCAGGTGGGCGGGCTTCCGGCGACATCGGCCACCGCGCGCGCCGCGCCTCCGACGAGCCGCGGGAACGCCGCGCGATCGGGAGCAGCGTCCCCGCGCGCGACCTGCGCGATCAGGCCGAGGTTCCAGGCCACCGCGGGCACGAGGGCGGCCCCGACCGCGAGCTGCGGATGATGGGCAAGGGTGCGCCGCGCCCACTCCAGGCTTCCCGCGACACCCAGGGCCAGCAGGGGGAGCAGGCTGTCGAACCTCCGGTTCGAGAAGGAGCCGCCCGCCCACCAGTCGCCGGAGCACATGTTCACGTAGGTCATGGTCACGAGAGGCGGCAGCAGCGGCCAGGCCAGCGGTGCCCGCCGGCGCAGCAGCCAGAAGTAGCCGAGGTAGCCGGCCCAGAAGACCGGGGTCCAGGAGAGCAGGCCGTGGCGCGTCGAGAACAGGGTCTGAAGGACGTACGGATGGTCGAGCCGCAGGAAGTCCGCGCCGTGCGGCGGATAGCGCAACAGCCACTCGCCGTAGATCGCCTTCCAGGCCGCCATCTGCGGGAAGGCGCCGAGCAGGGCCGCCAGCCCGACGAGAGCCGCGCGCCGGCATCCTTCGCGGGCTTCGCGTCCGCCCCGCCTCATCGCCATCAGCGCATCCCAGGCGGGGAGGAGAAGGAGGAGCGCGTTCTGCCAACGCAGGCACATGGCGAAGCCGGCGGCCAGACCGAGAGCCAGCGCCGACGAGAGGGTGGGCCGGCCCCGCCGTCGGTCCCACAGCCAGACGACGAGGGCGGCGGCGGCGGCGGAGGCGGCGTGCGACATGGTCGGCTGGTGGACCATGTACCAGTGCAGGAACGTCGCCCACCAGGCGAGCAGCGCGCCCAGGAGCGCGGTGTCGTGGGGAAAGTGCCGTCGGAGCAGGTCGTGGATGAGGAGCACGGCCCCGAAGCCGTAGAGCAGGCTGCCCAGGGCGACGGCGTTGACGTGCTCGGGGCCGTACCCACTGAGATCCACGTCACGGCCCAGCGCGCGCTCCGCGCGGGCCACCGCTTCGCCGGCCGCGAAGAAGGGGATCCAGGCCAGGCCGGGGCCGACGGAGAAGATGGACCGGCGCCGTCCCGTGCGCGTCGGCACCTTCAGATCGGCGCGGTCGATCATCTCGTAGTGCGTGTACTCGTTCGTGAAGTCGAGGTCGGCGTCCTTCATCAGCGACCGCACGTAGACGTAGTAGCTCACGCCGTCGCCGGCGATGCGCCCGCCCCCCACGTGGAACTGCAAGACGGACACCAGGAGCAGCCCGACCAGCACCAGGTGCGCGCCCCGCGCCGATCGGGGCCCGGACCCCGTCCACGCGCGAAACGCGAGCGTGGCCCCGGTGGCGGCGGCAAGGAGGCCCGCGACGAGCAGGCCCTTCGGCCGGCCGGTGATGACGACCGCGGCCAGGCCGGCGGTCAGGGCGCCCGCGACGAGGGTGAGAACGAGAGGCCCGCGCGTCATCGGCGCTCCGCTCGGCACAGCTCCTCGTAGAGGGCGAGCGTCCGGTCCACGAGCACGCTGCACGCGAACGCGTCGCGCACGCGCCGCCGGCCGGCCGTCCCCATCGCCTCGCGCCGCGGCCGATCCTGGGCGAGCTCTCCCAGCGCGGCGGCCAGGCCGGGGCGGTCGGCGGGCGCGACGAGGAGCCCGGTCACGCCGTGCGTCACCTTGTCCGGAATTCCGCCCGCGCGCGTGGCCACCACCGCGCGGCCGTGCGCCATCGCTTCCAGCGTGACCAGGCTCGAGCCCTCGTAGTGCGTGGGATGCACGAAGAGGTCCGCGCGCTCGTAGAGCGAATGGAGCAGCGCGTCCTCCACGCGCCCGGTGAAGTGGACGTGCGGCGCGAGCGCGGGCGTGAGGCCGCGGCGCAGGAGTGCGGCCCCGGGTCCCTCGCCGACGATGGCCCAGGCCCAGGTCGGGCCGAGCCGTCCCTGGGCGTGCAGGGCGGCCAGGGCGGCGCGCGCGTCGTCGAACCCCTTGTAACCCTCGAGGCGGCCCACGGAGAGGAAGACCGGATCCGCGCCGCGCAGCGCGGGCAGCGCCGCTTCCGCGACCGCCGGCGCATCCGGCGGGGTGAGCGCGGCGATCTCTTCGACGTCGACGCCGTTGGGCAGCACGACGACGCGGGCGGGATCGACGCCCAGGTAGCGGGGCACTTCCGCGCGGGTGGCTTCGTCCGTCGCCACCACGCGATCGGCGAGCCGCGCCGCCTCGCGGGACAGCCGGCGGAGGCGGCTCAGCGCGACGCGCTTGAGCCCGCGCGCCTTGTGCTCCTCGAGGCCCTGCGGGTTCATGACCAGCGGCGCGCGCAGTCTCGCGTCGCCGCGCCGCTGCCGTCCGTATCCCAGCGCGGTCAGGCCCTGGGCATCGACGACGTCGACCTCGCCCGCGCGCACCATGTCCGCGACCGTCTCGCCGACGCGCGCCGCGAAGGCGGGGTAATGCAGAGTCCGCGAGAAGATGCGGCCGTGGCCGCGGCCCGTGTCACCGTAGGGCACCGTCACCACGCGTCCGGGAAAGGTCCCGGCGCGGGTGGCCGGCCGCGTCACGAGCACGGTGTCCACACCGCGGGCCTGAAGGTGCTTGGCCAGGAGATAGACGGCGCGCTCCATCCCCCCCGGGTCGTGCAGGGGGTGCGCGGAGCGGCTCAAGAGCGCCACCCTCAAGCCAGCCGCCGATAGACGGCTTCGTAGCGCGGGACGAGCACGCGCGGGGAAAAGGCCTCCGCGCGTGCCCGCGCCGCCTCTCCCAGCCGTCCGCGCAGCGCGTGATCGGAGGCGATCCGACCCACGGCCTCGGCCAGGGCCGCGGGCTCCGTGACGAGCAGGCCGGCTTCGCTTTCCCCGAGGATCTCGCGCGTGCCGCCGGTGTCCATCGCCGCCAGCGGCGTGCCGAGGGCGAGCGCCTCGAGGAGCACGCGCGAGAGCGGCTCCGGCCACACCGAGGGGAACACGAGCGCGGTGGCACGGGCGAGGGCGCGCAGCACGTCCTCGCGCTCGGCCCAGCCGCGCAGGACGAGGGTGACGCCCGCGGCCGTCGCATCGAACTTCAGGGCGTGGGCCAGGCTGCCTTCGCCCAGGACCACCAAGGGCAGGCCCGTGCGCGCCGCGGCCACGGCCGGGATGAGCAGGCGCGCGCCCTTGTTCGCCTCCAGCTTCCCGATGAAGAGGAGGAACCGCTCCGGCAGCGGGAAGGAGCACGCGCCCGCCGCCACCGCGCGCGCCTCCACCGCGTCCACGATGTTCGGGATCACCTGGACGCGCGGGATGCCGGCCGCGCGCAGCTCCTCCGCGATGGCGCCGCTGACGGCCAGGGTCGCCCCCGCCCGACGCAGGGCCGCGCGCTTGAGCGCGAGGTCGCCCTGCATGTACGGGATCGCTCCCCAGGAGAGGGGAGCCGGCGCGGGCACATGGCCGTCGAGGCACCGTGTCATCGGCCCCACGCCGCAGCCCGGGCAGAGCGCGCCGCGGCTGATCCGCGTCGACCAGAAGCAGACCGGCCAATGGTCGCGCACGGTGACGGCCACGCGCTCGGGCCTGGGACCGCCCAGCGCGCCCAGCGCGGAGAGGGAGTGCTGGGCGTGGATGGCGTCCGCCGTCTCTCCGGCCAGCTCGCGGGCGAGGACGCGCGGCACGGACAGGCGGCGCCGGCCGCGTGCGCTCAACCTGCGGACACGCAGGCCTTCGAGGTCCTCCACGCCGGGGCTCGTGGTGAGGACGGTGACCTCGTGGCCGGCCTCGCGGAGGCCGAGGGCGAGCGCCCGGGTGGACCATCCCGCCCCGCCCGCGCGCGGAGGGTAGACCTCCGTGGCCAGCACCACCTTCATGCCGCGATCCGCAGCAGCACGCGCTCGAGCTGCTCGCAGTGGCACGCCCAGGAATAGCGCTCGACCACCCGCACGCGGGCGCTCGCGCCCAGCCGGCGGCGCAGGGCGGCGTCGCTCGCGATCGTCGTGATGGCGTCGGCCAGCGCCGCCGGGTCGCCTTCGCGGGCGTGCAGCCCCTCCTGGCCCTCGCGCACGATCTCCGTGAGCGGCGGGCGGGGAATGGTCACCGTGGGCAGGCCGGATGCCATGTATTCGAAGATCTTGAGCGGCGACCAGTAGAAGCCGAGCGCCAGCGCGCGCAGACGCGCCGGATCATAGGGCGCGACGCCGATGTCTCCGGCGGCGACGATGCCGGGCATCTCCGTGTAGGGTCGGGTGCCCAGCCGCCGTCCCCGATATCCCTCGCCCGGCCTGGCGTGGGGTCCGCCCACGAGCAGGAAGTAGAGGTCACCGCGATCCCGGAGCCGCCGCGCCGCCGCTTCCAGCACGTGCACGCCGTGCCAGGGCCGGAAGCTGCCCGTGAACACGACGGCGAGGGCTCCCTCCGGAACCCCCAGCTCGCGCCGGAGCTCGTCTCGCCGCCGGTCGGGCGAGAACGCGTCGACGTTGGCGCCCCAGGTCACCGTCTCCGTCTTGCCGCGCGCGAACTCGGGGACGATCTCGGGGATGGGCGAGACGAGGGCGGCCGCCTGACGGCACAGGGACTCGCGATAGCGGCGCATCGGCCGCACGATCAGGGCGGCATCGAGCGCGCGCTTGGCCGAGCGCGGGTGATCGACGACCGGTGAGTTCACTTCGAGCAAGGACGGGATCCCACGCCGCGAGGCCGTCGCGATGCCCTCGCCCCCGAAGTTGTAGTAGCGCTCCATGACCACGGCCGGCCGGACCTCGTCCGCGATGGCCTCCACCGCGGGTCGCGCGCGGAATCGGAAGAGCCGGTGGCGCGGCCGCCAGTCGACCCGATGCCAGACGACACCCGCGTCCTCCTCGCGCGGCGCGCCCCCGTCCGCCGCGATCACGGCGTGCACCTCGTGGCCGCGCCGCGCCAGGCCGCGGGCCACCTCGAGGACGTGCACGCTCCCGCCGGTGGCGCCCGGCACCGTCTGGTCGGTGGCCACGTAGAGGATCCTCACGCGCGCTCGCGGGGCACCAGCAGGCCGAAGAACGGGCCCGTGCGCACGCCGCCGAACAGGACCACGTCGAGCTTGAGGAGCCAGGTCAGGGCGTGGGCCACGCCCATCAGCGCGGCCGAGGGGCGGCTTTCTTCCCGGCGGGCCGTGGGCTCCAATGGCTCATGGGCCTCCCCCTTCGGTGCCCGTCTCCGCCACTGCTCGAAGAGGCGCAGGCCGAGGTCCTCCACCACCGCCTTGAAGACGACGTTGTAATAGCGGCGCTCCGCCACCTTCAGCCCCGCCCCGGCGCACAGCTCGTCGAAGTGCTCGTGACTGCGGATGGCGTTGCGATGGTCGCTCTTGCGCATCGCCTCGCGCTCGTGGTCGATGAGCCCGGCCCGCCCCAGCCGCCCGGCCAGCCGGTTCACCGCGCGCTGGAAGGAGGCCAGGCGCGACGACTCCATGGCGTGCGTATAGACGAAGAGCCGGCCGCGCGCCCCGAGGGTGCGCCGGGCTTCGAGCAGGACCTCGCGCACGCCCGGCTCGTCGAGGTGCTCGAGCACGTCGAGCGAATACGCGCGCGGGAAGCTGCCTTTGCGGAACGGGAGGCGCCGCAGGTCGCCGAGGACGAGGTCCACCTCGCGCGCCGCGCGGGCGAGGAAGAAGGGCGCGACGTCGAGGCCGGCGGCCCGCCGCCCGCCCTGGGCCGCGTAGAGGGCCATCTTGCCCGCGCCGCAGCCGAGGTCGAGCACGGTCTCGCCCGGCGCCGCTCCCAGCATCCGCCGCATCATGTCCGCCTTCACGCGCGCGGAGAGGACGGGCTCCGCCTCCGTGACGTGCAGGCGCTCGTGGAACTCGTGGTCGGCATACTGCGTCACCTCGCCCACCGACGTCCGCGGGACGAGATCGACCCAGCCCTGCGCCGCCGCGACCGGATAGCGCGCGCCGCAGCACGCGCAGGCGAGGACCTCGCCGTCGCGCGCGAGCCGGACCTTGTCCGGCCCGCCGCAAGCGCAGGCCGCCCGCGCGGCATACGGAGCGCAGGTCGCGTCGTGGCCGCCCGTCCGCGCGCAGGAGGCGCACCCGCCGGGCTCGAGGCAGACGGGACACGCGACGGCCTGGAGGAGCGATTCCGAGATCATCGCCCCTCTCGCACCAGACGCTCGCGATCGGTGAAGAACAGCCAGGCCGCCCGGCCCAGGTGCCGCGGCACCTGCGAGACCTGGCTGACCGCCACCCGCGGCCATTCGAGACCCTGACGGTCCATCAGCTTGAGGCCGAACTGCACCATCAGCGACACGTTCCACCACGCGAAGGCGAGGAGGAGGGCCGCGCCCGCGCGCCGACCCATGCGCGTGAGGATGACGGCCAGCAGCGCGGCCAGGCCCCAGGCCAGCAGTGGCGTCGCTCCCACGAATCGCCGCGATCCGAAGGCGCCGGCCTGGGTCCAGCTCTCGACGGACCCGTTGATCCAGACCTGCAGGAGCAGGGCGACGAGAAGGGCCATGGGCACGGGATCGCCTCCGCGCGCGCGCACCGCGGCGAGCACGAGGCCGCCGGCCGCGAGCAGGAGCAGCGGCGCCCACAGGAACAGTCCGTGGGCGGGATCGAACAGCACGGACAGCACGTGGGGGCCGTAGTAGATCATCTTGCGTGCGACCAGGGGCGACGGCCCGAACCCGCCGTTGATCGCCCGGTAGGCGAAGAGCTGGGGCACGAAGACGATCACGGCGGAGAGGCTCATCGCGGCCAATCGGGTCAGGGCGGCCATCCCGCGCCGCGCACGCACGCCGTCGAGCGCGATGAGGAGGGCCGGGACGGCCAGGAACAGCCCGTCCTGCTCGCGCACGAGCGCGGCCAGGCCGCCGAGGGCGCCGAGGGCGGCGGCGCGGCCGGGCGTGAAGCCTTCGCTGCGGAAGCGCAGGGTCAGCCAGAGGAGCAGCGTGATCACGAAGAGCGAGACGGCGTGCGAGAAGCCGGGACCCAGGGTGACGTAGTACAGGAGCGGTGTGCCCCACAGGACGGCCGCGGTGGCCCAGGCCGCGGCCGGCTCCGGGAAGCCGCCGAAACGCACGAGCGCGCGATGGAGCAGGAGCAGCGCTGCCATGCCGTAGGCCCACGACGCGTAGCTGACCGCCATCACGTACGGTCGCGAGAACCCGTCCGCGGCCAGCCCCGCGCCCACCGCCCGCGCGACGAGGACACCGCCATGAGCGAGCAGGTAGGCCGGGGCCCAGAAGAGCGCCGTGCCCAGCGGCGCGAAGTTGATGTGCCGGCCCGTGACCGGCTCGCGGAGATCGAGGAACGTGGCCTTGAAGCCGGCCAGCCCGGACGGATCCTGCGCGTAGAAGTGCTCGTACTCGTTCCCGAACTCGAGGTCGTGGTCGAACACGGCCGAGTGCAGGTACGCGAAGTACTCGATCTCGTCCGCGCCGCGGATCTTCGGCGTGACCAGGGGCAGGGTGAGGACCAGGGCGGCCCACAACGTCCAGGGCCTCGCGCTCACGCCACCTCCGCGAAGACACCGAGGAGGGCCTGGGCGCGTGCCGGCCAACCGTAGGCGGGGGCGGCGGCGTGCGCGGCCCGCGCGAGCGACTCGGCCAGCGCACGATCGTCGAGGACATGCCGCAGGCCGGCGGCCAGGGCGGCGGCGTCGCCCGGAGGCACGAGCCACGCCGTCTGGCCGTGGCGCAGCACTTCGCGCGTGGAGGGGAGGTCGGAGGCGACGATCGCGCGTCCCGCCGCCATGGCCTCGAAGGCCTTGAGCGGGGAGGTGTGGCGCTCCGTCATTGCCGTGCGCAGGAACGGCACCACGACCACGGTGGCGCGGCGGAGCGCGTCGGCCACGCGCGCCTGCGGAACGAGGCCAGGCATGTCCACGCGCTCTCCGAGGCCCAGGCGGTCCACGAGCGCGCGCACGCGCGCGATGTCCGCCTCCGCCTCGATCCCACCCAGGATCACCAGCCGCCCGCGCGGGACCTGCGCGAATGCTTCCACCAGGACGTCGACGCCCTTCCAGGGATAGAGCTGGCCGGCGTAGAGGATCTCG
>WNFI01081557.1_pt1 | contig 28706 bp, 29 predicted proteins | sample 5400471 | NCBI WGS metagenome assembly WNFI01 (sample SAMN13153348, study PRJNA577476) | soil metagenome | isolation source: 100 cm saprolite on Douglas fir-dominated hillslope | place: USA:California | collected 2013-09-17
CGAAGGCCATGTGCAGACTGACTTCCAACTCCTGGGCAATCATGTTTCCTCCATCGCGCACTGCAGCGGATGCTGGTGTTCGCGCGAATATGCGGTTACCTGTTCCACCTTACTGGATGCAACGTCCTTGGGGTAGATTCCGCAGACACCGCGCCCTTCCGTATGCACTTTGAGCATGATCTGTGTAGCGCGTTCCCGCGGCAAGGCGAAGAACACCTGCAACACCTCTACCACGAATTCCATCGGCGTGTAGTCGTCGTTGTACATCACGACCTGAAACATCGGCGGCGGCTTGACCTGCGTCTCGCTCGGTTTGACGAGCGTTGAACCGTCGGGTTTGTCGGCCATGGCTGCTCGGGCGGGAGGACGCTCAATGCGAAGAACCTCCGGATCCCTCTCGGGGTGGAACGATCTTTAGCTAATATGGACAATGAATGGCGGTTTTTCAAGACCCTTCAAGCCCTTGGGCGCACCTTTTGTCGGCGCGAGGCGGGCTTCGCGGGTCTTTTCCGCTCTCCCAAGGCGCTATTGACACTCCCGGGGACGGCGCGTAAAAAGCGGCTTGGAGTTTGGTTTCAAGGATTCTGCATCGCCTTTTTGACGAGCGGGGCCTGGATCCGAACGACGTGCGGGACTCCACCCGTTTAACAAGAGGCAAGCAATCGAATGGCAACCGGAACTGTGAAGTGGTTCAATGACGCGAAGGGTTACGGGTTCATCACGCCCGACGACGGCAGCGAAGACCTCTTCGCGCACTTCTCCGCGATCCAGATGCAGGGCTTCAAGACCCTGAAGGAAGGCCAGAAGGTCTCCTTCGACGTGACGCAGGGCCCCAAGGGCAAACAGGCGTCGAACATCCAGGCGGCATAGGGAGCAGTCTTTAGAAGCGGAAAGCCCCTGCAGCAGCGCGCGCAGGGGCTTTTTTCTTTCCGCCGTTACCGCATCCGGCGCTGCAGCTCGGCGTCGACGGCCTCCATGTATTCCTCGGTGGTGAGGAACGGATGGTCGGGCCGGATGAGGATGGCGAGATCCTTGGTCATCTTCCCGGATTCCACCGTGTCCACGCAGACGCGCTCGAGCGTCTGCGCGAATTTCACCACTTCCGGCGTCGCATCCATGCTGCCGCGATAGATGAGGCCGCGCGTCCAGGCGTAGATCGAGGCGATCGGATTCGTCGAGGTCGGCTTGCCCTGCTGGTGCAGCCTGTAGTGACGCGTCACCGTGCCGTGCGCCGCCTCCGCCTCGACCGTCTTGCCGTCGGGCGTCGTGAGCACCGAGGTCATGAGGCCGAGCGAGCCGTATCCCTGCGCCACAGTGTCGGATTGAACGTCCCCATCGTAGTTCTTGCACGCCCACAGGTAGCCGCCGTTCCATTTGAGGTTCGAGGCGACCATGTCGTCGATCAGCCGGTGCTCGTAGGTGAGGCCGGCGGCCTCGAACTTGGCGCGAAAGGCGCTTTCATAGACCTCCTGGAAGATGATCATGAAGCGCCCGTCGTATACCTTGAGGATGGTGTTCTTGGTCGAAAGGTAGACGGGGTACTTGCGGTTCAGCGCGTAGTTGAAGCAGGCGTGGGCGAAGCCGCGGATGGAATCATCGAGGTTGTACATCGCCATCGAGATGCCCGCGCCCGGGGCCTGGAAGACTTCCTTCTCGATCACGGCACCTCCGCCCTTGGGCGTGAAGCTCATCTTGAGTGTCCCGGGCCCGTCGAACTTGATTTCGCTCGCGCGGTACTGGTCGCCGAATCCGTGACGCGCCACCACGACGGGCTTGTTCCAGTGCGCCACGATGCGCGGGACGTTCTGGCAGATGATCGGTTCGCGGAAGATCGTGCCGTCGAGGATGTTGCGGATGGTCCCGTTGGGGCTCTTCCACATCTGCTTCAGCCCGAATTCCTTCACCCGCCCCTCGTCGGGGGTGATCGTCGCGCACTTCACGGCCACGCCGTATTTCTTCGTCGCCATCGCCGCGTCGACGGTCACCTGGTCGCTGGTCGCGTCGCGATGCTGCACGCCGAGGTCGAAGTACTTGAGATCGATATCCAGGTATGGAAGGATCAGCTTTTCGCGGATCTTCTGCCAGATGATGCGCGTCATCTCGTCGCCGTCCATCTCGACGACCGGGTTCTTCACCTTGATCTTGTTCATTCAGGCTCCTCGAGGCTTTTTTTCGGCGGCAGAATCGAAAAATTATAGCAAAGCGCCCGCGCGCGCCCGGCTCGCATGGCACGCCTGATCCTCCTGAACAAGCCTTTCGGCGTCATCTGCCAGTTCAGCCCGAGCGGGGCACGCGCCACACTGAAGGACTTCGTTCCGGTGCCGCGCGTCTATCCCGCCGGGCGCCTGGATGCCGACAGCGAAGGCCTCGTGGTCCTCACCGACGATGGCGCGATCCAGGCGCGCATCGCCGATCCGCGGCACAAGCTCGAAAAGGGCTACTGGGTTCAGGTCGAGGGAACGCCCCGCGAAGAGGCGTTGCGGGCGCTGCGCACCGGCGTGGAACTGCAGGACGGGGGCACCCTTCCCGCCAAGGCACACGTGATCCGGGAACCGGCGGTTATCTGGGAGCGCGAGCCGCCCATTCGCGTGCGCAAGAACATTCCCACCGTATGGATCGCCTTGGAGCTGCGCGAAGGCCGCAATCGACAGGTGCGGCGCATGACCGCCGCAGTGGGGCTGCCGACATTGCGCCTGGTGCGCTTTCGCGTCGGGTCCTGGCACATCGAGGACCTCAAGCCCGGCGAGTGGCGGGAAGCGAAGGCGGACCTCGCGCGACTCTCCTGACCGGGGGGCTCGGCGCTGTCAACCCCGGTATAATGCGCGGCGTTAATGTGGGCGACGAGGCTGATTTCCCCAGCGCAGTCGAGACATTGATCCCTTGTTCAACATCACTTAGGAACACAAAAAATGAAGACGCTGTCCGCCCTGATCGCCACGCTTTTCACCACCGCTTCTGTTTCCGTGTTCGCACAGGCAACTCCCGCCACGCCCGCCAAGCCCGCAGCGCCGACGGCCTCGGCCCCCGCCAAGGCCGCAACGCCCGCCACCCCGGCCACGCCGTCGGCGAAGTCCGAGGCGCCGAAGATGGACGACGCCAAGAAGGACGACACCAAGAAGAAAAAGCCCGTCAAGAAGGCCAAGAAGAAAGCCGACGCCCCCAAAGCCGAAGCGCCGAAGACCGCCGCACCCGCCAAGACCGAAGCGCCGAAGGCCGACGCGAAGAAAGACGCAGCGAAGAAGTAAGTGAAAGCGGGGTGATCGTTCGAGCGGACAACAAGTTGCTCGACTCCGCGAGCACCTGAGCCACGAAGGCGGGGCCTCGGCCCCGCCTTTTTCATTTCACGCTACTAGAATGCGGACATGAAGATCGTCGTCGGGCTTTCGGGAGGGGTCGATTCCGCGGTGGCCGCGCTGCTGCTCAAGCGCGCCGGCCACGACGTGGTCGGCCTCTTCATGAAGAACTGGGAGGACGATGACGACGACGAGCACTGCTCCACGCGCGAGGACCTGATCGACGCCGTGTCCGCGGCCGAGAAGATCGGCGTCGAGATCGAGGCCGTCAACTTCGCCGCGGAGTATCGGGAAAGAGTCTTCGCGAGCTTCCTCGCCGAGTATCGCGCCGGCCGCACGCCGAACCCCGACGTGCTTTGCAACGCCGAGATCAAGTTCAAGGCATTCCTCGACCACGCGCTCAAGCTTGGCGCCGAGCGGATTGCGACCGGCCACTACGCGCGCGTGGAAGAGCGCGAGGGTGAATTCGTGCTGCTGAAGGGCGTGGATCCGGGAAAGGACCAGAGCTACTTCCTGCACCGGCTGAACCAGGCGCAGCTTGCGCGCACGCTGTTTCCGGTGGGGCACCTCCACAAGCCGGAGGTTCGCGCGATCGCCCGCGCCGCCGGCCTTCCCAACCACGCCAAGCGCGATTCCACCGGCATCTGCTTCATCGGCGAGCGCCCGTTCCGCCAGTTCCTTTCGCGCTACCTGCCGCGCGAGCCCGGCGCCATGGTGACTCCCGCGGGCGAGCGGGTGGGCGAGCACGAAGGGTTGATGTACTACACCATCGGCCAGCGGCAGGGCCTGGGCATCGGCGGGCGACGCGACGGCGGCGGCGAGCCCTGGTACGTGGCCGGCAAGGACCTCGCCGCCAACACGCTCACGGTCGTGCAGGGACACGACCACGCGCTGCTCCTGAAGCGCAACCTCAGCGCGGGCGACGCGAGCTGGGTGAGCGGGCGCGCTCCGCACGACGCCGCGCTCGGGGCCAAGACGCGCTACCGCCAGGCCGACTCCGCGTGCCGGCTGCTCCGCGCCGTCGATGAATCGTTCGAGCTCGATTTCGCCGCGCCGCAATGGGCGGTCACGCCGGGTCAGTCGGCCGTCGTCTACCGCGACGACGCATGCCTGGGCGGCGGCGTGATCGGCTAGCCGCGCCCCGCTTCCTTCAACCCGGCCGCGTCGCCGCGAACGAAGGGCGGCTTTCGAGCCTTTCGGCCCAGGACTTGAGCGCCGGATCGTCGCGCCAGCGCAACTCGGGAAGCCGGAACTCGAGCCAGAAGAGCGCGCAGCCGCAGGCGATGTCGCCCAGCGTCACGGGGCCCGCTCTCGGGGCGATGGATTTTGCGACCGTGGCCATGCCCGCCTCGACCTTCTCGCGCTGGCGCGCGATCCATGCCGGGTCCTGTCGTGCCGCCTCGCGTTTGCGCTCGAGGAAGATCGTGATGCCCGCGTCGCTGATGCCATCGCCGAGGGCCTCGTCCCGCCGCACGCGCGCGCGTTCCACAGCGGCGGCCGGAATGAAGCGCGTCCCCGGCAGCGTATCCAGGTATTCCGTGATGACCACCGAGTCGTAGATCGATTCGCCGTCGTCCAGCACCAGCGCCGGCACCTTGATGAGCGGGTTGTAGCGCGCCATGCTGGTGTCCGCTTTCCACACGTCTTCCTCGACGAACTCGAAGGGCAGGTTCTTTTCCGCGAGCAGCACGCGAACCTTGCGGACATAGGGACTGTTACGCGATCCGATGAGCTTCATAGGAATAGATGACGGCGCTTCGCGGCCACGGTGAGCGGCGCAGTATAGCAGCGGGTGGTAAGATTTCGCCCGCATGTCCTCGCCCCTCACGGCCCTCTCTCCCCTCGACGGGCGCTACGCCTCCAAGACCCGGGCGCTCCAGGATCATTTCAGCGAATTCGCGTTGATGCGCGAGCGCGTGCGCGTCGAGGTCGAGTGGCTGAAGGCGCTCGCCGCGAGTCCCTCGTTCAAGCCGCTGAAGCCCTTCTCGCGCGCCACCGTCGCGAAGCTCGACCGCGCGCTCGCCGGGTTCAAGCTCGCCGATGCCGAGCGCATCAAGGCGATCGAGGCGAAGACCAACCACGACGTGAAGGCGGTCGAATATTGGTTGCGTGAGCGTCTCGCCTCCAACCCCGAGGTGAGCGCGGCCGCGGAATTCATCCACTTCGCTTCCACCTCCGAAGACATCAACAACCTCGCCCACGCACGCATGCTGATCGGCGGCCGCGACGAGGTCCTGCTGCCCGCCGTCGACCGCATCGTGAAAAGGCTCGAGGCGGTCGCGAAGAAGCACGCCGCGCTCGCCATGCTCGCGCGCACGCATGGGCAGCCCGCCACGCCGACCACGCTCGGCAAGGAGATGGCGAACGTCGCGTATCGACTGAAGCGCGCCCGCGCGAAATGCGCCGGAGTGCGGATGCTGGGAAAAGTGAACGGCGCGAGCGGCAACTTCAACGCGCACGTGGTCGCCGTGCCCGGGTTCGACTGGACCGCCTTCGCCGCCGGCTTCGTCGCCTCGCTCGGCATCGACTACAACCCGCTCACGATCCAGATCGAGCCCCACGACGCCATGGCGGAGCTGTTCGACGCCCTCGCCCGTCTCAATACCATCGTGCTCGACCTCGATCGCGACATCTGGGGCTACATCTCGCTCGGCTATTTCAAACAGAAGGCGAAGGCGGGCGAAGTCGGCTCCTCGACAATGCCGCACAAGGTGAACCCGATCGATTTCGAGAACTCCGAGGGCAACCTGGGGCTGGCGAACGCGCTCTTCAGGCATATGTCGGAAAAGCTGCCGGTGTCGCGATGGCAGCGCGACCTCACCGATTCCACCGTGTTGCGAAACATGGGGGTGGCGTTCGGCTACAGCCTCATCGCCTACGAGGCTTGCCGGCGCGGCCTGGAGAAGCTCGAGGCCAATCCCGATCGCATCGCCGCGGATCTGGAGGACCACTGGGATGTGCTCGCCGAGGCGGTGCAGACCGTGATGCGCGCCCACCGCATCGCCGGCTCCTACGAGAGGCTGAAGGAGCTCACGCGCGGCAAGGGCGGCATCGGCAAGAAGGACCTGCATGCATTCGTTCGTTCTCTGCCGCTACCGGACGGGGAAAAGCGCCGCCTTCTCGCGCTCACTCCCGCGACCTATATCGGCCTCGCCGCGCGGCTCGCGCGAGAAGCCTGAAACACAATCCACCCGGGCGCATGATCCGCGATCCCGCCACGCCCGGGCTTTCTTCCGCCGGCGGCCTGGACGAGATCCCGGCCCGGTGGGCGTCGCAGCGCGGCGATTGCGTGGCGCTTACGGATGCGAGAGGCGTCTGGACGTGGCGGGAGCTCGAGGACGCTCGCCGGCAGCTCGCCGAAATCCTCCTCACCCTCGGCGTGCGCGCGGGCGATCGCGTCATGGTCGTGGGCGAAAACTGCGCCTCGCTGGTGGCCCTCCTCTTCGCCGCCTGGAGCGTGAACGCCTGGGTCGTGAACGTGAACGCGCGCCTTTCCCCGCGCGAGATCGACGCCATACGAGCGCATTCGGGCGCACGGCGGGTCCTCTACCTGGGCGCGGATTCGCCCGATGCGATGCAGCACTCCAAGCGCACTCGCGCGACCTCGCTCTCGCTGGGACGCTGGGCCACGATCGGCGTCTCGGCGCTCGACGAGGGCTGCATGGCCGAGCCCGTTGCGGGGGATCGAGCCCGCGACGTGGCGGCTCTGATCTACACGACCGGGACCACCGGCGAGCCCAAGGGCGTGATGCTGTCCCACGCGAACCTTCTCTTCATCGCCCGCGTATCGGGCGAGATCCGCCGCCTCACGAGCGACGATCGCATCTGCGGCGTGCTGCCGATGTCGCACGTTTATGGGCTCGCCTCGGTGTGCCTGGGATCGTTGTACGCGGGGGCGAGCCTGCACCTGCAGGCGCGTTTCTCGCCCGAAGCCATGGCCGCCAGCCTGCGCACGCAACGCCTCACGGTCTGCCAGGGGGTTCCCGCGCTTTACGCGAAGCTCATGGAGCACCTGAAGGCGCGCGGCAAGCGCCTCGATGCCCCGGCGCTGCGCTTCATCTACGCCGGCGGCTCACCCCTCGCGCCGTCGCTCAAGCGCGAGGTCGAATGCTTCTTCGGCCTGCCGCTGCACAATGGCTACGGCCTCACAGAGGCCTCTCCAACCATCACGCAGACGCGCCCCGACGAGCCGCGCGAGGATTGCTCAGTGGGGCGCGAGTTGCCGGGCGTGGAGGTGCGCATCGTCGATTGCGAGGAGAGAGACGTCGCGCGCGGCGAGACTGGAGAGCTGTGGGCGCGCGGGCCGAACATCATGCGCGGCTACTATCGCGACGCGCTGGCAACCGCGGCCGCGATTCGCGCCGGCGGCTGGCTCGCCACGGGTGACCTCGCGCGGCAGGGATCCGACGGCGCTTTTTTCATCGAGGGCCGCCTGAAGGAGCTCATCATCCGCTCCGGATTCAACGTTCTCCCGGTGGAAGTGGAAGCGGTCCTCAATGCCCACCCCGAGGTGACGCAATCCGCGGTGGTCGGGCGGAGCACTGGAATCGACGAGGAGATCGTGGCTTTCGTCGAGCTCGTTCCCGGAGCGCGCGTGACACCGGGCGAGCTCATCGAATTCGCCGCCGCCTCGCTGGCACCCTACAAGCGCCCCACGGAGATCCACGTGATGGCCGCCCTTCCCGCGGCGGCGAGCGGCAAGGTCCTGAAGGGACGCCTGGCCCAGCTCGCGCGCGAAAAGACGCGGCCGTAAGCCTCACTTCGCCTGCAGGCCCAGCCTCTCGATGAGGGCGCGCTCGGAGACGTAGCTCTCCGCCGCCCACTTCGCGTAGTCCTCGGTCGACTTGTACCAGAACACTTGGTCGAGCTGCTGCAGCACTCTGTGGTGCTCGGGATCGTCGATCGCCTTCTTGAAGGCGTCGTGCAGGATCTTCACGACCTTCGGGTCCATCCCCTTCGGCCCCACGATGCCGTAGGGCGAATAGGACACCACGTCATATCCGAGCTCCCTCGCGGTCGGCGCGCCCCAGCGCGTGCGTTGCTCTCCGAAGGTCACCAGCAAGCGGAAGGCGCCCTGGTCGACGTACCGGCCCCAACCGGTCGCATCCGACTGCACCATCACGTGCCCGCCCATCAGCGCCTGTGTGGAGTCCGTGTTGCCCTTGTAGGGAACATGCAGGAGCTCCACGCCGGCTTTGCTCGCGACTTCCTCGACGAGCAAATGCGGCGAGGTTCCCGTTCCCGTGGAGCTGAAGGACACCTTGCCCGGATTGGCCTTCGCATAAGCGATGAGATCGCCGAACGTCTTGAACGGCGAATCGGCCATCACGACCATGCCGAACGTGTAGCCGCTCACGCCGATGATGTAGGTGAAGTCCCTGAGCGGATCCCAATCGACTTTCTGCATGTGCGGCTGGCGGAACGCACCTACGTGCAGCTGCGACAGCGTGTAGCCGTCGGGCGCGGCGCTTCGAGCCATTCCCGCCGGTCCGAGCATTCCCCCGGCGCCCGGCTTGTTCTCCACGATGACGGGCTGCCCGAGGTGTTTCCCCGCAAGGTCCGCGAGCTTGCGCAAATGCGTGTCCGTCGAGCCACCCGCCGGCCACGGGACGATCAACGTGATCGGACGATTGGGAAAGCCCTGCGCAAGCGCCGCGCACGGCGCCAATGCAAGCAGGGACAGCGCGGCGAATGCCGCGCGCGGCAGCACGTTCATCTTTTCTCCTCGCAGGTCTCTATGGTTCGAGCTTCACGTTCGCGGTGGTGATGACCCGGGCCCACTTCGCGATCTCGTCGTCGAGAAATTTCGCCGCCTGCTCGGGCGTGCCGCCCCCGGGCTCCACGCCCATCTGCTCGAAGCGCGCGCGGATCTCCGCGGTGGCGATGATGCGCGCGGTTTCCGACGACAGTCGGTTTACCACCTCGCGGGGCGTGCCGGCGGGCGTCAGGAACATGACCCACGTCGAGCCCTCGATCGGCGGGCCGCCGGACTGGGCGATCGTCGGCACCTCGGCGGCACCCGGGATGCGCTTGGCGGAAAACATTCCCAGGGCGCGGATCTTTCCGGCGCGCACCTGCGGCAGCATCGTGATCGGCACGTCCACGAGAACCTGGATGTCGCCCGCGAGGAGCGCGGCAAGGGCGGGCGCGGTGCCCTTGTAAGGCACGTGCACCATGTCGATCTCCGCGGTCTGCTTGAGCAGCTCCATGGTGAGATGCGCCGCCGCGCCCACGCCGCTCGATCCGAACGAGATCTTTCCCGGGTTCGCCTTGGCGTAGGCGATGAGCTCGCGCATGTCCCTGGCCGGAAAATCGTTGTTGACGGTGAGGATGAGCGGGGCCACGCCCACGAGCGTCACCGGAGCGAAGCTCTTCACCGGATCGAAGGGAAGCTTGCCCGCGTAGAGCGTGGCGTTGGCCGCGTGCGCCGCGATCACCGTGAGCGCGGTATAGCCGTCGGGGGCGCTGCGTGCGACGAGATCGGCACCGACGATGCTGTTGGCGCCCGGCTTGTTCTCCACCAAGATCGGCTGGCCGAGGCTCGCCTCGAGCTTCTGCGCGATGAGGCGCGTGAGCGAGTCGGTGATGCCGGCCGGCGTGTACGGAACGATCCATTTGATGGGCCGCGCGGGATATTGCGCGTGCGCCGGCGCGGCGGCGAGGAGTGTCGCAACCGACAGCAGTGCGGCGATGGTGGCGCGCGGTCCCGGCATGCTTCCCCGTTCGGTGTGCGGGGCAAAGCTTACACCGCCGGGGCTACCTCGCGAGCGGGACGGCCGCCTCGCCCAGCCCGGCGACGTCGCCGCTCATCTCGCCGCCTTCCTGGACCAGCATCTTGCCGTAGCGGATCTTCCCCGACACGCGGCCGCTCGCATGGATCACGAGCCTCTTGCGCGCCGTCATCTCGCCCTGGAAGTCGCCGCGGATCTCCGCCACGTCGACGTCGACCTTGCCGCTGAAGGCGCCGTTCTCGGCGATCTGGATCGCGCGGCTCACCATGGTCGCCTCGACGCGCCCTTCGACCACGAGCGTGTCGCAGTCGTCGATCTCCACGCCCTTCAACTTGATGTTCGCGCCCACGATGAGCTTGCTGCCCGCCGGTTCCTCGGCGCGCGCGGCGGCGGGATCGGCGGCCGGCGCGGCACCGCCGGGACGCGGCGTCGCGGGATGCGCGGTCGCGGGATGAGGAGTCGTGGGCTGCGGCGTCGCGGCGGGCACCGCCGCCGGCAAGGTGCGCGGATCGCGGCGGGCAAAGAGGTTGTCGGCATATTTCATCGGTGTCTCCCTGGTTGTAAACCCGGGAACACGCACTCACGATCCGTGCCAACGCGTCGCGAGGCAACCGTTTTCACTCGGGGAATCGCGCTTGCGCGCGTCGCGGCGCTCGTGAAGCGCGCGCTAAATCGTCGCCCCGCGGCTACGACGATCGCGCTTGATTCGCGCAAGCGGTTGAATCCGTGGCGCTTGGCCGTGTCGCCCGCGCCCGACTTCAGATCATTTCGAGTGGCTTTTTGCGCCGCGGCGAAGGAAACGACCGCTCGAGCGTGGCGAGCGCCTCGGCATCGAGCTGGACATCGGCGGCAGCGCGGTTGGCGCGCACGTGCTCCGCGCTCGAGGCCTTGGGAATCGCGACGATGCCGGGATTGCGGAGCAGCCACGCGATCGCTACCTGCGCGGGAGTGATTCCCAGGCGCTGCGCGATGGTGCGCACGGCCAGGTGGCTCACAAGCCGCCCTTCGTCGAGCGGCGAGTACGCCATCACGGCGATCCCGCGTTCGGCGCACCACGGCAGGAGATCGAACTCCACCCCGCGCCGGGCGAGGTTGTAGAGAACCTGGTTCGCCGCGACCTGGCTGCCGCCGGGCACCGCGACGAGCTCCTCCATGTCGGCGACGTCGAAGTTGGACACGCCCCAGCGCCGGATCTTCCCGGCGCGCGAGAGCTCTTCGAGCGTGTCCACCGTCTCCTCGAGCGGCACCGGGCCGCGCCAATGCAGCAGGTAGAGGTCGAGGGTTTCGATCCCGAGCTGCGAGAGCGAGCCGTCGCACGCGGCGACGAGCTTGCGCCGCGAGGCGTGGTGCGGATAGAACTTGCTCACCACGAAGACGCCGTCGCGTCGCGCGCGGATGGCCTCGCCGACGACGTTCTCCGCGCCGCCCTCGCCGTACATTTCCGCGGAGTCGACGAGGTTCATCCCCAGGTCGAGCCCCAGGCGCAGGGCGGCCACTTCGGTGGCACGGTTGTAGGCACGCTCCCCCATGTGCCACGTGCCCATGCCCAGGCGCGGCATCTCCAGCATCAAAGCACCTGCGCCTCCGCGCCGTACTGTGGATTCATGCGCTGCGACTTCGCGCTCATCTTGTTCAACGCGTTGAGGTAGGCCTTGGCGGAAGCCACGACGATATCGGTGTCGGACCCCATGCCATTCACCACGCGCCCGTTCTTGGCGAGGCGCACGGTCACCTCCCCCTGCGAGTCGGTACCCTCGGTCACGTTGTTCACCGAGTAAAGCAGCAGCTCCGTGCCGCTTTGCACCAGCGTCTCGATCGCCTGGAACGTGGCGTCGACCGGCCCGGCGCCGCGCGCTTCCGCCTTGCGCTCGTGGCCGTCCTCGGCGATGACGATGCGCGAGAACGGTTTCTCGCCGGTCTCGGAGTGCGCGGTGAGCGCCACCAGCTTGTAGTGCTCGGGTTCCGGGGTCACCGCCTCGTCGGACAGCAGCGCCTGGATGTCCTCGTCGAAGATCTCGCGCTTCTTGTCGGCGAGCTCCTTGAAGCGGGCGAATGCGGCGTTGAGCGCCTCCTCGGAAGCGAGCGCGATGCCCAGCTCCGTGAGACGCGACTTGAACGCGTTGCGGCCCGAGAGCTTGCCCAGCGTGATGCGGTTGGTGCCCCAGCCCACGTCGCTCGCGCGCATGATCTCGTAGGTTTCGCGATGCTTGAGGACGCCGTCCTGGTGGATGCCCGACTCGTGCGCGAACGCATTGGCGCCGACCACCGCCTTGTTGGGCTGCACCGGGTAGCCGGTGATCTGGGAGACGAGCTTGCTCGCCGGCACGATCTGGGTCGCGTCGATGCGCGTGGTGCACGGGAAAACATCGGCGCGCGTCTTCACCGCCATCACGATTTCCTCGAGCGAGGCGTTGCCCGCGCGCTCGCCGAGTCCGTTGATCGTGCACTCGACCTGGCGCGCGCCCGCCATCACCGCCGCGAGCGAGTTGGCCACCGCCATGCCCAGGTCGTCGTGGCAGTGCGTGGACCAGATCGCCTTGTCGGCATTCGGGATGCGGCTCATCAGCGCCTTGAAGAGCCCGCCCCAGAGCTCCGGCACGCTGTAGCCGACGGTGTCGGGAACGTTGATGGTCTTCGCGCCCGCGGCGATCGCGGCCTCGAGGATGCGGCAGAGGAAATCGACGTCCGAGCGCACCGCGTCTTCGGGGGAGAACTCGACGTCGTCGGTGTATTGGCGCGCCAGCTTCACCGCGCGCACGGCCGCCTCGACGACCTGGTCGGGCTCCATGCGCAGCTTGTGCTTCATGTGGATGGGACTGGTCGCGATGAAGGTGTGGATGCGCCCCGAATTGGCGCCCTTCACGGCCTCGCCGGCGCGCTTCACGTCGTTATCGTTGGCCCGGGCGAGCGAGCACACCGTCGAATCCTTGACCGCCGCGGCCACCGCGCGGATCGCCTCGAAGTCTCCCGGGCTGGAAGCGGCGAAGCCGGCCTCGATCACGTCGACGCGCAGCCGTTCGAGCTGCTTGCCGATGCGCACCTTGTCGTCCTGGGTCATCGCCGCGCCGGGGCTCTGCTCGCCGTCGCGCATCGTGGTATCGAAAATGATCAGCTGGTCCTGCATGTTCGTTCTCCGGATTGCGGATGGACTCTACCCGCCCCGCGTTGATTGGGCGGACGTGGAATGCACGAAAAGGGGGAGTGTGTTTAGCGCGCGAGGCGCAGCAGCAGGCCCAGCGCGAGCGCGCTGTGCCGGGGAAGGCGAAGGATCGGGAGGCCGCCGTTCATGACTTGAATATACACGGTCCTCCCGCCCCATGCCACCGCGGGGACAGAGCACATCCACCTCGAGCTGTGGTCTGTCCCGCCTCGCGTGCAACAGACGCGGTTTCTAGGGTTGCTGGGGTGCGAGATCCTTGCTCGAGGCGGCACCGTGGTGCAGCAGCGCCTCGGCGATGTCGTGCGCCTCGTGCTCCTCGGCGATGTCGAGCGGGGTCATGCCCGAGGTGTCGTGGACATTCGGGTTGGCGCCCCCGGCGAGCAGCACCTCGACGGCCTCCTGGAAACCCATCTCGACCGCGAGCGCCAGCGCGGTGGCGCCGCGGGAATCGCGCAGGTCGAGCGCGGCGCCGCGCGCCACGAGCAGCTCGATGGCGGGCAGGTTGTTCTCCTCGACCGCGACCATGAGGAGCGTGTGGCCGCCGGCCGAGACCACTGTGTCTACCGGGGTGGTCGCGAGCATGCGCGCGAGCGCGGTGAGGTGCCCCTCCTCGATGGCGTCGCGAATGTTCTGGTACTGCTTCTGGGTCGCCTCGCTGCGCCAGCGCTGCACCAGCCACCAGACATAGCCCGACACGCCGTAGGCGAGCATCACGCCCCAGAGCACGTGCGAGGGCTCGAGCGAGATCAGCAGCAGCGCCAGGACCAGAAGAAGCACGACCCAGAAGGGGACCGCGCGCCGCAAGTTGATGTCCTTGCCGCTGTAGAACTTCACGTTCGACACCATGGTGATGCCGGCGTAGACGGTGAGCGCCGCGGCGAACCATTTCACGTCGCCGCCGCGCACCTGGTAGTCGTTCAACACCCAGATCATCCCCGCGACGAGCGCGGCGGCCGCCGGGCTGGGAAGCCCCTGGAACCAGCGCTTGTCGGCTACCGAGAGCTGCGTGTTGAAGCGTGCCAGCCGCAGGGCGGCGCCAACGCAGTAGACGAAGGCGGAGATCCAACCGATACGGCCCATGTCGCGCAGCGCCCACTCGTACATCACCAATGCCGGCGCCGCGCCGAAGGACACCATGTCCGCCAGGCTGTCGTATTCGGCGCCGAAGGCGGACTGCGTGCGCGTGAGCCGCGCCACGCGCCCGTCGAGGCTGTCGAGCACCATCGCGATGAAGATCGCCGTCGCGGCCTTCTCAAAGTCGTGGTTCATGCCCTGCACGATCGCGTAGAACCCGGCGAAGAGGTTCAGTGTCGTGAAGATGTTGGGCAGGATGTAGATGCCGCGCCGGCGCGCCGGCTGTTCGCCCGGAGCCTTGGCGGCAGGTCTGTCGAGCGGCGTGGCCATCGCGGGCGCTACCTCGCTCCGGGCAGCTCGGCCAGCACGGTAGAGGTCGCCTTCACCTTGTCGCCGATCGCCACGCGCGGCTTGGAGCCCGGCGGAAGGTATACGTCCACGCGCGAGCCGAAGCGGATGAAGCCGTAGCGCTGGCCGCGAGCGACCCTGTCCCCGGGCTTCACATAGCAGAGGATGCGCCGGGCGATGAGTCCTGCCACCTGCACGCACGAGAGCTCCATGCCCGAGTCCATGCGCAGAATGAGCGCGTTGCGCTCGTTGTCCAGCGAGGCCTTGTCGAACGAGGCATTCACGAACAGCCCCTTCGAATACAGGACCTCCTTCACGGTCGCGTCCACCGGCACGCGGTTGGAATGCACGTTGAACACGTTCATGAAGACGCTGATCTTGAGCGCGTCGGCGTTGCGATAGGGATCGCGCGCGTTGCCCACCACCAGCACGCGCCCGTCCGCCGGGCACAGCACCAGGTTCTCGCCCTGCGGGATCTCCCGCGGCGGATCGCGGAAGAACTGCAGGATGAAGAAGTAGACGATCCAGAACGGCACCGACCACCAGCCGAAGAACCAGGTGACCGCCACCGCGACGATGAGCGAGACGGCGAGGAACGGCCAGCCTTCTCTTGCGACGATGGGATGCGGGTAGTTGGCCATTTTTTCCTGGAAATTGGATCCCGGCCTGCCACCGGGATGACGACCGTGCGCGGTCGTCAGTTCCTCGACGTATCCACCAGCTTGTTCTTCTTGATCCACGGCATCATCGCGCGCAGCTTCTCGCCCACCTTCTCGATGTCGTGCTCGGCGAGCAGCCGGCGCTTGGCGTTCAGGGTCGGCGCCCCGGCGCGATTCTCGAGGATGAAGTCGCGCGCGTACTCGCCCGACTGGATGCGCGCGAGGCATTCCTTCATCGCCTGCCTGGATTCCGGGCCGATCACCTTGGGCCCGGTCACGTACTCGCCGTACTCGGCGTTGTTCGAGATCGAGTAGTTCATGTTCGCGATGCCGCCCTCGTAGATGAGGTCGACGATGAGCTTGGTCTCGTGCAGGCACTCGAAGTAGGCCATCTCGATCACGCCGCCGCGGGTTCCGCCGATCGCCGCCGCGTACGAGAGCGCCAGGTCCTTGGCTTTGCCGGAGGCGTTCTGATGGACCGCGATCAACGCGGGGACGCCGCCGCCCTGGGTGTAGGTCTGGCGCACCAGGTGGCCGGGGCCCTTTGGCGCGATCATCACCACGTCCAGGTCGGCACGCGGCATGATCTGGCGGAAATGGATGTTGAAGCCGTGCGCGAAGGCGAGCGTGGCGCCCTTCTTGACGTTCGGTTCGACGCTGTCCTTGTAGACCTGCGCGTGATTCTCGTCGGGCAGCAGGATCATGACGAAATCCGCGCCCTTCACCGCGTCGCCGACTTCCTTCACGGCGATTTTCGCCTTCTTCACCTTGTCCCATGAAGCCCCGCCCTTGCGCAGCCCCACGGTGACCTTCACTCCGGAATCCGTCAGGTTCTGCGCGTGCGCGTGGCCCTGCGAGCCGTAGCCGATGATGGTGACCTTCTTGCCCTTGATGAGCGAGAGGTCGGCGTCCTTGTCGTAGTAGACCTTCATGTGCGTGTTCCTCGGTTTGTGATGCTTCAGACCTTCAGCACCCACTCGCCGCGCCCGATGCCGGAGACTCCGGTGCGGACGGTTTCCAGGATGGCGCCGCGGTCGAGCGCCTCGAGGAAGGCGTCGAGCTTCTCGGTGGTGCCGGTGAGCTCGATCGTGTAGGACTTGTCGGTGACGTCGATGATGCGCCCGCGGAAGATGTCCGCGATGCGCTTGATTTCCTCGCGATCCTTGCCGGCGGCGCGCACCTTCACGAGCATCAGCTCCCTCTCGATGTGCTTGCCCTCGGTCAGGTCCACGACCTTCACCACGTCCACCAGCTTGTTCAGCTGCTTGGTGATCTGCTCGACCACCTCGTCGGAGCCGGTGGTGACGATCGTCATGCGCGACATCGTCGCGTCCTCCGTGGGCGCCACCGTGAGCGTCTCGATGTTGTAGCCGCGGGCGGAGAAAAGGCCCGCGATGCGCGATAGCGCGCCGGCTTCGTTTTCGACGAGGATGGAAAGAATGTGTCTCATGAGTGAAAGACGCGAGACGTGAGACGCGAGAAAAAGCGATTCTTCTCGCCTCTCGCGTCTAGCTTCTCGCGTCTATAGTTCTTCCGACAGAATCATCTCCGATATCCCCTTTCCCCCGGGGACCATCGGAAAAACATTTTCGGTCTGGTCGGTGATGAAATCAAGGAAGACGAGACGGTCCTTCATCGCGAACGCTTCCCGCAGAGCCGGCTCGACGTCGGCCGGCTTCTCGACCTTGATGCCCACGTGCCCGTAGGCCTCCGCCAGCTTCACGAAGTCGGGCAGCGCGTCCATGTACGACTCGGCGTAGCGGTTGCCGTGGAAGAACTCCTGCCACTGCCGCACCATGCCCATGTAGCGGTTGTTGAGGTTCACGATCTTCACCGGCAGGTGGTACTGCTTGCAGGTGGAGAGCTCCTGGATGCACATCTGGATCGACGCTTCGCCCGTCACGCACGCGACGTCCGCATCGGGGAAAGCGAGCTTCACGCCCATCGCGTAAGGCAGGCCCACGCCCATCGTGCCCAGGCCCCCGGAGTTGATCCAGCGGCGCGGCTTGTCGAAACGGTAGAACTGCGCGGCCCACATCTGGTGCTGGCCCACGTCGGAGGTGATGTACGCGTCGCCCCTGGTGATCTCGTAGAGCTTTTCGATCACGTACTGCGGCTTGATGATGGGCGAGGCGCGGTCGTACTTGAGGCAATCCTTGGCGCGCCACGCCGTGATCTGCGCCCACCACGCGGCGAGCACGGCCGGGTCGGCGCGCGCGCCCGAAGCCTTGATCTGCGCGAGGAGCTCGGTCAGGACCTCCTTCACACCGCCGACGATGGGAATGTCGACCCTCACGCGCTTGGAGATCGACGACGGATCGACGTCGATGTGGATGATCTTGCGCGTCGGATTGCCCGCGGCGAAATGCGCCGGGTTGCCGATGACGCGATCGTCGAAGCGCGCGCCCACCGCAAGCAGGACGTCGCTGTTCTGCATCGCCATGTTCGCCTCGACGGTGCCGTGCATGCCGAGCATGCCGAGAAACTGCTTGTCGTTGGCGGGATACGACCCCAGGCCCATCAGCGTGTTGGTCACCGGGAAGCCCAGCGTGCGCACGAGCTCCGTCACTTCGCCCGAGGCGTTGCCGAGAATCGCGCCGCCGCCTACGTAGATCATCGGGCGCTTGGCGTCGGCGAGGAGGTGCAAGGCTTTCTTGATCTGACCGCCGTGCCCCTTGGTGACGGGGCTATACGAGCGCAGGCTGATCTGGTCCGGATAGTGGTAGGGCGCCGTCAGGTTCGAGACATCCTTCGGGATATCCACGACCACCGGGCCGGGACGCCCCGTGGTCGCGATGTGGAACGCCTTCTTGATCGTGATCGCGAGCTCGTTCACGTCCCTCACGAGGAAGTTGTGCTTCACGCACGGGCGCGTGATGCCGACCGTGTCGCATTCCTGGAAAGCGTCCTCGCCGATGGCGCGGGTCGGCACTTGTCCCGTGATCACCACCATCGGGATCGAATCCATGTACGCGGTCGCGATGCCGGTCACGGCGTTGGTGACCCCGGGGCCGCTGGTGACGAGCGCCACGCCGGGCCTTCCCGTGGCTCGCGCGTAGCCGTCGGCCGCGTGCACGGCCCCCTGCTCGTGGCGCACGAGGATGTGCTTGACCTTCTTCTGCTTGAAGATCGCGTCATAGATGAAAAGCACGGCGCCGCCGGGATACCCGAATACGTACTCGACTCCCTCTTCCTGCAAGCAGCGGATGACGATTTCGGCGCCCGTCAGGGTGGTGCCGGTTCCGGCGAGCGGGGGAAGCTGGAGCTCCATGCTAAGGCCTTGTAAATCGAGAGTTTTCCGGGGGCGAACCAAAGACATTAGCGGCTGGCCCCCGATTGGTCAAGCCAAAATTGCGGCACAGCAGCATGGGAAGCGCACCGGGGGCGCGAAACGGGTTTGTTACCATTCCGCGCAAGCCTGCGCCCCGTGCCCGCGAACCGGAGAGAAAACTGGCCACCCAGAAGGAGCTGTCCGACTTCCTCGCCTCCGTGGAGCGGCGCGCGTTCAAGCAGAGCGTGTTCGCGGTGCACGACGACGAGGCGGCGCTCGATATCGTCCAGGACGCGATGATGAAGCTCGCCGAGAAGTACTCGACGCGGCCTCCGGGGGAATTGCCGCTGCTCTTCCAGCGCATCCTGCAGAATGCGATCCGCGACCACTTCCGGCGCCAGAAGGTCCGCAGCACCTGGACCACCCTGCTTTCCAACCTCGGCATGGGAGGCGAAGATGGCGACTCCGACCCGCTCGAAACCCTCGATGTCGATACGCATTCCAACGTGCCGGCTTCCCCGGCCGAGCAGCTCGAGCAATCGCAGGTGATGTCCGCCATCGAGGAAGCGGTAAAGGGGCTCCCGCAGCGTCAACGCGAGGCTTTCATGTTGCGTTACTGGGAGGAACTCGATGTGAGCGAAACGGCCAAGGTGATGGGATGCTCGGAAGGCAGCGTGAAAACGCATTGCTCCCGGGCAACTCACGCTTTGGCGAAAGTCCTGAGATCAAAAGGGATAACGCTATGAATGAAAAGGAATTTGCTGCAAAGCTCAAACCCTGGCTCGAGCGTTCCGCGGCGAGTGTGGGAGAGATGCAGGCGACGAAGCTGAAGTCAGCCAGGTTGCGCGCCCTGGATGCCTTCCGCGAGCCCGTACGCGTGTTCGGGCTCGTGACCGTGCCGGCCTCGACCGCCCAGACGATCCAGTACTCGGTCGTCCAGCGCAACCTGCTGTGGGTGCCGGTCGCCCTGCTGGTCGCCTTTCTCGTCTTCCAATCCGCGCGCGAAACCGACTTGGGAGAGCTCGACGCGCAGCTGCTGACCCAGGAGCTGCCGCCGGACGCTTTCCTCGACCAGGACTTCCGCGCATGGCTCGGCAAATCGCAGTACTGACCCTCGCGGCGGTTCTCGCCGGGGTAGCGCCCCTGGCCATCGCCGCCAGCCCCGACCCGAACGCGCCGCAAACCCCGTGGGCAAGACTGTCCCCGGAGGAGCGGCGCATCCTCGGCCCGGTCGCCCCGGATTGGGAACGCATGCCCGGCTACCAGCAGCAGCGGCTCATTTCCTCCGCGCGCCGCTATCCGTCGATGCAACCGATCCAGAAGGAGCGCTACGAGGAGCGCATCCGCGACTGGGCGGCGATGACGCCCCGGCAGCGCGAGGCGGCGCGCGAGGCATACCAGGGACTGCGCAAGCTTCCGCCCGAGAAACAGCACGAGCTGCGTGAGCGCTACCTCCAACAGAAGGGCCAGTCGCGCGGACCCGAAGAGGGCCCGCGCCAACGCGAGCGCCGGCAGGGGGAAGGCCAGAATCCCCGGTGAGGGCATGAGCACGCCGCGCGCGCCCGGGATCGCGCGCCGGCTCGCGAGCGCGCTCTACGACCTGCTCCTGGTCGCGGCCGTGGTGCTTATCGCGACCTTTCCTTTTCTCGCCTTCATCGGGGATGCGACGTTCGGATGGCGCCGCCATGTGCTGCAGGCGTGGGTGCTGCTCGTGGGCGGCGCGTATTTCGTGGGATTCTGGACGCATGGGGGCCAGACCCTGCCGATGAAGACGTGGCATCTGCGCCTGGTGCGTTCCGACGGCGGACCCGTGGGCGTGGCGCGCGCAGTGCACCGCTACCTCATCGCCACCCTCGGGCTGCTCGCGGTGGGCCTCGGCTTCGCGTGGGCCCTCTTCGACCGCGACCGCCAATTCCTCCATGACCGCCTCGCGCGCACGGCGCTCATCGACGCCCGGCCGAAGGAGCCGGCCTAACGCCTTTCCGCGTACACCAGCATCGCCGCGGCGACGAAAGCGGCGATCACGACCGGCGCTCCCGCGGAGAAAAGCGGCGGCCAGTCGTTCAGCAGCCCCATGTGGGAAAAGAGCCGGTTGCCGAAGTGGAACGCGAGGCCGATGAGAATGCCCAGCACGATCTTCGCGCCTACGCCCCCGGCGCGCGCCGACTGCAGCGCGAACGGGATGGCGAGGATCATCATCGCGATCGCAGCGAGCGGGCTCGCGAACTTGCTCCAGAACGCGATCTCGTAGCGCGTCGCCTTCTGCCGGTTCTCCCGCAGGTGCTCGATGTAGGCGCGCAGGTTCAGCGCCGACATGCGTTCCGGGATGATCTTGAGCACCGAGAGGATGTCGGGCGTGAGCACCGAGCTCCACGTGGACTGCGGCAGGCGCTGCAGCACGGCGTCGTCGCCCTTGAAGCGCGTGAGCTCGACATTGGTGAGCAGCCAGCGATTGGGGCCCGCGTAGGTTCCCTTCTCGGCGCGGCTGATCGAAGTGAGGCGGAAGGCGGAATCGAACTCGTAAATGCGCAGGTTCAGCAGCGTGGTGTCGGCGGTCACGTCCTGGATGTTCACGAAGCTCTTGTCGTCCTTCACCCAGAACCCGGAGCGGAACTCGCGCGCCACGATCGAGCTCGTGGCCTTGAGCCTCAGGCCCTTCGCCGCATGCTCGGACATGCGCGCCAGTGCGAAGAGCGTGCCGATGAGTCCCGCGGCGGGCAGCAGGACGTAGGCGTGGGTCGGCAACGTCAGCGCGACGTAGGCGAGCAGCATGTTGAGCTTGTAATTGCTGCCGCGGCCGAAATCGTCGAGCTCGCGGATCAAGTCGAAGAAGGCGAACAGGGCGAGGAGTGCCGCGAGGACCAGCAGGCTGGAGCCGAGGATCTCGCGGGCGAAGTAACGCGGCAGCATCAGGCCAAGACTATCCCAGAATCTCCTTCAACCGGCGCACCAGCACGTCGGCCTCCGCCTCGCCGCTCGCCTTGGCGATGGCCGCGCGATAGGTCTCCACCATCCCGCGCAGGTCCGCCACCGTGGCGCACTTCACCATCTTGAGCGTGAAGAAGAAAGCCTTGATGCCGAGCGCGTTCACCGCCGTGTCGTTCATGAACTGCTGGGCCATGCGGAAATGCGCGACCGGATCCATCTTCGCACCCGGCGCCGCCGTCCGCGCCGCGCCCGCCGCCCCCGTCCCCGCGACGGGCGCCACCAGTCCCAGGCCTTCGAGCTGCTCGACGAAGTCCGCCGGCACTCCGAGCGCGGCCGCCTCCTCGCGCAGGATCAGCACCGGCTTGGACCCGTCGATGAGGATCAGCATCGTGCGCAGCCTCGGGGCCAGCTTGAGCTTGCGGCTCTTCACCTCTTCCGACCCGGCAGCCGTCTTCGCGTAGATCGCTCCCGCGGAGATCATTGTCACTCCTCCTGCAGTGGTTCCCATTGCAACAGATTCGCGCGCGAAAAAAAAGCCCGCCGAAGCGGGCTTTCCAATTTCCGCAGGTTGCGATTTCAGGTCTTGGCGATGTCCACGCCCTTCGTGTCGCGCAGGAAGATGGTGCCGATGACGAGGCTCATCACCGCGACGACGATCGGATACCAGAGGCCATAGTAGATGTCGCCCGTCGCCGCCACCATCGCGGTCGCGAGCAGCGGCAGCATCCCGCCGAACCACCCGTTGCCGATGTGGTACGGCAGCGACATCGAGGTATAGCGGATGGCGGTCGGGAACAACTCCACCAGGAACGCGGCGATCGGCCCGTACACCATGGTCACGTAGATCAGCATGATGAACAGGATCAGCAGCGTCATCGGGTAGTTGACCTTCGTCTTGTCCGCAGGTCCCGGATAGCTCGTGGTCTTAAGAGCCGCGGCGAGCGCCTTCTCGTCGTAGCCTTTGATCTCGACGCTGCCGACCTTCGTCACGACGGAGTCGGCACCGGCCGCCGGAACGGACTTGAAGGAGAGGCCCTGCTTGGTGAGGAAGTCCTTGGTGCGGTCGCAGTCGCTGAACTTCGTCCACGCCGTGATGAAGATGTGGAAGTTGCAGTTCTCCGGAGCCGCGGCCACCGTGATCTCGGTCTTCTGCTGATAGGCCTCGAGTGCCGGATTCACGTAGTGCGTCAATCCCTGGAACAGCGGGAAATACGTGATCGCCGCGATGAGGCAGCCCGCCAGGATGATCTTCAGGCGCCCGATCCGGTCCGAGAGCCAGCCGAAGAAGATGAAGAAGGGCGTTCCCAGCAGCAGCGAGACGCCCACCAGGATATACGCGGTCGCGTAATCGAGCTTGAGCGTGATGGTGAGGAAGAAGAGCGCGTAGAACTGCCCCGTGTACCAGACCACGCCCTGCCCCGCCGTGGCACCCAGGAGCGCCAGCAGCACGTACTTGTTGTTGGGATAGCGGAAGAAGCTGTCCGTCAGGGGCTGCGTCGAGCCTTTGCCCTCCGACTTCATCTTCTGGAAGATCGGTGACTCGTGCAGCTTCAGCCGGATGTAGATCGAGAAGACGAGCAGGATCAGCGAAAGCCAGAACGGGATTCTCCAGCCCCAGTCGGCGAACTGCTTGGCATCCATGTACGTGCGGCATCCGAGGATCACGAAGAGGGCGAGGAAGAAGCCCAGGGTCGCCGTCGTCTGGATCCAGCTGGTGTCGTAACCGCGCCGGCCCATCGGAGCGTGCTCGGCGACGTAGGTCGCGGCACCGCCGTATTCGCCGCCCAGCGCCAGGCCCTGTACCAGCCGCAGCGTCACGAGGAGCACGGGTGCGGCCCAGCCGATGGTCTCGAACGTGGGCAAGAGACCGACGAGGAAGGTGGCTCCGCCCATGAACACGATGGTGATCAGGAAGGTGTACTTGCGCCCGACGAGGTCGCCGATGCGCCCGAACACGAGCGCGCCGAACGGCCGCACCAGAAAGCCCGCGGCATAGGTCGCGAACGCCGAGAGCAGCGCCGCGGTGTCGTTACCCTTGGGGAAGAACAGCGCCGCGAAGAACGGCGCGAGCGTGGCATAGAGATAGAAGTCGTACCACTCGAAAACCGTGCCCAGGGAAGAAGCGAATATGACCTTTCGCTCTTCCTTTTCCTCAAACTGGATGGGCGCTCCCCCCATCGTGCCTGCCCGTGCTTCCGCCATGGTCTCCTCCTCCTGTGGTTTTGTGCAGTGCAGCAGGCATGGGCCCGCTGCCCGGATGACGCGCCGATCCTATGTCGAAGGTTGTTCGCCGCACAATTGGGGTAAACCCCTATGCGCGCGGGGCGTCGTTGGCGGGGTCGAGGACGCCCGCGGCGAGCTTCGCCTGCACCAGCTCGGCCACCGAGTTGACCTCCAGCTTTTCCATGATCCGCGCGCGGTGCGCCTCGACCGTCTTGATGCTGATGTCGAGGCGCTCGGCGATCTCGCGGTTCATGCGGCCCGCCACCACCAGGTCGAGGACCTCGCGCTCGCGCTGGGTCAGCTGCGAGAGGCGTTCGCGCGCGATCCGGTTGCGATCGAGGCCTGCGCGCGCGCGCGCGTCTCGCTCCAGGCAGTCGTCGACGAGGGCCACGACGCGCCGGTAGTCGAACGGCTTCTCGATGAAGTCGATCGCCCCTTCGCGCACCGCGCGGACCGCCTTCGGAACGTCCGCGCGCCCGGAGAGGAAGATCACCGGCAGCAGCACGTCGTGCTCCTTGAGGTACTGCTGCAGGTCGAGCCCGCTCATTCCCGGCATGTCGAGATCGAGCACGAGCACCCCCGGGAACTCGGGACGGTAGATCTTGAGGAAGCTGCGCGCATCCGGAAACGTCTCGACCGGGAGCCCGTGCCGCTTCATCAGCCACGCGAGCAGCTCACGCGTGGACGAATCGTCGTCGACCACGTAGACGGTCGGCTGCGGAAGGCCCGGCCGGGAAGGTGGAGCGTTCATGAACGCGGAATCTCCGGCACCGCATCGCCAAGCAGGATGCGCGCCCGCGCCACCAGCTCCTTGGTGGCGAAAGGCTTGCTCATGTAGTCGTCGGCGCCCGCCGCGCGGCCCTTCGCGACCTCGGCCGCGTCCCCCTTTGCGGTGAGCATCAACACCCGCGTGGCTCGCAGCCTCGCATCGGAACGAATGGCGCCGCAGATCTCGAATCCGCTGCGGCCGGGAAGCATGATGTCGAGCACCACGAGATCGGGCCGGAAATCGGCGAGGCATCCCACCGCGATCTCGCCGTCGCGGGCCACGCGGGTCTCGTAGCCGCACTTGCGCATGAGGAACTCGAGGGAAGCGACGATGCTCTCTTCGTCCTCGGCGATGAGCACGCGCTTGGTCATGCGTCCCGAGCCCGGTCCCGGCCGGTTTTTGCGTGAGCGTGTCGCCCACCTGGCGGAATTTCTCGAAGATCACCGCCTGGTGCGCCCGGCTGATGCCCACGCCGTTGTCTTCGACGTCGACGCGCACCCACCCTTCCTTAGGCGCGAGCCGCACCACGACGCGGCCGGTGTCCTTCGCGCAGAACTTCACTGCGTTGGACAGGAGGTTCAGCATCACCTGCATCACGCGGTCGCGATCGGCGACCACCTGCGGCACCTGCGGCGGCAACACGGCCTCGATCGCCACCCCGCGGCCCTTGAAGATCTGGCTCGTCGCGTTCACCGCGTCGCCGACGATCTCGCGCAGGTCGAGCTCCGTGGTCTGCCATTCGGCGAGGCCCGACTCGAGCTTCGCGAGGTCGAGCACCTGGTTGATGAGGCGCGTGAGCCGCTCCGACTCCTTGATGACCAGCCCCAGGAAGCGGTGCCGCTCCGCGTTGTCGATGTCGGGGTTGTCGTAGAGGATCTCGGAGAAGGCGCGGATCGAGGTGAGCGGCGTGCGCAGCTCGTGCGTCACGGTGGAGATGAAGTCGTCCTTCAGCCGGTCGAGCTCCTTCAGGCGCTCGTTGGCGGCCTTGAGGCTCGCGGTGGCCGCCTCGAGCTCCTGCTGCTTCTGCTCGAGCTGGTGGCTGTAGGCGATGACGTGCGAGGCCTCGTCGATGATCGTCATCACCTCGTCCAGCCCCAGGCTCTCCTCCTGCGCGACGGTGGCGACGATGGTGTGCGCCGAGGCCGCTCCGATGGTGCCCGCGAGCTGCAGCTCCGCGAAGCCGACCATCTCGGCATCGGCCTGGAGATCGTCGACCGACCTGAAGCCGCGCACCGTCGCGTGGGCCCCGAAGAGCTCCGCGGCGCGCGCGGGGCCGAGGAAGCGTCCGAGCAGCGTCTGCAGCGCGGAGACCGAGGTGGCGCGGCGCCACTGCTGGCCGCGCTCTCCCGTCTGCGTGAACACATCGACGAAGAGCGTGGCCTGGCTGTGCTCGACCGCGCTCTGGCGGCCGGTGATCGACACCAGCACATACAGCGCGATGTTGGCGATCATGCTCCAGATCATCGCGTGCGTGATCTGGTCGAGTCCCGTCAGGCCGAAGAGCTGCGTGGGGCGCAGGAGCTCGATTCCGAAGAGGCCGCTCTCGACGACCTTCATGCCGAACCATCCCGATTTCGCGAACGCCGGCAGGAGCAGCGTATAGAGCCAGACCGCAAAGCCCGCCGAGAGCCCGGCAAGCGCGCCGTTGCGAGTCCCGCCCTTCCAGTAGAGCCCGCCGAGGAGCGCGGGAGCGAACTGCGCCACCGCGGCGAAGGAGATGAGCCCGATCGAAACCAGCGCATACGCCTCGCCCGCGACGATGAAATAGAAATAGCCCAGGAGCAGGATCGTCACGATCGCGCCGCGGCGGATGTCGAGCAGCAGCGAGGTGAGGTCGCTGCGCGCGGCGAGGTTGAGGCGCTTCCACCGCAGCAGGATCGGCATGAGGAGGTCGTTGCATACCATGGTCGAGAGCGCGATCGTCTCGACGATCACCATGCCGGTGGCCGCGGAGATGCCGCCGACGAAGACGAGCAGCGTCAGGCCTTCGAGCTGGCGCGCCATGGGAAGGGTGAGCACGAAGCTGTCGGGATCGACGTTGCCCTCGGGAAAGACCAGCAATCCGCCGAAGGCGATGGGCAGCACGAAGACGTTGATCGCGAGCATGTAGAGCGGGAAGAGCCATACCGCGGTCTTCAGGTGCTTCTCGTCGACGTTCTCGATCACGGCGACCTGGAATTGGCGCGGCAGGAACACGATGGCGAGCATCGACAGCACCGTCATCCACGCCCAGTTGGCGAGCGCGCCCTCGGCGGCGAGCGGGGCCATCAGCCGCGCGAGGTCGGGGCGCGTGGCGGCCTGGCCGAAGAGATCTCCGAAGCCGTTGAAGATTCCGAACGTCACATACAGGCCCACGGCGAGAAAGGCGATGAGCTTCACGATCGCCTCGAACGCGATCGCCGCCACCATCCCCTCGTGGCGCTCGCCCACGTCGAGGCGGCGCGTGCCGAAGGCGATCGTGAACAGCGCCATGAACATCGCCACGTAGAAAGCGGTGACTTGCAGGATCGGCATCGTTGCCGATTTCTCCGGCATCACCACCTCGGGATACTGCAGCAGGATCTGGAAGCTCGACGAGACCGCCTTCAGCTGCAGCGAGATGTAGGGAAGGATGCCGATCACCGCGATCACGGTGACCAGGCCCCCCAGCAGCGCGCTCTTGCCGTAACGCGACGCGACGAAATCCGCGAGCGAGGTGACGCGCGCGAGCTTGGAGACGCGGATCATCTTGCGCAGCACGAACCACCACAAGAGGATCATGAGCGTCGGGCCGATGTAGATCGGCAGGAACCCGACGCCGTCGTGCGCCGCGCGGCCCACGCTGCCGTAGAAGGTCCACGCCGTGGCGTACACGGCGAGCGAGAGGCTGTAGATGATCGGGCTCGCGATGACCGAGCGCCCCGCCTTGGCGCGCCGGTCGGCGTAGTACGCGATCGCGAAGAGCAGCCCGATGTAGCCGAAGGAACCGAGGACGACGACCCAACCCTGAAGCATGGCGGCCCCTACTCCGTGCGCTCCATGATCACCGCGACGAGCACGATCAGCAGCGCCCAGGCGGAGAACAGGTAGGCGTAGAGCAGCGGAATGCCGAAGACGGTCGCGCGCGTATTGAAGAGCGCGAGCAGGGGATAGTTGAACAACAGGCACCCGAGCAGGAACAAGCCCACCAGTCGCTGCCCCCTGCGGCTCGCCTTGGGCATGACCGCACCCCTAGAGGGTCTGCTTCAGCTGTTCCAGGATCGCGGGGTTCTCGAGCGTCGAGACGTCCTGCGTGATGGCCTCGCCCTTGGCGATCGAGCGCAGCAGCCGGCGCATGATTTTCCCCGAGCGCGTCTTGGGCAGGTTGTCGCCGAAGCGGATGTCCTTGGGCTTGGCGATCGAGCCGATCTCCTTGCCGACCCAGTCGCGCAGCTCCTTTGCGATCTTCAACGCCTCGTCGCCGGTGGGGCGCGCGCCCTTCAACACGACAAACGCGCACACCGCCTCTCCGGTGAGATCGTCGGGACGGCCGACGACCGCGGCCTCGGCGACGAGCTTGGTATTGGCGACCAGCGCCGACTCGATCTCCATCGTGCCAAGGCGGTGGCCCGAGACGTTCAGCACGTCGTCGATGCGCCCCATGATGCGGTAATAGCCTTCCTCGTCGGTGCTCGCGCCGTCGCCCGCGAGGTAGTACTTGCCCTTGAAATCCTCGGGGTAGTAGCTCTTCTTGTAGCGCTCCGGGTCGCCCCAGATGGTGCGGATCATCGCGGGCCACGGCCGCTTGATCACGAGGATGCCGCCCTTGCCCTTGCCGACGGAGTGTCCGGTCTCGTCGACGATGTCGGTGATGATTCCGGGCAGCGGAAAGGTGCACGATCCGGGCTTCAACGGTGTGGCGCCCGGCAGCGGCGAGATCGCCCCCCGCCTTGATGAGCGAGCGGATCGCGGTGGGCGCGGTGTAGAAGACGTTCACCTTGTGGTCCTGGATCATCTTCCAGAAGCGCCCCGCGTCGGGATAGGTCGGCACGCCCTCGAACATGACTTCCGTGGTGCCAACGGCGAGCGGTCCGTAGGTAATGTATGTGTGCCCGGTGACCCAGCCCACGTCCGCAGTGCACCAGAAGACGTCCGTCGGCTTGTTGTCGAACACCCATTTCATCGTGAGCATGGCCCAGAGCAGGTAGCCGCCCGTGGAATGCTGGACGCCCTTGGGTTTGCCCGTGGATCCCGAGGTGTAGAGGATGAAGAGCGGATGCTCGGCGTTCACC
>WNFI01465717.1_pt1 | contig 28684 bp, 19 predicted proteins | sample 5400471 | NCBI WGS metagenome assembly WNFI01 (sample SAMN13153348, study PRJNA577476) | soil metagenome | isolation source: 100 cm saprolite on Douglas fir-dominated hillslope | place: USA:California | collected 2013-09-17
GCTGACGTTTTGGTCAGCATTAGCGTTTGCTGCCCATCACCATTCGAGTGAGACTGAGGCGGCAAAATGTACGGTCTGCATCGCCGCCCATTCAGCTTCTCCCAAAGCTGCTTCCACTCTGAACACGGCGACGTTCGTTACGGTATCAACCTTTCGAGCCGAGCCAGTTGCGGCCAAGCAACATCTCATAGCCTTTGCCCTGTGTGTCCGCCCGCCTCCTGCTGTCTAAGAATCACTTTCAATTGACTAAGTAAATGTGCGGTTCGTGTCCCGTGAACCGGCGAGTGATTTTTCAGACCAATCTTTTTGGAGGAATCATGCTAGCTTTCTACAAAAAGTCGCTATTTGCGGCTTCTACGGTCGTTTTCTGTTTGGTACTAGGTGCTCACACTTCCGCCCAGTCTGTAGGAAATTCTGGTTCGATCAACGGCAGCGTGGTTGACCCTACGGGTGCGGTCGTCGCTAACGCGACCATTGAAATCCGCAATCCGGTGAGCGGCCTTGATCGCTCGACTACCACTGACGCTGCCGGCAAGTTCGTTTTCACCAACATTCCCTACAACCCGTACCACTTGACGATCACAGCGGTCGGCTTTGCGGCTACCGTGCAAGATGTGGAACCTCGCTCGGCTGTGCCGGTCAGTGTTGCCATAAAACTGCAAGTCGCAGGATCGACCACACAAGTGACGGTCGAGGCGGAAGGTGGGGACCTGATCGAGAACGACTCCACTTTCCACACCGACGTGGACAAGAACTTGTTCGACAAACTTCCGCTGGAGAGCGCGTCTTCGTCGCTCAGTTCGCTGGTGACACTATCCACTCCCGGCATCGCTGCTGATTCCAATGGACTTTTCCATGGGCTGGGAGATCACGCGGAAAATTCATTTGTGGTTGATGGGCAGCCCATCACCGATCAGCAAAGCAAGGTTTTTTCCAACCAGATTCCTCTCGATTCGATCCAGTCGATGGAAGTTATTTCCGGAGCGCCGCCCGCCGAATATGGCGACAAGACCAGCGTCGTCATCAATGTTACGACCCAGTCGGGCCAGGGAGTTAAGACTCCGCATGGTGCTGTTACCGCGTCCTACGGATCGTTTGGCACTTCCAACGCGGCATTCGATCTCGCCTATGGCGGAGAGAAGTGGGGAAATTTCATTTCGGTCAGTGGTTTGAATAGTGGCCGATTTCTGGATCCGCCTGAATTTGTTGTGATGCACGACAAGGGCAACGAGGAAAATCTTTTCGACCGTGTGGACTACCAGTTGTCCGGATCCGACTCTATTCACCTGAATTTTGGCTATACCCGCTCCTGGTTTCAAACGCCGAATTCATTCGATGCCCAGAATGCAACCGCATGGAACGGCGTCACGGTCGACAACGGTGGACTTGATCCCAACGGCAATTTGGTGGGAGCCGCAGATCAGCGTTCGCAGATCAAGACGTTCAACCTTGCCCCGTCGTGGACCAGACTGATCAGTCCAACCACCGTGTTCACACTCGGCGCCTTCGTGCGGCGCGACCATTACAATTACTACCCCAGCGCGAATCCATTCGCCGATCTTTCTCCGGATCTTCAGGGGGAGGCAGTAAGCCAGGACAGGACCCTGACGAACGTAGGCATTCGGTCGAATCTTTCTTACGTGAAAGGGATCCACAACGTGAAAGCGGGTGTTACCTATGAGCAAACCTTCCTCAGGGAAAACACTCCCTTGGGCATCGTCGACCCCACCTTCCTGCCGGGGCTCACGGATGCAAACGGTCTGCCCTGCTATGACCCGGTTAATAAAGTCGCTCTGGATTCCCCGTGCACGGACCTGCTTCCTCACGACCTTACCCGGCAGGGCGGCCTCTACACATTTCATGGGCGTACGGACGTTAAGCAACTCGCCCTTTACATACAGGACGCTATTACCAAAGGAAACTGGTCTTTGAATCTTGGTTTGCGCGGCGACTTCTACAACGGTCTCACTACCCACCGGGAAGCCGAACCTCGCGTTGGTGTCGCTTACAATATCAAGCGCACCAATACCGTTTTTCGTGCCTCCTATGCCCGAATCGTGGAGACACCCTTCAACGAGAACCTGGTGCTAGCCAGTTTGGGATGCGGCGATGCTGTCCTGAATCCACTTCTGGGTTGTGCCGCATCCGGAATAACCCCGTTTAGTCCGGGATGGCGGAATGAATTCCATGTTGGGCTTCAGCAAGCCCTCGGACGTTATTTGGTGTTCTCCGGCGAGTACATTTGGAAGTACACGCACAACGCCTACGATTTCAGCATTCTAGGCGCCACGCCGATCACGTTTCCGATCGAATGGCACAACTCCAAGATTCCCGGCTTCGCGGGCAGGGTAAGCGTGCCTAACTATCACGGGTTTTCCGCACTCATGGTGTTTTCGAGCGTGGCAGCGCGCTTTTTCGCTCCACAATTGGGCGGAGCTGGGGCTACTCCATCGGCGCCTGGCGGGGTTTTCCGCATCGACCATGACGAGAAATTTAACATGACGACGCATTTCCAGTACCAGCCCTGGAAAAGTGGCCCGTGGATGGGCTTCAACTGGCGCTACGACAGCGGTCTGGTTGCCGGTGCGGTGCCATTCGGCGACGGGTCCAATCCGGTCGATCTCGCTGGTAGCGGCCTGACGGCCGATCAGGAATTCCAGGCTGGTTTCATTTGCAACGGTGTACGTGCGACCCCGACTGTCGCTCTCCCTGATTCGTGTCCGGCATCGCAATTCACATCAAGCCTCGTGAAAATTCCTGCGCCCGGGACAGAGAACGATGACCACAATCCGCCGCGGATTGCCCCACGAAGCCTGTTCGATGCTGCTCTCGGACAGGACAACTTGTTCCGTGGCGATAAGTACAAAGTCAGCGCTCGGCTTACTGTCATCAACCTGACTAACAAATACGCCTTGTACAACTTCATCTCCACCTTCAGCGGCACGCACTACGTCACACCCCGCGCTCTTACGGCGGAGCTAGGCTTTCACTTCTAACCCGCGGCGCACCAGGAAAGGCGGCCGAATATCGGCCGCCTTTTTTTCGACCAACTAGACTCCTAGCCAATGACCCGGAACCCAGCAATTCTGATTCTATTGTGCATACTCGGCAGCGCTGCGACCTCGCGAAGTCAGGAAGCAGATTCAGACAAGCCATCAGCCAATCCCGGCAGACCAACTGTCTCTACGCCGGCAACCATCACTCCAGCCGGCTACTTGCAACTTGAAACTGGATTTTTGGGTGCGCGACGCTCTCCAGAATTTTCTTCGCGGTCAAGTTTAAATGCAGTGCTGAAGTTTTCAGTATCGAACCGGATGGAATTGTTAGCCGCCTCAGAACCTGTGGTTCACTACACCGAGAATCGAACTGCGAATGGGACAGCAGAACTCTTTTTCGGCGTCCAAGGCGTTGTTCATCATGGCGAAGGCGCACGGCCTACAGTCGCAATCAGCTATTTTCGGCGGGTTTTTGACGGGGGCGCCCCTGAGCTAGATTTTGGCAGCGCTAGAAATTCGTTGATCCTTCTCGCTTCCGCCGACTTAAAAGGGTTTCATTACGACACAAATGCCATGACGAATGAGGTTATTGTAGGCGGCATCCATCGCGCTCAGTTTGCCCAGACGCTTTCCGTATCGCATCCCGTCGGAAAGGCGTTCGCAATTTCGGGAGAACTATGGCGTTTTTCCCAGCCATTCTTGAGAAGCAATGCGATCGGCAGCCTATGGGCAGTAAGCTATACGGCCCGGCGAAATCTTGTACTTTGGAAGATCGGCTCAGACTCTTTGGGGAGAAGGCTGCCCCACTATCGAATTCTGAGCCTTCGACGCAAACCCAGCGGATATCTCTGGCGTCCGGGCAAATCCATGCCGTTCAGAAACGTCCCGGGCGATACCAATCCGCTCAACGCTATGGCCCCGATTCCTGTGTCGGATCGCATACGCCAGTGGTGCTCTGAGAATTCAGAACATCTGTCCAAGCTTGGCCGTTGGGCGCTGTCAACGACCCTGCGGTGGTGAAATCAAAGAACTCACTCATGTCTCGGGATGAATCCTGCCAATAAGCGTCACGAGCGCTTAGGGGTACTACGTTGAACGTGCTCTCGATGAAAGCCAGGATGGCGGTGTAATCACGCGGTGTATGCGATACGAACTGCGGCTTCACATAGGGGGAGAGCACCATCAGCGGAACGCGCATGCCCGTCAGATTAAAGGTGCCGCCCAAAGTTCCTAGGATGCAGTAGTTCGTCGATCCATTGTTGGCGTCAGGGCACTGCCCGGGGCCGTACTGGTCAGGCAGTGGAACCATGAACGGCGGGGCGTGATCGTAAAGGCCGCCAGCCTCGTCATAGCTGAGGATGAATACCGAATCCTGCCAGGCATCGCTCTGCATCAGCGCGGCAATAATGGATTGCACATATGCAGCGCCGCTTTGAATATTGTTATTCGGATGCTCATCCAGTTCGCTACTGCCCGAGGCGCTGTCGATAAAGATGACCTGCGGCAAAGCCTGATCGGGATCACAAGTGACACCGCTGCAAACACCCTGTAGGCGAGACATTAGGTCCGTAATGGGGAATGTTTTGGGCTCGATGGCGGGATCGTAAAAATCAGCAAAGTTCGCCAGGAAAATTCCGTCTTTATAGTAGTAGAGCCAGCTCACGTTGGCCGTGTTCATGGCGCGGAAGATGGTGGGAGCCGCGTACAAAGGATGGTTGGAATCTCCGTCGGGATACTCGTGACCGAAGGAGCTGCCTGCCATCAGATACATGCGATTGGGCTCCGTGTTGGCAAGGACGGGTGAGTACCAGGAATCGCTACTGGCGAAAAACGTCGCCAGGTCATAGTAATAAGGCAAGTCCGTCTGGTTGTAGTAACCCATGGCGCGAGTGCCGTTGGGATCATAAGTTTGCGTCACAGAGCCCGTAGTGTCGAGAAAACCGCTCATCAGGAATGAACTGTTAGTGAAAGTAGTCGTTGTAGCCCAAGCCGGATCGCCACCCACCAGGGCTACGTCGTGGTGACTTTCATCCCAGGCTGGAGATAGATTTTCAGTGCACACGGTGGTCTCGTGAAAGGGCGTAACGGTGGCGCCGGTGTTGGCATTGGTGAGGGTTACTGAGGGATTGAAAGCGTCGATCGTCTGCGTGTCGGTGATGCCGAATTGCGCCAGACGACCGGGTCGATACGATTCCAGTTGACCGAGGTACATGTCGAAGGAACGATTCTCCTGGAGCATGAAGAAGATGTGCTTGATCGGGCTTGAAGTCCCGGAGTTGACGGTCACGGTAGCCGACTGAGTTATGGTGCTTCCGGTGGAAGTAATCGCCGTGGCTGTATAAGTTGTACTGGCAGCGGGAGTAACCGTAGCGCTGCCTTGGGGCAGCGCACACGGGCTGCAGACACCATTGTTGATCGAAAGTGATGTCGCGGTGCCGCCACTTACTTGCCAAGTTAAGGTTGCCGAGCTGCCTGAGGTAATTGTCGTAGGAGAGGCAATAAAGCTCAACGCAAGCGGAACGGTTACAGTGAGACTGGCAGTAGCGGTGCCTCCCGGACCGGAGGCCATGATGGTGAAGACGGTCGTGGCATTCACCGGAATGACGGAAGATCCGGAAGTGTTTAAGCCGCCGCCACCCTCACTCTGTTGCACCGAAGGTGTGATCGTCACTGATGTGGCGTTGGTTGTCGCCCAGGTAATAGTCGTGGTCTGACCAGCGCTAATGGTTGACGGAGTCGCCGTGAATTGTGTGATCTGCGGCGCAACTTGTACGGTGACGGCTGAGGGTGCACTCGTGCCACCAGTTCCCGTCGCGACGGCCGTGTAGGTGGTCGCAACTGTCGGCGCATCGGTCACGGTGCCAGTAGCCAAGGTACTGGTGATCAATGTCCGCGACGAAGAACCCGCCGTCGCCGCAATCGTGATCGAGGTTGCGTTTGTCGTGGCCCAGCTAAGGGTAGTGGATTGTCCGGTACTCACGGTTGTTGGATTCGCCGTAAACTGCGTGATCTGTGGCGCAACTTGCACGGTGACGGTTGATGGCGCGCTCGTACCGCCGGCTCCAGTAGCAACCGCAGTATAAGTGGTGGCTGCGGTGGGCAAATCGGTCACGCTGCCCGTAGCCGAGCTGCTGGTTGTTACCGTCCGCGAGGAAGATCCGTTGGTCGCTGTGATCGTGATCGAGGTTGCGTTTGTCGTGGCCCAAGTAAGCGTGGCCGCTTGACCGGTGGTGACCGTAGTTGGATTTGCCGTGAACTGCGTGATTTGCGGAGCGACGACAACCTGCGTCACTTGCACTACATCGGTTTGTGGCGCGCTGGTGCCGCCGGTTCCAGTCGCAACCGCCGTATAGGTAGTGGTCGCGGTCGGGGAATCGCTTACATTGCCCGATGCCAGCGCACTGGTGATGAGGGTTCGAGTCGAAGACCCGCTGGTCGCCGTAATCGTTACGGAGGTCGACGCCTTAGCGGTCCAACTCAGAGAAACACTCTGTCCAACCGTAACCGTGGTTGGGTTGGCAGACAATGCAATGGTGGGCACGGTGGGCGGCGTTTGGGTCGATGAAGTGCCTGTACCACAAGCGGAAAGAGTTAAAAGCAAAAGAAACGCGAGTGAAAAATTGAGCCCGCGAAAATAGTCAGCATTGTCAGCATTCATCCAGTAGCGCCTCGATCCTGTTCCCAGCGGGAAGTCAGATGCCCGGTCCCTCGCTACAGTTGCCGGCTAAATGAAGCCAGAGACCTCCGGGAAAATCTATTGAGGAACGATGCGCAGAAATGAGAAAGGGCCACAGGATCGCTGCGGCCCTTGGACAGTTGATTGTGAGAATTCTAGTTCTCTCCGCCCGAAACGCTGCTGCCCCAAAGAGCATTGCTTCCCCACAATGCGTTGGTGCCCCACAGTGCGTTACTACCCCACAGGGCGTTGGTGCCCCACAGGGCATTGCTTCCCCATAATGCATTGCTGCCCCACAAGGCATTGCTACCCCAGAGCGCGTTGTTACCGGACACAGCCGGATCGTTGACATCGAACTGGGAGGAGCCCCACACAGCTGCACCTGCCCAAGTAGATGAAGTGTTCCACACCGCCGAAGAGTCGCCGGTCAGATATACATCGCCCGAGGTCGCATTGTATGCCGCTGTCGGGGACATCGCCGTCCCCTTCGCGATATCGTTGCTGACAAGCGCGGCCTCAAGGTCCAAGTACCCAGCGCCAACAGTGAAAACATCGTATTGATCGGTGTAAGTAATTCCGGTGGCCGGATCGGTCGTGCTGCTGAAAGCCGGAAACGATTTCCATGCCGTTTTCATCAGCCGTGCCTTCACTTGGTCAGGATTGAGGCTAGGACTCTTTTGTAGCAAGTCCGCCACCGCTCCGCTGACCACGCCCGCTGCCATGCTGGTTCCGCTCAGCGTGAAGTAACTCGACGACGAGGCGTTGCTGCCGCCATTCACGTAAGAGCTGTAAGGCACGCGATTGCCGGGATATTGGCTGTAGAGTGTCGAGCCCGGGGCTTCGAGCGAGACCAGCAGGTTACCCGGGGCCACGAGATCAGGCTTGGCCACCGCATCAATCGCGGTCGGCCCCTTCGAGCTATAACTGGCGATCAAGTCGTCAACGCGCGTGGGCGTTCCCATAGGCTTCATTGCGCCCACGGTGAGGACATACGGATCGTTACCCGGCGAGCTTACGGTGCCATAGCCATTGGTGGGCTGATAGCGTCCGTTATTACCCGCAGCTACGACTACCACAATTCCGCTTTTCCAGGCCTTCTCGACAGCCTGACACAGCGGGTCCAGTTTGTAACTCTCGTACACGCCGCGGCCAAGCGAGAGGTTGATCACACGAATGTTGTACGTCGATTTCAGAGTGATCGCCTGGTTGATCGCCGCGATCACCACGCTATCGGTAGCAGCGCCGTTCGCATCCAGCACCCGCAGGTTTACGATTTTTGCGCCCGGTGCAATCCCCTTGAATGTCTTGCTGAAGAATGGGCCGGTTGAACTGAGACCATCTCCAGCAATCAGTCCTGCGATGTGAGTGCCGTGCCCATACTGGTCACCAACATTTGAATTTCCCGGCACGAAGGACTGTTGATATACAACTCGCGAGAACGGAAGCAACCCGGTATACAGATCGGAGTGATTGCTCACGCCGCTGTCGATCAGGGCAATGCCAATGCCAGCCCCGGTATAGTTCGACTGCCACGCAAAGTCTGCGTTCACGGCACCAGCAGCATTGCTGAGCAACGGCGTTAATGGCCGGTCCGTGCTGATGTATACGACGTTCGACTGGTTCGAGAGGCTTTGGATACCATTGCCATCAAGCAGCGCGACTACGCCGTTGATGAGCGGCAACTGTCCCAGAAGCGTGCCCCCCAGTTTCAGAACGTCATTCACTAGGCAACCTACAAGGGCAAGCAGACCGCCGCAGTTTACCTGCGTTCCCGGCGCATATTGCACGATTACTTGTACCTTCTGGGTTGACTTGTAGCCCCGCAGCTCCGGCGACAGTTTCGAGTCGTCGGCGTGGGCCATAGTCACCGTGGCGATCAATAACAGAATCAGTAGCCTCTTCATAATCCCTTTCTTTCAAACTGCGCCAAAATCGGCGGCCAATACAGCAATCCCCTGCCCTATCAAGTGCAGATGCAGTTCCAAACGGAGTTGGAATCTACCCTTGCAATTCAACGACTTAGAGAATCAACCGTAGCGGTCGGCGGGACACTCTGTCCCCCAGCCCGAGAAATAGACAATCTGTCCCAAGTGGGAAAGACGGCTGCACGGTTGGTTACTTCAGTTCCACGGTTATGTCCTGGCACGGCCGTGTCGTATCTTCCAAAGCCCCGTCAAAACTTCTAAACATTGATTGAAATTGATAAACACGACGGTAACTACGGGACGTTATTTTGGGCGGACATGGCACCACGATTCGAGCAAGAATCTAGAGACCTCTCAATGCCACAGCCACGACAACTTGGCACACGTCTGTTTATTGCCACGATGGCGGTCGCCGCCTTCGGCTCTTTTGGGATGGCTTTTTCCCACTGGCAATCCCATGATCCGGTCAAGTTTGTCTGCTATTTACTGGCGGCACTGCTCGCGTCTTCGCTCAAAGTAAGCCTACCCAGCATCGAGGGCACGCTCTCGATGAACTTTCTGTTCACCCTGCTGGGAATCCTGGAAATGAGTTTGCCGGAGACCTTACTAATTGGGCTGACCGCAACTCTGGGGCAGTTTTACTGGAAACCAACCAAGCGCCCTAAACCGATTCAGCTTATTTTCAACGTGGCGCAAGTTACGGTCTCGAGCGCCGCGGCCTACGGCGCGTATCATTTCATCGCTACCCGTGTTCTTCATGCTCCCGGACCGCTCGCGTTGCTTGCGGCGGCGATGACGCACTTCGCCTGCAATACCACAGCAATGTCCACCATCATCGGCTTGACTGAAAACAAGCCCGTCTCGAAGGTATGGAAAGACAGCTATCTGTGGTCGTTCCCCTATTACCTGGTTGGAGCGGCTATCGCCGGCTTCGTATATTTCCTGAACGCACGCATCGGCTGGCAGTCGTCGTTACTTGTTCTACCACCGATTTATCTGATGTATCGGTCTTATCGCCTCTACCTGGGAAAACTCGAAGCTGAGAAGCAGCATGCAGAGAAAGTTTCCACTCTGCATTTGCGAACCATTGAAGCGCTTGCCTTGGCGATTGAAGCGAAAGATCAAACCACCGGTGAGCACCTACAGCGGGTTCGTATCTATGCAATGGAGCTCGCGCAGGCACTAGGCTTAAACGAGGACGAGACCGAGGCACTGCGCGCCGCTTCGGTCCTTCACGACATCGGCAAACTGGCCGTTCCTGAACACATCATCTCGAAGCCGGGCAAGCTTACACCGGAAGAGTTCGAGAAGATGAAGATTCATCCCATCGTAGGAGCGGAGATCCTCGAGCAAGTCGAGTTTCCGTATCCGGTCGTGCCAATTGTTCGCGCGCATCACGAAAAATGGGACGGCAGCGGATATCCCAATGGATTGATAGGCGAGGCGATTCCGATCGGCGCTCGCATTCTTGCCGCCGTCGATTGCCTCGATGCTCTGGCTTCGGACCGGCAGTACCGGAAGGCATTGCCCCTCGACGACGCGATGAAGAAAGTCGCTTCGGAAGCCGGCACCAGCTTCGATCCCCAGGTGGTTGCCGTTCTGCAACGCCGCTATGTGGAGTGGGAAAAGTTGGCGCGCGAGCAACCCTTACAGGCTCCGCCGAAATTATCAACCGATATTAAAGTTGAGCGGGGACTGGCTCCGGATGCAGGGTTTGCCGAGTCCTCCGCCGTTCGTATAATGAGCGCGGGACCCCACAACACTCCCGCGCGGCTTGCCCAGGCGCGGCAGGAGTCGCAAAACTTGCTCCGACTTAGTGACGAACTCCGTGGCGTCATCGCGTTAGACGATATTCTCTCGCTGGTGGCGGCGCGACTGAGACGACTCGTACCGCACGATTCGATGGCGGTTTATTTGCCCAGTAACAGAACCCTGAGCGCGGAATTCGTGAGTGGCGACAACTCCCATCTATTCTCGGCGCTGAGAATTCCATGGGGAGAAGGTTTGTCGGGATGGGTTGCGCAAAACCACAAACCAATTGTGAACGGCAATCCGTCGGTGGAACCGGGTTATCTCAACGATCCCACGAAATACAGCACCCTGCGTTCAGCGTTGGCCGTGCCTCTGGAAGGAGAGTCAGACATCGCCGCGGTGCTGGCCCTCTACCGCGCTGGACAGGATGCGTTCACACAGACTGATCTCGAAGTCGTGGAAACAATCGGTTCCCGCTTAGGATTAGCCATCGAATGCGCTGCTCACCCGAAAGAAAACGCCGTCGCTGCCGGCGCCGATTAAGTTTGTGCGCCACTGAACGAATTTCCTACTGCAGCGATCTAGCTACAGACGCAAAAAAAGACTCGTCTTCCAGAACGTGAAAGCCCGAGTCCGGCTTGGGACGCGCGCTCAGCACGACAATCACCAGCTTCTGGCTCGGATTGATGTAAAGATGCTGGCCGAAAATGCCGAGTGCCTCAAATGCACCGTGATGAATAGGATCGCCCGCAGGGATCGGCCACCAGAAATAGCCGTAATCGATTGATTTGTCCCCGATGACGTGAGCCGAACCTGCCTCTCGAAACCATCCCTCAGGCACGATACGTTCGCCGTCAATGACGCCATCCTGTTGAACGAACAAACCGAATCGACCGTAGTCGCGTAGGGTTGCGCCCAGACCGCTGCCCGCGAGTCCCATGCCCCCTGCGGCTTCGACCCACCAAGTCGCGTCCTGCTCCATGCCCAGCCGCGACCAGATGGTTTCCGTGAGATAAGTGGCCAGCGGCTTATGGGTCGCTCCTTCGATCAACGCTCCTACCAGAAAAGACTCGCCGGTATTGTAGTGCCAGATCGATCCAGGCTTGCCCACTCTGGAGAGACTATTCATGTACGTAAGGATGGCGCCGCGCTTGTGTGCCAACTGCAATTCGAGCAGTTTTCTGCGATCAGAATTTGGGTCAGTGTAAGTTTCGTCCCACTTCACTGCCGAGGCCATCTGCAATACATTGCAAATGCTGACTCCGTCATATGCGCCGCCTTTGAGCTCCGGCACGTAACGCGTCATCGGGTCGTCAAGGCTCGATATCAGCCCCTGATGCAATGCCGCACCAACCAGTGTCGAGGCTATCGATTTCGCCATCGAAAACGAGGTCCAACGTGTATCGGGCCCAGTTCCGAGTTCATAGTCCTCGAGGACCACCTTGCCATCCTTTAAGATCAACAGTCCGGCGACGCGATTATAGGCGAGGTAGTCGAAGAGATCGTAGTCGTGGCCTTCGAAGCGGAATTGAATATTCTTGAGCCGAAAAGAAGATGGCAGAAGCGAGCGAACTTCTCCTTTTCGAGCCGCGATGTTGACCGGAAACAAAGCGTCGCTGTGCTCGAAAGTCTCGACCTCCTCGCCAGGCAGCATCTTTCCGTCATACATCTGGCGCGCTCCCACCGGTTGCTGGGAAAGCGCGGATACGCTAACTAGCACCAACAGTATCCCGACAATCCCGCTGCGAATTTGCGAGTTCATATGGGGCATTTTGACGCGGTGTAAAGGAGTGTTCATGCGTCCGAGTCTATGGAGCGTCCCCCGGCGCGCGCAAGAAGAAACCGAAGTAACCAAACGCCATCCTTGCACTTAGCCCTTCGCGCAAAGCCCTTTTAGAATTGCGGTTATAGAGTCAGAAGCAAAATTGCCTGCAATTTTGTCGCTCGCCAACATTCTTACTTGGAGCAGCAGTCGGCCGAATATCCCCCACGGTCGGACGCCCATCCCTCGGATTGCTAACGTGAGGGTTGAATCATGAAGTCGAACTGTGAGGGTTGAATGAAAGCTTCGAGTGCTAAGGTTCTCTATCGATTCGGGCGGTTCCCGCTGCAACAAGTGCTTACTTGCCTAGTGGCCGCCATGTGCTTCTATGTAAGTACGGCGACAGCACAAGAAGCTTCCCACTCTGCGGGATGGGTGGTGATCTCGGTCGACGAATACCGCGTACTGCGTGCGAAGGCCTATCCCGTCGATCATGATCCCGAACCGCCTCCACTGGATGCGACGCTGACTCGCGTCGATTACGACCTGCATGTAGAAAACGATCTCGCCGCCGGACGCGCCAACCTGACGATTGACGTCCTCAAAGATGGTTGGGTGCGAGTGCCGATTCCAGCGGGGCTGCTGGTACGCGAAGCCCGGCTCGACGGCAAACTCGTATCGCTCGTCCCCAGCCCACAGGACAAAGGCGGGGCACAGCTTTCGGCGCTGTTGTCTCACGCGGGACGATTCGTATTGCTACTTGATATCGACGTTCCCATCACCTCGTCTGCTGGTGACGAAAAACTTTTCCTCCCTTCAACACAATCGGGCGTAACCCGCGCTTCGATGCATCTTCCGCGGCAAGGGGTCGATCTGAAAGTTGCAGGAGGGCTACTGTCGGAAAAATCAGAAGCCTCGGGCGAGACCAACTGGCTGGCCTACGCGCACGGCAACGAAGCACTAACCTTCACTTGGCGCAAGAAGACAGAGGATCACCATGTTGATCTGCCGCTTCGCATGCGCGGATCGCTCACCCAACTCACGAGTCTTGCGGAAGATTCCACGTCAGTCTATGCCGAGGTGAATCTCGATGTAGTTCAAGGAGCGGCGCGTGAAGCGAAAATTCAGCTTCCAGAAAAGGTAACCATCAACCAGGTTCTAGGCGCGATGGTGGCCGACTGGGAGATGAAAAACGGAGAGCTGGTGGTGACCTTTCTAGAACCGGTCGAACACAACGCTCGCTTCGTCATCAACGGCGAGACACGACTCCCACGCGATGGAATTATTGATATACCACAGTTCCGCCTTCTCGATACGGAGCGCGACACCGGAGGCGAAGCGGTAGAGGTGATGGGCGCAGGTGAGATCAAAGATCATAAATCGCAGGGGCTTGAAGATGAGGACGCTACCGACTTAGGCGAAACGGTGGCGAGCCGGCAGTCGCCCGCGCTCGTGGCGTTTCGTTTTCGCTCAGGCGACGCGGGCGCGACACGATCGCTTAGCGTCAATGTTGCGCGCTACGCGCAGCAGGCCGTCCTGATGGCGAACATCGAAGAGGCGCGCTACCAGGTGCTGATGAGCAGTGACGGTAAAGAATTAATACAGGCACGCTACGCAATTCGCAACAATCAGCGCAACTTCGTTAAAATCACCTTGCCGCCCGGAGCGACTGTGTGGAGTGTGGCTCTGGCGGGCAGACCAATCCGTCCCGGACAATCACCCGACGGCAGTATCTTGCTGCCTCTCGAGAAATCGCGCGGAGGAGACGACGCTCCAGCATTCGCGGTTGAAATTCTCTACCTCATCAAGGCGGCGGCATGGGATGAAAAGGGCAAGGCGAAACTGACCTTACCCGCTCTTGATCTTCCTGTATCCCGCACGGGACTGCTGCTGTACTATCCGCCTCTGTTCCGGGTTGCGGCTGAACCCGGAGCGTTCCGCACACAGGCATACGAGAACCCAACGTCAACCGCGCTTTCTCCAGCAAGGATAGATGCCAGTGGGAGTTTCGGAGGGACCATCGTGTCGTCCAATGGCTTGCCAGCCGCAAGTCCAAGTCCGTCCTCTGTGCTCAAGAGCGACAAAGACGAAAAGCGAGATTCCACACAAGCTTTGCTGGATACCTTTCGGGCCAAGTCCGTGGGTGGAAGAGTGACCGGAATTCTGCCTGTAAATGTTTCCTTTCCAGCCTTTGGGCCCTCAGTTTTTATGGTTTCCGAACTCACGAGCGAGAATCAAGGTCCAGTTGCGGAGTTCAACTTTCAGCGTGACAAAAAGGCGGGTGTGCGATGAAGAACAGATTGCTGGCTATATCACTCCCGATATTACTGCTCACTTGCATAGCGCGGACGCAGGATAAATCGACTCCGCCGCTTCCTGACCCGGGGAACGTTACGCTAACTCTGGACGAATACAACCGGCTCGTTGCACTCGCCGCCAAGCCACCGAAGCAACCTGATGTTGCGCCTCTTCCCTACTCCATCAAACGTGCCGACATAAAGTTGAAGGTCGAGAAGGATGGCGTACTGGGCACAGTTCAATTGGATGGCGAAGTCTACAAAAAAGGCATGAGCAAAGTCCCGCTTACCCACGGAATGACCGTTCTCGACGCCCACCAGGGCGGCAAAGGCGTTCCATTGCAGCAGGAGAACGGCACGCACATGGCGCTCTTGCAAGGGCCGGCAGAATTCTCCATCGCGCTCGACACCGGACTGCCGCTGCGAATCGAAGCCGGACGAGCTTCGTTCACGGTGCCTGCGCCGTCGGCGGGCAGCGTACAACTGGCGTTGTTAATTCCCGGCGAGCACACGTTCGCGAATATCAGTCCTGGGCTTATCACGAGTCGCAAGTCGCAGAATGGGCAGACAACGATCGAGGCAACTCTAGTTCCGGGACAGCCTGCCAACATTTGGTGGGCCACCAGGGAGACGGTCGCTCCAGTCATCCCACGCGAGGTTCGTTTCCTTGCCGACGCCAAGACGCTGGTATCCGTAAGCGAAGCCGAAATGCGTATCGCCGTGCTGGCCGACATCACGGTCGTACAGGGCGAGCCAACGCAGTTTCAGGTTGAAGTACCAACAGGCTACGAAGTCACTGGCGTTACGGGCGCATCGCTCGATTCGACTGAGACTCAGTCCGGCGTTTTGACTCTCAAGGTGACCGCCGCAAGCCAGCGCACGCACCAATTCTTGATTTCTCTGGAGAGACCAATCAGCGGATCGAAGGTCTCTGCGCCGTTTGTGGAGTTCAAAGGCGCGCAGCGGGAGACTGGCGAGGTATTAGTCGAAGGTGCAGGCACGATGGAAATCACGGCAACCGAAGGCGGTGGCCTCAAGCGCATGGATGTGAAAGAGGCGAATCCATATCTGCGTTCACTGGCGCACTTTCCGCCGCAGGCGGCGTTCCGTTATCACAAGCAGCCGAATGAAACTCCGACGCTGGCTTTGGATTGGGTCAAATTTCCGGACGGCAGTGTTCTCGCTGCGGTGGCCGAGAGCGCCGTGGTCACAACGCTGGTCACATCTGAAGGCAAGTCGCTCACCGAAGTAAAACTGATTCTCAAGAATCAGGCACAGCCATTTCTGAAAGTTGCATTGCCCGCTGGAGCAAGTATTCTATCCGCCGACGTGGCCGGAGAGAGAGTGAAACCAGTCGAGGGCTCTGATGGCAATCGTGTGCCCCTGCTGCGTGCGGGATTCCGCCCGACAGCTTCTTACACAGTGTCTTTCGTTTTCATGCACTCGGGCGCTCCGTTCGCGAAAAAAGGCGGTGCAGAATTGAGTCTGCCCAACATGGACATCCCGATCAGCCTGCTGACCTGGGAAGTCTTTCTGCCCGAACAGTACAAGGTCAAGGATTTTGGTGGCAATGTCATCGCGGCTGGTCTTGTGCCTCCGGCTTTTCGTGAAAACGCCACAGTCACAGAATACGAGGACATGCGGGAGGCGATTCTCGCCAACAAGGTAAGCATGGGTTCTTTACTTCCCGGGCAACTGGGTGGAATCCTGGCGGATCCAAATGGAGCGGTACTTCCCAACGTTGGCGTGACCATTACTCAACCAGACACAGGCTTCTCGCAATCGACGATCACCGATCAAGAGGGCCGCTGGGTCGTCTCGAATCTTTCTTCCGGGCGAGCACGAATCAAGGCCGAAGCGCCAGGATTCAAGACTGCTGTCCGCGATGCTGTTTACGATGCGGCCCGGCCTTCGACCTACAGCTTCGTTCTGGGCATTGCCGCTGCAACGGAGACTGTCGAAGTGCAGGGTCAGGCGATTGCGTTGAATGGTCGCGATTACTCTGAACTGGAGCCACTAACCAAGAATGCGCCACAGCAAGCAGCATCAATCAACGTGCTAAATCTGCAACGCCGCGTGGCCGGCGTGTTGCCGGTCGCAATCGATGTCCCGCGTGCGGGCACTTCGTTCAGCTTCGTCCGACCGCTTGTGCTCGATGAAGAAACGAAAGTGACGTTCAGCTACAAGAGTCGATGAGGGGTGAGCGACTGAAGAGTGGGCAGGTCCAGGGTTGCTTTGCACAGAACGTGTAGGGACAGCCGCCCGGCAGCCACTTGCGCCCACATCACCCCCTCGACAGTTTTTAGGGCTTGGGCACGGGATAGCGGCCATCGAGATCAAGGTTCAACTCCAGCACATTAACTCGCGCCTCGCCCAGAACGCCAAACTGCCGTCCCTGCGTCTGCTGAGCGACTGTGCGGCGCAATTCGTCCTCGCTGATTCCCCGAGCGCGTGCCACGCGTGGAATCTGAAACGCCGCAGCAGCCGGTGTAATTTCCGGATCGAGACCCGACGCGGAAGTCGTGACTAGATCAATCGGCACCGGCAGATTTGGGTTCTCCGCCTGAAGAGAAGCCGTGTCCGCCTTCACTCGCTCGATTAGTTGACGATTCGTCGGGCCTAGTTGCGATCCGTTGGAGTTATCTGCTTGATATCCATATCCCGCAGCCGAAGGCCGCGAATGAAAATATTTGGAACCAGTGAAGGTTTGGCCAATAATCCGCGATCCCACGATCTTGCCGTTGACTTCGCGCAACTGTCCGTTTGCCTTGTCATGAAATAACAGTTGAGCGAGGGCCGTAATCACAAGCGGATAGACAACTCCCAGCAGAACCGTCGTCGCCAAAGTCATCAGTATTGCGGTGATCAGGTTTTTCTTCATAACAGAGTCCTATGCGAGGCCAACACGCGTAATCACCATGTCGATCAGCTTGATGCCGATGAATGGAATAATCACACCACCCGCGCCGTAAATCCACAGATTGCGCCGTAGGAGCGCTGCCGCTCCCATGGCACGGTACTTCACTCCGCGCAAGGCCAGCGGGATCAAGGCGATAATGATGAGCGCATTGAAGATGACGGCAGACAACACCGCCGACGCCGGCGTTTGCAGATGCATGACGTTTAAAGCATTCAACACGGGAAACGTTCCCGCAAACATGGCGGGGATGATGGCGAAATATTTTGCCACGTCATTCGCGATCGAAAACGTTGTTAGTGAGCCGCGTGTCATTAGCAATTGCTTGCCGATTTCCACAATCTCAATCAGTTTCGTGGGGTTCGAGTCGAGATCGACCATGTTGCCCGCTTCTTTCGCGGCCTGCGTACCAGTATTCATAGCCACTCCGACGTCGGCCTGCGCCAGCGCCGGAGCGTCGTTGGTGCCGTCACCGGTCATCGCAACCAGCTTGCCCTCGGCTTGTTCACGGCGGATCAGGTCCATCTTGTCTTTGGGCGTGGCTTGCGCGAGGAAGTCGTCCACTCCTGCCTCACGCGCAATGGCAGCCGCCGTGAGAGGGTTATCGCCAGTAATCATCACGGTGCGGATACCCATCGCGCGCAAATGGCCGAAGCGCTCGGTCATGCCGCCCTTGACGATATCTTTTAGTTCAATAACGCCCAGCGCTCCGCGACTTTTCTCTGCGACCACCAGGGGAGTGCCACCTGAACGCGAAATCTGCTCCACGGTTGCCTTCAGTTCCGTCGGCATCTCATTCCCATGCTGCAAAATGTAAGCCTGTATCGATTCCGCAGCACCTTTACGGATCTCAAATCCATTGAGATCGACACCTGACATGCGGGTCTGGGCGGTAAAAGGCACAAAGCGCGCATCCTGCGAGCTTAGTTCCCTGCCCCGCAATCCATACTTTTCTTTGGCCAGCACAACGATCGAGCGGCCTTCTGGAGTTTCATCGGCCAGTGACGACAGCTGCGCCGCATCAGCCAGTTCGCTATCGCTCACTCCCGGTGCGGGAATAAATTGTGACGCCTGCCGGTTACCGAGGGTGATGGTTCCGGTTTTGTCGAGCAGCAACGTGTTTACGTCGCCCGCCGCCTCGACCGCGCGGCCCGACATCGCCAATACATTGTGTTGCACCAATCGGTCCATGCCCGCGATTCCAATGGCTGACAGCAATCCGCCAATCGTGGTAGGAATCAGGCAAACGAGGAGAGAAACGAGAACAAATACGGTTTGAGGCGCCCCCGCATAAATCGCGAACGGTTGCAATGTTACGACTGCCAGCAAGAAAATAATTGTTAGTCCCGCAAGCAGAATGTTCAGCGCGATTTCATTCGGCGTCTTCTGCCGTTCCGCGCCTTCGACGAGCGCGATCATCCGGTCCATAAACGTTTCGCCAGGATTCGATGTAATCCTGCACTTGATTTGATCGGACAACACACGAGTTCCGCCGGTCACCGCCGAACGATCTCCGCCCGCCTCGCGAATCACGGGAGCAGACTCGCCCGTGATCGCTGATTCATCTACTGAAGCCACGCCATGCACAATTTCACCGTCTGAGGGGATGAACTCGCCCGCGGAAACCATCACCATGTCGCCGGTCCTCAGCTTCGAGCTCGGGACGGTTTCTATTTCGCCGCTACCCAGGATGCGTTGGGCCACCGTCTCCGACCGAGCCTTACGCAACGTCTCGGCTTGCGCTTTGCCGCGGCCCTCAGCCATGGCTTCGGCGAAATTCGCGAACATTACTGTGAACCACAGCCACAATGTGATCTGGAGATTGAACTTGAATCCGGGAGCGTTGGGTAGCACATCCCGCACCAGCAGAACCGACGTGATTACGCTGCCAATCTCAACCACAAACATTACGGGATTGCCCATCATCTTGCGTGGACTCAGCTTCAGGAAAGCATCCCCTATCGCTCCGCGCACAATCTTCCATTCCCAAACAGCTTTCTTTTTTGTCGCCATAGGAATCCTTAGAACGTCTTGCCTGTACCCATAAGCAAGTGCTCGAGAATCGGGCCAAGACTCAACGCCGGAAAAAACGTCAGCGCACCAACGATAATGATCACGCCAATCAACAGCACCGTGAACAGAGGCGTCGTCACTGGAAACGTTCCCAGCGACGGCGGAACATATTTCTTGCGTGCCAGATTGCCGGCGATTCCAAGCATGGGGATGATCATCAGGAAACGTCCCGCCAACATCGTGATCCCGATTGTCGTGTTGTACCAAAGCGTATTCGCGCTGAGCCCGCCGAATGCAGAGCCATTGTTCCCTGCTACGGACACAAACGCGTAGAGAATTTCAGTGAATCCGTGCGGGCCTGCATTTGTGATCGCTGACGTACCAAAGCCTTTGACGCTCGATATAGAAGCGAAGATCAGAATCACGAGAGGAAAAATGAGCGCGACCAGCATCGCCATCTTCACGTCGTAGGCCTCGATCTTCTTCCCCAAATATTCAGGAGTGCGGCCCACCATCAGTCCAGCGATAAACACAGCCAGCACCACATAGATCAGAATTCCGTACATTCCCGAGCCGACACCGCCGAAAATCACTTCGCTCAGCATGATGTTGACGAGAGGAACCATTCCGCCGAGAGGGGTAAAGGAATCATGCCAGCCGGTAATCGCACCACAACTGGCGTCGGTAGTGACAGTGGCAAACAAGGCGGAGTTCGCGATGCCGAAGCGGACCTCCTTGCCTTCCATATTTCCGCCAGACTGCAAGGAAGAGACATGCTGATCCGCAGCCAGGAGTGGATTGCCGTGCGCCTCGGCCCAGTAGGCGACCGTCACTCCCGCCAGAAACAAGATGGCCATAGCCGACCACACCGCCCATCCGTGGCGTTGGGAACCCGTCATCCGCCCAAGAGTGTAGGTAAGTCCGGCGCCGATGGCAAAGATGCAAAACAATTGGAAGAGATTGGTGAGCGGCGTCGGATTCTCAAACGGATGCGCGCTGTTGGCATTGAAGAAGCCACCGCCGTTGGTGCCGAATTCTTTGATAACTTCCTGGGAGGCCACAGGACCTTGCGCAATCGTCTGCTCGGTCACCGTGTCCATCACTGGCTTGCCATCGGGACCGACGACCCCCTTGCCGTCGGCTCCCACTCTCTGAATCTGTTGTGGCTCGACCAGCATGGCTTTGTCATAAGGCCGCAAATTCTGCACAACTCCCTGCGACACCAGGAATAGCGCTCCGACCAGGCAAAACGGCAGCAGCACCCAAAGACAGCTGCGAACGAAATCGACCCAGAAGTTGCCGATCGTTTCCATCTCGCGGCGGGCAATGCCGCGAATGAACGCGATCGCCAGCACAATGCCGGTCGCCGCAGACGCGAAGTTGTGATACGCCAAGCCCGCCATCTGGGTGAAGTAGCTCATTGTCGATTCACCCGAATATTCCTGCCAGTTGGTATTTGTCGTGAACGAAGCTGCAGTATTAAATGCCAGATGAGTAGGAGCGACCGCGCCAAACTTCTGCGGATTGAAGGGCAGAAATCCTTGCACTCGCTCGATCAGATACAGAAGCAGCATTGAGACGGCGCTAAATAGGAGCATCGAGATGGCATACTCGGTCCAGGGCATTTCGTGAGCTTCATCTACTCCAGTGATTCGGTAGAGCAACCGCTCGACGGGGCGCAACACCGGGTCCATGAACGTCCGCTCGCGGCTAAACACGCGCGTCATGAAGATTCCCAGCGGCTTAGTGACAGCCAGGATCAATCCGAGAAACAACAGAATCTGGAAACACCCATTGGCTGTCATTTCAAAACTTCTCCGGACGCAGCAGCGCGTAGATGAGATACGCCATAGTGAGAGCGCTGACGATGAGCATCGCAATCGATTCTGTATTCATATCGTTTTCCTTACTTCACGCGATCGCAGAAGTGGACGTAGCCAATCGACAACGCGAAGAATGCGATGGTGACGACAATCCAAATAATGTCTCCCATATGTTCCCTTCCCCGCTAAAACTTCACAAGTATTGCCATGGTGGCGCGATCTTCTGTCTTTCGCAGGTCTGGCTGCCAGGTCGCGCCGTTTTGCACAACCAACGACCCCGGACTTCCGCTATTGCCTCCAGAAGGTGTAATCCCGCCAGGTCCGGTCCAATACGGCACATTGGCGTGGCGGTGATTGACCTCCCAACGAAAGGTAATGTATTGGCTGGGCATGTAGTCGTAGGTTGCAGAGAGATCCCAAGCCTTATATGGATCTCCAGGATTCTCGGTGAAGTAAGGTGTGCCGGATGCGGCGGTCGCTCCATTGATCGGCGGCAGCAGAACCAAATAGCGGCCGGGATTGTTGATCTTTCCTCCGCCCAATGTGAAGCCGTAGCGGTCTTTGTTGAACCACCAGCGGTTGTAGACCATATAACCCAGGAAACTCTGCTTGTACGAAACGATTTGACCGGCTGAGTTCTTTTGATTGGTCGTGCAATTCACGCCTCCACCCGTCTCGCAGCCTGCATCGGCCGTCACCGTGAAAGCCATTTTGTCGAGAAACTGGCCGGAACGGTCGTAGTACTTCACCTCAATGCTGTTGTCGGTATGCATGCGAGTACGGTTCGGAATGCCCAGTGCATCCGCTCCAACGCCATAATTGTTAGAGGTGATGGAAATCGAACCGTTGGGACGATAGAGAATCTGGCCGCCGAGGCCAATCCGGTTGTTGAATCTGCCGTAGGATTGCCAGCCATTGATGATCCAGGGCTCGATCTTTAACTTCTCAGTGGGAAAGACCTGGATCCGCACCCCAGTAAAAAACCAGGGCGTATTGGACGAAACGTAAGAAGGTTGATAGGCCCAATTGTCGAAGTTGTAATAGCTGAACAGGCCAACATACGACATGAAGATGCCGGCATCGACGTTGATGCCGTGCAGCGCGTCCCAGTGATAACCACCATAAGCTTCGGAAAGATAGCGGTAGGAATCTGCCAGATTCCATTGCCCGCGCGCAGGGCTCGCATCATTGCGCGGCGTAGTCTCCGAATACATGCCGAACTGCGTCATCAATCGTGCACGCACGTGGTCATAGTGAAAATCTCCACCAACACCAAGCTGGGTGAGGTTGATTTCGTTGGATCGAAAAATCTCGCTCGAACCGCCGATAGAATCATCCTTAGGATGATTGAAATCGTAGGTGTAGTCGACGTCGGCCCTGATCTCGGGAGTGAAGAACTTGGTGTCGAGCGGAACATCTTTAGTTCGTGGGTTGCCATTGAGCCAGGTCCAATCGGCGAAGGCGAAAGGTTCCGCCTTGGCGGGCTTGGTTGGAACAGGCGCCAGCGCTACCCGCTCCGTGCTGGGCTGAACCACTGGAGACCCGGTTGTCGCGGTCAGGTTCGCCCCAGTTGTGCTCGTCTGCGCGGACGATGGGGCCTCGTGTACGGCTAGTGAAGGGGCTTGGTTCTTGATTCGCACTTCCAGTTCGGTGATTCGGGCCCGCATGCTTTTGAGTTCTTGGAGAAGCTCATCGTCAGCACTTGTGCCCGAGGCCGCGGGCGCTGGACTCGCAGTCGGAGTCAGTTTCTGACTAGCCGCAGGGTCTTGGGCTTGCGCCGCGTTCTGGGCGAAAAACAAACATATTCCCCACAGCACAATCAGGTTAGTTGGCACACTCGTCGTGCGGTTTGTTTTCATAACTGCACAGGTAGTGCCTCCACCCTTTCCTGAATTTCGAGGCACATCAAGATTGCACACGAACCTCTGTAAAACCCTCGTAAACAATGCATAAAAGAGTCGTAAAGATTCTTCCGCCGGAGCAATGACACGGAAATCTAACCCTCTCTAATGACTTCTAACTTTACGAATCGACTACTTATGGCTCAAACTTTATGCCGCCCACACTGAGAGTTCGTCTTCGCGCCTCATCTCAACAACCGCGGATTCACCTGCCACGGGCTGTAACCGCACCACGTATAAAATCCAAGCAAATTGGCATTCCCGGCATGGCGCGACAAGAAATCGCAAGTAAAACGAAATGGCAGCTGCACAGATCAAGACCAAAACTATCGATGCAACCATTCCAACCTCCAGTTTTCTCTTGTCTCTTGCCCGCCACAATTGCATTGGATACTGGGGACCATAAAGCGCGAATAAAAGGTTTATAAAAAATGTATAAAGATCGAATTTGTTTGTGAGGAATTCTGGGCTACTCCAGAAAGGGAGCTGTGGCGAGACGGCTTATTCACTTAGCCAGCGGTGACAATGAGACATCTAGCGCGGAGATGAAGAGTCGATTTCGATCGCAGGCGAAAATGCCAGAATCAATCTCCGGGCTCAAATCGATATCCCACCCAAGGCTCAGTCAGCAGGTAGCGGGGGGAAGTCTCATCGGGCTCGAGTTTTTTTCGCAAGTGGCCGATGAAGACGCGCAGATATTCCGGTTGCTCCACACTATTCGCGCCCCATACTGCGGCCAGCAATTTACGGTGCGTCAGAACCTTGCCCGGATGTCTTGCGAGATGAACAAGCAAATCGAATTCTTTCGGAGTGAGGTGGACTTCCCTGGCTTTTACCTGGACTCGCCTCGAGGGGATATCGATATGAAAATCTCCCGCGTCGATAACGGGCGCTTCTGGCTCTTCCGGCGCAACTGACCGTCGAAGCGCCGCGCGAACTCGCGCCAAAAGCTCGGCGACTCCAAACGGCTTAGTTACGTAATCGTCCGCGCCGGCATCGAGAGCTTCAACTTTTATTCGTTCCTCACCTTTCACCGAGAGGACAATGATGGGAAGTTTTGACCGTGCCCGGATTTCCTTACACAGTCCCAGGCCATCAAGATTCGGCATCCGCAAGTCGGTGATCACAAGATCGGGCGACCACTCTTTCATTAATTGGATCGCCTCGTCGCCGTCGGAAGCAACGCGAACACCGTATCCCTGGCTGGTGAGCGTGGTCTTGAGCACGCGCGTGATCTGCGGTTCATCATCCACAACTAGAATGTTTCCCTTGGAGCTGGCGTCGTTCATGAAGTCTTCACTTCACCTCCTGGGTCACGATGTGCACGTCAACGGGAGGTGCGTCGCGAAGGAACTTATGAATGACCGAAAGGTAAAGATATCGACGCCAACCGATCTGCGCTGACCGTCCGAAGACCACTTGCGTGATGTGCTTTTCGCGCACAACTTTCGCCACCTCCGCCGACACGCTCTTTCCCTTAGTGCGAAGTACCTGTGCGCCCAAGTTCTGTGCAAACTGAATGTTCTGCGCCAGCGAGCGTTGATCTTGCGGATCGTCGTCCACTCCGATGTCCACATAGATTACAAACAGCTCCGCATCGATGCGCTGCGACATTCGCGCAGCCCGAGCCACAAGGTATTGCGCTGCCGGACTGGAGCTGATTCCAACTCCAATTCTCTCGCGGATACCAACGCTACGACCCGTTCCCTCCTTTTCGAGATAGGATTCCAGGCTGCGGTCAACCGCTCGTGCCACCTGCTGCAAGGCCAGTTCCCGAAGGGCGATGAGGTTCCCGGGACGAAAGAAATTGCCCAGAGCCCGGTCAGCCCGGTCCAGTGGATATATGTCGCCACGTTTCATGCGCGTCTGCAACGCTTCCGGTGTCAAGTCTGCCATCACAATTTCGGTGACACGTTGCAGCACCCAATCCGGAACGGTTTCGCGTACTCGTACCCCAGTAATTTCCTGCACCTTAGGCATGAGGCTTTCGACATGCTGAATATTCATTGTAGAAACCACATCGATCTGCGCATCCAGCAGATCCATTACGTCCTCATATCGCTTGGTGTGCTTGCTCCCTTCAATATTCGTGTGCGCAAGTTCATCCACCAGCACCACCTGCGGCTTACGGGCAAGAATGGCATCTACATCCATCTCTTCAAACGATGCGCCTTTGTATTCGACTTTACTGCGTGGCACTGTTTCCAGTTTGGCAGCCAGTTCGACGACGCCTTTTCGTCCATGTGTTTCTACCACTCCGATGACGACATCCTCGCCTCGGCTGTTGCGCCGAATGCCTTCGCTGAGCATGTTGAAGGTTTTCCCCACGCCCGGGGCGTATCCCAGGAAAAGTTTGAAGATGCCCTGCTTCTTCGGCGGGGCGGCTTCTTCCAGCCATTGCTCAGGCGTTTTTGACATGCGTAAAGTATCCCTGTAACTAGTCGACTCGCGAATCAGCTAAAATCGGCCCCAGTGAAACGACCGACACTTTATCAGATACTACGCTTCGCAGCTTCAGCGGCGATTGTAGCCGTGGTGATCCTTGTTTATTCAAAATGGCTGCACGCAAACCCCACCACCATCGGTTTCACGTTTCTCCTGGCTATTCTGATCGTTTCTGCATCGTGGGGATTGCGCTATGCGACGTTCATGGCTATTCTCGCAACCCTGAGCTTTAACTATTTTTTTCTTCCCCCACTTTATCAATTTACAATCGCGGACCCACAAAACTGGTTCGCCCTTTTTGCTTTTCTTTTCACTGCGGTTGTCGCCAGCCAACTTTCTGAGCGGGCGCGCCGCGAAGCGTTGCAATCAGACCAGCGCAGAACCGAAGTCGAGCGTCTTTATGGCTTCAGCCAGCAGCTTCTGGTAAGCGACAATGTTTTCGGGCTGATCAACCGGATTCCCGACTATGTTGTGGAGTGTTTCGGGGTAACAGGAGCGGCAATGTTTCTCGAGGGTAAACAGGAGACCTACTTTTTCGATGCCGCCAGCCAATCCCTATTTTCAGCCGAGCAACTTAGGGCAATCAGCGGAAGAGGCGAGCCTGTTCTCGACCGCGAGCGCCGCATCTGTTTCATGCCACTCCGCATGGGAGTTCGTTCCGTCGGCGCCATTGGACTTGCAGGATGTGATCTTTCGCGTGAAACCCTGGAGGCCATCGGAAGTTTGGCGGCCATCTCGATCGAGCGGGCCCGTACGGCCGAAAAACTAACTCGCGCAGAGGCTGCCCGCGAAAGTGATCGCCTGCGCTCGATTCTGCTGGATTCGGTCACTCACGAGTTTCGCACGCCTCTTACCGCCATCAAAGCCTCGGCGGAGACTCTGCTCTCCGCCGTACAACTCGCGGCACCCGAACGCCAGGAATTGCTCACTGTCATTAACGAAGAGAGCGACCGTCTGAACCGCCTGGTGGGCGAAGCCGCCGAGGTTGCCCAGCTCGACTCTCATCAACTCGAGTTCCACTTCGCTCCTCACTCCATCCGCGAGGCTGTCGACACCGCCATTCAACAATTGCAGCAAACGTTGCAGCCGCACCCACTCGAAATGAACATTCCGGGGAACCTGCCGCAGATCAAAATGGATGTCGAACGGATCACGGAAGTCCTCGTTCACCTGCTCGAGAATGCCAGCAAGTATTCTCCTCCTGACTCGCCCATTCATGTCATGGCCGAACTCCGGCTTGGAGGTGAAATCGTGACTAGTGTTGCCGATCACGGACCAGGAATTGAAGAAATCGAACAGGACATGATCTTTGAGAAGTTCTACCGTGGCAGAAATCAGCGTGCGCGCATCCAAGGCACCGGCATGGGACTTGCGATCGCCAAAGCAATCATCGAACTGCACGGAGGCACGATCGGAGTTCGCAGCCAGGTCGGGCGTGGCTCTGTGTTTTTTTTCTCACTCCGTGCGAACTAGAGCTCAGAGACGGATCCATCGCATGGGTAAGCCGGCGGCCTCGCTTTGCCACTAAAATAGGAAAAAGGATTCCAACTTCGTGCAGATGAATAACCGTGAACTCTGGAAAGCGCTGGAAGGCCGTGTAGTCGGAGGGAAATTTCCGCTTCGGCGGTGGTTGGGAAGTTCGGGTCATAGCGCGGTTTTTTTGACCGAACGAGATGGCCAGCCTTCTCGGCAGGCTGCGATCAAACTCGTCCCGTCCGATCCAGTGAAGGCCGAGCGCCAACTTTTGCTTTGGAGAGCCTCAGTCCAACTGCATCATCCCAATTTGATCCGAATCTTCGACATGGGGCGAACCCAGCTCGATGGCACGCTGTTTCTTTATCTAGTGATGGAGTACGCCGAAGAAGATCTGTCGCAGATTATTCCGGAACGTCCACTCTCATCCACGGAAGTCGAAGAGCTGCTGCCGCCGATGCTGGACGCACTTTCCTATCTCCATAAAAAGGGATTGGCCCACGGTCACATCAAGCCCTCGAATGTGCACGCAATCGACGATCAGCTCAAACTTTCGATCGATCAACTCGCTGTGCTAACAGCGCCGGCAGCAGAGAAAACCCGACGGGATGTCTACGATGCGCCGGAGATCTCCGTCGGAAACATTTCCCGCGCGTCAGATGTATGGTCGCTGGGCGCCACTTTATCCACGGCTCTCACTCAACATGCGCCCGCTTACGAGGCCCTCGGCGAGAAGGATTTACGCCCTGCTGATGCGATTGCGGAACCATTCCGCAGCATCATCCGCGACTGCCTGCGCCATAATCCCAACCAACGTTGCTCTCTAGATGACATCGAGGCGCGTCTACAGCCGCCGGCGCGATCGGTGGCAGCGATCGAAGCCTCTACAATGCACACGCGCCCCCGGAGGAGCGGCCTATTTACTGTGAGTGCCGTGCTCGCCGTAGCTTTCGTAACGATAGGAGTGGTGTATTCGTGCGGCCGGAGTCGAACCACGGCTCCAATTGCCAAGGTTGAACAGGTTACGCCCGCTCCACCAGCAACTTCAAAGAACAGCGCACCGGCGACCGAATCGAACAAAAGTAATTCGACAAAGAGTGAGCCGGTGAAAACAGAATCTCCAAAGAATGAAGCCGCGACCAGCAATCCCCTGGAATCTGCGGAAAAGACGCCCTCAACTCAAAGCGAAGTGGCGCGGCAGATCATCCCTACAGTTTCTCTCAGCGCCCGCAGAACGATCACTGGGAAAGTAAAAGTCAGCGTGCAAGTCGAGGTCGACCCTTCGGGCAAGGTTGTGACAGCAAAACTCACGTCCCCCGGACCCAGTAAATATTTTGCGAACCTGGCTCTGAAAGCGGCGGAACAATGGGAGTTTCCCCCCCCCAAAGCCAATGGACAGAATGTTTCCAGCGTCTGGCTTCTCCGTTTTAGCTTCGGACGAACCTCCACACAAGTTTCGTCGGAACCTGTCACCCACTAGATTTCCAGCCTCTGACCGAGTTTCCAGCGAATCTGTCGCAGCATGCCCAGTAAAGCTTCGGCATCGGCAGATTCCATCATTAGGCGGTGCACCAACCGGCGGACTTTCGACTCAGTCCCCGGCATCACAGGTCCGCTATTACGAAGTGCATCGAGCAGGGACTGAACAACTCTCTCTTCCTCTACCGCCGTAACGTATCTGACTTCTTGTGCTTTTTCCTCTTT
>WNFI01689626.1_pt1 | contig 28676 bp, 22 predicted proteins | sample 5400471 | NCBI WGS metagenome assembly WNFI01 (sample SAMN13153348, study PRJNA577476) | soil metagenome | isolation source: 100 cm saprolite on Douglas fir-dominated hillslope | place: USA:California | collected 2013-09-17
CGCCGGGTCCGCCAGATCGAGCGGCGCTTGGTCCGCCACCTCGCGCACCACGGCTTCGAGGTGGCGTTCGTTCTCGGTATAGTGCAAGGCCATGGCGCGCGTCTCGCCGTGCAGCAACAGCTGCACGCCGCCCAGCCCGCGCTGGACCTGGCTGATCTTGGCAATCGTCCCCATCGTGTACAGCACGCCGGGGGTGACGGTGTCGACGTTGTCGCGCTGGGCCACCGCGAAGACGCGGTGCGATTCGCTCTTCAGCGCGGCCTCGATGGCGCGCAACGTCGCCGGACGGCCCGCGCCAATCGGCGTGGACACGCCCGGAAACAACACGATCTCCCGCAGCGGCAGCACCGGCAGCGTCAATCGGTCAGACATAGGGTCGGATCTCTTGAAAGGGTAAACCTGCTCCGTTCGGGCGGGGATGAGCATCGAGCGTGCCATCACTAAAACACTGCGCTGAGCACGTGCGTTCCGAACGCCGGGCGTCAATTAGGCAGGGCCTGCCGAATAGCCACGGCCGATCGTCGCGCGACCCGTCAGCGTGGCGCGGCGCCCCACCGTAAGTCGAACCGCGCTTGCAGGTTGCCCCCCAACGCGCTGGCGGCTAATCTATGCGCGCCCCCGTGACCGATCCCCGATGAACGCTGCGGACACCGCACTCGCCGCCCGCCTCACCCAGGCCCTGGGCGCGGGCTACACCCTCGAAGGCGAGATCGGCCGGGGCGGGATGGGCGTCGTGTTCAGCGCCCGGGACGAGCGGCTGAAGCGCGGCGTCGCCGTGAAGGTCCTCCCCCCCGAGCTCGCGTTCCGCGAGGAAATCCGGCTGCGCTTCCTGCGCGAGGCGGAGACCGCGGCGCGGCTGTCGCATCCCCACATCGTCCCAATCCATTCGGTGGGCGAGGGGCCGGACGGGCTCGTCTACTTCGTGATGGCGTTCGTGGACGGCGAGTCCCTGGGGGCGAAGCTCAAGCGGCGGAGCCGCCTGCCACCCGAGGAAGCCCGGCGCATCATGCAGGAGACGGCCGATGCCTTGGGCGCCGCGCACGCGCTCGGCATCATCCACCGCGACGTCAAGCCGGACAACATCCTGCTCGAGGGCAGCCGCGGCCGCGTCGTGGTCACCGACTTCGGCATCGCCAAGGCGCTGTCGTCGACCACGGGGGGCGCCACCCTGACGGCCACCGGCGTGGCGATCGGGACGCCGCACTACATGAGCCCGGAGCAGGCGGCGGGGGACCGCGAGATCGACGGGCGCTCGGACATCTACAGCCTGGGCGTCGTCGCCTACCAGATGCTCGTCGGGGAGCTGCCGTTCCAGGCCCCCACGGTGCCGGGCATCCTGATGAAGCACATCACCGAGCTGGCACCGCTCGTCACCGACAAGCGGCCCGACGTCCCCGAGGATCTCGCCGCCTGCGTGATGCGCTCGCTCGAGAAGGATCCCGATGATCGCTGGCCCACCGCGGACGCCTTGCGCCGGGCGCTCGAGGCGCGGAGCGCGACGCTGTACAAGCCGCGCCGCTCCAGCGCCAAGCCCGCCCTGCCTTCGCGCTCCACGCGGTTGCCGTTGCCCCCGCCATCTCCCGCCCAGGCGCGGCGGGAGCTGGCGCGCACCCTGCGGCCCGCTGAGCGCGCGCGCGAGCGGCCAGCGCTCGCGCCGAGCGGCGAGCCGCTGATCGTGCTTGAGCTGCGGCGTCGCTTCGTCACCTGGGCCTCGGTCTGCGGGTCGCTCTTCGTCATCGACGTCGCGGCGAACCACCGACCCGGCTTCTCCCTGATCGTCGCCGCCGTATGGGCCGGCTGGAAGCTCGTGCCGCGCTACGTCCGGCTGTGGAACGCCGGCTACTCCTGGCGCGACGTCCTGGCCCGGCCGCCCGCGCCGGACGCGATCGAGGTGCGCCGCGGGGTGGGCGGAAGCCGCCCGGTCGAGCTGCCGCAGGCGACGACGGACGAGTTCGGCCGCGAGGCGGAACCGGTGCAGCAGGCGCGCAGTGATCGCAAGGCGATCCTGCGCATCGTGGATCGCCTTCCCAAATCAGAGCGAAAGCTCCTGCCCGACATCGTGGCGACGGCGGATGCGCTCTTGCACCGCGCCGAGGAGCTCGCCCGCATGCTGCACGCCATGAGCGGCACCGTCGACGAGCGGGGCCTCGCCCGGCTCGAGGAGAAGATGGCGGCGACCAAGCGACAGCCCGACGGCACGGAGCGCGAGCGGCAGATCGGCCTCCTCACCCGCCAGCGCCAAGCGCTGGCCGACCTGCTCACGCGGCGGCAGCTGGTGGAAGACCAGCTCGAGTCCTGCGTCCTGGCGATGCAGAACGTCCGCTTCGATCTGCTGCGGCTGCGCTCGGCCGGAGTCGCCGTCGTGCTCGACGACCTGACGCGCGCCACCCAGCAGGCGCGCGCCTTATCGCGCGACGTGGACCATGTGATCGCGGCGGCCGGCGAAATCAAGGAAGCGCTGGGCGAGCGGCCCGGCGCCTAGGGCGTCTCCCCGCGGCGGCAGCGCTGCAGGCGTTCGGGCGCATCCGCCGGGTCGATCGCAAACTCGTCCAGCGTGAGGAACTGGGTGGCCGCGTCCGGGCAGCGCCCGTCGCGCAGGGCCACCGTCGCGCGCAATTCGTACAGCGTGGCCCAGCCCGGGTGCAGGCGCACCGCGGTGGCGAGCACGCTGTCGGCGAGCCGGGGTGGGCCCGTGAGCGCGAGCGGTGTCAGGGCCTCGCGCACGGCGTCCGCGGGCAGCGGGTGCCGGTAGGTGCCGCGGCCGATCGCCAGCGCGCGGAGCAGCCCGGCGGCCGCCTCCGGCCAGCGCCCGGCGCGCGCCGCGACCGCCGCCAATCCCGCCTCCGCCTCGGCTGAATCCCCCCCGCGCGCCAGGAGTTCGCGCAACAGGCCGGTGCGCCGGGTCGTGTCTCCGCGGTGCTGCGCCAGCGCGGCGGCGAACAGCAGCGCCTCGGGATGGCGCGAGCGGGCGAGCAGGTGCGGCAGCGCGCTGTCGGCGAACGCCGAGTCCCCGGCCGTGAAGCGCGCCCGGGCGAGGCGCACCGTCCAGACCGGGTCCGCCGGCGCGGCGCGGTGCGCCGCCTCGAGCAGCGCGAGCTGGGTGGCCGCCCCGCGCGGCGCGGTCATCGCCTTCGCCAGCAGTACCGGCGAGGTGCCGGGCACGTCACCCGCCCGCTCGCCGATCGCCATGAGGGAATCGAAGACGTAGGGGTCCCACACCGGATCGAGGAAGCGCCGCGCCGCCACGAACTCGAGCTCGGGCCGATCGTCCGAGTGCGCCAGCGTCGCCCGCTCGACGAGCCGCGCGACCCCGGCGTCGCCGAGCAGGCGGCGGCCGAAGTGATCGCCCGCCGAATCGATCCCCAGCCACTCCCGGCTCAACGCCCCCACCGGCGTGGTAGGCGCGAGCAGCCGGGCGAGCCAGGCCCGGTCGTAGCGGATCGGCCGGCCCGATCCGAGCACCATCAAGTCGAGGCCGCTCGAGAACCACACCTCGACGTGCGGGAACACCGCGCGCAGGTTGCGCACCAGACTCGCGACGACCGTCAGCGGCAGCTGGTACACCTGCACCCATTGGCAGTACACGCCGTCCTCCGCGAGGCGCGCGCGCACGATCCGGAAGAACTCGGGCGTATAGAGCGTCGCCACGCCGGCGACCCACGGGTTCGAGGGCTCGGAGACGATCACGTCGAACCGGTCGCGGTGCAGCTGCAGCGCGCTGCGCGCGTCGTCCACGACCGGCTCGACCGTGCGGCGCGCGAGGATCGAGTCGTTGACGCCTTGGAATAGGCCGCTCATCGCGAGCACCGCGGGCTCGATCTCCACCACCCGCACGCGCCGCATCCCCGGCACCTGGGCGAGCACGCGGGTCGTGACGCCCGAGCCGAAGCCGATCACCAGCGCCGACGCGGGCTCGGGCCGGGCCGCCGCCGGGGCCAGTCCGAGCATGATCTGGGTGTTCATGTCGCCGTGGTCCGACGCGTCCACCTTGCCGTTCAGGCGGAGCGTCCGGCCGCTCAAGCCCTCCCACACGCTCACGGTCGCGTTCCAGCCCTCGCGGAACGCGAGCTGGCGGGCGCCGCGGTGTGCGAGGAACGCACGGCGCCCTGCGGCGTCCATCGGCTGGCGGCCGTAGATCGTCGGACCCAAGTCGATCAAGCGCGTGCTCCAGCCGGGAGCGGTGAAGGCGGCGCCCAGCGCCACGCTCCCAAGCAAGCCGCCGACGAGCACGCGCGACTGCAGCGCGCGATGCTCCACCGATCCTTCCGCCACGCCACGGGCCGCATAGATCGCGAGCGCCAGCGCGACCCCACCGTTCACCACAAGGCCGAGCCGCAGCGTCGTCTCGGTGCCGAGCGCGACCACGAGGACGAACCCCGTGAGGACGGCGCCCGCGATGCTGCCCAGCGTATTGAGCGCATACGCCGAGCCGACGTCCGCCCCGCGCGCCGCGTCGCGCGGCGCGGCCAAGTCGGCGAGGAGCGGGAAGCTCAAGCCCATGCCGATCGCCGGGATCAGGACGACCGCGCCTACCGCGACGCCCAAGAGCGCGAGGCGGGCGGTCGCACCGAAGCCCGGATGTTGGAGCACGGCGAGGATGTAGAGCGGCAGCGCGCCGAAGAAAGCGAGCAGGAGCGCGGCGCCCGCGCCCGTGATCCCCTGCGCCACCGCCGCGTCGGCGGCGGTCGTGGGCCGCGCCGTGCGCCGCCGCGCCACGAAGGCGCTCCCCAACCCGATCCCCAAGAGGAACATGAGGAGCACGAGCGTGAACGCGTAGGTCGATCCCCCCACCACCATCACCAGCACGCGCGTCCACGCGATCTCGTCGAGCAGCGAAGCGAAGGCGGTGAGCGCGAGCAGCAGGAGGGCGAGGCGCCGCAGCGTGTCCGGGGCGGGCGCGCGCGCGGGCGGCGCCGCCGGGCCGGGCTCGAGCGGCCGGGCGAGCACTAGGGCCGCGGCCCCGAGCGCCAGGTTCACCGCGGCCGTCCCGATGAGCGAGCCCTGGATCCCGACGCGCTCCACCAGGACGAACCCGGCGAGCGCCGTGCCGACGACGGCACCGAGCGTGTTCAGGGCGTACAGGCGCCCGAGCGAGGGCTGCAGCCGGTCCCGCTCGGCGCCCATGAACCCCTTGGTCAACGCCGGCAGCGTCCCGCCCATGAGCGTCGTCGGGATGAGCAGCACCAGCGCCGCCAGGCCGAAGCGCAGGGCCACGCTCGCTCCGCTCCCGAGCGCCAGGGCCCCGGCCGTGCCGACGTAGATCTGGTGCGCGAGCGCGAGCACCAGCGGCGAGACCAGGCCGAACCCGCCGATCGCAATCTCGAGCCAGCCGTACAGCGCCGCCGGCTTGGCATGGCGGTCCGCGCGGCGGCCGAACAGCCAGGCGCCGAGGCCCAGGCCGCCCATATAGGCGGCCACCACGGTCGTCACCGATTGGATGGTGGAGCCGAACGACTGGTACAGCACGCGGACCCACAGCAGCTCGTACACCAGGCCCGTGGCCCCGGACAAGAAGAACAGCAGGCTGTACGCGCGCGTCGCGCTAGAACGCATGCAGCTCGCGTAACGCGGCGACGAGATCCTCCACTTGCGGCAGGACGAAATCCTCGAGGGTCGGAGCGTAGCCGACGAACGTGTCGGTCGCCGCCACCCGCTTCACGGGCGCGTCGAGCCAGGGGAAGCACTCGTCGGCGAGCCGCGCCGCGACTTCGGCGCCGTAGCCCCAGGAGAGCGAGTCCTCGTACGCGACGAGCACTTTTCCCGTCTCCTTGGTCGCCGCCACCACCGTCTCCCAGTCGACCGGCGACAGGCTCCGCAGATCGATCACCGCCACGCTCACGCCATCCGTCTCCTCGAGCTGCTTCGCGGCCACGAGCGCGCGCTGCACCAGGGCACCGTAGGTCACGACCGTCACGTCGTGGCCGGCGCGCACCTGCTTCGCCTTGCCGAACGGGATCATGAAGTTCGGCCCGGGGTTGGGCGCCTTGTTGTAGGTCTGGCGATACAGATGCTTGTGCTCGAGGAAGAGGACCGGGTCGTCGCAACGGATCGCGGTCCGCAGCAGCCCGTTGGCGTCGAGGGCCGAGCTCGGGCAAATGACCCGCAGCCCGGGCACGGCGGTGAAGACGACCGCACCCGTCTGGGAGTGATAGATCGAGCCGCCCTTCAGGTAGCCGCCGTAGGTCACGCGCACCACGACGGGGCAGCTGAAGGCGTTATTCGAGCGCCACCGCATCGTGGCGAGCTCGTTGCGGAGCTGGTGGTAGGCGGGCCAGATGTAGTCGAAGAACTGGATCTCGACCACGGGCTTTAAGCCCCGGGTCGCGAGGCCGATCGCGCGCCCCACGATGTTCGCCTCGGCGAGCGGGGAGTTGTACACGCGCTCGCTCCCGAACTGCCGCTGCAACCCCCACGTGACCTTGAAGACGCCGCCCTTTCCTTTCACCTGGTCCAAGTACTGCTCCCGGCTGACGTCGGCGACGTCCTCCCCGAACACGAGGATGCGGGGCTCGCGCGCCATCTCGTCCTTTAAGCACACGTTCAGGAGATCCACCATGGTGGTGGGATCGCCCCCGAACTGCGGGTCATCCTCCGTATCGAACTGCTCGGAGGTGGGATCCACGTCGGGCGAGTACACATACGACAGGGCGGACTCGGGGGCGGGCTGAGGCGACGCCAGCGCCATGTCGGCCGCCACCTCGATCTCCTCTTCGACCCGGCGCTTCACCGCCTCGATCTCCGCCTCGGCGGCGACCCCGTCAGCGATCAGCCGCTTGGGGAAGGCCTGCAGGCAATCGCGGCGCGCGTCCGCCTCCCGCTCCCGGGGCGGCCGGTACAGCACCTCGTCGTCCGAGAGCGAGTGCGAGTAGGGCCGGATGACGTGGGCATGGACCAGGGCGGGGCCCTTGCGCTGGCGCACATACTCGGCGGCGCGCTGCAGCACCTCGTACGAGGCCACCGGGTCGCAGCCGTCCACCTCCTCGACCAGGAGGCCGGGGAAGTTCCGGACTAGCTTCGACACCGAGCCGCCAGCGGTCTGGACCTCGACGGGCACCGAAATCGCGTAGCCGTTGTCTTCGATGAGAATGAGGAGCGGCAGCTTCAGATTGCTGGCGCTGTTCAAGGCCTCCCAGAACTCCCCTTCGCTCGTGGTGCCATCGCCCCCGGAGACGTAGACCAGCTCGTCTCGCTTGATCGGCTTGTCGGCGATGGCGTCGAGCCGCTCGTAGCGCAGCCACGCCTCGGCGCACCCCACGGCCTGCAACAGCTGCGTGCCGGTGGGGCTCGACTGACTCACGATGTTCAGCGCCTTGTGGCCCCAGTGGGACGGCATCTGCCGCCCGCCCGAGTTCGGGTCCTCGGCCGCCCCGACCGCCGCGAGCAGCATCTCGGTCGCCGTCATGCCGAGGCTCAGGCACAGGGCGCGGTCGCGATAGTAGGGATAGAACCAGTCGTAGGCGGGCCGCAGGACCTTGCCGGCGGCCGCCAGCACGCCCTCGTGGCCCGCGCCCGATATCTGGAAGAAGATCTTGTTCTGGCGCTTGAGCTGCACCTCCTTGTCGTCGATGCGGCGCGAGAGCAGCATCACGCGATACATGTCGAGGAGGTCGGCCTTGGACAGCGACTTGGCGGCCCGGGGCCCGAGTTGCGTACGTGTCGCCATGGCACCAAAGATAGTGGACACCGCGCGTGGCGGCTCGTCCGGGGCGGCGCAATATTGTTGTCATGAACGAGGCCGCCAAGGCGACCGTGCTCGGCCAGTTCCGCTACGGTCTCTACGCCCTCACGGTGAAGCACCAGGGCGACGAGCACGGCATCACGGCGATGTGGGTCAGCCAGGCATCGGTCGATCCCGCCATGGTCGTGGTAGCCGTCGAAAACAATTCCAAGACGATGGGGATGGTCCGCGACGCGCACCACTTCGCGGTCAACGTACTGCGCCAGGGGCAGCGCGAGTTGGCCGCCAAACTGGGTCGGTCCTCGGCGACCACACCGGCGTCGAGCAGCAGGGCGCCGCGCCGCTCACGCCCGAAGAGGCCGCGCTCTCCTACCCCGGCTGAGCCGCCCGGCCGACTGAACCGGGGCCGCTCACCGCCCGGCGTTTCGGTACACCACCTTCCCGCCGACAATCGTGTAGCGCACCCGCACGTGGTCGAGCGACTCGGGCGCCATGCGGAACAGATTGCCATCGAGTACCACGACATCGGCCTCGCGGCCCGGAGCGAGGACGCCGCGCGTGCCGTCGTCGAAGGTGGCGTAGGCAGCCCCAGCCGTGTAGCCCTTGAGCGCCTCGGCGAGCGAGATCTTCTGCTCCGCTACCCAGCCGTCGGGGTGCCTGCCATCCAACGTGCGACGCGTGACCGCGGCATACACGCCGAGGATCGGGTCGAGGGGCGCGACGGTCCAATCGGAGCCGAACGCTAGCGGCGCGCCACTGTCGAGCAGCGTGCGGAACGCGTAAGTAGTCTTGATCCGCACCGGTCCGATGCGCCGCTCCACCCAGCGCCCGTCGTCGATCGCATGATACGGCTGCATCGAAGCAATCACGCCGCGGGTGCCGAAGCGTGGAATGTCCTCGGGCCGCAGGTGCTGCGCGTGCTCGACCCGGAAGCGCCGGTCGCGCGGTCCGTGGGCCCGCGCCACGCTATCGAAGATGGCGAGCAGGATCGCGTTGGCGCGGTCGCCGATCGCGTGCACCGCGATCTGCAGGCCCGCGGAGTCGGCCGCGCCGATCCAGCGCCGCATGTCGGCTTCGGGATGCTGCAGCAGTCCGCGGTAGCCGGCCGAGTCGCTGTAGGGTTCGAAGAAGGAGGCGGTGCGCGAGCCCGCCGAGCCGTCCATGAAGCCCTTGAGGCCGCCGATCTTCACCCAGGCGTCCCCCGTTCCGCCCCGCCGTACGCTGTCGGCGACGGCTGGCCACGCGTCGAGCGGCAGGTAGACGGCCACGCGCAGTGTGAGTCGGCCGGCCTGCTCGAGCCGATGGTAGCTCGCCAGATCCTCCCACGAGGCCGCCATGTGGCTCGTCGCGGTCACGCCGAGTGCCGCGGCGTGCGCCAGCGCGCGGGCGAGCGCCGAGTCGCGCCGCTCGGGAGTCGGCGCCGGAACGGCGTGGCCGATCAGACCGAGCGCACCGTCCTTGAAGATCCCGATCGCGTCGCCGGTCCGCGGGTCGCGCAAGACCTCTCCCCCGACGGGCGTGGGCGTGGCGCCCGTAATGCCCGCCGCGCGCATCGCCGCGGCGTTGGCGAGCGCCTCGTGCCCATCCAGGCGGTTCACGAACACGGGATTGTGAGATGTGACCGAGTCGATCCAGTCGTGCCGCGGCAGTGGCTGGCCAGGCCAGCGTGTGTGGTCCCAATCCCCGCCGAGAATCCACTCCCCCGGCTTGCGGGTGAGCGCGAACTCCTTGAGGCGGCGAATGAACTCCTGGGGCGTGGCCGTGGTGCGGAGGTCCACGGAGGCGAGCTGAAAGCCGCCGTCGATGAAGTGGGTGTGGCTGTCGGTGAAGCCGGGGACGACGAGGCCGCCTCCCGCGGACACGATCGCGGTGTTGGGACCGACGTAGCGCGCCACGTCGCTCGAGTCGCCGACCGCGAGGATCGTGCCCCGCGCGATCGCGACCGCACCCGGGCGCGGCCCGCCGCTCGACAGACCCGTCCAGACCGGGCCCCCCGTGATTACCAGATCGGCCCGCGGCCCGCAGCTGGCGAGGGCGAGACACCAGAGTCCTAGGCGGGCCGTGCGGGGGCGCATGCGGGTTGCTTTGTTAGCGGAGCTTGGTGATGCGATGAATCGTCTCGAGCGCGGCGATGGGGTCCGACTTCGCGCGCGTGTCACCACCGGCGTCGCCCTGGGTCGGTGCCCCGCCCGCCTGGACCGCGTCGCGCACGTCCAGCAGGACCTCGAGCAGCAGCTGCTCGCGTTGGTAAGAGGCGTCCAAGTCGGCCATGCGGATCTGGTCGCCCGCCGCCTTGGCGCGCTCGTAGGCTTCGCGGTAGATCGCTTCGAGGTTCGCGAGGATGCGCTCGCGCGGCCGGACGTTCATGGCCTCCTAAGATACACGGGGTCAGACCGGGCGCAGCACCAGCCCGCTCGGCACCTTGGGCACGAAGTAGGTCGACTTGGGCGGCATCACCGCTGCGGCGTCGGCGACGGCGAACACCTCCGTCACCGTGGTGGGGTTCAAGAGCACCGCCGCGGCGGCACGACCGCCCCGCACCGCGTCGAACGCCACGTGCGCGTCCGCGGTGTACGCGAGGGACGGCGTCGCCGTGCCCGCGCCCAGGATGTACTGCACCACGAGCGACTCGATCCGGGCGACGCCCAAGTCGCGGATCGCCGGCGCGGTCCCCAGTCCGGGCACGCGCTCGAGTGATGCGTCGCGCTTCAAGACGAGGCTCACGTCGTACCCGCCCGGAAACGCGACCACGCATGCCGTCCGCTCCCGCCCCAGCTCGGCGAGGCGCTCGATCCGATCCATGCAGGGCGCCACCCGGCCCACCTCGAACCACTGCCGCCACGCCTCGACCAGTTTAGCGGGGTCGCGCTCCGCCCCGAAGATGATGCGGTGGGTGGGAAGGATCGTGAGCCCAGGATCGCCCGCCGCCACGATGAGCGCGAGCACGCGGTCCGCCTGCGGGGCCTCCTGCGCATAGGCCACGGCTGTCTCGTAGCGATGATGGCCGTCGGCGATGTAGAGCTGGGCGCGGCCGGCCAAGCGGGCGAGCGTGGCGGCCGGATCCCCGGACACCGCCCACAGCCGGATCCTGACGCCGTCGAGCTCCGCGCGCGCCGCCGGCACCCCCGACGTCGCCGCACCGAGCGCGCGCTCGAGCGCCCGGTCCTGATCGGGCGCGAGCAGGAAGATCGCGTCCAGGTTCGTCCGCGTGGCGCGCAACAACGCGAGCCGGTCGGCCTTGGGCGCCGAGTGGGTCTGCTCGTGCGGGCGCACCCGGCGGGTAGCGAACGGCTCGGCCTGCACGGCCGCGAAGATCCCGGTCCGCGTGCGCCGCTCGCCCGAGGGCAGCGCGTACTCCTGCGCCACCACGTAGACCGACTCTCCCGGATCGGCGCGCAGTACGCCGCCCGATCGCCACGCGGCGAGCTCGGCGGCGGCGCGAGCATAGCGGTCCGTGCCGGCGGGCGCTTCCGGCAAGATCAGATGGACGATATTGTGGGGGTCCCGTGCGGCGTAGCGCGCGCGGTCTTCCTTGGCGATCACGTCGTAGGGCGGCGCGATCAGCGCGTCCAGGCCCTGCGTAGCGGTGTAGCGCTCACCCCGAAACGGCGTGACGAGCGGCGGCAGCTCGGCCATCACGATTTCCCGGAGCCTCCCGTGTCCTTCAGCGCAGCACAGCAGCTGGTCGATCGCTGGATCGGCCAATATAAGGAAGGGTACTTCTCGCCGCTCACGAACCTCGCCCGGCTCACCGAGGAGGTCGGCGAACTCGCACGCGAGATCAACCACCGGTTCGGCGAGAAACCCAAGCGGCGCGACGAGGCCGAGGGATCGCTCGCGCTCGAGCTGGCCGACATCCTGTTCGTCGTCATCTGCCTCGCCAACTCCCAACACGTCGACCTCGACGACGCCTTCGCCGGCATGATGGCGAAGATCACGTCCCGCGACGCCGACCGCTGGACCAAGAAGGCACGTTGACCTCCTCGTAGATGCGCTGGTAGGATGCGAGGCGGTCGGGGTCGAGTCCGCCCGCGGCCGCGGCCTCGCGCACGGCGCACCCGGGCTCGGTCCGATGGCTGCAGTCGTCGAAGCGACACTGAGTGCTTGCCGCTCCCCGTCTTCTCGTTCACGCTCCCGACGCGGAGCCCGAGCCCGGGGTCGAGCGCGTTGAGGAGACTCGATTTGCCCACCCCCGATTGGCCCGCGAGCACGGACTCGCGCCCCCGCAGCAGGTCGCGCAGCGCCGGTAATCCTTCCGGTTCCCGGACGGAGGTCGCGAGCACCTGGTAGCCGGCCGGCCCGTAGCGCGCGCCCAGCACCGCGAGCGCGGCCCGCCCCAGCTCGATCTTGTTGAGCACGATCACGGGCGGCAGGCGATTCGCCTCCGCGATCACGAGGAAGCGGTCCAGCATCCGGAGGTTGGGCTCGGGGTCCGAGGCGGCCGCCACCACAACGACCTGGTCCACATTGGCGGCGATCGGCTGGGCCCGGCGCCCCACCCGCTCCCCCGCGGCGATGCGGCGCGCGAGCATCGAGCGTCGGGGCCGTACCGCCGCGATCGTGGCGGAGCGATCGGCGCGCACGTCGAGCTCCACGACGTCCCCGGCGACCACCCGCTCGTCGTCCCGGTGCTTGAACTTGCCCCGGAGCGTAGCGGTGACCTCACCCGCCGCGGTGTGCACACGGAAACTCGACCCCGTCCGTTCGAGGATCACTCCGGTCGTCGTCACCCCCCCCCCGCGCCCCCGGCGGCCCCGCCGCCCCCGACGCCCCCGACGCCCTTCCCGCGGCGCTCGAGCTCGATGCAGCGATCCAAATGCGCTTTCACCTCCACGAGCGTCAGAGCGGAGAGCGGGGCCAGCGCCTCGGCCGGAGTGGTGCCCCAGGCGAGGTAGTCCGTTTCGAGGTGTGCCACGGGGCGGTCGCCCGCGTCCGACCAACGCACGAACAGAAGCGCCGCCCCGTAGCGGCCCTCGGCATCCGGCGCCTCATCGACGAACGTGCCCACCGAGTACGCCCGGCCGTCCTTGCCGCCGAAGGCGGGGGCGCGCTCGTGCACGCGGCGGTAGCCGCCCAGCGTGTCGTCGGTCAGCTCCGCCGTAGCGACTCCTTCAGCACGTTGCCGAGCAGGAACGCCACGTTGGCGGGTCGCTCGGCGAGCCGGCGCATGAGATAGGGATACCACTGGGTGCCGAACGGGACGTAGACGCGCACGTTATAGCCCTCGCGGCGCAGGCCGACCTGGAGGTCGCGCCGCACGCCGTACAGCATCTGGGACTCGAAGCGGGCGGGGGCCACGCCGCGGTCGCGGGCGAAGGTCGTGGCGTGCTGGATGATCCGCACGTCGTGGGTGGCGATACCGGGGTAGTTGCCCTTGAGGAGCAGCCGCTCGAGACACCGCACGTAGGTCGCGTCCACGTCGCGCTTGGCGGGGAAGGCGACCATAGCCGGCTCCTGATACGCGCCTTTGCACAGCCGCACACGCGCGCCGAGCGCGACCAGCTGCTCCGCGTCCCCATCGGTCCGCCGCAGGTAGGACTGCAGTACCACGCCCACCGCATTGCCGAATTCCGGATAGAACACGCGCTTGAAGAGCTGCAGCGTGCGCTCGACGTAATCGGACTGCTCCATGTCGATCCGCACGAAGGAGCCGAGCGCCTTCGCCTTGGCGATGATGGCGCGCAGGTTCTCGACGCACAGCTCCTCGGCGATATCGAGCCCCATCTGCGTGAGCTTGACGGAGACGTTGGCGTTGGCGCGGGCCGCCGCGATGCACTCGAGTGCCTCGAGATAGGTGTCCCGCGCCGCGTGCGCTTCGGCGGCGGTGTGCACCGACTCGCCCAGCACGTCGAGGCTGGCGCTGATCCCCGCGGCGTTCAGGTCCTTCAGCGCGGCGACCCCGGTCGCCACCGTCTCGCCCGCGACGAAGCGCGACGCGAACCGGCGGGCGAGGCCGTTGCCTCGGATGAAGCGGAAGATGCGCGGTTGTTCGCTGAGCCAGAGGAGGCCGGCGCGGAGCATCGATCAGGTGCTCGGGCGAGCGGGATGCGGCGGCCGGTGTCCGGCGCCTAGGGGTAGAACTTGGCGCCGCGGTGCGCCTGTTCGCGCAGCGCCTCGGCGGGTCTGAACCGCGCGCCATAGCGCTCCTCCAGCCGCTCGAGCTCGCTCACGATGCGGTCCGCGCCCAGGTCGTCGGCATGGCGGAGCGGACCGCCGCGGAACGGCGGGAACCCGAAGCCGAAGATCGCGCCGATGTCCCCGTCGCGCGGGCTGCGCACGATGCCCTCCGCCACTGCCCCGGCGGCCTCGTTCAGCATTACGAGAACGAGCCGCTGGATGATCTCCGCGGGGCGCGGGCCCCCGTTGGGCTGCGTGCCGATCAGCTCGTACACCGCGGGGTCCACGCCCTGCTTCTTGCCGCCCGCGTACTTGTAGAACCCGCCACCGGCCTTGCGCCCCAGCCGGCCGCTCTTCACCATGCCGGCGAAGGCCGGGGCCGCCGCGAGCCGCTCGCCGAACGCGGCGTGCATGACGCCCGCCACCTTCTCCGCCACGTCCAGCCCCACTTCGTCGAGCAGCGTGATCGGTCCCACCGGGAAGCCGAATTCCACCATCAGTCCGTCGAGCTCCTCGATCGCGACGCCTTCAGCGAGCAGGTGGCCGGCCTCGTTCATGTAGGGGGAGAGAATCCGGTTGATCCAGAACCCCGGCCGGTCCTTCGCGACGATCGCGGTCTTGCCGAGGCGGCGGCCGAAGGCCACCGCCGTACTGACCACGTCGGGCGCGGTGCGCGCCGAGGGAATCACCTCCAGCAGCGGCATGCGGGCGACCGGAGAGAAGAAATGCATGCCGATCACCTGCTCCGGACGGCTCGCGACCTGGGCGATGTGCTCGATCGGCAGGGTCGACGTGTTGGAGGCGAACACCGTGTGCTCGGACGTCGTCGCCTCGACCTCGCGCAGCACCTGCTGCTTCACCGCGAGATCCTCGAATACGGCCTCGATCACGAGCTGGGCGTGGCCGAACCCTGAGTAATCGGCGCTGCCCGAGAGCAGCGCGATGAGCCGAGCGTGCTCGTATTTCGTGAGCCGCCGCCGCGCCAGCCGCTCGTCGAGGATGGCCCGCGCGGCGGCGAGCCCCGCGGCGACGCGCGGCAGATCCGAGTCCTTCATCCGGACGTCGACGCCCGCCTGCACCACGGCGGTGCCCGCGATCCCCGCGCCCATGAATCCCGCGCCCACGACGCCGAGGCGCTTCACCTCGCGCGGGGGGGGCGGGTTCGGGAGCCCGAAGTCCTTTTTCAGCGCGGTCGTGGCGAAGAAAATCTGCACCAGCTTGCGCGACACGTCGCTGACCGCGAGCTGGCCGAACAATTCGGCCTCGCGCTTCAACCCCGCCGCCAGCCCGTGGCGCAGGCCGTACTCGACCGCCTCCAAGGCGGCGAGCGGCGCCGGATAGTTGCCCCGGGTCTGGGTGAGCACCTGCTTGCGGGCGGCGCGGTACACCAAGCGCCGGCCCAGCGGGTTGCCGTCGAGCAGCCATCCCACGAACCCGCCCGGACGCCGCCGGCGCGGCCGCCACCCACCCGCCATGCGCCGCGCGGCCTGGATCGTCACGTCCCGCAGGATCGCCGGGTGTACGAGCTCGTCGACGATGCCCAGGCGGAACGCGCGTGACGCCCGCTCGACCTTGCCGGCGAGGATCATGTCGAGCGCCGCGCGGGCCCCGATGAGCCGCGGCAGGCGCTGGCAGCCACCCGCGCCCGGCAGGATGCCGAGCTGCACCTCCGGCAGGCCGAGCTGGGTCTTGGCGTGGTCGGAGGCGACCCGGTAGTGGCAGCCGAGCGCGAATTCGAGCCCGCCCCCGAGGCAGGCGCCGTGGATGCCCACCGCGATCGGTTTGGGAAAGCGCGCGAGGCGCTCCAGCAGCTCCTGGCCGTCGGCCGAGAGCCGCTCCGCCTCGGCGGCACTCGTGAGTCGGACGAATTCCTCGATGTCCGCGCCGGCGATGAAATTGTCGGGCTTCCCCGAGAAGAACGCGACCGCTTGGACCGCGCGATCGCCCTCGAGCGCGGCGAACGTCGCGTGCACGTCGTCCTTCACGGCGCGGGAGATCTTGTTGACGGACTCGCCCTTCAGATCGAAGCTCACGACGGCGACGCCGTCGGCGAGCTCCCACGTGAGCGCCGCGCCGGAGGCCATCAGCGGCGTTCCAGCACCATGGCGAAGCCCATGCCCCCCTGCGCACAGATCGACAGCAAGCCGAACTGTGCGTCGCGGCGCGCCAGCTCATTCGCGAGCGTGGTGACGATCCGCGCGCCGGTCGCGCCGAACGGGTGGCCGAGGGCGATCGAGCCACCCATGACGTTGATGATGTCTTCGTTGATCTCCCAGCCCCGGGCCGCCCAGCCCTGCAGGTTCGAGAGCACCTGGGCGGCGAACGCCTCGTGCACCTCGATCACGCCGAGATCCGCCCAGGCGATCCCGGCGCGCTCGAGCGCCTTGGGGACCGCGAAGATCGGCGCCTGCAGGAGCTGCCAGCCGGGATCGACCGCGGCGACGGCGTAGGAACGGATGTAGGCGAGCGGCGTGTAGCCCAGCGCGCGCGCGGCCTCCTCGCTCATGAGCAGCACCGCCGACGCCCCGTCGGTCAGGGGAGACGAGTTCGCCGCGGTGACGCTGCCGTAGCGGCGGTCGAACACCGGCTTGAGCTTCGCCATCTGGTCGAGCGAGGTGTCGCGCCGGATCCCGTTGTCCTGGGTGAGCACCGCCTGGCCCGGGCGCGCCGGGAACCAGGGGATGATCTCGGCCGTCAACCGTTGGTCGTCGATCCCCTGGGCCGCGAGCCGGTGACTGCGCAGGGCCCAGCGGTCCTGCGCCTCGCGCGAGATGTGGTTCTCCTTCGCCATCTTCTCGGCCGATTGCCCCATCGACTCGCCGGTCGAGGGCTCGGCGATGGCCGGGGACACGGGCACCAAGTCGCGGGGCCGGACGCGGCTGAACGCCCGCACTCGCGCCGCCAGCGACTTCGCCTTGCCCGCCGCTACCAGGATGTCGGCCAGTCGGCGGGAGGCGAGGATCGGAATGTCCGAAAGCGATTCAACCCCGCCCGCGAGGACGATGTCGGCCTGGCCGGACGCGATTTCGTCGTGGGCATTGGCCACCGCCTGGCCGGACGACGCGCAGGCGCGGTTCAACGAGTACGCGGGGATCTCTTTCGGGAACTGGGGCAAGAGGCTCACTTCGCGCGCCACGTTCGGCACCAGGGCCGACGCCACCACCTGCCCGAAGATCACGGCGTTCACGGCCGCGCCGTCCAAGTTCGTGCGCTCGATGAGCTCGCGCGCCCCCCCGCGGGCCAGGTCCACGGCTCGGACGTCCTTGAGCGCCGTCCCCGCCCTGCAGAACGGCGTGCGGCATCCGGCCACCACCGCGACCCGCCGTCCGTTTCCCACCGGCATTACATTCTCCTCCGCACGAGGAACGAAACCTACCACCGGGCCGCCCGCCGGGCCAAGCCGGAGGACGCCGACGAGCGAAACGGAGGTCTCCCAGCGTACGCGCGCCGCAGCGCTCACCGCGATGGCGGCCGAGCCTGTGGACGTGCTCGTCATCGGAGCCGGCAGCACCGGCGCGGCCGTCGCTCGCGACGCTGCGCTGCGCGGCTTTCGCACGGCGGTCGTGGACAAGGGCGACCTCGCCGTCGGCACGTCGTCGCATTCGTCGCGCCTGATCCACGGCGGGATCCGCTACTTGGAGCAGTACGCCTTCCGGCTCGTCCGCGAGGCGTCGCGCGAGCGGCGCGTGCTGCTCTCCATCGCTCCGCACCTGGTGCACCCGCTGCCGTTCGTGTTCCCCGTCTACCGCGGCGCCCGCGTGCCGGCGTGGCGCCTGCGCGCCGGCATGTGGCTGTACGACCTGCTCGCGGCGTTCCACAACGTGCGCATGCACCGCTGGCTGGGCCGCACGGCGACCCTCCGACTCGAGCCCGGCCTGCGCGACAAAGACCTGCAGGGCGCGGCCCTGTACTACGACGCGCAAACGGACGATGCCCGGCTCGTGATCGCGACGCTGCGGAGCGCCGCGCAGGCCGGCGCGCTGGTGGCGAGCTACGCCGCGGTGACGGCGCTGCAGAAGCCCGATGGCCAAGTGCGCGGGGCGACCGTGCGGGATGTCTTGAGCGGGCGCACCCAGACGGTGCGCGCGCTCGTCGTCGTCAACGCGACGGGGCCGTGGGTCGACGGCGTGCGCCGCCTCGACAACCCGGCGGCAGAGCCGCTGTTGCGCTTGACGAAGGGGGCGCACGTCGTCGTGCCGCGCCAGCGCGTCGGCCAGACCCGCGCCGTGACCCTCACCTCCCCGCTCGACGGCCGCGTCATGTTCGCGCTGCCCTGGGGCGATTTGAGCTACATCGGCACGACCGACACCGACGAGGACACCTCGCCGGACGAGGTGCGCGCGACGGGGGCGGACGTGATCTACCTGTTGCGCTCAGCCAACTGGTTCTTCCCCACCGCGCGACTCTCGCCCAGCGATGTGGTCGCCACGTGGGCCGGCCTGCGCCCGCTGCTGCGCCCGGCGCGCGATATGGCCCCGTCGGAGGCGTCGCGCGAGCATCGCGTGGTCGAGAGTGCAGGCGGCCTCGTCACGATCGCCGGGGGCAAGCTCACCACCTATCGGGTGATGGGGCGTGACGTCGTGGACCGGGTCGCTGCGCGCCTGCACGCGCTGGACGGTCGGCCCCGTGCGCCCCGCCCGCCCACGGATCGTGTGGCATTGCCGGGCGGGGAGACGGCCGACCTGGAGGGGCTCGTGAAGGCCGCCACCGAGCGCGGCGTGCGCGAATCCATCGCCCGCCACCTGGTCGGCGCGTACGGCAGTGAGGCTGCCGCCGTCCTGAATCTGGCGGACCGCGACCGCGTCCTCGGCCAGCCGATCGTCGCGGGCCGGCCGGAGCTCTGGGCGGAGGTGGCGCACACGCTGGAGCGTGAGATGGCGCTACGGGTCTCGGACGTCCTGATCCGCCGGCTCCACCTGTTCTACGTAAGCCGGGACCAGGCGCTCTCCGTCGCGAGCGCCGTCGCCGATCGCATGGCCGAGACCCTCGCCTGGGACGAGGCGCGAACCGCCGAAGAGGTAGCGGCATACGTGCAGCAGGTCGAGCGATCCCGCGCCTTCGCCCAGGAGGTGGCGGGGCTCGGTAAACCTTGATAGTATGAGCGACGCGATGCGTGACCGACATTTGCTCGGACTCGTGGCCGCGCTCGCCTTGGCGTGCGGCCGTCCACCCGAGCCGGTGCGTGGTGCCACGGCCGACCCGGCGCGCCGCGGCCCCCCCGACTCCCTCATCCCCGACGGACCGCTCGGGGCCGCCATCCGACGCGGCCGCGCGCTCCTCGCCGCGACCCACGACAGCTTGCCCGCGCACGTCGGCAACAAGCTTCGCTGTGTGAGCTGCCACCTCGACGATGGCCGCCGTGAGAGCGGGAGCTGGATCGGCACGTTCGCGCGCTACCCGCAGTATCGCCCGCGCAGCGCCAGGGTCGAGACCCTCGAATACCGCGTGAACGACTGCTTCCGCCGCAGCATGAACGGCGCGCCGCTCGCGACCGATGGCCCCGACATGCGAGACATCGTGGCGTACCTGTGGTTTCTGTCCCGCGGCGTAGCGGTCGCGCCGGCTGGGGCTGCCACCCGGCTCGCGAAATGGGCCGCGCTCACGGCCGACACCGCGGCCGGTGGGCGCGTCTACACGACCGTGTGCGCCAAGTGCCACGGCCCGGACGGCAGCGGGACCGCCGGCGCGGCGTACGTGAACACGCACCCGCGGCCTGACTATCCCGACAAGGTGAACGACTGGCCGAAGGGCGACGCGCCACCCGACGTCGCCTACCCCACGCGCGCGGCACCGCGGCAGCGAACCGCGGCGCCTGTGCCCGGACACCTACCGTAGCGCACCTGCGCGCATTCATCACTCCATGAGGAGGCCGTATGTCGGAACTCACGAACTTCACCACGCATCGCCGCGGATTCCTGGGTCGCGTCGCCGCGGCCGCCGCGGCATGTAGCCTGGGCGGGCTGGGGAGCCTCGTCGCCCCCACGGCCAGCGCCGCGGCCGCGCGGGAACCGGAAGCCGCTCCCCACGCCACCCCTAGCCCCAACGCCGAGTTCGAGGCGTGGCTCAACAAGATCGCCGGGAAGCACAAGATGTTGTTCGACGTGCCGGAGCCGAACGAGGGCTTCGCGTTTGCGTGGGCGCGGGTGTTCCTCGATACGACCAACGAGGCGTACGGCACCACCGATGCCCAAAACTCGGTCGTGATCGTGCTGCGGCACTCGGGCATTCCCTACGGGATCCAGACGCCGATGTGGGCGAAGTACAAGTTCGGCACGGAGTTCAAGATCGACGATCCCGCGACCAGCGGACGGGCCGTACGCCACCCGCTGATGAACTTGAAGCCCGGCGACGTACCGATTCCGGGGATGGGCGTGGACGAGCTGCTCGCCAAGGGAGCGCTCGTCGGAGTCTGCAATATCGCCCTCACCTTCAACAGCCGGCGGATCGCGCGGGAGACCGGCATGCAGGCGGACGCGATCAAGCAAGAGTGGGTCGCGAACCTGATCCCGGGGGTGCAGGTCCTCCCTTCAGGCGTCATCGCCGTGAACCGCGCGCAGGAGAAGGGCTGCGCCTATTGCTTCGCGGGGTGAGGCGACGACGCTCACTCGAACCAGTGCGAAGCGGGAAGAGGAGGTGCGCGGCGCGCTGCGCCCCTCCCCTCCCCTTCCCTCTCTTCTTCCTCGCCTCCGGCTAGCGCCGGCTGCGGGCGTTCCCTAAGAGCCGCAGGATCTCGAGATACAGCCACACGAGCGTCACCATCAAGCCGAACGCCCCGTACCACTCCATGTACTTGGGCGCTCCGGCCTCGACACCGCCCGCGATGTTATCGAAGTCGATGATCAGGTTCAGGGCCGCGACCACGACGATCACCCCGCTTACGACGAGGCTCGCCGTGCCGTTGCCGGACAAGCCCGGCATCGCGACCCGGAAGAACGACAGCCCCAGGCCGATCATGTAATACAAGGCGATCGCCCCGGTCGCAGCGACGACGCCCAGCTTGAACTTCTCCGTGGCCTTGATCAGGCCGGTGCGGTACGCGATGAGCATAGCGGCGAGCGTCGCGAACGTGAGGCCTACGGCCTGCATCACGATCCCGGGGTATTTCGTTTCGAACACCGCCGACAGCCCACCCAAGGCCAAGCCCTCGAGCGCCGCGTACACCGGCGCGGTCACGGGCGACCATTCCTTCTTGAAGATCGTGGCAATCGCCACGACCAGCCCGCCGATCGCGCCGAGCCAGATCCAGGGGGTGACCACGGAGGGGTCGAACGCGGTGCGGACCTGGCTCCAGACCCAGGTCGCCGGTACGACGACGAGGAACAGCAGGAACGCCGTCTTGTTCACCGTGCCCTCGAGCGTCATCGGCGGCGCGCTGGGGTCGCGCCGGACGTTGCTAAACGCGGTAGCGAGAGCCGGATTGGAGGTGCGGAACCACGCCATGGGTTTCCTTTCGGTCACGAGTGCACAGATCAACCGGAAAGCTAATCGGTCGATGCCGCGCGCGGTTCAGCTCCAGCCGCGCAGCCCGCGGATGAAGTCGTGGAGCACCAAGAACTTCTCGAACACGGGCACGCCTTTGCGCTTGCGGCCGAATTCGGCGAACAGCTCGCGCAGGCGGCCCCGGCGCGCGACGTAGAAGCGGAACGTCTCGGCGAAATCCTCCTGCGGATGCGTCGCCGCGTACGCGGTAACGTAGTTGGGGAGCGTCGTGGTCACGCCGCGGCGTTCGAAGTCCACCCATTTCGAGTCCGCAACTCGGTACGCCTTGCGCACCTCCCCGAACGCGCGCCGGAACCGGCCCGTGCGGGTGAAGGCCCAATTGTGAAACAGGAAGGAGTGCCCCAGCTCGTGCAGGATCAGCCCCGTGAGCATGTTCCACGAGATCTCGTCGCGTCGCCGTCGCTTGCCGGTCACGTAGCGGCGTTCGATCTCGATGATCTTGGGCGTGCGGTGCGTGACACCGGAGACCCCGGGGCGGAGCAGCACGCGGTAGTTCCACTGCTTGATGCGCCCCACCACGAGCAGCTGTCGCACGCGGCGCAGTGCCTGGCGGATCAGGTCGCGCCCCGTGGCATCCTCGCCGCACCAGGGGCACACCTCCATCCAGTCGTTCACGCCTTTGCTGCAATGCGGGCAGATGTTCTGGAACAAGCCCTGGTAGCGCCACTTCTGGGGCCGGCCACACCACGGGCAGGAGCGCATCGGGTACATCACCCCGCCGCCGCAGCCCCACTGGCAGCGTCGGTGGTAGGCGAACCCCTTGGGGGCCTTCAAGGGCTCGGCGCTCGAGTCCTCGTCGGCGATGTGGCGGCCGCACCAGGGGCAGAACGCGAAGCTGTCCGACACCATCCAGCCGCAGTAGTAGCACTCCGCGCCGGTTTGCTTCGTCGTGTCACGCCACTCGAGCCGCCGGCCGCAGTTCGAACAGAACGCCCAGAAGCGCTCGAGCTCGGCCGCGCAGGTGGGGCAGCGCAGCTCGGGGGTGGGCACTTCGCGCCTACGGGAGGTCACGGCGCAGCGCCTCGTCCACGATCCGCTGGATGAAGGCCGGATAGCCGAGGCCCGCCTTCAGGGCGGCGTCGGCCATCTCGTTCTCCTGGGCGAGAAACGGGTTGGGGTTCACCTCGAGCACGTACACCGCGTCATCGTGGGTGAGCCGCAGATCGACCCGCCCATAGTCCTGGAGCCAGAGAGCGTGAAACGCCGTCGTACAGACGTGCGCGATCTGCGTCGTCACCTCGGCGGACAAGCCCTTCGCGAACACGTTCTTGATGTTCTTGCGCTTGCGATACTCCTCGTCCCATTTGGCCTTGTACGTCGCGATGCGGTGCTCGCCGTCCGATTCCCCGAAGGTCAGCTCCACGATCGGCAGGACCTGCGGTGGGTCGTTGCCGACGAGGCCGACGTAGAGTTCCCGGCCCTCGATCAGCTCCTCGACGATCGCCGCCTGGTGGAACTTCTCGTGGATGAACTGCACCCGGGTCGTGAGCTCGTCGTCGTCCTTGACGACCGAGGCCTGCGCGATGCCCACCGAGGCGTCCTCGAGCAGCGGCTTGACGATCAGGGGGAACCGCAGCTCCGACGGGCGCACCGGCGCTTCGCCGGGGCGGAACTCCGCGAACGCCGGCACCTGGATGCCCTCGTGGGCGAGGATCTTCTTCGTCAACGACTTGTTGCGGGCCACGAGCAGCCCGGTCGGCGAGGAGCCGGTGTAGCGATAGCCGTGCATCTCGAGCACGGTCGCGAACGCGTACTCGTGGCGGGCACGGCCCCGGAACGCTTCGCAGCCGTTGAACACGAGCTTGGGCTGGAAGGCCGCCAGCCGCTCGAGCACCGGCGCGAGCTCGGCGGCGACGCCGACCATCAGAACGTCGTGCGCCTGGGCGACGAGCGCCCGGGCGACGTCGTACTCCGCTTCGTCGGCCTTCGCCGCGAGTTCCCGCTTGTAATCGGCGTCCTCCCACTCGGGGTGGAGCGTGTCGAACGCGACGGCGATCTTCATGCGAGTCGGGCGCGCGCCATGTCGCGGCGCACCGTCGTCAGCGCGATCAGGATCACGAGCCCGCCGACCGCGCCGGCCGTCGGCAGCAGCAGCATCGCCGGCCGCAGCCCGACCCGGTCCGACAGGTACCCGATCAAGGGCGGGGCGATGGCGTCCCCGGCGAGGTGCGAGAACAGCACGAACGCGCCGAGCACCGAGGCCCGCACCGCCGGCGGCACGACGTCGAGGAGCACGGCGGAGAGCGGCCCGTTGTACCAGGAGTAAAGGAAGAACGTCCCGAACAAGAGGGGCACGAACAACCGCAGGTCGTCGATCAAGAGCAGCGCCGCGCACACCCACGGCCGCGACCGAGAGGCCGTGGGTACGCTGCACGAAGCTCGGCGCCCACGCGATGAGCCCGTTGACGGCGAACGTGACCAGGGCCCCGCCCATGAACATCCAGGCCAGGGTCGGCGTGCGCAGCACCGTGCCTGCGGCCCGCAAGAATTCCCCGAACGCGCTGGCCGCGACCTCCCCCGCCTCGCTCGTGCCGCGCACCGCGACCGGCACGAGCCGCACCACGGTCCACACGACGCCAACGCTGACGCACGCGGCGAAGGCCGCCGTGTCGAGCCCGCGCGGGAGGCCCCGCACGGCGGCCAACACGCCGCTCAGCGCCGCGCCGGCGAGCGTGAGCCAGACGAGCGGCGTGCCGACTTGGCGCGCCTGAGCGAGCCGGGCGCGGCCGCGCGCGTACCAGCTTTCCAGCGTGGCGCGGAGCGTCGGCGGGGGCCGGCGCCGCGGTTCGCGCAACCGAGACGCGAGCAGCGCGAGCAGGAAGCCCGGGACCCCGAGCGCCACGAACGCGACGCGCCAGCCGTGCCGTTCCGCCAACGCGCCCCCGAGCCAGATCCCGAGCACGCCCCCGAACGCCATCCCGACCGAGTAGATCCCGATCGCGAACGCGCGGCGCCGCCCGCGGAACAGCTCCGCGATCAACGCCTGGGCCGCCGGCCCGTAGCCCGCCTCGCCGACGCCCACGAGCGAGCGGCACACCAGGAGCTGCCAGAAGTGGCGCACCGTCGCCCCCAGGACGGTGAACGCGCTCCACAGCCCCACGCCGAACGCGATCACCGCGCGCCGCGACTTGAGGTCCCCCACGACGCCGAGCGGTAGCGCCGCGAGCGAGAGCACGATGATATAAGCGGACCCGAGCCAGCCGAGTTGCTGATCGGAGAGCGCGAGCTCGCGCTTGATCGGCTCGAACAGAGCGAACACGACGTTGCGGTCGATGTAGTTGAGGAGGTTGATGAGCGTGAGCAGCCCCAGGGCGTAGGCCGCATACGCCCGGGTCGGGGCGAGGAGCGCGGGGGCGGCGTGCTTAGGGTCTGCGGTCGACAGTAGTCGCCTCCGCACGCGCGTCGCGGTCCGCCTTCGCCTCCTGGTAGGCCGCCGTGAGCTGGCGCATCAGCTGCTCGCGCCGGTCGTACAGCCGCTTCAGCGGCCGCGGCTGGCGCTTGGCGAGCGCGTAGGCGGCGAGGATCGGGAAACCGACGGTGTTGTCCATGTAGCAGACGACGGTCCCGGGGAGCTGGTCGGGGTCGACCTTGCCCCAGCTCACCGCTTCGGCGGGCCGCTCTTGCCGCCGTCGGTCTTCGCGGCGAAGACGATCGCGGCGGTCTCGTTCACGTCGGCGCTCGGATCGAAGCGCAGCCGGGATCCGCCGAGCGCCTGCTCGGCGACGTTCATCCCAATCGAGGAGTCGCCGGGCGACGATGTGTAGATCGGCACGCCGCACTGATGCGCCACGCCGAGCAGCGATTTTCGGGACAGCCCGAGCGCCTCCTCGCGCGCCCGCACGTAGCCGCCCAGCAGGTAGTGGTACTCGGCGGTGCTCATGGGGCGCTGGAACTCGGGGCGGGCGGAGACTTCCCGGATGTAGGCGTCGGTCGAGAGCAACACCTCGTAGTCGAAGAAGATGTCGTAGATGCGCACGACCCCTTCGGCCCGCAGCTCCACGTCGTCGGCGAAGGGCGAGCCGCGGTGCATCGCGAGCCCCAGGCCGAAATGGGCGTCGTGGTACAGGTTCGCTCCGGTCGAGACGATCCAGTCGATGAACCCCGCCTCGACGAGCGGGATCATCGTGGACATGCCGAGCCCCGCGGGCGTCATCGCTCCCGTGAGGCTCATGCCCACCGTGACGCCGTCCGCGAGCATCCGCTCGCTGAACAGCCGGCACCCCTCGGCCAGGCGCCCCGCGTTGTAGGCGAGGAACGCGTTGTCGACGAGCTCGGGCACCGTTTCCCGGCCCGTGATCGGCTTGGGGTCGATGCGCTGGCCGCGCAGGAAGTCCTTCCGACTCACCGATCGCGCCTCATGGAGTATCCGCGTCGACCGGAGGAGCGGCCTGGGTGCGGCGCTCGCGCGCCTGCCGAATGATGGCCACCGCCTCCGCCGGACTGTCGGTGACGGTGAACAACTGCAGGTCCGTGGTCGCGATCTTGCCCTCGCCCGCCACGCGGTCCCGCAGCCAGTCCACGAGGCCCTGCCAGTAGGCCCGGCCGAACAGGATCACGGGGAAATGCTTCACCTTGCCGGTCTGGATCAGGGTGAGCGCCTCGAACAACTCGTCCATCGTGCCGTAGCCGCCGGGGAAGACAATGAACGCGGTCGAGTACTTCACGAACATCGTCTTGCGGACGAAGAAGTAGCGGAAGTCGATCGCCCGCTCCACGTAGGGGTTGAGGCCCTGCTCGAACGGCAGCTCGATGTTGCAGCCGATCGAGAGGCCGTTGCCCTCCTGGCAGCCGCGGTTCGCCGCCTCCATGATCCCGGGGCCGCCACCGGTGATGATCGGGAAGCCTTCCTGGGCGAGCTTGCGGGCCGTCTCGACGGCTTGCTCGTAGGCGGGCTCGTCGGGCTGGGTGCGCGCCGAGCCGAAGACGGTGACGGCGCTGTAGACGTCCGACAACGTGTCGAACCCTTCGACGAACTCCCCCATGATGCGCAGGACGCGCCACGAGTCCGTCTTCGTGAAGGCCCGGCGCTCGCGCGGGATCTGGGCGAGAAACCGCTCGTCCTCAGTGACCGGTTTGCGGTGCGAGCTGCTCAAGCGCTGAGACATGGTCGTCCTGCAGGTTGTAAAAGAAGGGAGAGAGGCGGACGTGACCGGGGCGCGCGTCGGCGATGATGTCGGCGGCCGCGAGCTGACGCACCAGGGCCGCCGGATCGGGTGCGGGCAGCAGCACGATCGCCGAGCGGTCGATAGCCCGGGCCGCCACCTTGGGCCGAAACCCGCGCTCCCGGGCACGCGCGATCAGATCCTCGGTGAGGGCCGCACTCACCGAGCGGATCGCCGGAATGCCGATCTCCTCGATGTAGTCGAGGCCGCCGTGCTGAGCGTGCACCGCCGCCAGGGCCGGCGTCCCGAGCTCGAAGCGCCGGGCGTCGTCGTGCCGTTCGAGCACCCGGGGATCGAAGGCGAACTGGTCCTTGTGGGGCAGCTGACCGACCGACTGGTAGGCGTCGATCAAGCAGAGCGCGCCCTTGGCATGCGCCGCCGCCGCCACCGCGGCGATGTCCTGGATTGCGCCGCTCGTGAAGTACACGTGCGACGTGGCGACGAGCGCCGTGCGCTCGTCCACGGCGCGCGCGATCGCCTCGACCGGCACCGAGACCTGGTCGGGGCTCTCGACCACCACGAGCTCCACGCCGCGCGGCCGCTTGGCGAGCCACTGATACGCGACCGTCGGAAAATCGAGCGACGTGATGACCACGCGGGGCCGGCGCGCGTAGTCTACCGCCTCTGCCACGGCCGAAACCGCGACCGAGATGCTCGGTGCCAGTGCGATGGCCTCGGGCGGTGCATTCACGAGCCGCGCGTAGCGCGCGCGCAGGTCCGCGAGCGCCGTCCACCACACATCGTACCAGGCGGACGCCCCGCGCTGCTGCCAGACGTCGAGGAATTCGGTGACGCGCCGCCGGGTGCGCTCGCCCAACGCACCGAGGGAACAGGTGTTCAGGTAGGTCTTGTTCCGGAAGATCGGGAACTCACTCCGATACCGGGCGAGCGGGTGAGCCCCGGCGTGCGTGCCCGGGTCGAGGCCGCTGGCGAGCGTCATAGGTCGGTCAATATACAGGAGGAGAGCCGCCCAGGCGCGAGGAAATCGCGCGGGCGCCAACCGTTTGGTGCCGTCAAGCGCCTCCCTTGCGGGACGAGAAGGGCGCCGGGCAGTAGATTCCCCCGCATGCCCCTGCCCGCCCGCTGGCCGGCGCTCGCCGGGCGCCTCGCCGCGCGGGGTCTCGTGAACCCGCGCCTGGCGCTCGACCTCATGCGCCTCGCCTGGAGCTTCCGCGCGCGCGCGTGGTACCGCCGCCCGCCGTTCCTCCCGCTGCCGCCGCGCGACTACCTCGCGTGGCGCATGTTCACGGCGTACGGCGACGAACACGCGGTGCCGCCTGTCGAGGACGTGGTGCGGTTCGCCCGCTGGCGGCGGGAAACCCTGCACCTGTAAATGAGCGACGTCGCGCCGCGCGAGCCGGTGGCCGGCGCCCGCAACAGCGCCCGCGTGAAACAGCGAGCGCTCGAGCTGGGATTCGACGCCGTGGGGATCGCGCCGCTCGAACGTAACGCGCACGCCGCGGAGCTCGATCGCTGGCTCGCGGCCGGCTACGCAGGCACGATGGCGTACCTCCATCGCCAGGCTGCCGCGGGGAAAGACCCGAGCCGTATCATGCCCACCGCACGGGCCGCCGTGGTCACGCTCACCAACTACTTCCACGGCTGGCCCGGCCCCGCGTCCGCGCGCGTCGCCCAGTACGCCCGCTCGGGAGACTACCACGCGGTCCTCGGACGGCGGCTCGAGCTGCTCGCCGTCGCCCTGGCGGAGATCGTTCCCGGGACGACGACGCGCTGCTACGTGGACGCCGGACCCGTGCCGGAGCGCGAGCTGGCGCAGCGCGCCGGGCTCGGCTGGACGGGGAAGAACATGATGCTGATCCATCCCGGCATCGGCTCGTTCACGTTTATCGGCGTGGTCCTCACCGATGCCGACCTCGCCCCCGATCTTCCGTTCGAGGCGGACCGCTGCGGCAGCTGCCGCCGCTGCCTCGACGCGTGCCCGACCGCGGCGTTCGTCGGGCCGCGCCTGCTCGATGCGCGGCGCTGTATTTCCTACCTCACGATCGAGCACCGGGCGGCATTCAGCGACGGCGAGCGCGAGCTCGTCGGCGACTGGCTGTTCGGATGCGACGAGTGCCAGGACGTGTGCCCGTGGAACGTGAAGTTCGCGGCGGCGACTCAGGACCCGGAGCTCGCGGAGCGCCCGAAGCGCCGCTCGAAGGCCTCGGGGGTGCCCGCGAGCAACGCCGCCACATCGGGCGCGGCGAGCTCCGGGCGCT
>WNFI01305857.1_pt1 | contig 28663 bp, 21 predicted proteins | sample 5400471 | NCBI WGS metagenome assembly WNFI01 (sample SAMN13153348, study PRJNA577476) | soil metagenome | isolation source: 100 cm saprolite on Douglas fir-dominated hillslope | place: USA:California | collected 2013-09-17
TTATTCTAATCCTATTCTAATCACATTATAATGTATTTTTAAACTTAATTAAATACATTTGACCTTATTTATAGATTATTCATATGAGAAAAACTGGCAGTTTCCTGGGTGTGATCATCACGGGCATCTTTTTTTTAACCGGATGTGTTCCAACAAAACAATTCAATGCTTCGCAGCAGGCTTTATCATCGGCGAGATATGACAGCGCCTTGCTGGCGAATAAGGTAAAGGATCAGCAGACCTTTATTGAAAAATTACAACAGCAGGGATCCGAGCAGCGGCAAAGGATTGATTCGCTGGCGCAACAGATGGAGGCACAGCGGCAACAGATCAGTGCGCTATCACAGCAGGTCGCCGACCTCAAAGACAAAAACGGCCAATTATTGAATGACGCTGCCAACAAACAATCGTTGTTAAGCAAAAGCCGGCAGGAATTGATCAATCAGCAGGTTAAACTGGAACATTTGCAGGCGTTGATGGATAAACAAAAAAAGGCGATCGAGGAGATCCGAAAAAAGATGACCGATGCCCTGGTCGGCTTCAAATCCAATGAACTCTCCGTGGCCATTAAAAATGGCAAAGTATATGTCAGTCTGCAGGAAAATCTGTTATTCCCGTCCGGCAGCGCAGTGGTTAATCCCAAAGGGAAAGAAGCCCTGGGCAAACTGGCTGAGGTTTTGAACCAGAACCCTGATATTACCGTCGATATAGAGGGGCATACCGATTCCATCCCTATCCGGGGGAAATACCAGGATAACTGGGACCTTAGCCTGGCGCGGGCAGCATCCATTGTGCGGATCCTGACTGTTGATTATAAAGTTGAACCGATGAGGATTGTCGCTTCCGGGCATAGCCAATATGATCCTGTTCAGACCAATAGTACTCCTGAGGGAAGGGCATTGAACAGAAGAACGGATATTATTTTATCACCGAAACTGGATGAGTTATACAAATTATTGCAGACTCCGGATATGTAATATGGCAAGGCGCCAGCTATTCCTGAAGGCTGTCATAAAAACGGCGTGCTTCCGGCAGTGCCTTCCCGCAAATTGTTTTAACAGACAAAATGACCTTTTTAAAATTTATTTCGTCGAAAGCTTCATATTCCAACACATCGAGATCTGATTGAAGTTGTGCCAAAAGTCCCATGATGGCTATATCGGTTCTCATACTATGGGCAGTCTGTCGAAGGGTGTCCGGGTCTTTATTTACCAATGCGGACTCAAGCGCCTTGATGTCCAGCGGGATGATTTCCAGGAATTGCTCCGTCACCGTCCTTTCATATTCCTTATCCCCATCACTGATCCCCCGCATATAGTCAAGATCGATAAATTGATAAGCGTCCGGTTGAGAAGTGGCCTGATCTTCCCTATTTATATTCTTCTTTAATTCCGGCCGGACTGTATTCATTCCGGTGAATTGTGCGATAAGTCTGTAAAGCTCCCGCTCGTTGATGGGCTTGGCGATATATTCATTCATTCCGTAGCTCATGCATTTTTCCTTTTCACCTTCAAAGGCATGGGCCGTCATAGCAATAATAGGGGTCTCCAGCTGCAGTTGCCGCCGGATCTCCAGTGAGGCTGTGTAACCATCCATCCCGGGCATCTGGATATCCATCAATACAAGATCATAGGTTTTTGCCTTCAGCTCTTCGATTGCACGGATCCCGTTGTTCACGATATCGAATGAAAGTTGCCAGGCGGTAAGCAGGTGCTTAAGGAGGCTTTGGTTCATTTCATTGTCTTCCACCACGAGGATCCGTATGTGCCGGGCATCAGGATAGCCGGACCTGTCCGTTTCAGGCCATGTCGATACAGCCAACTGCCCGGCAGCTATTTCATAAGGGATCATAAAATGGAAGACGGTCCCTTTACCCGGCTGACTTTCGACTTCTATTTCACCATTTTGCAGCAGTACGAGGTCCTTTGCGATGGACAATCCAAGGCCGGTACCTCCGTAATTCCGGCTGGTGGAATCTTCTGCCTGCCGGAACCTTTCAAATATTACGGATAATTTTTCTTTTGCGATGCCAATACCCGTATCGCTTACGACAAAGCCGAGACGGATATGGGACCCGTCCATTCCCTTATTGTCAATAGCAACCCTTATGGCTCCCTGGGGTGTGAACTTCACCGCATTTCCGATCATATTCACCAATATCTGTGTCAACCGGGTTGCGTCGCCTGACAAGGTATCCGGAATACTGTCATCGACCGAAGTGTAGAAATGCAAGCCTTTTTCAGCCATTTTTTCCATGAACAGGGTTTGGATGGAATGAATAAGACCCCGGACACTAAAAGGCATACGATCGATCCGCATCATACCTGCCTCGATCTTTGAAAGGTCGAGGATATCATTGATAATCGTCAGCAGGTTGCTCCCGGATCCCCGGATAGCGTCTACAAATTCTGCCAATTCCGGATCTCTGTTCCTGGACTTTAGCAGGTTCGTAAATCCCAGGATTGCGTTCAGGGGGGTGCGGATCTCATGACTCATATTCGCCATGAAATTTTCCTTTATCATGGAGACTTCCCTCACCTTCTTTTCAGAAGTGTCGAGTTGCTGAATTAACTGGTTTTGCCGGCGTATCCTGCTGATAATGTACCAGAACAGTACCGAGCCGCTTCCTAAAACCATAACGATCATGACAATACTCCACCTTTGAGCTTTTCTGCCGCTGCTATTGATAGCAACCGAGAGGGAGTCCAATAATCGCTGCCGGCTTCCATAAATCTTACGGCTTATAGTATTAACTTCATTGCTCAGCGCCCTGCGTTGCATGATGGCCCTGAAATTATCGGGCGACAGCCTGCCTGTATGACGAAAGCTATCCAGGACCCTTCTTTTCACCAACAATTTTTCATTGGCCAGCTCGGAGAGACGGTTGATATGCTTCAATGTGCTGTCCCGAACGTCGATCATTTTCAGTGAATCCAGCAAGCGTAGTGCATCCGAAATCTGAAGGTCTACTTCTCCAAGGCGGGAGCTGTCGTTTGTCGCGACGGCCCTTTCGATCTTCGTTTCCGAAGAAAGCAAGTCTCTCTCCAATTCCCGTAATTGATTCCCTACCATTAATTCATTCAATAGTTTTTTGTTGCCGGTAATGAGGTTGTGGATATTCTTGGCAGAATTGTATTGCATGAAAATGATCAGCAGGCTGCCGGCTATAAATGCGGAAAGTATGAAATAGGTGAACCGGTTGCTGGTCATACAAAATAGATATTCGTCATTATTCTACAGGATATTCATCCTTTTGTTCAATGCGGAACGATAGGCATCGGCTACGGGTAACGGCTTGCCGTTAATGATCAATGCGCCGTCCTCCATGGTGTCTATCTTGTTTACGGCTACCAGGTAAGAACGGTGTACCCGGAGAAATTCCTGGGAGGGCAGCCTTTCTTCCACGGCTTTTAAGGTAGTGTGGATGGCATAGAACTTTTCCCGGGTGTATATTTTGACATAGTCGCCCATGGCCTCTGCATATAAGATATTGTCCAGCTTCAGCCTGCGTATAATATTGGTATCCCGGATGAAGATAAATTCATCTTCCTTTATCTTCACTTCTTCCTTGTTGCTTTCGAATATTGCTTTTGCCTTGTCTATGGCCTGTAGGAAACGGGGTGTTGTTACCGGCTTAATAATATAATCGGCCACATTCAGATCGAAGGCGTCCGCGGCATACTCCCTTTTTGACGTGATAAAAATGATCACCGGTCGTCGGACTACCAGGTTCCTGGTCAATTCCAGCCCGGACATGCCCGGCATTTCGATATCCAGCAGCAACAGGTCGACGGGCTGCGATTGCAGCAGGTTATAAGCTTCCAGGGCGTCGGAGCATTCGGCGATAATAGTGAGGTCTCCGACTTTGCCGGCCAGTTGCTTAAGAGTGGTCCGGGCGATCTTATTGTCGTCTATGATCAGGGCGTTCATACCATAAAAATAAGAAATTTGCCAAAGACCCTAGCGTCACAGTTATTGGGTATTTAGTTTTCATCCTGCCTATTGGTAAACAGCCTGGTACATTTTTGATCGGACAAAGGAGGCCATGTTCTCCGGCCGGCTTACCCGGGCCAATTCCCGGTCAAAAATGCTTTCTGCTATTTTTATAGCCATATTGACGGATACTTGCAAAATGGCATCGATAGGCGGATAAATAAGACCGGATGCAAAATTTTCTTCTGTTACCTGTTCGGCCAGCGCTTCTGCTGCTACTATGAAAAGTTCATCCGTTATTATCCGCGCTTCTGTAACAAAGATGGCCAACCCCATCGCCGGGAAAATATACACATTATTGCCCTGGCCGGGAATGAATGTCTGGTTGTTATATCTGACCGGTCCAAATGGACTGCCGCTGGCAAAAATGGCCTTTCCTTTGCTCCAGGTATAGGCCTGCTCCGCTGTACACTCAGAATGTGCCGTAGGATTGGAGTAGGGGAATATAATCGGCCTTTCATTGATAGCAGACATCGTTTCCACCACCTGCCGGTTAAATGCGCCACCAATGGTGCTGACCCCTATAATAGCGGTGGGGCGGATCTCCTGTATAGCTGAAACAAAATCATGGATGGGTTCCCCCTCGTGGGCAAAGCGTTTCTGGTAGTCGGCCAGATCATTTCGGGATTTCACCAGTAATCCATTTATATCGAACATCCGGCAATGACGGAGGGCTGCCTCCTTATCCATACCGTCCGCCACCAGTTTCATGACCAGTAAGTCAGCTATACCTATAGCGGCCGCGCCTGCACCCAGGAATAGAAAGACCTGCTCCTTCAGCTGCTTTCCGGAAAAACGACTGGCAGCCAGCAATCCCGCTGTGGCTACGCCAGCCGTGCCTTGTACGTCATCATTAAAAGTGCATACCTTGGTTTTGAAAGTATTCAGGATGCGAACGGCATCAACTCCTGCAAAATCCTCCCATTGGATACATATTTTCGGGAATACTTCATTGATGGCCTGCACAAACTCAGCGATAAAATCGTCGAAGGCCTGACCGCGCACCCTTTTTTGCCGCAACCCCGGATAAAGAGGATCATCCAGGAACGATTCGTTATTCGTCCCTGCGTCCAGCACAACAGGCAGGGTATATTCCGGCGGCACACCGGCACAGGCGGTATATAAGCTCAATTTGCCAATAGGAATCCCCATGCCGCAAACGCCCAGGTCACCCAGCCCCAATATGCGCTCGCCATCTGTTACCACTGTAAAACGGACATCCCGGGAAGGCCAGTTTTGCAGGATAGCCGCAATATTTCCCCGGTCATTGATGGAAAGGTACATTCCTCTCGGTCGCCGCAGGATATGCCCGAATTGCTGACAAGCCTCCCCTACGGTAGGGGTATAAACCAACGGCATAAACCTGGCCGGGTCCTGCATGATAGTCTTAAAGAACAAGGTTTCATTATTGTCAAGTAACTGAAGCAGATAGACATATTTATTAATAGGATGCTCGAAATGATCTACCTGTTCGTTGACCCGTTGCACTTGTGTTTCCAAAGTTTCCACCGTATCGGGGAGCAATCCGTTAAGACCATACCGGTTCCGCTCTTCCTTTGAGAAGGCCGTGCCTTTGTTCATACGGGGATTTTGCAGTAAGGAATACCCTGTCTGATCCATAATATTATTTTTTATTTTCGATCTGTACCAGCGTTCCGCCCTTTAATTCATCGGTTGCTGCTGTGATCAATTGATCACCTTCCTGTAAATTTCCGAAAATTTCCACATTATCTGCATTTTCCCGGCCTTTTTGAACGGGTATCCATTCCGTGCGCCCGTTTGTAACGCGAATGACGAATATTTGCTTTGAATTCCCTGTTACAGCCGTTTTGGGGACCACAAACACTTTTTTATCATTGGTGAGGTTAAGCGATACCTGGGCGAACATGCCGGGTAATAAGGTTTTGTCTTTGTTGTAGACGTCCATTTCCAGTTGCTCCGTCCGGAGTTGCATATCCAGGCTTCCTGCCAACCGGCTTATGAAGGCCGTAAATGCCTGTCCGGGTAATGTCGCCACCGTAAAATGGACCGTGTCTTTTTGCCGAAAATAGGCGGTGGCTGCTTCCGGTACGGCAATGACCAACCTCAATTTAGTCTGTTCCTGCAAGGTCAGCAAAGGGATGGAAGAGCCTTTTCCGGCCGGTCCCGCATAGGCGCCGGAGTATATGTTGCGTGAGCTGACCACTCCATCGAAGGGGGCACGGATTTGCAGATAACCTTGCATAGTGGCCGACTCCTGGTACCTCGAACGGGCAGCCGCCAGGTTGGCGCTGTCCGACCCCATCTTTGCATAAGCCATATCGAGATCGTTGGGGGAAATCGTTCCAGGAATTTTGCTGGTGCGGTATATCCTGTCATAATTGGCTTTACTGGCCCGGTAAAGGGCCTCCTGTGTATGAAGGAGGGCTGCCGAAGCGTTCAATGCGTCCTCCAGTTCAGGAGCTTCCAAAGTCACTAATAACTGGCCTTTGTGCACTTTGCTGCCTACATCGACGAGCATGTCCTTTACAAAGCTATTCTCTTTTGCATAGAGATCCACCGTTTGAAAAGGACGCAATTCACCCGGTAATCCCATATGGGTAGTCAACGCTCCTTTACTCAAAGGAATGGTTTGCACGACAGTCGTATCAGAGACCTGGCTGACGGAGGTATCGGTATGGCTTCCGCAGGAGGCAGCCAGCAGGGCGAGCAGGACGGGGACGGCTAGAGAAATATAGCGTTTCATTTTACTGATTTTTTGATGGTTGAATGGTTGAAGGGGATGGTGAGAGGACCGGTTCAAAATGAAGGCTTTGTTTATCATCGGGATCCAGTGAAACATGATGTACCGAAGCCTTTCGCTGCACCCTGGCAAAGATCAGGGGCAGCACCAGCAGGGAAGCGATGGTAGAAGCCAGCAGCCCCCCGATGACAGCCCGTCCCAGCGGGGCGCTCTGAGCGCCATCTCCCAGGCCAGTTGCCATAGGGATCATCCCGACGATCATGGAAATGCTGGTCATCAGGATGGGGCGCAGGCGAAGGCCGGCTGCCCTGACGGCTGCCACGACGGAATCTCCGGCTTCCTTTCTGATCTCCTCTGCATTGGTGACCAGCAGGATGGCGTTGGCTACGGAAACCCCTACCGACATGATGATCCCCATATAGGATTGGAGGTTGAGGGTAGAGCCGGTGGCCAGCAACATGAGCAGGGAACCGGCTAATACCGCCGGAATGGTGGTGATCACCGTAAAGCCTAAAGAGAACGACTGGTAATTAGCCGCCAGCATCAGGAGCAATACCACGATGGTAATGAGCAGGCCTGTTTGCAGGCTGTCCAGGGTCGCCGTCAGCAGATTGGTCAGCCCCCGGGTTTCGACGGAGACGCCGCGGGGAGGTGCGCCGGCATCCTTCAGCACTTTATTCACTGCTACCGCCGCCGTTCCAAGGTCTTTCCGGTAAATGTTGGCGCCGATGGAAAGAAAGCGGGTGGCGCCCCGGCGATCATACTCTCCGATCACGTGATCCATGGTTAGGGTAGCCACGTCTCCCAGTGCAGGCCTGGCGCTGTTGGGCTTTAAAGGAATAGCCGCCAGGTCGTCCATGCTGGTGATGTCCGTTTCCGGTACCTCTACCTGCACTTCATAAGAATTGGCATTGCTTTGATCCAGCCATAGCATTTTCTGTGTGAACCGGCTGGAGGAAGTCGCTTCTGTCAGGGAATTGGATACATCTGTCAACGTCAGCCCCATTTGTTTTACTTTTTCCCGGTCGATGTTGATCAGGACGGCGGGGTTCTTCAATTGCTCTTTCAGCTGTATATCCCGTAAAAAAGGGATCTTTCGCAGGCCGGTTTCAATTTTTTGCGCAAATGCCTGATCCTCGCCCAGGTCTTTGCCCATGACGGCTACTTCAATGGGGGTAGAGGCTCCCTGGCTCATGATCTTGTCGGTGAGGTCGATGGGCTCAAAGGACAGCGTGACATCGGGCATCGCCTTGTGCAAGGCCAGCCGGTATCGTTCCTCGAGGTCGTCTATGTCCGTTTTATAATTGGGATTGAGGCTCACCTGCATGAGGATCTCGTTGGAGCCGCTCGTAAATAGTATGATGGGTAATGTAGGAAAGGAGGAAGGCATTTGTCCTGCAAAAGCAGAGATGATCTCTACATTTTGTTTTCCTACCATTTTATACAGTACATCCTGGGCTTCGAGTAAGGTGGATTCCGTACGTTCCAGCCTGGAGCCTTCGGGGGCCCGGAGGCGCAACTGGAATTGTCCGTCGTTCGCTTTGGGCAGAATATCTTTTCCTATCATTGAGGCGACTGCTGCTGTTATGCCGATGGCCACCAGGAAATACGCGGTAATGGCCAGCTTGCTGTGCCGCATTCCCCTTTCCAGCAGCCGCAGGAAGCGTTCCCTGAACCGGTCGAACAGGCCGGGTGATTTCGGAGAGGATGTTGAGTCGGAAGGCCCGGCGGATGTTGATTCAGGCGCTCCGGCAGGTGTATGCCCTTTGTCTTTTAATATCCAGTTGGACAAGACAGGCACCAATGTTTGCGAAAGCAGGAATGCCGGGATCATGGAAAACCCTACCGCCATCGACAGTGGCAGGAACATGCCCTGTGGAACACCGGTCATTAAGAAGGCGGGGGCGAATACGGCCAGTGTACTTAGCAGGATGAGCAATTTGGGCAATGCAATTTCGTGGCAGGCATCTGCGATGGCCCTGGCCTTTGATTTGCCCATTTCCTGGTGGCGGTGGATATTCTCGATCGTCACCGTGGACTCGTCCACGAGGATGCCGATAGCCAGCGCAAGGCCGCCGAGCGTCATAATGTTAATGGTCTGGCCGAACCATTTCAGCAGCAGGGTGCTGGTAATGATGGAAATAGGGATGTTGAGGATGACAATGAAGGCGCTGCGAGGGTCTCGCAGGAACAATAAGACCATCAGTCCTGTGAGGACCGCGCCGATAATTCCTTCACTGATGAGGCTTTTCACGGCATTGATAACATATACGGATTGGTCGAATTCAAATTTGAGCTCCACGTCGGGCGGGAGCAGGCTCTGCATGGACGGGATGGCTGCTTTAAGGCCCTGCACTACGGACCAGGTGGAGGCATTGGCATTTTTAATGATCGGTATATAGATCGACCTTTTCCCGTTGACATAGGCAAAGCCGCTCGTGATATCGGCGCCGTCCTCTACTTTGGCTACATCTTTCACATAGATCGTCGCACCATTTTGGTACAGCAGGGGGATATTCCCAAAATCCGGAATCTTCGGAAGGACCGTATTGACAGGTGTCAGATAGGTGGTATTGCCTATATGTATATTGCCTGCCGGAGAGATCTGGTTGTTTTCTTTTATCGCGGCAGTGATCTGGTCCGGGGTCAGATTATGGCTGCGCATGAGTTCCGGGTCGGCTTTGATGACAATGGTCCGGGCATTGCCCCCGATGGGAGGAGGGGATGACAGCCCCGCCACCTTGGAAAAGCTGGGTCTCACCCATACGCTGGCCAGGTCCTGTAATTCATTGTTGGATCGTTTGGGGCTGCTAAGGGTCAACTGCCCTACGGGAAGGGTGGATGCGTCAAAACGGATGATAATGGGCGGAGGAGTTCCCGGAGGCATTTCGGTAAAAGCGCGATTGGTCAGGGAGGTGACTTCCGCCGCTGCCTGCGCCATATTGGTGCCGTCATAGAAACTTAGCTTTAGCATGCTCAGGCCCAGGACATTGTTTGTTTCTATCGTCTTGATCCCGGTCACGTACAAATAAAGGTTCTGGTAGTTGGTGGATACGAAACCTTCCATTTGCTGGGGGGACATGCCACCATAGGGCTGTGATACATAGATGGTGGGGATATTCAGGTTGGGGAAAATGTCGATATTGATTGTTCTGACGGCCATGATACCGGCCAGAACGAGACCGGATACCAGTACGATTATGGCGATAGGTTTGCGCAGCGCGGACGTAATAAGATTCATATCTTTTTTTTATAATTGTTGTAAGAACAAGCCCATATCTCCGACAGCGCCAGCCTTCAACAGCAGGGCCTGCCATACGGCATTGGAGGCGACATATTTGTCGATCTCGGCTCTGTTGAGCGTATAGAGTGTTTGCGCGACGTCCACAAGGGTGGTAAGGCCATTCTCATATAAGGCTTCTTTCTGACCGTAGGCGTCCATAGCGGATTTCAGCTGGATGGGCGTTTCCCTGTATTTGGACAGGGCATTGCTCATCTGCTGGTCTGCGAGGGCCAGCTGGTTGGTCAGTTGGTTTTGTTCCAGGTTGTATTCATTGCTGAGTGCGGAAGAGAGATAATGCTGACTGGCGACTTTGGATCTTACCTTGCTAAAATAAGTCACGTCCCAGGTTACTCCCACTCCTACCAGGTAATTGGTGCGAACGGGGTTAACCCCGTTGAAGTACCCTGTCGAATAATCTTTTTGGTTTAATGCATAGTTGCCGCCAAACCCGGAGCCTCTGTCTTGCATCACACCAAAAAGGGAGAATCGGGGGAGTCCCGTTCTATGAATATAATCGGCCAGCAGATCACTCGTCTTTACCCGGCTGTCCATGAATTGAAGGATAGGGTTTTGAGCAATGCTGGCAGGCAAGGAATCCATATTCTTCGGAAGGCGGACGGAAAATGAGCTATCCAGGATGAATGCCTGCGGCGTCACCCCTAATTGTATGGAAAGTTGGTTGGCCTGGCTTTGTTCATAATTCCGGGCGTCAATTAAGGATAAGCGCGCCCTGGATACTTCTGCATTGGCAATGGAGCTATCTACGCCGGGATTCAGCCCGTTCTCCGTCCTGCGCAAAATGATGTCCCTCAGTTGCGAGGCGCGTAGCAGGTTGTCCTCCATCGCCAGGCGCAAACGTTGTGCGGACAGCAGCTCCAGGTAGGCGCCGGTCACCCTGACCTGTTGCCGGAACTGCTCCTGTCGCAGGTCTGCCAGGTCCTGGTTGTTTTGACCTTTGGCGGCTGCTACATGGGACCGCTGTAACCCGAATGAATAGATATTCCAGTTAATATTGGATACATAGAGCGCTCCGAAAGCCGCATTCCAGTTCTGGGAGGGTGTCACCGGTCCTGCAGTAATGGCGGTAATGCCTGTCTGCCCGGAGGACAATCCATTCATCCCATTCAAGGTGCCATAAGCGTTCTCGGCTGCGAGCGTGAAGTCAGGCAGCGCATCTTTTTTGGCGGTGATAATGGCCTGCCCGGAGGCTTTGGCATAATTCTGTTTGGCTTGCAGTAATTGGTAATTGGCTGAGGCGATCTGCAATGCTTCGGGTAAGGTCAATATCTTGCCGGTCGCCTGGGCGGGAGTCATTCCGGGAACCTGGGCTGCGGACTGGGCGGCCACCGGCGAAAGCCGGAACAGAAGGATCCATACCGGCCAGAACCGTAGATGTCTTTTTATGTATGCCATAAAATATTTTTTGTAAAGATTAGTTCAGCTCTGCGTTTTCGGAAAGGGAACACATTGGCAATTTGAGTTTGATCTCCCGTTCATCGTTATAGTCATCATACAGGTAAACGGTTGCATGCCATTCTTTACCTCCCAGCTCATACCTGCTCATCATACTATCCAGCACCAGCAAGCCGGAGCAGGAGTTTATGCTTTTCCCGTCCTCCATAATACCTTCTAAGGAAAAAACCAATTCATCCTCTGAAGAGTCAGACAGGTCGACGGCGCAACCGGGATAAATGGTAGCTTTTACTTTTAGGCTACCACCTGTAAGAGATAGATTTTTTTTCTCAAAGTCGATATCTACATTTGCGAACTGGACCGTTGCCGCAGTATCAGAGATGCAATATTCAAAGCGTTTGAGTGGAATGGAGTCTTTCATTTTTCAGGTTTTTAGTTGTTGCTGTAAACTTACTCCATGTAACAGGGGAAAATAAATGTGAATCGTTCAATGGGCAAAAGCTATCGTTGGATGAAGGGATCAGGGTTTTATATATCTCCTCAATAAAAGGACCAGCAGGAAAATGCTGGTGACTATCCCTGAAAAGATCAGCACCAGGACCCCTGCCGGGCTGTTGTTATCGAGCTTGTGGAGGAAGAGATAGGAAAGACACATCAACAACAGGCTATCGGCAAAAAATAATATAGTATAAAGAGTTTTCATTTTTGTGATGTTGGGCCAATAAAAAAAAAGGGCCGCATAGAAATGCAGCCCGTAACCAAAACTAACTGCTTATGAAAAGCCTTTGTATGAATAAGGACCTAAAGGTACAGGCACTGTCTTCTTCTTTCTGTTGCTAAACGACTAAACCGCCTGAACGGTCGCCCGGTCGGCAAAAACTGTCGGTGACCGGTGAGTCCGGGATATTCAGGTTTCTTCCTATAACTTTGTACAACAAACACTGGCTTAAAAACTAAAAATCGATATATGAAACCATTGTTCCCTCTTTTTTCAGCGATTTCACTATCCGTGATTCTCCTGGTTGCCTGTAACCGTCCTACTGATGAAGCTCAAAATTTGCGACAACAGGTCGACAGCCTCCGGCTTCGCATGAATAACCTTTACAAGCCGGGGATGGGCGAACTTATGAGCAATATCCAGTTGCACCATGCCAAGCTTTGGTTTGCCGGGGAAAATAAGAACTGGCCTTTAGCCGAGTATAATGAAAGTCTGATCGGGAGCGCTTTTAAGAAAATTCAGCTCTATCATGGTGGAACTTTCGAGGCAAAGGCCGCCTCCATGATCAATCCTGCGATGGACAGCATAACGAATGCTATTGGGAAAAAGGATGTACGGACTTTCGAAAGGAGCTTTACTTTTTTGACCGTTACCTGCAATAATTGCCATACCGTTACCAAGCATGCTTTCAATGTGATAACTATTCCTGTCAATCCGCCTGTGGGCAACCAGGATTTCAAAATAACGGCACAATGATGTACAAAAGGGTAATTATAATCTGAATAAAAACGCGAAGATTATTCTGTCTTCCGACTTCACCAGGTCAGGCCTCCAGTTCGGAGGCAGCGGCGTGGTGGTATATCCATCAGGAGAGGTGACTCCTCCGGCTCCTGCGAAATAAGGAACATTTGCGTGTCTGTGCACATACTCTACCCGAAAGAGGAAACTTTGATTGGGCATCCAGTCAAAATTGGTAGAGCAATCCCAGCCTTTAAATGGGTCGCCGGGGTTGGCGCTGAAGGGGAATTTTCCTTCTGTTTGGGTGGGGTTGTTCGGATCCGGAAGCGGGCTGGCCTGTCCGGTGGGATACAGCACGAGGTAACGTCCGGGATTCGTCATTAACCCGCCGCCGATGGTCCAGGCAAATTTGTTTTTTGCAAACCACACCCGATTATAAATCATGGAGCTTAAAAAATATTGCGCCGGGCCTTTTGCCGAATCACCATTCCTGAACCCGTTTACGCCACCACCCGATTCGAAACCAAGGTCGCCTGTTAAGGAGAAGGCCATCCTGGTGATTCCCTTTGATTGGGGGTTGTTATAATACCTTACTAATACACTATTGTCTGTATGAAATCGCTTTCTCTGGGGAAGGCTGCCGACATCGGTACCGTAATAATTATTGGTAAGGATCTTAAAGCTGCTGGTCGGGTTCCAGGTTATATTCGCGCCGAGACCGGGCATGCTGTTGAACCTGCCATAGCTTTGCCATCCATTGATGATCCATGGTTCGATCTTAAGGTATTTGGAAGGGAAGATCTGGATGCGTACTCCATTAAAAAACCAGGGAGTATTATCGGAAGTAAAAGATGCCTGGTATTCCCAGTTTTCCACCTGGTAGTAGGAATTAAGACCTATATAGGACAGGAAGAGTCCTGCATCGACGTTGATACCGTACCACTTGTTAAAATGATAGCCTATATAGGCCTCACTCAGGTAGCGATAGACATCTGCTAATTTATATTGCCCCCTGTATGTACTCAGATCATTTCTCGGCACGAGCTGAGTCCTGGTTCCCAATTGCAGGATAACCCTGGCTCTCGCGTTCTCGTAAGAGAAGTCACCGCCAAGGCTCAGCTGAGACAGCTGTATTTCATTATTACGCGCCAGGGCCGTTGATCCGACAACGGTATTATCATTAGGTTTATTGAACGAGTGGGTGTAGTTCACGTCCGCCATGATAGTGGGAATAAAATATTTGCCATGGAACACCGTGGAGTCCCGGCGATCACTTCCATTTTGCCAGTTAGTCTCTATGCCGTCGAAAGGTATTTTAGGGCTCGTTGAATCCTGTGCGTGTAGATATACTGGTACTCCCAGTAAGATTGAACTTGCGAGTAAAAGTTTTTTCATATTCATTCTTTTTTTGGTTGGGCTGCTTTAGCCAAAAGAATGCGATGGCGGTTACACAAGTTATTGATTCTTTTGTTACCGGTGGTCCTTCCGGGCAATTTGAGCCGCGCATTTCTAATAAATTTCTAATAGCCTCCAAGGCAACTTAAGTTCTATTTATTCGTATTCTTAAAAACCGATTTATCTAATTATGATCAAAGTTGTCGTACTTGCCCTCCTGATGGAAGGGCTATTTTCGCCGGGTTGGCATTATAACATGCAGGAAGCCAAGGATATGGCTAAAAAGGAACATCGTCATATCCTGCTGAATTTTTCCGGCAGCGACTGGTGCGGCCCCTGTATCCTGCTGCGTAAAGACATCCTCGATAATCCGGCCTTTTTGAAAATGGCCGATACCTCGCTGGTGCTGGTTAATGCGGATTTTCCCCGGAAAAAGAAAAACCAGCCTGCCCCTGAGCAGCAGCGCTTAAATGACCAGATGGCCGACCAATATAATTCGCAGGGGCAGTTCCCCCTGACTTTGCTGATAAATGCCGATGGAAAGGTGTTGAGAAAGTGGGAGGGCAATCCAGCCGTAAAACCGGAGGATTTCAGTGCGGAGGTGCGGGCCGTCATTGACGCCGACCAATAACCAATAAAATCGATAATATGAAAAATAAAAGTCTGCTAAGAGCATTATTTGCGGCGCTGACTGTCTCCTTCCTGGCTTCCTGCGCACAAGTCAAAGAATACCAGAAAAGCAGGATCAATGATAGTGAAATGACCCTGGCAAACAGGAAGGTCGAAAAGAACGAGCTGAACGCCCAGTCTTACCGGGAGGGCTCTTCCGGCGCCAATGGTGGCAAAACAGGGGGCGGTTGTGGCTGTAATTAACGGGACTGCATTAATTGATGGAACTCCGGCTATAATCGGGATCATTACTAATTGAAATACCATGAGAAAGATCTGCCTTACCGTAGTCGGCATGTACATGATGCTGCTCCACGCGTTTTCCCAGGTTTCCACGAAGGATAGTTCCCTCACCGCCACCCACACCTACCTTCCCAAAAATTTGAAACTGGATGAGGTCAACCTGGTCTCCAGCTATTATAATCAGACGGCGGACAAATCGGCTGTTATGGGGGGAAGGACCGACAGCAAGGGGATCGGCGATGTGACCGACCTGGCGAATGGGCTGGAATTGAAGTTTGTGGGATGGGATCCAAAAGGGCGAAAGAATACCCTGACGGCAGGTCTGGGGGTAGACTATCATACCGCCGCTTCCCAGGCTTATGTGGATTCCAGCGGGCATGCGCGTAACAATGGAACGAGGATCTATCCTACCCTGGACTGGACGATCGAAAACGGGAAAAAAGGAACGGAATTCGGGCTGGGGGCTTATTATTCTGCCGAGCATAATTATTATCATTCCATCGGGCTGAATACTTCTTTATCAAAAAAGAACCATCATAATGGGGAGTTTAGTGTCAAGTTAACCGGTTTCTTCGATCAGATAAAAATGATAAAGCCTTCGGAACTGATACCCTTCGATTCCGTAAAAACTACTTCTACTACGGATAGCGTCGTCTATATTACCACGGCCAGCGGGCGAACGGAGGCATTGACTTACGTCAACGGGCAGGTGACGGGGGGGAATACCAAGACGGTTATTCCTTCGAAGGCCCGGGATACCTATACGGCTTCTTTTTCTTTCTCCCAGGTGATCAATGACCGTATACAGGGCAGCATTGCGATGGACCTGGTCTATCAGAGCGGCTACCTGGGCCTGCCTTTTCACCGCGTATTTCTCAATACCGGGAAGGATACGATCGAGAACCTGCCTTCACAAAGGTTTAAATTGCCGATCGGGATACGGCTGAATTACTTTGTAGGCGACAATATCATTCTGCGGTCTTATTACCGGTTTTATGTGGACAATTGGGGCATGGTATCGCATACGGCCAGCCTGGAAGTGCCGGTGAAGATCACGCCTTTCTTTTCCATCTCTCCCTTTTACCGGTATTATGTGCAGACGGCCGTGAATTATTTTGCCGCCTATGAAAAACATACGGCTGCCGATCAGTATTATACGAGCAATTATGCCCTTTCTTCTTTTTCCAGTCAGTTCTTCGGGGCCGGCGTCCGGATCGCGCCTCCGAAAGGCATCCTGGGGGATCTGAATTCCCTGGAGATCCGGTATGGCCATTATTCACAAACGACGGACCTTGCAGCGAATATTATTTCGTTGAACCTGAAGTTTAAGTAGGTGCGTTAGTATGTTATGGCGCTAATTGCCCAGGGTGTCAATCTTCTGAAATACATCTTTGAAGCATTGCCAGGCCGTATGTTCCCGGGCTGGTCCCTTTTGGCCGACTCCATAAAAGCCGTTCAGGAAGGATTGGGTCGGGGACCAGGTAGTCTCTACGATCCCGAGGAACCGGGCTTTCATTTCGGGAGTCGATCCATCCCTGAAACGGACCATATCATCCACCTGTGCGATACCGGGTCCGGAGACCCTCCAGGGGCAAGTCACGACGCTGAAGCCCTTCATCGCGAAATAGACGGCGGTCTTGTCAGGGCGCTCGTAATGCCAGTCGCAGATCACGACATCTTTGGGAATCAGGTCGATAGCCCGGTAGGAATTATTATAACTTGCCTCCCACTCACCGATCCCCGTAGTCTTACCATCGATCAGCCGGTCTCCCCAGATCCATAGTTCACGGCCTTTCTGCGCCAGGTGATCATGGATCGTCCGCACTTCCCCGGCAAACAATACTGATGGGTCCTGGCCTCCGCAACGGGGGCATTTGCTTTCTCCCAGGTAAAAGACCTCGTCCATCCCGCCATGGAAGGCATTGCATTCAAAGGCGTCACAGAGCTCGTCGATCACGGCAAAAAGCACTTCATGAATTTTGGGGTGAAGGGGGCAATAGCTTCTGCAATAGAGGTTGTCCGCATTCGGCCACACGTATTTATCGGGGTTCTTTACCCAGGGCGTTTCGTCGAATTCCGGATAGGCCTGTAACAGTTTCCCGGGCCGCTCCTCCCAACCCTGGTGTCCCAGCAGGTTGATTTGCGGAATGATGCGGATATTATGCCGGGCGCAGGCTTTTACGATCTTTTTTACCTCCGCATTCGACAAGGCAAAGCTATCGGTCAGTTCGGGGTGTGACTTGAACTGATAGTGATAGTCTACCAGCAGAAATAAGGTATTGACTTTTCGGGGAGCCAGTTCTTCGTTGATGAAATGGACAAATGAGTCAAGACCGGCAGAGCGGGGGAGGTCGATGCAGAAGCCTCTTACAGGCATTACGCTGTCCAGTGACTGCTGCGCATGGCCCGTCTGCTGCTGTGCATGACCGGGGAAAGGCGACCATCCGAATAAAAAGGTTGTGGTTAAAAAAGACAGTAGGAGAACTCTCATATAGGTTGATTTTTATAGTTTTGGGGCATCGTCTTTTAGTTTTGGGTCACCCTCACCCAGTCAACCCACATTTTCGATTGGTTATTCTTTATCTGATCGAGGGTAGTGGAAGCTAGTCCGTAATAGGGCTGGTGTATGCCGTTGATCTTTGCGGGATATGCCCCGCCCAGGGCGAAGTTTAAGATGAGATATTTATTGTTGTCAAAGGCCCATTTGCCATAGTTGTTTGTCATCGTCCGGGTGACGCGGAACATGGGGGCGCCATCGTATTTGAAGACCAGGCTGTCCGGTGTCCAATCCACGGCATAGATATGCCATTGGGTAACGCCCTTGTTCTTATTAAAATAGTATCGGTTGACAAACGGGGTCTCGCCGCTATAACCCGGGCCATGGACGGCTGCGCTGGCCCAGTCCTGCTCTCCTACATATTCCATGATGTCTATTTCTCCCGTTGCCGGCCATTCACTATTACCCAGCAGCCACCAGGCGGGCCAAAGCCCCGTTCCGTCAGTCATTCTGATCCGGGCTTCTGCCGTACCATACTTGAAATCGAATTTGTTTTTAGTGTTGATCCTGCCGGAAATGAAGTCAAAATGCTGCCCGTCTTTCGTTACGTATCCTTTGGCATAACGGGGATGCAGGACAAGGGCATTATTTTCAAGATAAATGGTTGCATTGGAGTCTACATAGGCCTGCAATTCATGGTTGACGTGCATGCCGGTGACTTCTGCATTCCATTTCGAGCGATCCAGGGACGGCCCGGAAAAATCATCGAAGAAAACGACTTTTCCTTTGGGGGCGGGGGGTGCGGGTGCGGCGGCGGGTGAACCTCCGGGGGGTGCTGCCGCGACGAGGGGCGCCGGGATGCGGGTGTCCTGCATGAATGTCGCACAAATGCACAGGCCGATCAATCCCAATAACCAGGTCCTTCCTTTTGGCTGCATATAGTATATAGTTTCGATGGTGATAATTGAAGCAAATTTATGCAGATGCTCTATAATAGGCAAGTGCCCCGTTAACAAGGGGCACTTGCCTATAAACTGTATGCCGGTTGTAGCTTACAAAGCATTCTGCGCCACGGTCAGCATATCGATCCATCCTCCCATGGATACCCATCCGCTCCAGCCATTATTGGGGGCGGTCTGCCAGTTATGCCATGCAGCTCCGTCGCCTCCTCTTGCGAATACTTCTATCCGCCCGTCCTGATTCTGATTGGCGGTGAGGATATCGATCCATCCACCCAGGGATGCCCATCCGCTCCAGCCGTTATTGGGAGCGGTCTGCCAGATATGCCATACGGCTCCGTCGCCTCCTCGTGCAAATACTTCCAAACGTCCATCGGCATTGTTGCATACCGCAAGCCGGTCCACCCATCCACCCATCGAGGCCCATCCACTCCAGCTACCGTTGGGAGCGATCTGCCAGTTATGCCATACGGCATTATCGCTTCCCCGGGCGAATATTTCGAGGCGACCGTCTGCATTCTGACCCACCGTTAAGAGATCGATCCATCCTCCCAGGGATTCCCATCCGCTCCAGCCATTGCTGGGAGCGGTCTGCCAGTTATGCCATACGGCGCCATCGCCTCCTCTTGCAAATACTTCCAGCCTGCCATCGGCATTTTGAGCGACGCTCAATATATCGATCCATCCTCCGAGGGATGCCCATCCGCTCCAACCGTTATTGGGAGCCGTTTGCCAGATATGCCATACGGCGCCATCCGATCCTCTCGCAAACACTTCCAATCGTCCGTCCGCATTGTGCGCGGCAACCACTCTGTCAATCCAACCTCCTAAGGAAGCCCAGTTGCTCCAGCCATTTCCCGTCTGCCAGATATGCCAAAGTGCATTATCGGCCCCGATAGCAAACACTTCCAGTCTTCCGTCTGCATTGCGGGTAATAGATTGCTGGCTGATCCATCCTCCGAGAGACGCCCATCCGCTCCAGCCATTATTAGGAGCCGTTTGCCAGTCATGCCATACGGCGCCATCCGAACCCCGGGCGAATATTTCCAGCCGCCCGGAAGCGATATTACCTAAGGGGAAAACATTGTCCGTATTGACCCCCGATGGGGTGCCTTCCGGATAATAGGTCTGTAAAAGGCCTTTAAACGGATCCAGTCCATCCGTCATGCCCGTCAGGTTTGTATATACCTCGTCCAGGGTAGCCCCTCCTGCACAAACGATCCGGGTCCAGCTATAGCCCAGTTGGTAATGTAGATAATTTATGAACAATACGGAACAACCGATGGATACATAATTCCGATCGGTCGGATCATTGACATTTACAAAATCGGGACGTCCCGACGCATCCAGCCAGGATGCGGCCGAAGTGAATCCATCCAACTGGGCCGGGTAGAGCTCTGTAGCGAGGATCCTCGAAATCCCTTCGCCATTGCTGGCGCCGCAGTTCCAGCCAGCTCCCTGGACAGCCGAAAATACTTCCACCTCTTCGGCCACCACCAGCAACCTGGTGTGGTCAATATTGGGAATAGCCGAAGTGTCCCCGTCACAATACAGATCGGTAGCTCCGCAACCATAATGGAAGGCGCCCCCGATACCCGGTGTAATGATGACGTTGAAGGGTCCGCAGCTGATGCCCCCGAACTGGGCCTGTACCCAGGCATACTCCATCTCGCAGGATGCGAGAACCCCATCGGCAATGATCGGGCCATTGGCGCCCAGGCTTGGATTATAATAAACTGTAAAATTAGCCGTGCTGCCGCGCAAAGTAGCCGGATAGACAAAACCAACGGCAGGAGCGGGCTGCGCTGCCATCAGCTCTTTTATCTGCTTTGCGATAGATACCCCCGGTTTCTCGAAGACATGGGGTTTGCCCCTTCCTACCGTCGGTTTAATAGCGCCGGGCCTCGGCATATCTGTTCCGATCTGTGTGCCGCCCATTGCGGCGTCCCTTGCCCTGCCTATTGCGCCAACCGTGGTCCCGGCACTCCTGAGCGCAACCTGTTCCCTGATAGCATTCATGTCAAAGATGGGCATTTTTTCAGGCTGGGCCAACAATTTGCCGGAAGCCGTGACTTTCATCGACATCTCGGCGCCTGGCATTTTGGCACTGGAAGGCAGGGTCTTCATTGACTTCTCAGCGGTCGGCATGATCCCGACATCATGCGGTTTATTTTCCGGGTGTCCATTACCATTATGTCCCATACCATCCCCCTGTTCCTGGGGTTTCTTAGATAGTTTTTCCATAATCATTTGGTTTAAAAAATGATGAAATGTAAGACACTAAATAATTGTGTTCATAGCAGTAACGCTTGTTCTATTTCCGGTCGGAGTGCCAATTCAGATTTCGGAGCAAAATCCTTTACGAATCCATTGCCCGGTTGCAGCAGACTTTTATTGCAACCTTGAGAAAACTTTGAGCATCCTGAGATATTATTCTTACATGCCTGAGAACCTGTGGGAATATCCTTAGCTGAAATTTTGAGAGTAATTATCCTGGATCGATATCCATGGGGTTGGGACTGCAAAGGTTAGCTTAAAATTTTAAAAACCAGCAGACTAAGTATTGTTTTTTTAAAAATACTGTATTTTATGGGGCCGGCAAGGCAAAACGACCCGATCCAGTCCCGGAGAGCTGGTCGGCATCCTGGCCGGTTCCGAGGGCCTCGGGGGTATTGCCTTCGACGATCCGCATACGGCCCAGTTCGTAGGGATCACCGCCCTGAATTTTATCCTGTTTGCCGGTGGGCTGAGCACAGATTTTCCTACCATCCGGCCCGTACTCTGGAAAGGCATGGCTTTGTCGACGGTGGGGGTGCTGCTGACGGCTTTCTCCGTGGGTATCTTTGTTCATTACCTGCTGGGTTTTAGCCTGCCGGCGGGCCTTTTATTGGGGGCCATCGTCTCTTCCACGGATGCGGCGGCTGTCTTCTCTATCTTACGGGAAGACAGTTCGCCGGTGGCGAACTGGATATTAAGAAGAGTTGGGCTTGGGGAGATGGGGTCTGGAGGAATAGGGCTGAAAGGCAATTTGCGTCCCCTGTTGGAGCTGGAGAGCGGGAGTAATGATCCCGGCTTATTTTCTTACTATTTCCCTGACGGCAGTGGTAAAGGAAGGTCATTTGCCTGTGGGGGAGCTGCTACTGTTGTTCTGTAAAGGGTTTGTCATCGGGGGGCTCATGGGATACGCTACCGGCAAGGGAAGTCTCTGGCTGCTCAACCGCATCCATCTGAATAATGAGGGGATCTATCCTGTGCTGCTGCTGGCGCTGGCGTTGTTCAGCTATTCTGCGACGGAGTTCGTAGGCGGCAATGGGTTTCTCGCGATCTATGTTTGTGCGGTGATCCTCGGCACTTCCAATTTCATTCACAAGCGGAGCCTGATCCGTTTCTATGATGGTATTGCCTGGCTGATGCAGATCATCCTGTTCCTGACATTGGGGCTGCTGGTATTTCCTTCTAAGGTGATAGCGGTGGCCGGGCCGGGCCTGCTGATCTCCGCATTCCTCATATTTGTTGCCCGGCCGATCGGGGTGTTCGGCAGTCTGCTGTTCTTTAAAACCAACCGGCGTAGTAAACTCTTTCTCTCCTGGGTGGGCCTGCGGGGGGCTGTTCCGATCGTATTTGCCACCTATCCGATGATCGAAGGGCTGCCCCAGTCGGATATGATCTTCAACCTGGTGTTCTTTATCGCCGTCTCTTCGGTGCTGGTGCAGGGGACTACTTTGCCTGCCGTGGCCCCCAGGTTGCACCTGTCCGTTCCCGGTAGAGCGAAGAGAAGGTCGGGTAGCGACCTGGAATGGATCGATCCTACGATGTCGGTGAAGCAGGAGATCCTGCTGTCTCCTCAGTCGGTTGCAGCCGGCCGGCGGATCGTGGAGATCAATTTCCCCAAGACAGCCAAGATCCTGCTGATCATACGTGGGAGGGATTATATCACGCCTGTCGGATCGACTGTGCTGGAGGGTGAGGACAAGCTGCTGGTGCTGGCGGAAGATGACCGGAGTTTTTTAGCGGCTACCCGGTCGCTCGGCGTGTAATTCGGTAATTTTTCCTTAAATTATGTCTCGCAAGAGCCATCCGTCCTATAAAAGAAATATTCATATCGGATGAAAGTAACCATCGAAAGGAAGCTTATCACAGGTATAGTCATAGCGATAACGGCTGTTCTCGCTATTGTGCTTATTTCTATCCGGCAGTCGGGGCGCCTGCAGGATACGGCTGCTATTATCAGGCATACCCACCAGGTGATCTACGAGACGCAGGAAGTACTGGGCATCAGTGACCGTTACGAGCTCGACGTAAAAAATTTTCTCCTCACTGGCGACTCTTCATTTCTGGGCGCCCTGAAGGGTTCCTCTTCCCTGCTGCAGCAAAAGATTGCTGGTTTGAAAGAGCTCACCAGGGATAATCCCTCACAACAGGAGCGGATAGACCTCCTGAGGCAGTATGTGGATAAGAACAGGGCAATGCTGGACGAAACCACCCGGAGGAGCCGGGATAAGGATTTTCAGGGAGTGGCGGCATTGATCGCCAACGGGGCCGCTATCGGTTACTCCCGCCAGATCCGATCCCTGATCGACCAGATGGAAGCAGAAGAAGGCCGGCTATTGGACCAGCGCCGGAAGGACAGCCAGGGAGTGGCATCGGGATTGCAGGGAGTTCTATGGGCCCTTATTGCAGCGGTGGCCATTCTGGCGATTGTGGTCTTCCAAAAAGTGAACCGCTTCAACCGGGAGCTGGAGGAGCGGGTCCGGATCCAGACCGGCGAGCTGAAGGAGTCGGAAGACAAATACAAATCTCTTTTTTATAAGAGTCCCCTGCCGAAATGGATCTATGACCAGGAAACCTTACAATTTCTGGAGGTGAATGAGGCGGCTATCCGGAATTACGGGTATAGTCAGGAAGAGTTCGGCCGGATGCGGATCGCCGATATCCGGCCGGCCGAGGATGAGCCCCGCCTGCTCAGCGATGTGGAGGAGGCCCGGTCCTCCTATGAGGAATCCCGGCATGGGGTTTGGCGACATATCAAAAAGAATGGGGAGATCATTTTCGTGGAGGTGACGGCGCATCCCATCGAGTATGAGCACCGCAAGGCCCGGATGGTGGTGGTGAACGATATCACCGAGCGGCGGCGGTCGGAGCTGCTCTTACAACAACTGAATGAGGCCCTGAAGAAAAGGGCGGCCGAGCTGGCCTTGTCCAATGCCGAGCTGGAAAGATTCGCCTATATCGCTTCGCATGATCTGCAGGAGCCGCTGCGTATGGTGAGCAGCTTCCTGCAACTGCTGCAGAAGCGGTATCATGGACAACTCGACGAAAAAGCAGGGCAGTATATTCATTATGCGGTGGATGGGGCTGAGCGGATGAAGTCGCTGATCCTGGACCTGCTGGAGTATTCGAGAGTGGGCGCCGGTAAAGAGAGTTTCGGGCCAGTGGATACCGGGCAGGTGATGGGGGAGGTCGGGAACATTTTCCGGGAGAAGATCATCGCGGCCCGCGCCCGGGTGGAGATCGGCGATCTGCCGATGGTTCATGGGGACAAAGTGCAGCTGGTGCAGTTATTCCAGAACCTGGTAGGCAATGCGCTGAAATATCATAGCAAAGAGCCGCCTGTGATCAGGATCCGGGCAGCCGAAGAGCCGGGGTACTGGCTGTTCTCCGTGGGAGATAATGGTATCGGGATCGACCCTTTATTCTTCGAGAAGATTTTCATTATCTTCCAGCGCCTGCACAACAAAAGCGATTATTCCGGCACCGGTATCGGGCTGGCGATCTGTAAAAAGATCGTAGAGCGTCATGGAGGAAAGATCTGGGTGGAATCGGTCCCGGAGAAAGGGAGTATATTCTATTTTACCATAACCAAGAACCTTTAAATCTTATTGTATGCCTGAGATTCACATCCTGTTAGTGGACGACAACGAAGGAGATATCCTGCTGACCCGGGAAGCCCTGGAAGAAGCGAAGATCGTCAACCGGATATCCGTAGCTTATGATGGCATCGAGGCTATCCGTTTCCTGAAAAAAGATCCCCCCTTCAGCCGTGGCGATACCCCCGACCTGATCCTGCTGGATATCAACCTTCCAAAAATGGACGGCAAAGAGGTGTTAAGTATTATCAAGAGCGACCCGGCGCTGAAGCGGATCCCCGTCATCATGCTCACCACTTCTTCTTCCGAAAAGGATATCCTGACTTCCTATGATAACCACGCGAATTGTTATATCACCAAACCGGTAGACCTGGAACGGTTCATGGAAGTCGTGCGGACCATCGAGGATTTCTGGACCAGCATTGTCAAACTTCCAAAATCTGCCTAAGGATATGACAAGTCTCAATATACTGGTCGTCGAGGATAACCCGGGGGATCTCTTCCTGTTGCAGGAATTTCTCCGGGCCACGGACCTGGTGGTTGGGAACCTGTTGCACGCCACCCGCCTGGCCGAAGCGAAGGCTATCCTCGCCACGGATCCGATCGACCTGGTGTTCCTGGACCTGTCTCTTCCCGATAGTTACGGGCTGGATAGCTATACCGGGCTCAGTCAGTCTGCGCAGCGGGTGCCGGTGATCCTGCTGACTGGGATGGCTGATACCAACCTGGCTTTGCAGGCTCTTTTGCTGGGGGCGCAGGATTACCTGGTCAAAGGGGAATTCGATGAGAAGCTGCTGTCCCGCGCCATCCGTTATAGCCTGGAGCGCAAACGAAACCTGGAGTACCTGCGGGAAAGCGAGGAGCGTTACCGGGAGCTGTTCAATAATAACCCTATGCCTATGTGGGTCTTCGACGCCGTGAGCTTGCGATTTTTGGAGGCGAATTCAGAGGCGGTTAACCATTACGGATATAGCCATGAGGAATTCCTCGGCAAGACGCTGGCAGATATCCGCCTTGAAGGCAGTGAGCAGCAAATCCGGGAGGAAGTAGGACAAATGCGGGAGAGCAGGGAGGTGGTGAAGAAAGGGCTCTGGCAGCACATTAAAAAGAGCGGGGAAGTGATCTTCGTGGACACAACCTGGCATAGTATCCGTTACAAGAACCAGCCGGCCGTGCTGGTGCTGGCCAGTGATGTGACCGAGCGGATCGTGCTGGAAAATGAACTGAATGAGCAACGGCTCTCCAAACAAAAACAGATCACCGAGGCCGTCATGCTCGCGCAGGAGAAAGAGCGAACAGAGATCGGCAAGGAGCTGCATGATAATGTCAACCAGATCCTGGGCGCCAGCAATCTGTATATCAATACGGCGATGACGGATGAGGATATGCGGCAGGAACTGCTGGAGCGTAGTACGCAGCTGTTAAGCAATGCGATCAACGAGATCCGGAAGATCTCCAAATCCCTGATCACGCCCGGGCTTCGGGAGATCGGGCTGATCGAGTCCATCGAGGATATCGTCGATGATATGAAGATGGGAGCGCCGGATCTGCATATAGAGCTGGACGTCCATGATATTATCGAGGAGGAGATCGAGGACCGGCGTAAGCTTGCTTTTTTCCGGATCGTCCAGGAGCAGCTGAATAATATCGTCAAGCATGCCCGGGCTACTGCGGTGATAATCCGGCTTACTATCGAAAATGATGAGGATATTGTGCTAACGGTGACGGATAATGGAGTGGGGTTCGATATTTCCCGGCATCGCAAGGGGGTAGGGATCACCAATATCATCAGCCGGGTGGAGTTGTTCAATGGGAGTGTAGATCTGCAGTCCCGGCCCGGGGAGGGGTGTATGTTGAGCGTGCGGATCCCGTTGGGGTAGGGGGGTGGGGCGGACTTGCTAAAATATTAGCTAATTTCCTTATCTTTGATGCATAATGAGACCTGATTATCCTTCCAAGATTTTTTATGACCAACGAGTCGGCTACATTCTGCTGATGCAGGCGTTGGCCGCTGATCCCTCCTTTTTATTCCTCTAGTAAGTATTCCATCGAATTGCATGGAGCCGCGGCACATGCGTCTTACAAATTTGTCACCAACGATTGATTGCCATATGCCTACAGAAACGTACATTTTGCCATTGCGCAAGGTCGGCCTGTCCGATATTGGGATAGCCGGCGGAAAGAATGCTTCTTTGGGGGAGATGATCACCAACCTGGCTGAGTTGGGGATCCATATCCCCGATGGATTCGTGATCACGGTCCATGCTTACCGTGAATTTATCGATGCGGGCGGACTGGAGGCGGAAATCCGCCGTCTCGTCGGCAGTATTGATTTTGACAGCGTCGAATCGCTGCGTCGGGCAGGTCTGCAGATCCGGCAGCTGATCCGTAACAGCAAATTCCCTTCTGCCCTAAGCGCTGCGATCATTGAGGGCTATCACAAACTATCGCAGGAATACGGGCAATCCGATACGGATGTGGCCGTCCGATCCTCCGCTACAGCAGAAGACCTGCCGGATGCCTCTTTTGCCGGGCAACAGGAGACTTACCTGAATGTAAGAGGCCCCGCGGCGTTGATGGACTCGGTCCGGAATTGCTTCGCCTCTTTATTTACGGACCGGGCGATCAGCTATCGCGAGACGTTTAAGTTTGATCATTTCGAAGTGGGCCTTTCCGTCTGTATTCAGAAGATGGTCCGTTCGGACCTTGGGGTATCGGGGGTGGCTTTCTCCCTGGATACCGAATCTGGATTTAAGGAAGTGGTGGTGATCAACGGCTCCTACGGACTAGGGGAGATGATCGTGCAGGGGGCGGTGTCGCCGGATGAGTTCATCGTATTCAAACCAACGCTCAAACGGGGATATGCCTCCATCATCGAGAAAAAACTGGGTTCCAAAGACAAACTGATGGTGTATGGGGACGATCCGGACGAGCGGGTGAAGGTCATTCCGGTGGAGAAAAACCTGCAGCATAGATTTTGCCTGGATGAGGCCAATATCCTGAAGCTGGCGAAATGGGTGTGTATGATAGAGGAGTATTATTCAAAGTTGAAAAAACACTGGTGCCCCATGGATGTCGAATGGGCGGTAGATGGTCTCACCGGGGAGCTGTTCATCGTACAGGCAAGGCCGGAGACGATCCATTCACGAAGGGCACAGAATACGCTGACGGAATATGTCCTGGGAGAAAAAGCGCTGACCGCCAGGCCTATCCTGAAAGGGATTGCCGTGGGCGATAAGATCGCTACGGGCAAGGTGAATATCATGCATTCCCTGGACAAGCGGGTGACGGACGGACATGAGTTCAGGGCCGGGGATGTGCTGGTGACGGACATGACGGACCCTGACTGGGAGCCGATCATGAAGAAAGCGTCGGCCATCATCACTAATAAAGGGGGGAGGACCTGTCATGCAGCGATTGTCGCGCGGGAGTTGGGGGTGCCTGCCATTGTAGGCTGCGGACATGCGACGGAACTGCTGTCCGAGGGGCAGGTGGTAACGGCTTCCTGCGGGCAGGGTGATGAAGGGCTGATCTATGAAGGGGCGCTGGAATTCCGGAAGATCGAGACGGACCTGGGTGAACTGCCGTCCATCCGCACGCCGTTGATGTTGAATGTGGGTACGCCGGCGATGGCTTTTAATTATGCGCATTTGCCGCATAGCGGAGTGGGTCTGGCCCGTGAGGAGTTTATCATCAACAATTATATCGGCGTGCATCCTGTGGCGCTGATGACGCATCGGGCTTTGAAGGATGCAGAGCTGACGGAGGCCATTCAAAAAAAGATACAGGGATTTGAAGGGGAGGAGGATTATTTCATCCGGAAATTATCTTATGGTATCGGTCGGATAGCGGCGGCTTTTTATCCTAAGAAAGTGATTGTGCGATTTTCGGATTTTAAGAGCAACGAGTATTTCAATTTGCTTGGGGGCAAGTATTATGAGCCGAAGGAGGAGAATCCGATGATCGGGTGGAGGGGCGCCTCGCGTTATTATTCGCTGGAATATAAGGAGGCGTTCGGGATGGAGTGCCGGGCTATCCTGCGGGTGCGGGAGAAGATGGGACTGGATAATGTGGTGGTGATGATCCCTTTCTGCCGGACGGTAGAGGAGCTGCGCAAGGTGAAGGAAGTGATGCGGGAGTATGGGTTGGTGCAGGGAGAGGGAGGG